>JAABUJ010000409.1_pt1 | contig 85966 bp, 84 predicted proteins | sample 5559131 | NCBI WGS metagenome assembly JAABUJ01 (sample SAMN10711875, study PRJNA513366) | rock metagenome | isolation source: Antarctica rocks | place: Antarctica: Victoria Land, Mt New Zealand nord | collected 2016-01-07 | reverse complement strand
CCCCACCTCCCCTCATGCCCCACACTACAATTAAACCCCCACCCCACCACCTGCCAGAAATCCTCCGCCCGCGCCCACACCGACCCGGCACCCGCCATCTCACTGTTTATCATCTCCGGATCGTCCCCGCTGCCAGGCGAATAATCCTCCCCTCCACCCCCCATCCTCGTCCTGGACCTCGTGCTCCGCCGACCATCGCCACCACGCCGTGACGTGTTAAAGTACGTAAACGCAAACGCCTCGTCGAAGGCGGCGTTCACGGGCCCGACGAGCCGGAGCGTGTGACGCAGCAGGCGGAGCGCGAGGGTGGAGGCCTGCAGCCGCTCCGTGGAGCGGGCGCGTGTGCTGAGGGAGGGGTGCACGACGAGCGTGGCGGCGAGGGCGAGGTGTTGCGGGGGGGGGACGAAGGCGGGGAGGGGTGTTGGGGATGAGGTGCCGGCGACGAGGAGGTTGAGGAGGAGGGTTAGGGCTTGGATGTCTTTTGTTCCGCGGCTGGTTAGCTGGGCTGCGGCGCGAATGGGAAAGGGGGGTGGGGGTGGGAGGTACAGAGTTCTTCTTCGAAGTAGATGACGCAGTGTTCGCGCAGCTCGTAGGGGATGGGCTTGGCGGGCCGGTAGGTTGGCCGTGGGGGCGTTTCATTGCTTGTTCTCGTTCGCTCGAGGGGTGTGTCGGGTTTTTGGGATGATTGCTTCATGGTGTGGCTTATAGATGGAAAGGTGGTAACGCCTCGTGTTATCGGGAATTGGTCAAGGACGCGTCAGGTTTATCAGTCACATTATGGGAGAATTGCACCGCAATCGCAGTCACTCGCAGGAAACGAAATATGAGGCTTGGAGAGGCAAAACTGGGTGCTATCGTGCAGCAGTCGTTACAATGAAGAGGTTTACACAGGTGCTCCACACCACTCAGCTGATGGGCGTTAGTGTGTGGCCATTTCATGTGATATTTCTTCAGTCAGTCATAGCAGCCAGAATCGAATCCGCAGATGATGGTCACGAACTTCTTGGAAGTCTACTATACACGTCTAGGTAGATTAGCCTTCTGAAGAGGCCATTCGCGGCGGCTCCAAAATCGTAGATTGGATGCCGCCGCTGGTGCGTAGTAAAGTCACAGACCCGCTCCCAACACCGTTGTGCCTCCGTCGAACAAAAGATGAGCGCACAATCAGTGATGCAACGTAAATCAATCCAACACCGAATGCAATCCGTAACGATGAACGGCAACGCCCTAGGAACCCAGTCCTCACGGCGAAGTAGAACCCCCGTAGTACAATGTAAGCCAAAGGGCGCAGAAAGGTTGTCTAGCCCGAGACTTTATTCAGGAAAGCAAGCTATAATGCAGCCTTTGCGCCGCTGTTTAGTGATACTCGACCATCTGCAGACACAATGGCTCATGAAGCCAAAGGAGCGGTTTATAGACAAAGAGTGTGTTGCAGTCGTCTAAAATATGCATTTAACTTTCATACCCGGCTCCTCTCTGCCAAGGGCTTGGATTGTTCTGTTGCCTGAAATTCGTCCCGTTTGAGTGCGGTGACGCCGTACGGCTATATTGCTGGTAATCGTATCTCGGCCCTGGCGAGGCAGTATTTGACCTAGGGTTGAGGAGTGGCAGGTCACTTCCCGGACGGCTGTCGTTGTAATTTTGGTACATCGGCCGCGGTTGGTCTCCGTAGTGGGCGGGGAGTCCGTGTCGTGGGGAGCCGTCACTCGGGAAAAGAGGCACCGACGGGTCGACGGGAGAGAGTGGTGGATCTCGGTGAGATGGGGGTCGGATAGAATTGGCTGTAGACTGGGGTAGGGCGACGCCAGAGGCATCATATTGCTTGCGACCTAGCGAGCCTGACGAAAACGAATCGTCATCGTCATCGAAGTTGCGATTCTTGTAAGGGGTTTTGATGTCGCCTCGAGCGGTGGCACCTAGAGCATCGAGCTCGGTGGTCAATTGGGATTGGGATTTGATGAATGAGCCACGATCGTCCCGCATCGGCTGATAACGCACGTCTGGATTCCTGGACGCAATCGCGTAGATGGAGGCTATCAAAACCAGTACCAACAGCACTAGAGCAAAGATTGCGTTCATAACGAAAAAGATGACTCCCATGGCACCGGTAACGATGCCCTGGAGTAACGTCAACTTCGTCCATGAATCTCAAAGCTCCGATGACTTACAGGTTGATTGAAGATCGACGTAAACACTAGTAAAAAGATTACATTCACAAAGTTAATAACCGCGATGGATATGTTGAACGCATTAGTCTTCTTGTCCATCCACGGCCGAAGGACGCATGCGGCGATGAGGAAGAGGCCTTCAATCAAGACGAGAGCGATTGCTTGCACAGTGCCTGCACTTTGTGCAAAAGCGATGAAGATTGCCTTGAGGAGGATGTAGGCGAGGACCGGTAGGATGAAGTAGTAGGCTGTCGCACGGAATTGAACGTAGAGGAAACCCCATTTATTGAGCGCGGACGGGTCCGAATAGAGGATGTAGGCTGGATTTTTATGCATGTTGACCGATCGTTTGGCGATGCGAATGACCTTGAGGGCGGCCCAGGCGAGCGCAATGGTCATGGATATGAAGAAGAATAGAGCCAGAACAACCTCGGCTGCGGAGTCTCTCATGGTCAACTCCCACAGACACAGGACGCACATCTGCGGGTACCCAATCAAGACCTAAATCGCGGTCAGTATGAAGATGCTCAAGCGACCGCAGGTTGAGGACGTGAAACATACCAAACGGAACAAGATCCCTTTCAGGACCACCTTCCATCCGTTCCTAAATTCCTGGAACTTATCTGACTTCAGCCAGCCAGCCTTCACGGTCAGCTCACAGATGCCCTTGAACAGAGCAACCACAATGGCGACGATCACGACGAATGCAATGAAAAAAATCAGACCCGTCAAGAAGATATTCGTCGGTTCGATTTGTGCGCGGAAGCCAACTCTTTTGATACCCTTGACGACGATGACTTTGGTGGTTTCTGCGACAGCGGAATTACCATTGCTCCTCTTGACCATCTGTGCATAAGCTCGTTGGCTCAAGTCTTGCACCACGTCCAAGGATCGCTTCTGGACCTGAACGGAAGTCGTTGCGAGAGTGGAGAGTAAGGTGGACGGCTTTCCCCCAGTAGCCCTTTGGTACCAGGTGCAGATGTCTTGAACGAATTTGATTCGAATGATGCCCATGCTCCATTGGAAATTTTGGGTCCAGGATTGTACGATCGGAGGCAGCGGAACACCGGCCATGCCGATCATCGCCTGGGCTTGGAAGAAGCCGAACAAAGAGAGTGCATTCGCAGCTACGTGGGCAGCAGTATTCGAGTGGCCCAAGCCGGAGGTGACGGCAGAGGCAAGGAGACCCAGCCCTGCAATGACCGCAGTGGCCCAGCCCACTGCTTTCTGAGCCACGGTCTTCCCATTGGAGAGTTGCGCTTCGACACATGCTACACTTTCGTTCGTGTCGGTGTCGTTGATGTAGATTCTAACGAGACCGTCCAAATCGGGAACGCCGTAAGCAATGCCTATGCAAAAAGGACCAGTCAGCAGCTGCTCGAAGAAATCGAAAGAGCCGCATACCAGGTATTTTCTGTATCACGTTATCGGGAATCATAATGTTGGACTGAATGTTGATCTGGCCAGTGTTCATCGGACACAGTCCTTGCAAGTGCATCGTGCAGGGGTCCAGCTTTTGCTTGACAATGGTAAATCCATATGCGATGACCTCCAATTCCGCAGTAACATTGCCCTGAATCGACGAGACCCCGACAACATCGAACGCGAGGGTATTGTTGTCAGGAGTAAAGACCACATTGAAGAGCGTCGCAGTGAAGCTCGAATTCGCCTGGCAGGGGTTCAAAGACTTCGACTCGATTAATCTAAGGGCGGACGCGGTAGATAGGATGCTTAGAAAAGCGGCGAGAATGAGCGTTGACGGCGAGAATTTCAAGTGGAGGTGCATGTTGGCCAATTTGAGTCGATGAGATAGTAAAGACTGAAGTTGAGGAGAGCGTGATGCTCGGGCCGGAATACCCAGGCTCGCGCAGGAGTGAGAGTGTATGGCACAACGTTCTGTGTTCAACACTTTCAAGTGATCATCGGATCAACCTTTGTCAATAGCTCTGAGTTGCGCGGTAAAGGTTCGATGTCCTGGTGGTCGTCCTGAAGCCGAGGGCAAACTGGGTCGCAAGCCGGGACAAAGTATGCAAATCCTGGAAAGTAGCGAGCGGCGACTAGCAACCAAGGCACGGGGCACGCTGGGTTGAGCGACGTAATGATCTCTCAAACGACAGACTGCCTGTCCTCAGAGAGGTCTGGCGCAGTGGGGACAGGTGATAATGAAAGCAGAGGTGATTATGGACTGTTGTGGTGCAGTTGCAGTCGGAGAAAGTTGAAGAATGCAGCTGCGCTTGATTGTATTACTGTATGGTCATTATAAGTAGGTACAAATACTTCAGGGGAGATTTCTCTCTCATATGCGAGTAAGCCAGCTTACGCTAAAACCAAAGCGGTTTGGACACGCCTGCACTAAAAGCGTAACTCGGGTAACTTAAGGTAAGGTACCTAGGCAGGTCAACACCAAGTGCACTTTAACGTTACGAGGGCTGACGCGGCAACGAAGATGACTACCTGGTACAGTACAGTATCTGACCTAGTAAATTATGACTGATTATTATTATCAAGATATCTTGAATGAAGATAGTGGACACCTCATATAAATGTAGATTATTCAGATCTTGTGCCTTTATTATTCATCGGTTAGTAAGGTAAGTACAGGTACCTTATGTACTCTAAGGTACTCCCGGTGAGCTCCGTGCTGGACCAAGGCATCGCCACCCTCAGCCTCATCAGAACCTAGGTAGCCACACTGTGCAAAGTACGAAAACCTTGTCTTAGGGACCGAGGATAAACGTCCTCAGCAGAGATGGCCTTCAACACTATCGTCAGGCAGTCTCGAGTTCAAATCGGAGCCCGATGGTATGCTGAGTACAATACGGAGTTCAGAGTACAACCGCATATTTCTAGATCCTGATGATTTGCACATGTATGCGCCTGCAACAATGACAATGCTATTCCGAGACACAGGTACGCGCTCACTCAGGGATCTCCAGTCCTATCATCAAGACAAAAGACCGCTTCGCCCCTCCATGTGGTTACGCAACCTGCAGTGTGTGATTTAGGTAGTCATCAAGGTAATAACACGGTATCTGGTGTTCGCTCGTATGATGTTTCTGGATCGTGTTGCGAAGTAATCCTGATGTAAAGGTGCAGCTGTGGATTATCTAATCGGAGAGCGACCCACGTGATAGGCTTGCTAAATCACACCGCTCTGGGCAGAAACCGCTAAACTTAGCGGGGAATGACAGACGGAGAAACTTTTCTCGTCAACCAGCACAGCGTTTACATATCACGAAATGGAGGGAGCGGATGTGCATTCGAGGAAACGGAAGCGCAAGCATGGAAATGCCTCTGCAAAGAATATAATATCCTCATCCGCGCTAGACGACGGCCCTCTTAATCCCATCGCATCAGAGGGAAAGACAAAAACGAAGAAGACCAAGCATATTCATTCTTCAAGTGATCAAGGCTCAGATGACGACGAGGCGACCACAGAGCTCGAAGAAGTCCAGCATAAACCTGAGGAGGATGCCGATCAGACCGGAAATACGGCCGAAGCTGGCACAATCCAAGGTGTCGACTCGAATGACTCCAACCATGAGCTACCATCCACTTCAGTTCTTTCGCTTCCACCCTCAGGACCAGATCCTCAGAAGTTCTCGGACCTCAATCTGTCAAGCAAGACGATGCAAGCAATTGAAGATATGAAGTTCGAAACCATGACGGAAATACAGCAGAGGGGTATCCCACCATTACTGGCCGGTAGAGACGTCTTGGGGGCTGCCAAGACAGGGTCCGGGAAAACGTTGGCTTTCCTGATACCTGCGGTGGAGATGCTGAGTGCCTTGCGGTTCAAACCACGAAATGGTGAAGGGTCCTCGTGCGCAACAGCATGCGTGTATGTACTGACCTGCGCTAGGGACTGGCGTTATTGTGGTGTCTCCGACTAGAGAATTAGCCCTACAAATATTCGGAGTCGCCCGAGAGCTTATGGCGCATCACTCGCAGACGTATGGCATAGTAATTGGCGGCGCGAACCGGAGAGCTGAAGCAGAGAAGCTTACGAAAGGAGTCAACCTACTGATTGCGACACCGGGCCGACTATTAGACCATCTACAAAATACTCAGGGCTTTGTGTACAAGAATATCAAGGCACTTGTCATCGATGAGGCGGATCGAATACTAGAGGTTGGTTTCGAGGACGAAATGCGGAGTATTGTCAAGATTCTACCGAAGGATGAGCGGCAGACGATGCTCTTCTCCGCCACACAAACCACCAAAGTTGAAGATCTAGCGCGGATATCTCTACGTTCGGGGCCGCTGTACATCAACGTCGACCATCGCAAGGAGTATAGCACCGTGGAAGGCTTGGAGCAGGGCTATGTCATATGCGATTCAGACAAGCGATTCCTGCTTCTCTTCTCGTTCCTGAAAAGGAACCTCAAGAAGAAGATTATTGTCTTCTTCTCAAGTTGCAACTGTGTCAAGTATCATTCGGAGCTGTTGAATTACATCGATCTTCCCGTGTTGGACCTCCATGGTAAGCAAAAGCAGCAAAAGAGGACGAACACTTTCTTCGAATTCTGCAATGCCCAGCAAGGCACGTTGATTTGCACGGACGTGGCCGCCAGAGGATTGGATGTATGTGTGACTACGGTCTCCGTTTATACTTCTCTTCAGCTGACTTCACGCTCAGATTCCTGCCGTGGATTGGATCGTACAATTTGATCCACCCGACGACCCGCGTGACTACATCCACCGCGTGGGTCGTACAGCGCGCGGAGCGAACGGGAAGGGGCGGAGTCTAATGTTCTTGCAACCATCTGAGGTTGGATTTCTCAAGCAGCTCAGTGAAGCAAGAGTGCCTGTCGTCGAGTTCGAGTTTCCGGCCAAGCGGATCGTGAATGTGCAGGCCCAGCTTGAGAAGCTCATCGGGCAAAATTACTACCTAAACAAGGTGAGTCTTCAATGGTCCTCGGTCACAGGTCACCACTGATTCGCCATCACTTCAAGTCCGCCAAAGATGGATACCGCTCTTATCTTCAGGCGTATGCTTCCCACAGCCTCCGCTCGGTTTTTGACGTTCACAAGCTTGATCTGGTCAAAGTGGCCAAGGGCTTCGGTTTCAAGACGCCGCCGAGGGTGGACATTACTCTGGGGGCCAGCATGAGTCGAGACAAGAAGAAGGAAGGCAGGAGAGCGTACGGTAGTCAGCCCAGGCAAGGGCAAAGGTTTAAGCGTAAAAGGGATGACGAAAGGGATTGATATTAGGATACGACTGTCGTGCGAACTGTTCCTTGAGCTCCACCGTAAAGCGATCTGTTATTTTCCTTTCGGAAGTGATGCTCGTATTGCAGGAGGCGCTCATCAGCATTTGTGCCTCCCTTATTCCAGTCAGAGAAATCGACCTTCTCGACAAGCTATCCTTTACTGCCCGTCCAGCTATAATTTCACTCTGAGAGACCGACGAGGCCAGCGGCGCGATGGCAACGCCTACAACTTTGAAAGAGAAGGTGGGTCATCATTCCCTGGGGGTAGATACCTAAGATAATCCAGCAATCAACTTGTATCCAAGCAATCTGTAGATCGCCCTCATATACCACGCACAAAAGATATGACATGGGCACGAAGTACTATGGTTTATTCTTTCCACCTATCAGTCATGGCTACCCTGTACGACGATCGAGTTTAGCGCGTGGATATAAATATCGAAACACAGACATGGCTGAAGTTGTTCCTCCGTTCCGCGAGTAAAGTGTCGCAGTAGCATGGTCTCGGTCATGATGAGCTGTCAAGCGTAATGTTAATCGACCGTGCATAGAAACGGTCTCCGTCCCAACCTCCTCTGACCGTTCAAGGTACAGAACAGTACGTCGTCCAGACAACTGGCCTGGCGTCTTTGCCGACACCCTTGCCTGGAGCAAGCGTTTGGCACCGTTCAGTTGGGAGAGGCTAAGGTTTATTTTGCTGAAACATTAATTCAGGTCCTGTAGGTAGCCTTGCGTGGGATCCACAGTTTGCAAAGGTCTCAAGATATTTGTAGTCGTGGCTGTCGCAGGTGGCACGGACATGTTGTAAACGACGCTGTGCAACCTGCATGTTCGGGGTAGAGAACCCCTTTCGATTATCAGGGGAAAAACTGTGGGTGTAACTCGGGCTTTGATTGCTGGATCAATTGATTGATTGTAAAAAGGCTCATTCGCATCGTCTTCGATACTCTATTCGATGCCGGCCGTACTGTATTTGTGTACATTATTTTGTGCATGCAGTTATCTAGTTGTAAAGCGGCAAAAGGTCAAGGTCAATGGGACGACGGGCCAACTAAAAACAGCTCAGTGTGAAGCCGTCTTGTCCAACCAGACTTCAGACCTTCTTCCCTTGCGGCGCAGACCATCTTTTCCCGCCATCTCGCTATCCCGACAATCCTAACGCTGCTTCTAACTCAACCTAACGTTACTGGAACAATTCATAATTTGGGTACCTAGTAGGGACCGAACACACTTTAGGCTGGTTGCTCTCCTTCGTTTGTTGTCTTGTATCCAGTTTTCGTCAAGAGGCTGCCCCGTACGAGTCCTGTTGAACCTATCTTCGATATCCCAGACTTTATACTGGGGATCCTCCCTCAGCTAAGCTACCTCCGACACCCATCGAGGTCCGTGTATTTTTGAAGTATACCGAATACCGCCCAGGATCAACTCGTTGTGCATTCATTCAGCTTCCGCTGCCCTGCCTGCTTCTCCCATGTCCGTTCTCCTTCATGACGGACCAGCATCTTACCTTGTCGCACTTCGATTCACTTTTTGTTGCGCAATAGTGTGGACGCCCTGCTAGCTCGCGCTCTTCGACGACTCCAAAGTCCACTTCATATTCTTTTACGGTTGGGGTCTTCCTTGAGCAGCGGTTTGACGGTTAACGTTATCGTTGCGCACCTCTCGGCTGGCGACAGCAAAACGTCCCTCACCTCCACCGACCTGCGATTTCCGTTTCGTTCCACAATTATCTGGAGAATCTACAAAATCACCTCATCGGCATTACGGAAACACTCATTGAAAATTCAAACCTCAAAACTCTCGGTAGCAATTCACTCTGCCGCGCCATAAGCACTGAACGCACGTTGAGTTCTATCTTGTCTTCGACTGTGGAAGCCTAAAGCACAGGAAGCTCTTTACGCAGCAAAAGCTTTGAACGTCGCGCTGGGTGTGGCGAGCAAACCACAATCTTATTCCGACCACATGCCATCTCCAACCTGAGACATCCTCAAGATGGGTGTAGATACTCGGAAGCCACCATTACCTGCGCCGACGGAATCATCCACCTTAAACACCTCCAGCGGTAGCATCACTGGCACTGATCTTGCGACAGACGTATCTCGCAGGACCGACCAGACCTCCTACTCAATCCCTGATGACGGCAGCCCCATCACCATCTCGACCAGACGCAAAAGAGATCATCGAGATAAAGATCGAAACGAGGGCACGCTAACTCGGGCTTCGCACCACTCCCAGACATCTCTACTGATCGAATACTTTGAGGGCGGGAAAGGGCCAAATCTGCGTACGAGGCCGAGTGTAAGGGTCAAGGTTACACCTTCGGCTGCGCGGAAGATCAAAGAAACGAGCGACCATATCCAAATCAGCGAGACTGGCGGCACCAGAAAGCCATCCTATTCGCAGCGTATCTCGTTGGGTCCTAAGATCGGGCGAGACAAGCAGATTGCAGAGACCGGAGACGATCGAAGTATCAGCTCTTATACCTCCGCGGCGGAAGACTCGAATGTTGGACAACGAGGTCCTCCGGTTGAGATTGAAGTTCTGCATAGAGATCAAGGCAGCGACCTCTCTGGCGCCAGCCAAGTCCAAGGTCAGCAGCACACTTACCAGAACACATCCGACATATCTTCGATGCCGCCGGACAGCATGCTAGATGTCAATGCTGGGAACATCACCCCACGGCGGAATCGAAGTCGAAGTATGAGTAGAGAAAAAGTTTACACTGCTCAGGATAAGCTAAAGACGCCTTCTCGAAGGCGAAGCCGAAGCTTGAGCAGAGAGAGAATTGCGCAGAAGGTTATAGAGAAGCTCGGAAGCAAGCCCAGGGAAGTTAGCAGCGGAAAGCATAGAAGCGGCAGTGCCAGTAAAACTAGGAGCCGTAATGCCAGCAAAGAGCACATTGTAGAAAGCGTCAAATCACCGGGGCGGCGGTCCAGCAGACATCACCATGACGAGGAACTCACAAGCGGCGCCGAATCAAGCCTTCTCACAACCTCACAACTATCAGGTGAAAAGAAGTCTGGCGATCAACAATCGTTTCGCTCCGGCACTTCGAAGTCGTCCATCAACAATCCCCGGTTACTTGATATGGTCGAAGACGCGGTCCGTCGTCTCATTCTTCCCGAGCTCAGCGCGTTGAAGAAAGAGCAGAAAACCGAACAGAACCGGACCAAGTTTGAGCGTGGCAGTCGAGACTCAATTGGATCTGGTAGCGGTGCCTCCGGCGAAGGTCTCACCCGCCGCGTGTCGAAACATGCTAGTGCTCCCGACTTTGCTGGTAAGCCTAAGGTGGTCCTAAATCGTGATGAAAACGACCCAGGGATCACTTTGTCAGGAAACTCCGTGAAGGGGAGGAAGGGCTTTTGGCGCGACGGAGGCTCAGGAGGAGTATCAGGTCAAAGCTACAACCGAGACCCAAGGGATGAGATTTCACTTGGGGAACAGGAGAAAGTGAGGCGGAAAAGGAGCAAGGAGGGTCACCGCGCCAGAGATGCTGCAGCTACTGGGCTCGCCGGGGGCATACTCACTGCTGCAGCACTCGAGCACCACGATTCAAGGTCAAGCGTTGACAGTAGTAGGAGGGAGCGAAGAAAAAAACAAGGAAACAGCAGAAGTCGAAGCGCGAGCCTTGCACAGAGTACGGAGGAGATCTTTTTCAAGCACGACGTACCTCTTATGCCCATGCGTAGCGAGATCAACGAATCGGAGCTGACACGGGACTCGATCTTATCTGAACGAACCGCTGGACCGCAGACCTCGACACCTGGGCATCACGGCGCACAAGTGTACGAGGTATCCCGTGGTTCACCTCGGGAGGTATCATCACCCGCTTCGAGGACCCCAACCCGCACTCCAGTGGCGCTTCAGAGAGGTTTAGGAACTCATCATAGCAATCATTCGCGTGGAGATCTCAGCGTTCGTAGTGTGGATAGTGATCGAAGTCACCGCAGCGCCAGTGACCAGCAGTCCAAAGCCAGAGAAGCAGGCTTGGCGAGTACGACGGCCGGTGTTGGTGTTTTAGCCGCAGATCATCGCCTTGATTACCATGATGATCTCGTCGCGCATGAATATGTTCCCAGGGAACAGAATCGTGCCCTGAGCCCGATTCAAAGTGTTGCAAGTTACAAGGACGAAACCAGCGAACCTCCTGACCGACGCTCCCGCATCCGAACTCACAGCACCGGCTCGATGACTCCTTCCGAACGAGCACCGACCAAAGCTTCCAACTTGTCAATCGACTCGTTGTCGTCAGCCGCGAGCACAGACTTGGCGCGTTCCAGACGAGCACAAGCTTTCACCGTGCAAAATGGTCGTCCGGTCTTTAAATCTGATCGGTCGCAACCTTTGGAGACTCGGTACGAGGATGAGCCTACTGCCGAAAGCATGGACCAATGGTACCATCAACAGTACGTGGAGAATGAACGGTACCGAGACTCCACAGGGGACAGCAGTTACAGAGACACAACGATTGACGTGAGGCACATGACGAACTATACGGACGACAGCTCGGATGCACCCTACCTTGACAGGGTAACAGCAGGGCAGGAGGTTCGTGGCGTCGGTGCCAACCCGGAATATATCCACACACCTGTAGCGGTCGAGTCGGCAGTAGCCTCCCTTCATGATCCGTCAGTCCTTGATGTCCGCTCTACTCAATCCGGAAGATCGAAAGGCGGTGAGCGTTCCTATCAGAATTCTTTGAACGGAGGTCACCCGGAATCGCGGGACTATTATGCCGGTTCGGAACCTGGCCTTGCAGCCGCTGAGCAGGGTAGTCCTCTAAAGCAGCAGCGTATTGCTCGCGATTCAGCCATGAGCTCGCCCACGCAGAGTGCCACTCGCTCTCTAGAGGGAGACGAAGAAGCTGTACGCTTGGGTGCCAGTGGCCTCCCAATTGCGGGCGACCCAATACCTGAAATTGGGCATGGTCTTGACTCCGAGTCAGATATCAATACCAATCCGTCAATCATTCAGGGCCCCATGGGCGGACTTCCTCAAGGAAGCCGAGATCACTGGCCATACCAGCCGACACCACCTCAGTCGAACGGGAATGTTTTCTCTGGTCGCAGCAACCATGGTGACCCTAATGGCCTGCAGACTGTGGATGCTGGTCTACTTAGTGCTGCTGCGGTAGCTACTACTCACAATCACGAATCCGAGCTTGACGACCACGGTAACGGCTCTGAGCACGATCATGAGGTGGAAGGGAACTACGAGAGTAAGCCTGCCGTGAACGACAACTACTATCATGGCGGCATTCAGGATTTCGGTCCTAATCGCGATCCGTTCATGCACACCAAATCAGTCCCCACACCGCCAATGGCTAAAGACGAAGGCTATATCTCTGCTGCTAACCCTCGCTCGCCAGGTAACATTACACCTGAGCCCCTGAGCAAGGATCTGCGATACGAGGACGAAGATGAAATAGATGGCATCGATTACGTTCTCGCTGGCGAGGATCCTTTTCTCAGTAACCGTCATGCTCGGCATCTAAGTGGTAATTCCCACGGGATGCAGTCTCCACTGTATGATAGTGCGACTGGAAAGGGCATCGACAGGATTCAGTCCAAGGACATTGTCGCTTTGATGGACCATGTAAGTTACTATTGACGTTCCGCCGACATAATTATACTAACATCTATCAAGCTTACCGTTCGGGACGCTCAACGGAATGCTCGCGACACCGAAATCCTTGTCACTCTCGTTCGAAGCGCCGCTGAGATGCGAAATTCCTTTGAAGACATGAGACGCTTCATTGCAGAACAGGATGACATGATTATTGACACTGCGGATAAGCAACATGAGCGCACGACGCAGAAGATTATCGGGGGACCAAGGCCACAACCCAATAGCGGTTCTCGAGCATCCCGCGGGATCTCTGCCGAAGACGAGGCCTTGGACGATCTGCCAGCCAAGCGGAGAAATGTATTCAAGCGCGCCCTTAAAGGTCTTAGTATGAGAAGTTCCAACGATCTTGGGAAGATCGAAGAAATGCTACAAACGCTGCTTGGCGAAGTGGAGGGCCTCAAGGCTGCGCAAGGCTTGCGTCCCAATACCAGTACCCAACATACCAACAGTTTCAACTCGTACGACGATCTTCATGCCACTGCTCCAGAAGCTGGATACGAGCCGGAAGGCCATGCTGGAACCGGATCGACAGGCAACCAATCCGGCTATCTTTCCAATTCTCCATCACGACATGGGGTTATGCGTAATTACGAAGGCCGTCGCGGCTCCGAGAATCGTGTCAGTACAGTCCTTGAAGGTGACGAGGAGCTCGACGCGCACGAGCAAGCTCTCTTGAGCAATCAATTCGAGAACAGCGAGCAGCTCCTCACTCCGACGCGCGACTACGTTCGTCACGGATCTGTGCCACTGAATACCCCTCCACAAGTCCAGATCCCTACCGGTGCACATAGCAACGATAACACGCCACGGACCGGCACGGACAAAAGCCGAAAACATAAGTCCAGTAGCTCATCCTTCTTCCCCAAGATATCACGCTGGTCCAAGACCACTGCATCCTCGGTTGGAGATAACTTTAAGAGCACGAACCGCAAAGAGAGACCGCTTTCGGAAGCATCGCGCTCAGGATCGCTGCTGAATTATGATGCCAATGACCACTACGACGCCCGTGATGAGGATCGGCTTCGTTCCAGCTATTCTCTCGAAAACGAGCGAGGCGGGAGCCAGATTCGACCTCCATCGCCATTGATCCCTTCCCAAGTGGCAGAGGATCCAAAGTACCAGGCTCATCGCAATTCACTAAATCTACAACATCCTCAGCCAAGACCTGGGCCGACTCAGCGATACCAGAATCACCTTGAATCTCAGGCTCACAACTTCGACTCTCCTATGTCACCAACATCCGATCAATGGGGATCCAATCCGAGCCTTGCCCGCTTTGTTCCCGCTCCCAGTAAGCGACACAGCGGGGCGGGATACTTGTCGCCCATATCAGATGCAGGATATTCCGAACTTTCTGCCGCCAATGAAGCGTCTGCGCCTCCTCGGCCACCAAAGATACGTGATGATGGCCCGTTAGTACCACAGCGACCAGCAAAGATTGCAGTGAAGGCTGGCAACGCTCCGTCGCAGTTGGGATCCGAGCACTTGGCCGTGCCGGACGAAGAACAGAGATACAGTAACGGGTCTGGCTATGAGCAAGTATGTCCACCATCCCCTTTGCGCACACATGTTTTTTACTTTCGAAGACGCACCGTTGACTCGTGCAGGTGAATGATTCCCCACTTACCGCGTCTGGTCAAGTCCCTCAGCGCAAACTGACCGGTCCGAGACCCATCACCTCCTCCGGGAACTATAACCTTGACCAGGCCGGTAACCCAAAGAGACATCGATATCGAGGCTCCCCTAACGCCATCGATTCAACCGAAGACGTCACCTTCTAGAAACAGATAAGACGGCGTTTTGTCGGAGGCACAAAGAGAGAAAACCTAGGCGGATTTCTGTGGACAAATCCGCCCGCTCTGGAAAGAATTCTGCAGAGCTAGACATATTACAAACGTACTTGATGACGATGGAATGAGCGTTTCTTTTACATTTGCATCTAATTTTTCTGTATGGCATCTACCTAAACCGGAACTGTTTATAGGTTCGCAGCGCGAGCTGACTCCGGCTGTTCAGCGCAGCGAGCAAATGAAATGAAATCATCGTTTAAGTTCACGTTACGCTATCTGCTGACTTGATGAAGTTCACCCTACCCTAACCCTCGAGATTTGCGCACCAAGATGCAAAGACGTGAGACGCGTTATCGGTTATTGCGTGGTGGATAGACCCTACCTACGTGAAGCTTGAATGAATCCACCTCATCTGCCTGCAATTTCCCGTCTTTATCTCTTCCCTCATCCCAATTTCCGCTTCTACGTTTCACGTCCCTAACACCAACATATCACCAACACGAGTATCAAAACTAACACCAACGACGACGACAATGAGAAGCGGGAATTCTTCGCGAAGTGGCCGTGGATGTAAATAGACTTGAAACCCCGCCAGGCCAAATGGTGTCCGCGTCATCACCCTCGATGGCTTGCCGGCTTTGATGACTTGGGATGTTGGTCTTCGACCAGGGCTGCTCCACCTATCTATCGAATTTGTGGACCAGACTCTTTCGATGATGAGGGCAAGCCGAAGAGGCAGAGGAGCTAGGAAGCTAGGAGAATCAGTGGAGTTAATGGGAAGTTGGCGAATTTGGACGCCAAGCAGGAGTACCAACGCAACGTTTGGTAGATGGAGCAGTTTAGAGCAGCTATCACCGAAATGAGGACATGGAGAAGGACCTGGCGCAGCTTGAACCACTAGACGCTCTTATCCGAGTCTGTCTGTCAGATAACATATCGAGTATTATCATGTCAACAGCTCTATCAACATAGAACCCCCAACTCATCCTGACCGTCCCGTAATCCCCCAAATACCAGACGAAAGTTCAGATGAAACCAGCATCGTGGTGGGGTGACACGATTCGACGTCGTGGCGCAGTATTCCGATCTCGTCGGCGAACGATTCGTTGCGGGGCTGACTAGCCGTCGATAACACCACGCCAGTTCCGGACCATGCCGAATCAGGAAATCAGTCGACCTCATGGATCGCGACAGAAGCGTACTATGCTAATTTGGGAAACGTTTTCACTTAACACGACTGGGCCGGTCGGTGAATCAATTATGGAGAGGCTCATAAGACTTGAGAGCTTTTTGCTTTCTTTCTCTTTACTTTCTTGCTCTTGCAACGCACTCCCGAATTCGACGCACTTGCGCATTTTCGTAGGTCTTCACTTCCAGCTCTTGCGCTTTACTTTGCTGACATTGCTGAGGACCAAGCCATCAAGATTCTTCGACTTCTATTTCGAAACAAGCACCGGGTTCTTTGACCGACCGACAGCGCTCCGGAAGGTATCTAGCTAGTACATCACAGTAGGTTGGAGATGCGCTTCCACATCCGGCGTTCCAACTCTGACACGATTGACCCAGACCACGATGGGCGGCATCAACAGACGCCAACGCGCGCAGCGGACCCGCCGCGCCAACGAACGCCGAGCCCTCAACCCCTGCACCCTCAAGCGCCAACTCCTCCGCGCGCAACGCCAGCGACTCCAGAACCGCACCTTCCACCCCTTCCTGCGTCTGCCGGCCGAGCTGAAGCTGCGCGTGCTGGAGCTGGCCGACCTCGACTCCATACGGAACATCTCGGGGACGTGTCGCACGATGGCCAGCCTGTGGGCTGCAAACAGCGAAGTGGTCTGGAACGTGCTCCTGAAGGAGCGATATAGACTAGAGGCGAAAGTCCTCGGACCGGCGGAGAGTTTCCCCTCGTTCGGGGAGTTGGCGGGGCGGAAGAAGGCGCAGAGCCTAGAGCGTCGACGGACCGCTGGGCAGGAGGCGGCGATCGAGAGCGCGGCGCAGGCGGTGGTGATGAGGAGAGACACGCAATGGATGCACGGCGGGACGTTCTGCGCTGCGCCGATGACCGGGTTGAGCGTCGAGGCCAGGAGAGGCGGATTCGGCTACTTGAAGCTCCTGGACGAGATCAGCCGCTGCGTGGACGCGGATATGAACCACGTCAAGCACGACCTCGCCGCGGCAGGCGTAGCCGACGTCGAGAGTTTCCGGCCCGCCGTGATGCTGTTGTGGAGGATGAAGTGGTGGAAGATCGAGAACGTCCCGGACCCGGGCTCGTTCATCATCGCGCGCAAGCGCTACCGAGTCCTCGACGATAACGAGCGGGTCGCACTCGTCGCGGACGAGCCGGCGGAGAGCAAGGAGCGATTCAGAATCCTGCTGGAGATCCTGGCATGGAAGCTTGGACGGTCGTTCAGCGTGGACGCCATCTGCTGGAACGCGATCACGGAGGAGCGACAGCAGGAGGAAGAAGAGGGCGGCGACCGGCAGATCCCCCAGCTGCACGCGCTGTTGTGGACGGAGATGGAGGGTTGGTTGATGCGGGAGGTGATCGAGAGGGGTCTCCGCGAGGTTCTGTTGCCGAGTACCTGCGATCCGACGGACGAGCTCCGAGTGGCGGGGCGGGATTTCTGCTCGAAGAAGGTCGCCTTTCTCAGGCATACCGACCTTCGAGATATCATCACGGAGAGGGGCGTGTGGATGGAAAGGCAGACGGATCTGGTGTCCCGGATCAAGGAGATGCTGGGTTCGAGGGAGCTAGATTTGGTTGCGTGGGAGAAGGGTGGAGGGCGGGGTGGTGAGGTCAAGGGAATGGTAGCGTGATAGCCAGACTGGGGGAGCAGTCACTAGCCCTAGCGGTAGTGGTGATGATAGCAGAGAAGTTTTGATTAAATTCAAGCTTTGATCAACAGTATCGCGATTTGTGATATCAAGCTTGATATGTGCCTTGAGTAGACGAATTGAGATGAATTGCTAGCAATCCATCCGATGAAATTTTGGGGACAGTTGGTTTAACCGACTAAAGGCGCTGAAAAGCATAACAGAGCAAGACGGTTAAAGGGAGGTCTGATTGGGAGCCAATGCAGCAGAAACATGTACAACCAGACAAGGCAGAAAAAGTCGATGGTCCAGACCCACAGACTTCCTCTTCATAACTTGAAAAATTGAATACAAAGAACAGGGCACTTATCCCACCATGATATGAGGTTCATTCGGACGAGGGCGTTTGAATCTGCATGTGGCGTTTGTGATTACATAAACAAGAGAGTGGCCTGACCAGATCAGGAACAGCCGAGGCAACTTTACAGCGTGGGATTGTAGGTGTTTCGCTTTCAAGATACCAAGTATACCTCATTCCCTCTTCTCTGAGTTCATTCGTCCTCGCTGTAACACGAGCACATCAAAAAGACCACCAAAAGATTCTCAAACATCATGGCAGCCGCAGTGCCAGAGTTCACGCCCACCCCGGTCCAGGCGATCCCCAGCATCGTGAACGAAGTACGGACGTCCTTCCACGCGCAGAAGACGAAACCGCTAGAATTCAGGCTTGTACAACTCCGAAAGCTCTACTGGGGGTAAGGGCACCCCTTTCTTGGCGATCGACGTCCGTCTCGAACGACCGGCTGCTTATCCGTCTGTGGAAACAGGTTGAAAGACAACGAAGCGGCCTTGGTCGAAGCGTGCAAGCGGGACCTGGGCAAGTCCGCGTTCGAAGCGTACCTCACCGAGATCGATTGGTGCAAGAACGACGTTGTTTTCGTCTGCAACAAGCTGAAGGGATGGGCAAAGGATGAGAAGGCGCCGGATATTCCGCTCACGAACATGGCGTTGAGCCCGAGGATTAGGAAGGATCCGTTGGGATGCGTGCTGATTATTGGGTATGCATCTACCTGGGAAGAGCATGCGGGGTGTAGTCGTTTGAGAACGGGAGTGCTGATCAGTGGATTAGGGCATACAACTTCCCGGTACAGCTGTCGATAGGTCCGATGATAGGAGCGATGGCTGCGGGAAACACTGTGGTTCTGAAACCGAGCGAGAACGCTCCCGCTACGGCGGCAGTGATGGAAAGGATTATCAAAGATTACTTGGATCCATCATGCTACACCGTGGTCCAGGGTGCTATCCCGGAGACGACTGCACTGCTGGAGCAGAAATGGGACAAGATCTTCTACACCGGCAGCGGCGCCGTGGGCAAAATCATTGCGAAGAAGGCGGCGGAAACGCTCACCCCCGTGACGTTGGAGCTCGGCGGACAAAACCCCGCCATCATCACCAAGAACGCCGATTCCAGATTGGCGGCCAGGAGGTTGCTCTGGGGAAAGTTCTTGAACGCCGGTCAGGTTTGCACGTCGCAGAACTACATCCTGATCGACAAGGAGATCCTGCCGGCATTCATCACCGAACTCAAAACGGCAATGGCTGAATTCTACCCGGATGGTGCAAAGGCATCACCAGACTATGGCCGCATCGTTACCCAGAAGCAGTACCATCGTCTGAAGGGCATGATCGATAACAGCAATGGCAAGATCATCCTCGGCGGGACGATGGACGAGACGGAGAGGTTCATCGAGCCGACCGTGGTGGTGGTAGACGATGTGCAGGACAGCTTGCTGGTAGAAGAGAGCTTCGGGCCACTGATCCCGATCCTCCCCGTCAACAACCTAGACGAGGCGATCCGGATCGCGCGCGAGATACACAGCACCCCGCTGGGACTGTACCCGTTCGGCAACAAGACGGAGACGGAGCGCATCCTCAGCGAGCTCCGCTCCGGCGGCGCCTCGGTCAACGACGCGTACTTTCACGCCTCGATCCCCACCCTCGCTTTCGGCGGCGTGGGCGACTCCGGTAACGGCGCGTACCGCGGAAAAGCGTCGTTCGACTGCTTCACGCACCGGCGCAGCGTCACCACCACGCCCGGCTGGGTCGAGAGCCTGATCAGCATCCGCTATCCGCCCTACCAGGGCAAATTGGCCAAGTTGCAGAAGATGTCTGCGCTCACGCCGAATTTCGACCGCGACGGGAGGGTCAAGTTCAGTCTGGTCAATTACATCTTGACGTTAGGGGCTGGATCGGCCAGAGGAGCGGCCACGAGGTTCGTGGCTGTGGTGCTTGGTGAGTACCTACCTAGTCTTGGCGGAAGACCGTCGAGGCCTTGGCGCATACCTTATGGTACAGATACGAATACTGTACCTCGGGCTAACAGACGTGCAGCTGCAATTGCTTACAAACAATACACCGAACGCCGGGCGAGATTGTAAAGGGATGTGGCTGTAGGACACCACGTATTGATTGTATTTCGGGTTTCTTTTTCCCTGGGGTCCGGTGACTGTGCTCTTGATTGAGGCGCTTTCTTGGTTGTTCTTTCAGTACCTTACCTAGTAACTTACTTTGTAGTCTGGTCAATTGGATGCGGGGAATCCGACTCGCAGCAGTGCTAAGAACAACCTTACCGCGACAAGTTCCCGCAGGTAAGCGTTGCAGAGATTTATTGGCCCGCCTTTGGACGGATGTCAACAATCCATCCACAAATCCAATCCTCCGTTCAATCATCCACTCACTCCTGACCTCACCCGTTGACTCGACCACTCGTCACCTCTTTCGAGAAACTTCGGATATTGCTCCGTACCTGTGGATGATGAAAGATGGGATCGGAAATCCGACAAAAAGCAGGCACAGGTACTGTACGACGTGAGATGGCGATGTGAATGGTCACCGAGTCAGCATGACCATGGCCGTGGTCATCATTCGAGAGTCCACGACCGGCCATCCAGACCAGCCAAGTCCCGGTCAAGGTATCATCGATTACCCCCTTAAAACCTGCCCCGCCTGTTGATTCTTACATGTACCGTGTGTACCGTAACTCGCAGCAACCAGTCGCCGTTCAGCCCTGCAACACACGACCTGGTTTGATATCACTTCCAGCTTCGTATACGACGTACTAATTAATATTGTAAGTTAACTAATTCTCGAGTGACTTACAGTACTGTACAAGCAGGGCAAGGGTACTTGGTATAGGGTGAGGAATTTCTTACGTTATAGCCTCCATGTGGGCGCTGGGTCAACTGATGCCGCCCCCCTACCTATAAGTTACATAGCCAATACTGTAGCCCTCCAAAGCGGCGTCGATCGCTAAACCATCTGCATCGCACTGGGCCCTCAGAGGCGCAGCGGAATCGACGCCGCTTTGACAAAGCAGCACCGACGCTAACGACGGAAGCGAAAAGTATGGTGCTTCCGCCTGCAGTTAACTGCAAAGCGCATAACCCAAAAACATGAAGGCGTCAGCTCACAGGAGATTAATATTATTCTTGACAGCGTGACCAGGCAAAGTGCTGCAAAATGAAAACCCTTTCCGGCGACCATGCAGTTAACGGCATCGTGACATTTTGTCTCCTGAAAAGTGGACATGGAGAGGCGGGGCGGCTATAAGAGTGCTGCTTGCCTCTGTTTGCTACTGATACTGACCCGACATAATACAATAGATTGACATACTTCATAGCAATTCATAGCAAAGAACTCAACAAGATCACAACACATCCATCCTCCTCCTCACATATTACCTACTACAGTACAACCCCACAACCCACCCACACAAAATGAAAACCCCCTTCCACCTCACAGAACCACACCCCTCCGTCCCCCGCACAAGCTACATCCACTCCGGCCGCGGCGGCGCCGGCAACTTCAAGCACGTCGACGCCTCGACCATCACATCCGCCTCCTCGGCCTCGGGCCCGGCCTCTCTCACCCCTCTGCCCGCCCCCGACACCTCCTCGCGCGCCTTCACCTCCGGCCGCGGCGGCGCCGGCAACGTCCACCGCGCCGCCGAGCGCGCCATCTTCTCCTTCGACGAGGAGCTCGAGCGCCAGCGCATCGTCGACGCCAAGGTCGCTCCCGTCTACCACATCGGCCGCGGCGGCGCGGGGAACTTGTTCAGCGACGACCGTCGGCCTAGCGGCGGCGGAGATTATGCGCAACACCGCCATGGGAGTGCGAGTAGCGTCGTGAGTCGGGAGAGCGATGCGAGTGATGGGAGCGATGGTGGGGCGAGGAGGAGCGTCGAGGGGGCGTTGAGGAAGGTTGGGAGGACTTTTTCGAGGGGTTGAGGTCGCTCGACTCGATGCTTCTACGTGCTTGCAACGGACAATCTCCCTCGCGGTCGTTACGGCGCTTTTTACTTCCTTCTGCTCGACGGCGCTAAGGCGAGCTGGTTCTGATTCTCGTGTCGTCGGCGGCGGCGCAACATTTTACGGACCCTAAGACGGCGGGGTTATCAAAAGCATTCGGATTGTTTTCCCTTGGGTCATCGGCGTTTTGGTATTGCTTCCTACCATCACCACGGTCGGGTACCAGTCCCGTTGCATGTTCGTCACGACCAAGCGTGTCTATAGACACTCATCTACCTACACACCTATACATCTCCGTCACCCCACAACGGCGTCATATCAACACCTCGATGGACGAACAACACCTACACCGATCACAAAACAACAACCAGCGGAGTTCTTCTTTTGCAAAAGGATATACCCCGGTGAGGGCGCCTGCTCTGGCCCACTGTACCTAGTTTCAGTTTCTGCTCGACATGTTTGCTCCGTTACGTCGTTTGCTTGCGGTCTTCATTTACAGCGTTGTTCTCCATCCACGTACCATAGCATCATATGAGAATATATCTCTATCATGGCCAGCTTCACTAGCACGTCGTTGCCACTAGATTTTGCGTGGTCGAGCTTTCATACAAGTATAAACTAAGCTGCAGTCTTTGATCCTGCCAGGCACATCCCTTCTAGCCTGCTCCATACATGTGGACACTTACAGTACCTATGTACACCGACACTTGCGTTTCCATCTCAACCAGGGTAGGAAATCATCACCGATCCGGACGTAGACAAACGCGGGGAAATGGACTAGTACACTTCAACGCTCATAACAGTGTGAGCTGGCAACACCAACGCCAACACCAACGCCAGTGCCCATTCGAGGTAGGGTATCCTTCCAGCTATCTACGGCATGCCGCATAACGACGGAACATTCGAGTAGATCTGCGGCTTCTGAGTAATGCTTCCTCATGAGTAAACGGGTTCGAGTGGACGGTAAAAGCCCGCGGTCTTTCCCGGGGTCGGTGCAGCAGTCCAACTCCCGAACTCTAGATGGTTTTAAAGGATAAGGTAGGTGTGTAGCTGTAGATCGAAGGCGGGATTTGCTCAAGGTCGATGGCGGAACTCTCATCCAAGCATCAAGCGAACTTCGAATGGATAATCCCCGGATTCTCCTGCCAGTCGCTGATACTAACCCACATCTATCCCGCACCCTCATCAGCAACCACTCCCACAATCCAAAACCCACACCCACACCAACACCGACCACAAACCCGCCCCAAACAGTAAGAAAAACACCCACTAACCTTCCGAAACGTACTCAACCCCGCCAAGATGCTCCCCCCAATCCACGTACTATACTTGCGCTCCGGCGGCGCCCAGATCTTGATGCGCATGTCCTTGACCGCCAGCCTCTGGACCTCGAGCAGCAGCCGGTCGCCGAAGCCCCTCGTCAGCGTCGCGCCGCCGGAGAGCACGATGTTGGCGAACAGGGCCTTGCGCAGATCGAGGTCGGTGCGGCCGATGGCGTCGACGACCATGTGGTGCAGCCCCGCGTACTCGAGCCCGATGATCTCCGGGTCGAAGAGGATCTCGGGGGCGCGGAAACGTTCGGGGCCGATCTAACGCACCCAATGCACCGTCAGCCCAGCCCAATCCCATCGCTCGAACCCGTAGAACAGACACCCTCCGGTGAGTGAGTCTGGGAAGGGGATCGGGACCTTGAGCTTATTCCCATCCGGCAGCGTAAACTCGACCTCCTTCCCCCCCCCATCCGCGCGCCCTTTACTAGCCGCCCACTCCTTCTCCTCGCGCTTGGGGTCCAGCGCGATGTATGACGTCTTCTCCTTGATGAGCCGCACCACCTCCTTCTCCGCGCTGGTGTGGAAGACGTGGCCCGCCTTGCGCAGCAGCAGCTGCATGTGCTCCGTCACGTCGCGCCCCGCCACGTCGATGCGCCGGATGCTGCTCGGCACGGCGAAGCCCTCGTAGACTGGCACGGCGTGCGAGACGCCGTCGCCGGAGTCCAGCACGATGCCGGTTGTGCGGCCGGAGGCGTAGAGGGAGAGGACCGCTTGGATGGAGGTGAAGAGGGCGGGCACGTTGAAGGTTTCGAAGAGGACTTGCGCCGCGATGTCCCGGTTTGTGCGTGGGTTTAGGGGTGCTTCGGTCAGGAGGACGGGGTGCTAGTTTTTCGAACCCGTCGACGGTCCCTGTCAGCTTGCTTCTGTCATCCCTTCCCACCCTCTTTCCCTCGTCACGCACAGCCCCAATGCCCCCACCCCGTATCTCCTGGCACTCCGTTCCGAATAAAAACATACCTCTTCGCTCAGCGTCTTCAGCCCCTCCGTATACACGTGCTGCCAGATGCGCTCCATGTCGTCCCAGTCCGTCACAATGCCGTGCTCGAGCGGGTATCGGATCTTCAACAGCCCCCGTAGCTCCTGCGCTCGTTCCCCGATGAAGACGTCGCCTTCCAGCGCCCCGGCCAGGACGCGGAGGTGTTTCGGTCGGCCGACGAAGGAGGGGAAGTAGCACTTGGGCAGGTCGTCGCCCGCGAAGCCGGCCCGGATCGTGCCACTGCCGTTGTCGAGCACGATTGGGGCGTTGTGGAGGGTGTCGGCCATGGTGGGAGTGCGTGGAGGGAGTGTGCTTGTTGTAATGTGTGACGCAGGATGCTGGAATCGGCGCCACTCAAGACGTGGATGGTTGGGTGTGGAGCCCTCTCTCGCACAGGTCGGAGCAAAAGCTGGTCAAGTTCAATTCAAGTATGATGGATCGGTTGGTTTGCTGCGTCAACAATTGACTGACTTGTATGCACACCCTGGTCGCGCTGAATCACGGAGAACGCGATGTTTGACGGCAAGTTCCGACCATGAATTCTTTACAGTACAGATAATTCTTTGCTAGGTATTTTCAGATTTTTCTTGATTATTTAGCCATGCATAGTGTGTCTTAGAGATATGGGAGACAACAGGTCTGCTATATGATATTATTACTTGAGAGATAGGGCATGGTCGGTAAGGTTCGTTTCAGACGACACAAGTTACCAGCCAAGGTGGATTTGAGGGGAGCCCTAACTTGCCCATCCAGCCCAACTCCATTGTGGCACCAGAGATTCGTGAATAGATGCATCAGTAATCACGTCTAATGTTCCTCAGCATCTAGTCTCAATCCCCTTCCGGCTCACGGTCAGATACTTCACTCCCTTGTACGGCTTCACCCCCTCACCCAGACCCCTACTCTTCCGAGCATCGATCAGAAGGCTCTCAACCTTGATGCCGCTTGCAAGCCACCCCTTTACGCTGAAGCTCAAAGTCGCCGACGATGGCATGAGCTGCGCATTCTGCTGTACTTTCCGCTGATCTCGTTGTTCCTGCTGTTTTGTTGTTGGCTCCTTCTTTGCTGTCGCAACCGATTGATAAGTGGACTCTGTGTCGTCGTAGTCTCCTGTCACGGAGTCGAAGCGGAAGCCACTCGCCACATCTTCGTCTCCGTCCTCAACAGATAACGGGCCCACCACCGTGCAACGTAGCATCGCCGAGCCGTTGGAGGCATCTTTACCAGGTATGCGCCATTCAACGGACTGATCGCCCGGCGAGAATTGCGCTTCGCCTCGGCTAGCCCGTAGATCTGTAATGGTTCTTATCTGGCCCGGGATTGGGACTGAAACAAAGAGATCTTCGAGAGCAGGCTGGGAAGAAGAGCCGCTAGCAGCACCAAACGTGGGCGTAGCCGTACCAGAAATGCGTGAACCAATACCCGAGCGCGCCGAGGCGGAAGATGTGGAGGATGAGCCGGAGAAAATGTTCGTAAGGAGAAGTCGCACTTCGAACTCAGAGCCCGTAGGCCCCAGAGATGTTTTGACCTCGATAGATGCAGGTAGACGGAGATTTGCGCTGGAATGAGAGTTGAGATCCGAAATCGAGGGTAGTAGGTTCACTTCGTATCCTGCAAGTACAAATCTGCCGTCTGGCGGTACGAAGCTCAACTCACCAGGCCTCTCTTTCCATCTCGCCAACCGTACGCATGGATGAAAGACAGGTAGTTCCAAGGCCCGCTCAATCCCTGATTTGCCTCCGGGGGCGGAAAGCGTGAGGAGTAGCTCCGGCACCCCGGAGATTTTGGAGGTGAATGCAATACTCCCATTTGCGAAGGCGGCAAGTGGGATGCCTGATGGTGCTAGAGTAACGGAGAGTGTTTCCACGATGTCTACGTACAGTTCGTTACTCGTGTGGCGTACGTTTGCCCGACGCCAAGGAATGGCAGGACCAGCGGTAGTGGAGCCGATAGCGAGTTGCTGCTGAAAGCTGCTTGCCGATGGGCCAAGCGCTGGCGAGGAACTGAAGGTTCCAAAGATCAACAGTCGTCCAGCATCGCCGCATCGTCATGGGTATATATACCCTGGTAGTCCAACACCGCCCAAGAGCTTCCCCATCCAACCTGGAACCTCGACAACGTCCCTCAAAGCATTGAGTTCTGTGTTACATACATTGCCGGCATCACACATCTCCGTAAGTAGCTGCGCAGCTACATCGTAGGATCCCTCGATCCTACTCGCGAGTAAAGGTGCGCCAAGGAACTCCTCAAGCACATCGATGACCCGGTGTAGAAATTCGAGCACGAGAAGGGGTTCATTATCGTTCGAAGTGGGGGCTAAAAATAAAAGATTGGCATGAGTTATCGAGTAAAGTAATGTCGGCGGCGTAGCGTTTGGTAAATAGATCAAGGAAGGACGCGGTACTGGATGTGCAAGGTACTGTGGTAAGAGGGCTTTGGGCGACGGGGGCCGCGAGCGATATGTATGCTGAAGTATTGGCTCGCTCAGAGGGAGTCGTCAGCTGGAGACCATGGAGTCGGGTTCTGAGATTTACTTATGCTGATCAAGTATATACAGTGCTTCTACTGCACTACCCATGTTGCTCAATCTCTTGATGTTTTTCAAAGCAGGTGGGGGGGGTGGGAGGGATAGTGGAAGAAGCTCGAGAGTACTGCCAGATGCTGCGTAGCCAATCGGAGCCCAGTCTTTGAGGGCGGTGACACGACACGTACTCTTTTACTAGCAACCTGTGATTTCAGCGCCTTTAGTCGCCTAAAACCCACTGTACCACAAAAGGTCACTAGATGAATTGCTGCCAATTCATCTACTAAAGGCATATATAAGTGCCCAATATCACAAACCGGTTCACCAACCCCGTACTGACGACAATATTGAACTGTCCCCCAGGGTGATGGCTCAAGTTTCTCGGGATTCTTCGAGCCCTACTTTACACCAACTACAGCAGCCCGAGAAGTTGAAGACCGTGCTGGAAGAGGACAGCCCGGATGACTGCTTGTCCTGCAAACTCCTTGGTAGTCCTCCTCCCAGTCTCATGGAGGACGCCGCCTTCAAAGTAGCTTTACTGACCAAAACTTACAACACAGGTGCGTCGGCTTTCATCGGTCTAGGGACATACAGCTATTTCTCTGGAAAGCACCAGTTACGGCTGCAACAGACCGCGATCTTAAAAAGCAAGTCCAGATTCGGGATACAGTCACGGCAGGCCGGTATCACTACGATCGCAGCGGCCCTTGTGGGAATGGGGTTCTGGCGTTTGCTTAACTAGGAGAGGTGTTCTACAACGACATAGTGGCTTTGTATATCGGCAGAGACTGTTAGGTTAGAAATGGGGAACTCCAATCTCCTGCGCTTGAGCACTTGGAAGGGGATTTACCCAGCTCGCCCGGAGAAGCCACCATTTACTTAAGCGGTACCAGACGCACACCGAAGTGTTGGGTTGATTCCGCGACCGTCAGTCTAAATTCTAAGTGTGTTGACCTATATGGATAGTATTGATAGATATCTCCGACAGTCGAATTAAACTTCGGAACTCACTAAGAACATCAACCGACACTCGTACTCCACTGATATCGATGCAAGACTGCTGCTAGACATGCCCTTCTAAGCCGCTTTATGATGCTCGATGCTCAACAACGCCCTCCCATGCGGCTATGAATCAAAGCTGCCTCCCCCTGTAAACTCGGAATCGAATGTCCGTCATATGAATCGTCCTCGCTTCCCGCCGCCACCGAGACCATCTTTGCCATCTCCAAGACTCCCGAGGTCGAAAAAGTCACCAAATGGTATCCTCCGCTTCGAACCAGCTCCTGATCCCAGGGTGCGGTTTGACGTTGACGCCCGGGTATTGTGTCGAGTAGGATGTCCGTGTCGATGCGGTGTCCGTGATCCCCGAGGGACCACATCTACTCGAACCGAGGGTGTGGTGGCATTTGTGTGTGCCAGCGCTTGTACTTCTGGCTGAGATGTTGTGTTTGACGCTTCAGGCTCCGGGACGTGCATGTCGAAGTCTTGAGGGTAGGGATGTGACGATCGAAATGTAAATGCTTCTGTTCGTGGAAAGACGTTGGACTGTTGTTGCGCAGTGGGTAGCGGTGCTGGTGGAGCAGACTCTGTTCTAACCGGAGAGACGGATCTTGTAGCTTGGCGATTTTGCAGGACTTCTCGACTAGACTTCCGTTGTATCGCTGGGGACGAGCTCCTAGCTCGTTTCTCCGTTTCGCCCCGCTCATCATCGCTGTCACTACCGTTATGTGCTGGTGGACTCCCATCTAAACGTTCCGTTGCCCACTGCCTGACCGTCCACCCCTCTCCATCGCCCAAACCTATATTCTGCTTGTCGAGAAATGCTAACAGGTCGTCGAGTGCATCCTGGTAGCCTGACTGCCGTGCTCGAGCATGATCTATTGCTGCGGTCTTGTAGAGATTCGTGACCGAGAGCGCAGCGGTCTTGAATGCTTGGAGAAGTTGTTCCGGTGGCTGTGCTGATCGTGCCTTCGGTGATGACGTTGGTAGCGAGGTGTTCAGGCTTCGCATCGAGTCCATGGCTGACGGGGATCTTATATCTGCATCCAGTAAGCCTATCATAGCCATATTTGTGATGAAGAACACAGAAAGAAGCGCACCAAAGAGCACAACGTCAGAGCCGCCGTACCGTACAGCGACTATGTGTGTCTTATGACCCGACCTTCGAGTTCTTGAGGGCCGTGTACGACGCCGAAGACAAAAGAATCACCCCAAGCACGGAGCCTGATCAATATGTGAACTTCCTGTTCGATGTGGAAGTAAGTTCTAGAGGACGACTGAGATTGTTAACCTACGGTGCTGGGAGCGTTCTTTCATCCAAGGGCCCCACCAGATTCACTAAATAAATAAGGTACAATGTACTTCGTACCTACATACATAACGCATGGCTCGCGTGTTCGACCAATGGTCGCGTTCTGCAGGGTACGCGATGCCCTTATTCGGAACCAAGCTCTCCATTCATTCACTAACGTTAACGTTACCTTAAGGTATACAACAATCATGTCACCTCCTCTCTACGCTCCACACCAATCCATATTCCATATCTTCCCAGTATCCGAGTCCATCTACGATCTGAATATCAGCCCGTTTCATCAGAGATCATCTCGCCCGGGAGGGCTGGAAACCATGGCGCCCTCGACATCTCGTCTGCCAGACTCTGGGGACACATCCCTGGCTGATACACCCATGGCAGATGGCAACGAAGATACTGCGAATCAGCAGCATGGAGGAAACCTTAACGACAGCATGGTGGTAAGTGCTCAAAACTCCTGATATGATAGACTGGGGATGTTCTCAACCCCTCTCACGTCGGACGTCCCCAGAGTTTGTACTGACTAAAGGTTTACAGGATATACAGGAGACACCTGACTACACTGTAGGCTACTCGAAGAGAAGAAAAGTAACAGTCAGCCAGCTTGGCTATGCTCATCTGTTTGGTTTTTAGGACTCGGACACAAACCCTAATACCACTGCCAGTAGTGTGGCTGGTGATGTGATACACGTGGACGGTCGGAAGAGGAGATCGGAGGCAACGCAGTTGAGAAAAAGCGTCTTTGGCAAGAAGCATAATCGTTTAGATGAGTCGAAGGTAATTCACTATTGTCGATATCATCTCCCAGGTAATACAAATTGTAGCTAACATATCTTACGCTCCCAAGGAAAATGACTCTATACGACGCTTCCGCTATTTGCTAGGGCTCACAGACCTCTTCCGCCACTTTATTGAAACGAATCCTAATCCGCGAATAAAGGAGATCATGGCTGAAATCGATCGCCAAAATGAGGAAGAAGCAGCCAAAGCAAAGAAAGTTCATATGCGTACTGGTGGTGCTGCCGGTGAGCGCCGACGGAGAACCGAGCAGGAAGAAGATGCGGAGCTGCTAAAGGACGAGAAACGTGGAGGTCAAGCCGAAACACTCTTTCGAGAGTCTCCAGGCTTTATCAAGGGAGGGGAAATGCGAGACTATCAGGTCGCCGGCCTAAACTGGTTGGTTTCGCTGCATGAAAATGGCATATCCGGCATACTCGCAGATGAGATGGGTCTGGGGAAAACTCTGCAAACCATCGCTTTTCTCGGTTACCTTCGCCATCTCCGTGGTATCAAAGGTCCACATCTGATTACAGTTCCGAAGTCCACACTGGATAATTGGAAGCGTGAGTTCGCCATGTGGACCCCCGAGGTTGACGTACTGGTATTGCAGGGTGCAAAGGACGAACGACATCAGCTCATTAACGACCGACTGATCGATGAGAAGTTTGATGTCTGCGTCACAAGTTATGAGATGATCTTACGAGAGAAGTCGCATCTGAAGAAGTTCGCTTGGGAATACATCATCATTGACGAAGCTCACCGCATCAAGAATGAGGAGTCCTCACTAGCTCAGATAATACGACTTTTCAGCTCACGGAACCGGCTCCTCATAACGGGCACCCCACTTCAAAACAATCTTCACGAGCTCTGGGCACTGCTTAACTTCCTGTTACCGGATGTGTTCGGGGACTCAGAAGCCTTCGACCAGTGGTTCTCCAACCAAGACGCTGATCAAGACACTGTTGTACAGCAACTACATCGAGTGCTCCGACCTTTTCTGCTGCGGAGGGTAAAGAGCGATGTCGAAAAGAGCTTGTTACCGAAGAAAGAGGTCAATCTGTACATTGGCATGTCCGAGATGCAAGTCCGTTGGTATCAAAAGATTTTGGAGAAGGACATCGATGCCGTTAACGGAGCGGCCGGCAAACGTGAGTCAAAGACTCGACTATTGAACATCGTCATGCAGCTTCGGAAATGCTGCAATCATCCGTATCTCTTCGAAGGCGCCGAGCCAGGTCCACCATATACCACAGATGAGCATTTAATCAACAACGCTGGGAAAATGGTAATGCTCGACAAGATCCTGGTTCGTATGAAACGACAAGGCAGCAGGATCCTGATCTTCTCCCAAATGAGCAGAGTTCTCGACATCCTCGAAGACTATTGCGTGTTTCGTAATCACAAATACTGTCGTATCGATGGGTCTACTGCTCACGAAGATCGCATCGCTGCAATCGACGATTACAACAAGCCAGGCTCAGAGAAATTCATCTTTCTCCTGACTACCCGAGCTGGTGGCCTTGGTATCAACTTGACAAGCGCAGATATTGTTGTTCTCTACGATAGTGACTGGAACCCGCAGGCCGACCTGCAAGCCATGGATCGAGCCCACCGTATCGGTCAGACGAAGCAAGTAGTCGTCTTTCGGTTTGTCACCGAGAATGCAATCGAAGAGAAAGTGCTCGAGAGAGCGGCGCAAAAACTTCGGCTCGATCAGTTGGTTATCCAGCAAGGCCGTGCGCAGCAGGCAGCCAAGAACGCAGCATCCAAAGACGACCTCCTGAATATGATTCAGCACGGTGCTGAGAAGGTCTTTCAGACCAAAGGGGCCACTGGGGTCTTGGGCAGCAAATCCGAGCTGAGTGAAGACGATATTGACGAGATCTTAAAGCATGGTGAGCAACGGACAGCAGAGCTCAATGCACGATACGAGAAGCTTGGTATCGATGATTTGCAAAAGTTCTCCTCTGAGAACGCTTACGAGTGGAATGGGGAGGACTTTACAAACCGGAAGAAAGAGATTGGTATCAGCTGGATCAACCCTGCCAAGCGTGAAAGAAAAGAGCAATCCTACTCGATGGACAAGTACTATCGCCAAGCATTGTCCACTGGAGGAAGAACTGCAGAGCAGAAGCCGAAAGCTCCACGAGCACCGAAGCAGATTCAAGTACATGACTACCAGTTCTTCCCGCCGGTACTGCGTGACTTACAGGAGCGTGAGACCGCTTATTTTCGAAAAGAGATTGGTTACAAAGTTCCCCTCGCCGAGGGCGAAGACGGAGATCTGAGTGAACGCGAAGCCGAGCGGGATCTAGAACAGAAAGAGATTGACGATGCGACACCTTTGACCGAGGAGGAACAAGAGATGAAACAACGTTATGCCGAGGAAGGCTTCATCTACTGGAATCGCCGTGACTTCCAACAGTTCATCAATGGTGCGGCAAAGCACGGGAGATATAGCTACGCCGATATCGCCAGTGAAATTGATGGTAAGAACGAACGAGAAGTAAAGGAGTATGCAAAGGTCTTCTGGCAACGCTACACCGAGATCCAAGACTTTCCGAAGTATATCGCCACAATCGAAGCTGGAGAAGAGAAATCACGGAAATTGAACCACCAGCGGAAGATGCTGAGGAGAAAGATGGAGATGTATCGCGTTCCCTTGCAGCAATTGAAGCTCAACTACTCCGTCTCCACGACAAACAAGAAGATATATACCGAGGAAGAAGATCGGTTCTTGCTCGTTATGCTAGATCGCTTCGGTGTGGATGGAGAGAGCATTTATGAGAGAATAAGGGACGAGATCAGGGAGAGTCCACTTTTCAGATTTGATTGGTTCTTCCTCAGTAGAACCCCAGTCGAGATTGGGAGAAGATGTGCTACACTACTGACGACAGTGGCAAGAGAATTCGAGGCTGGGGACGGGAAAGTAAATGGGAACGGCGTTGGCAAAGCAAAAGGGAGAAGTTTTGAGGAGGACGAGATGGAAGTGGATGACGATGATACTGGCCCGGCTAAGAAGAAGGCCAAAAATGGCGTCAAGGTATGTGTGCTGCAGCTAGGCCCCAGATGGTATCTCTACGATAGGCTGACAAGGCATGCGGAATAGAACAAGCAATTAGACGTTGTCAAGTCAGGTGCGGGGAGCAAGGCAACGTCTGCTGTAACCTCCAGAGCTGGCAGTGTCGGCTCGACAACCTCGAGCACCGTTGCAAAGGGAAAGGCTAAAGGGAAGAAGAAGTAGGGCACCGTGTCGCTGCGGGCAACCCGTGCCAGAGCTCATGTATTCTACGCTTGACATCTTTGGCGTCGGAGCGACTGGATTGGCTGAGGGTGGTTTGCGTGGTAAGGAACGAGTGCTTATGGGTTGCCAGGCTGGGTCAGAAGAGGTTTTTTCATTTCGGGCTTAGCTGTCATAGTATGCGGGTCAGGGCAGGCTTTCCAAAGCAATCAGACCTTGGAGTTTTCTTGCTCTACTCTGGATTCGAATGATATTTACAATCATTCGGTTCCCACTTGATGACGGGCTAGAACCTCAATGTACTCTCGCGTGTAGATCGCTGATATTACTTTGACCGGGCAGCCTTCCCGTAGCAAGGTAGACGCCGCAGCATGGAAAGAATAATGGGAAGAATTGACCAGATCACAGACAAAATCACGTTGAACTAAGGAAATCGTTGGGTATTAAGGCGACCACTTTCATCTTCTCCCCAACAGTTCCGACGTAACCTCTTAGAGGTCGATACAAAAGCGCAGGAACCAGAAGCAACCTATTTATTCTCAAAGGCTTTCCGCTCAAACCCTAGATAACTTTCTATTGTCCCAAGACCGCTTTAGCCTGCGCCTCCGTATCCGGCTGCATTTCACTCTGCCCTATCTCTCCCTCAAACCCTTCGTCAAGCACCTCGATCAAATCATCCAACCTTCTGATGCAGAGATCCGTATGCTCATGGCTCGCAAGATGCGCATTCACCCTATTCACCAACAACACGGTGGCGGCTCCGGCTCGAAAGCCCGCCGTCATGTCATCGAGCGAGTCACCGACCATGATCAGGCCATTACCCCTGTCGGGCAGGCCCCACCTCGCCGCGATATGAAGGATGCCAGCCGGGTCAGGCTTGGGCGGGCGGAACTCGCGCGTCACGATGGGAGAGAAGATCTGGCCGCTCAGGAACGTTGAGATCAGGTGGTTGACTGGTGTGCTACACCAAGACATTGGTCAACGGTCCCTCGGTAAGAGGGGCTGAGGGGCTCTGACTCGAAGTTCCGTGTACAGATCGCCTTCCTGACGTCTCTACTTTCGAGATATTCCATGAGCTCGATGAGGCCGGCTTGCGGTTGCTGCTTGAGCATGGCTACTCCTTCGATCTGGCGGATCTTGGTCATGGCTTGCTCTTGTTCGGCTTGGGGAAGGGCGTAGATGTGATCGAGAATGTCGGAAGTTTTGGGTATGCCGACAGCTGTCCTGTGTTTCTTGTTCAAAGGATGCCCTTGGCCCACTAATGAGATGAGCTTAGGTGACTTTACCTCATCTCACCGAACATGTAGGTTTGCGGCTCGCTGTAAAGCGCCGTCAGCGTTTGATCCAGAGTAATAGGATGGAGCTCATAGTGAAGCTTGTAAGCTGGGTATTATGAAATGAAACAGTTATGACGGCCAACGGCATATACATGCGTGTGCTTCTTGGCATCAAGGAAATAGGGAATGTTGTCGAAGCATATTTTGTTTATATTACGTGTTTGGCACATTAGGTGAGCGGAGCAGGAAAATTATATCGACCCTTAGTTTGGAAATTGGTAGAAGTTCGAGATAGTATGCCTACCATAATGTTCCATCAACATCGAAGACAATGCCCTGCAAGACTGGTGCATCGCTATCTTTGCCCTTTTCAGGGTTCAAAGGAGCGAAACGACGTGCACTGCGAGCAGTCATTGCTGCAAACGCCCGCCGGATAGGCTGGGGGCTTGTACGACCTGCCTTCAGCATTGACACTCGACGAGGTCTTTTCGACGTGAAGGAGCCATGCTATCAATCTTGTCCACGATGAGCTCGTCACTGCCGAAACCTGCATGACTAGCGACCCCTGGACACCCCATCATCAACACCTTCTTCACCTATACTGTAAATATGTTTCTGGAAACGGCAAGAGGAAGCCAATACTAATGAAATGTTTTCGCTGAGCCAGTATCGTCTGAGAAAGACATCCGTCCAAGGAATGACGTTTTCAAGACGACCAAGAAGACCAAACATACTCGCATCAGCATGCCTGGACAACAGACTGACAAGACGATACGGCGCTTCCACATCGAATTCACAACTGCGTCCAACGGGAACCCAGAAGAAACTCTCCGTCAGGATGACGTGCCCACATCTTTTGTGGTGATTTCAATACTCTCTCTGAGTCTCCTGTTGGCCTGTCGAATCATTTCTACAGTGTCCCGCTTCTTTTCCTTAACAGATGTCGCACAATACTTTGATACGGCTTTCGTGTCCTCGGAGGTGGTGCTTCAGAGGCTGGATCACCATTTCGGAGCAAATTCTCAAGGAGCATCTATCTGCACACTTGCCCCCTTCAACGCGTGTGGGCAGACGGGAAAGCTCGGGGAGGCCTCTACGGCGATTGCTCCCAACAGTACCGCGGACACCACGGAGGGAAGCCAGGTTATTTACTCTACGTCTCCTGAATATTCGGCGAGTGCCAAGAATCAAGCGCAATCGCAAACGATCGATATCCCAGAGGAAGACAGTACTATTAGAACCGTGGAAGGGACCACTACTAGTACTTCGGCATCAGACATCATGAACGATACAGGTCGCTGGATAATGGACCAGCGAACCCCGAGCCCCCTCAAAGACAGCTTATCTAGCCCCAGTCAACGCATCACTCCGCAACGGCTTCTGCCCACTCTTCCCGAGAGCTCGCCGTTCCCGGATCCGTTCAGTTTAACGGCCTCTCAACGAGCCGAGATCATCGACCGTGTACGCAGGGATTCTCGATCCGAAAGCCCCGAGCAGGTCCCCCGTTTCGCCGACCGAAACCATACTCGTCGACGATGCTGCTCACCCACGCCTGTGGGCGATCTGATGGGAAAAGCCGAGAAGCTGCTGGGTGACAAGGTGCGGCCTCAAGGGTCTACGGAGCTTACCACGTCGCCGAACAAGGCCATCGTCATCGATGGCTCCACAAACACCCCAGGTCCTCATTGCTGGTCTTGGTCGGAAGACTCCAGCCCCAACATCCATCAAAGACGGAAGAGCAGTCCATCGTCATCTGCGTTCAATCGTGACACCCCTGGTAGCAATCCTGCATACATAGCCGGACTGGCAGGTCACACACTGAACGTGCCGAGGACCAGGAAGACCAGGTCAGACCTAGAGGAGAGCATCGGAGGTAATCTATACAAACCATTGGAGACGGATTCCCCAGGGTCTGTTTATTCGAATGTGCGGAACCGGCCTTGGACTCCAGATGCTATGGGAGTGTGCCCTCCTGTATCTCGTAAGGAGAACCTAGGTTCCCCGACGCCTCTTAACCGACCCGCCAGGGGTCGAATGTCACTCTAGGCGACGAGACATAAGTCTTGTTATCGTCGAATTTTACGGACGAACATCAAAAGTACTATTACCGTAGTGGCTAGGGATATTCACGTTCATTCGCTTCGAAGTTTGACAAGGTCAACTCAAAGCTGCATACACAATCCTGCGGACCTCAGGACCCTTAAAAAGGAACAGCCGTGTGGTCGGTGTGCCTTGAACCAGCTTACTATAAATATCATACATGTGGGTCCTGTGCGCCAAAGCTCGGCGTCGCTTCTGACCTGTCTCTTCAGATTATTCAGTAGCGGTTTGACCCCTGATGGAGCGCCCATAAGCATTCACCAACTTTGCAGCTCAGAGTTATATCATATGGTCTATTCTAGGCTTTTCAGTTTTACCGCCAGGTACTGTACCTCCTAAGAAACCTCCGACAGGCAACAGCTAACACCAACATAAGCAGACCTTACGAGCAATCCCATCAAATTGAGTTAGCCATCGCCAGTGCGTCGTTGAGGAATAAGGGCCAGTTGGGAGATACCAAGATGAACTCTGCGTTGGCAACCCTCATATCACGCCATTCATCTCCAGGAATAGGAAGATGAACTATTGGTAGCTTGTTCAGTATACACAAGAGCGTAGACCATTCACAGCTGGATTATCGTATGGACATATAGACGCAATAGGAATAACTTCTAAATTATGTCACGTCTGATGCAGTCACCATCAAGTCTGCCACCCCCCGAAGCCGCCCAAAGACGACCAGCGCACTTATCGACAGCATGACCTAAGACACACAGGAGGATTAGTATAAAAGGGACGTAGGCACCGCGTCTCCACCTGCGCTGTACACGACTGTCACGATCTTTCTTGCGCCAGGATCGGCGCCTCACAAGTCGAACTGCGTATTAAAGTACACGACAATGGCAGACCCCTTCCTTAGTCTTTTACATCTCGTCCCCGCAGAGCTATCTCCAAAAATGCAAAGCAGAAGGAACTTGATAAAGGCCGGATGTTGGATGCTCTCCAAACCAAAAAAGAAGTTATCAATGTGGGTTTCCAAGTCATCGAGGTCCTGGGAGAGATCGGTTCATTAGCTTTTCGGCTGAACGTTGTAAATCGCACGGGAGCAGAAGCAGCATGGAACACTGTCGGGCAAAGGGTTCTTTCTTTCAAGTTTGAGGCAAACGTGTTACGAGACTCGTGATGATGCTCAAATCCCACCTAAATCACAGTACTTGCTCATCATACTGAGCACCACAACAAAGACAGGGTCCCTTGTTTTCATTCATGATGAATGTCCTCTCTGCCATACTCTTCAGTCTGTTCATCGCCACCTTCACCGTACCCAGCTTGACCACCGCCGACCCCATACCCAGGCCCCCCACCATATTCCTGGCTGCCACCTTCCCTTCCATATCCTCGCCCACCACTAGTCTGTCCACCATACCCTCCGTCAGGCTCCCCATACCCTCCGTCATCACACCCCGGAAAATGCACCTCGATCGGCGCACCCCCAGCACTCGCAGTAACACCCCCCACATCCCTCCCCAGCCCATCAACACGACTCGAAAGAACCCCGACATACCTCTTCAACACCGGAAACCACCGATCCGTACTCGGAGTCTGCGATAACCGATACTTCATAATCGCCAGCTGATCCAACTCATAGTGAACGAAATTCTCCGCCTTCGTCACAGGAATACTGACAGCAAAACTGCCAACTTCGTACTTCCAATAGTCTGCATTTGGCCTCCGTGGCGCTGACCCAGCAGGCGTGGGCGGCGCCAGATCACTATTACTCGGAACCTCGACTGGCGCTGGAGTCAACTTCTGAACACGAACAAGAGCCGGCGGACGCTGGATCGGCTTCACATGCGTCGACAACCGATGCAAAACGATGTTGAACCTCTGACCATCCACATGGTCGGCGGCAAATTCACTGTAATCAAACCAGCATAATTCTCTCCAGCGCTCGGAGAAATCGGAACCAGAAAGGCAGCTCCTCGACTGGCAGAGGACCAAAGTCGAGACCCATCTTGCAGGACTTCCACAGCAGATACCGTCCGTAAAGTTCACAAGCGGTCCTCCTAGGCTGTTCACGGGCAAGGAACCTATCAGAGTAGGCAAAAGATTTCAGCTCATGAAGCTTTCTAGGATGCAGACGTGCTTAGCTTGCGATATGAGAGCTAAGCATGTCACGTCCGCACCCCCGATTCTGCCTTCCCGGGACCCAAATCCCTTACCTGTGTGGGAAGAGGGTTTGTTTCGCACTCGGTGGGAATTTATGCCTCTTTGACAGTTGCGCTTGACTGACTGCCACCTCGTTATTGGAGATTGCTCCCCTTCACTCGGCATCACCACTGCAAGCTGGCAGGGGTAGCTGGAAGGCAGGCGGGTCAGCTGGAAGGCAGGCAAGCCTTCAAGCGATCGCACATCTTCATACAGCCTCGTTTTCTATGATCATCGCCCTATCGTCACGCCATTGTCAGGCCACCTTTCGTATCATTTCCCATTATCCGCCAAGCCAGCTATTACACATATCTTTCTTCCACAACTTCTCAACGGCTGCCGACATGGCTGTTCCCGCGTCATAGATGGGCGTTGGATGCCCAAAACAGCTGGGATGGCTCCCCGGTACTTCCCCTCGTCTCGGGAGGCACTCCAAGGCCAAATACACTCTATCCATCAAGACCCGCATCATTGAGTAGATAGCTTTTGGGTACGACGCTGCGTTCGCTATCTTGCACAGAGCTTCCCGCTTGCTCCGGCTAACTGTTGAGCCCATCAACAGAGTCGAAAGAGGATGTTTGCTGCAGCCGGAGCGCGCGGGTGAGCCAAGGCCATCGTTCAGCTTTGCAAGCAGTGGTGTCTTTTCGGTTCTTGCAGAAGCGGAGATACTCGATGCCTTTGGCTTGGAGTTCGCTGAGTATCAGGTCCAAAGTGACTTTCCAATCTTGATTGAACCGGCACGGATGCTGCGCTCAGATTTAGGGACCGTGTTACGCGGTCCCAGTGCGGATGGTCAGGGATCCAATGGCACCCGTCACAACGGAAGTGGCCACTTCAATCAACCAAGCCCATCTCATCATCCATAACGCCCGCCAAGCCTCTTCCTGTCTGGTCTTCTCCACTGTTAATTGGAGGCCACTCTTTCTGTCTCTTGCACAGGTTCTCAGAGTCACGGATCGCTGCTGACAGATCGCTAACGATGAACGTGAATGAAGAGGCTTTAAACCTCGGGCAGACAGTACTTACTTCAGGCGTCCATGCACCACGTATCCTTGAGCTGCCAGTTCCTCCGCTAGCTCGACTTGGTGATTGTCCAGGAGGTCTGGATTCGGGACAACAATCAGGGCCACGCCGACCCGTAGGGCATCCAATATAGATCCAGATCCTAGAAGATAATTTCAGTCGGGCTTTTCCGACGGAAGTATCATGGTAATGCGTACCCGCGTGACTTATAACGACGCCCTCGTGCGCCCCATCTCCTCCTTTAGCCTCTTTCATCTCCCAGCCCAAACCCCTCTTATTGAAACAAAAACCATTGATATTCAAACCCTGGCGCTCAGGGCTGTCAAGCCTGTGTTTTATTACGAAATCTTCGAAGATCTTTTGTCCCTCGTTGCCGTGTTGCAGTAGCAAATCGGTATAGCCCGCATCACGTAGAGTCCGGAGAAAGTCTTGACTAAGAGAAGCTGCAATGAGCGAGTCGAACGAAGCTGTGGCGCCTATCGTGACAAAGCAAAGCTTTTTCCAGGAGTTCTCTGAGGTGCCCATCATCGTACCTTGACAGACGGTCTGCGGAGGGCCTCGAGGGATTGAGGGCGCTGCGCACCTGGTCTTAACGGCTCACCATAAACTAGAGCTCAGGGTTGCGACACACACACCTTATGCGCTTCTACAAATTGGTATCGACGGAGCTCCACTGCAAGCCTAGAAAGCAGCAATGGCTGCAGCAGTTCACAGATTAATCTCTACGGCTCGACGATGTACGTGCCAAATACCGTCGAGACGCCGTACACGATTGCAAGCACCAAGTCGTCCTTTCCGAGCCTTTACTACCTCCCCCCCTGCACCTCGTCGCGACGAGGACAACGACGACGACTACGATGACGACGAGGACGACGGTCTATTCACATCACGGCAAACACCCGTATCCTTCATAGACTCCCTCGAACCCCACGCCCGCGCACATTATGATTCGCTTTCTCCGAAAGAGCGAGAAGCATTCGAAGCGGATGCTCGCAAGCTAGACAAATACATGACCAGCCCCGCCGTGGAATCTGAACTGTCTGCCGCAGTATCGCAAGCCGTCCATGAAGTCGCGCTGGAGTCGCCCGAGGTGGACGCGCTACCGCCAAAGATAAGACCAGGATTTATGGCAATGGGCGAGGAGGATGAGCAGGGTACGGGCGAGGACGACGAATTCGAGGATGATGATATCACCTCGCTGGGTCATGGGGAGCTGGAGCAGCACCGTGAGATGAGGGAGTATGCTCGGATAGCAGCTTGGGAAATGCCATTGCTAAGCAGTATGTCACACATCAGACACATCACTACAGTGGGAGTATATGTGGCTAACACTAGGGCTATTTCGCAGAACTGGCAAAACCATACGAACCCCCGGCCCTAGACCAACCGCTACGGTTCCGCTACACAACCTACATGGGCGAGCGTCACCCCGCCGAGAACAAGGTCGTACTAGAGTTCTGCACCAAAGACCTCCCGGGCCTCACCGAAGAGCAACGGATTAAGCTCGTCAAGCTCGTCGGCGTCCGCTACAACCCCGAAACCGACCTCGTCAGAATGAGCAGCGAGATGTTCGAGAGCCGAGCCCAGAACAAGCGGTACCTGGGCGACTTGGTCGACACTCTGATGACGGAAGCAAAGGACTCGACGGATATGTTCACCGACGTTCCACTCGACTTCCGTCATCACAAGTTCGTGACGAAGCCGAAGTTCCCGGATCATTGGCGCATGACGCCGGAGCGGAAACAGCAGCTAGAGGCGACGCGTCGGCAGAGGAAGTTGCTGGAGCTGGAAAGGACGGAGCAAGGACAGCTGGTGGATGGGGTGAGGTTGATCGAGACGATGTTGAGGAGCGCGAAGGTCGGGGATGAGAGCGCGCTTTTAGTGGAGGCGCAGCAGGGGGCGAAGGCGAAAGGGAAGGGAAAGAAGCTCAATAGGCGTAGGCTAGGGTGAGGGGGATGGTAGATATTGATGTACATATATGTATAACCCAGTTCTCGCTCATGGCGTTGCGTCAGGGGGCATTGGTGGCTAAGAGCGCTCATATTGTAGAACAAGACCTAGACTATAACACAAAAACCTGCCTCAAACCCCCAACGATTCCATGACTTGGTATCCTCACTTGTACAATTCTCGTTGTTCGCTCGATCCTTTGGATTTCACGGTACATAATTTTCATAAGTCGAGCAAATCTGACGGTGACTCTGTCCGATCAGAACACGAAGGATATAACTCATCATTCGCCCGACACTCTAGACTCTCTATCCACGACAATCGCTAACCCCAAAAGGCCGTCCCTTCTTCGAAAATTTCGACTCAAGATATTTGCATTCGCTGAAGGCATTGATCAAACTGTTGCAATCTCGACGCCTCCATTTGATCCTCCTCCCACGCAGTCGGGGTATATCGTCCAGATGTGCGACGTCTGGCGCGGTCGGCGCGCTGTTCCGTTAGGCCACGGAGGCGCTGGCTTTTACCCAATGGATGCTTGTTTGTTCCCGACCACTCTGATGATGACCATCACCGCACAGCGCCGAAGGAAGATGGATAAAATTCATCCTTCGCCCGGAGCCGTGATAGGTTAGAGGTCTAATGAAAGTGAACTGATTATTGGGATTGGCGAAAAGGTGGTCTGCTCCTTCATCGCCCTTCATTCTGGACTCACGAGGAGCGGTGCCCAGGAGCTTTCCCTTGAAGATAACGTTGGCAAGATGGTGAGGAAGTCGCAATCGGTAGTGCACATCGGTCTGGTCAGGTGAAAGTGGTAACCCAGGACAGAGATGTTTCTGGAACGACCAAATTCCAGATTGCGAAAGACAACTCGTTCCATATCCTTCACTATTTCCATTTTTAACAGATCTCAATACAGGCATTTCGAATCCATTCCTGTATGTACTGATTTCGGGGCTGTTCCTGTGTCCCAAGTAACTCTACCAGATCTCTCCAAACAAGCAGATTGTCCCATCATATTCTATCAACAAGTGTGTCTGATATTGGACCGAGGCCTGTAACCGGCATTGCAGCAGGAAATGCGTAAGGTGGTTGCCCAAATAAGTTATGTAGTCTGGAGAGCGACATAGACTCAGACAAAAGATCTCAATGCGCAGCTGACAACTGTGACCACATTCCAGTCTCTGAAGTATCAAGTGTTTTGTGATCCTCTTGGATACCCATGTACCACAGTAGAATGGTGTGCCAAGATCTCTTTGCCGGCCCTAATGCACTGTGAGATAAGTGTGATAACGACATGTGAATCTGTCCTTGCTGGCATGACTGCAGAGTAAAGTCAATCCCATATTTTCTTCTATCCTGTCTATTCCACATTTCAGGTCTTATAACGATGACTGCACTGTCCTTGGGCTTCTTTTCTTTCTTTTTCAAGCGCTTAGAAACTTCCCGCCACCATTGCTTGAAATGTTTATGCATGCCGAGCAAAGCTCCGTACAATCATCGGGTTCCTCGTGGTCCTCAGAGATTGTTGCGCTCAGTCGATGCCCGATCCTGAGACCAGACGGGCAAAGACATCGTTCAATGCGCTAGGGACGATACGTCTGGTCCTTCGCCATCGCCTCTTCAAATTCCCAAGTCGCCGAAGACATTCAGCGTCTTTGAAGACTGCTTCTGAACGACTGGGCTATTCGGTGTACGGCCAACAGCGCTCTTTCGTTTCTGTGACTCCACGGACTGGTTGACTGCATACTTCCCCTGCCCATCCTTAACGAACAATCTCGGATGAGCCGGTGATGCAGTGCGCAACAGACCGGGGTAGAACGTTGCCTTAGATAAGACGTGGCAGAGGGCTTCTTGCGAGCAGCGTTTCAGTGGTGCCTGAGAAGGCATCATGGCTGGGACCGCTGCTGGCGGGTTTGTTACAGATAGGGCATGATCCCCCGGGTGCTGAGGCGAACTCTCCGGGCGGCGCTCAGCTGGGAGATACTGCCCTCTAGCTCTTGTTGGCGTGATTGGAATATTAGGGGCGATGCTGCCCGGTTGGGCGGGCTGTGTTCTGTTGATGCGTTTAAGTATTCCCGGGTTGGAGCGTTTGCTGCCATCGCAGTTCTGTGTAGTAGAGCTAATGGTACTATTTGAATTCGATGGTTGTCGTTGTTCGTTCAACCCGAGTCCTTGCTCAGGACGTATCAGGGCTGGAAGTACACATTTTTGCCGTATGTGAGTGGGCTCAGTGATTGTTGAAGCAAGCGGTTGAGCACCAGGAGCATCCAGCTGAACGTCTGGGAACGAAGGGGTCGATGAAGGTGCCCTCCAAGGGCGATTGACATGATCTTCCCTCTGCGTGCGAGCAGATGTCGCAACGGAGGCCCATCGCTCCCTATACCAGCGTGGGACCTCTCGGAGGCCCAAGCTAGCCAAGGTCACTTTGTCCAGTGGCATTTCATGCTTGTACAGGCAACCCTGTTGCATGTAGTCGCATTCGCCCTTACGTAGCCAGTAATTGCAGTAGATCTTCTTCCCTCGCGCAGGATGAGGAGAGCCAGCCACAGGATGCTCTAAAGGCTGTTGGTCTGGTTGTGCAGCCGTCTCGCATGGAGCTCTCGTAAGAGCATCGATTATGGCCTGGTGTTTGATTAGCGCTTCGCTACGCAATGAGTGGTTCAATGCTTACCTGAGTCCCGTCAACGTGGGGTTCAGAGTGAGGCCAGTTGGCTCCGCTGGCAGTATCTCTACTGTACGGGTGTGGGAAAGAAGATGGACCGCACCGCTCTCGAGAGTCATGGAAAACGTTCTGTGCTGGAGAGAGACCTTCGGTTTTGGGTAAGCATACGTCGGATGCTGTGTACTTCGTGGGCAAACCTGGACCATGCTTGTCGCTATCTGACTGAGTTGAGGGACCAAGTGATGCGGAGCTTATTGGAGACGACTTCTCATCCTGCTGAACAACGTAACAGCGTCCACTGCTGGGTACAAGACCAAGGCTCACCATGCCATGAGTTTGGGCATCAGTTATGAATGGAGGAACGCCCAGTATATGAAAGTCTGAGGGAAGTTCGTCAACCGCAATAAGCGGAGCCTTAGTCCCGTCAGGACGAACGATAAAGAAATGTGGGCAAGCTGACATCTTGCCTGCTGTTGCTGGTGGTATCGGGACTCGATGAGTGAAGCACGGAATACCTGGTCATCTGATCCTTGTTTCGTCTTAACAGAAAAAAATAGGTGATCGACCTGAAAGCTCAGAACCTGAGGTCTCAATCCTAAGAGATGAGGAGTTGCAGTTGCTGAAAAGCACACGATGTAAGAATGCAAAAGTCAGAGAAGTAATATTTCCCCGATGTTTTGCTCTAAGGTAGGTTGACCAAGTAGAAGATACCTCATAGATGGCTTAGTTGGTGCACAGGCTCCAAGAACGATGTACGGCTTGTTCGGGTGTATCAAACGGCTGATCCAGAGGCTAGTGAGTGTTTGTCAGTACGTTGCTGGAGGATTACCATGATAGAGGAGATGAGGTAGGCACCTTAAAAGGTAGACAAGACCATGTACGGCACTCAAGCTATTTAGTTCAGTCGACTTATAAGGAACGAAAGCAAAGGCTTTGCTAGTAGATCCTCTCGGATGCTGACAGGAGGTGGTAAAGAAGAAAGGTTTCTTGCAGTGGAAGGGTGGTTTAAGAACCCGAAGGTGACCAGTTTGTGCAATTCACCGTTTCAGGGGTGAATGCCCACGACTTTGCATTCAATGTCCGATCAATACTTGAGGGTAACACAGACAAATAAAAAAAGTGTTATCTGTGAAGCCAGGTGTTGCCTAGGCTAGGACGGTGATGTGGCAGGGCCATGTCCAATCCTGTCAATAAACAATCCATAACCCTCAACAAATCTTCCGTACGTATGCAAACCACAAGCTGTGTAAGCTATCTCGTAACGTTCAAGCATGTTGTAACCGTCAAGTGAGATCTGCGGCTCGGGTGATTGCATATCCGCTGACAGGTGTCATCACTTGGGACCTGCATGGCGGATCGGTCAAGTTCTGGAAGTTCAATGTTGGAACTGACAACCAGAAGCCTTCTTCCTTGTTGCACAGGCTAAGCAGAGTAAAGCCGAGATCCCTGATATGAAAGAGATGTATATCCAGGAGGTCTTCTAATTCTCCAAATTTTAAAATCGGAGCTGACAAATTGGAGCCATCCGACGCTGTAACATAACTACAAACACTTTACTCAAGTTCCTCCTTATTACAATGACCATCCGTAGAATGTCAACAGGAAATAGAACGGGGAAACTGGAGACCGAGTAGAGCCAAAGTAGCACAAAGGCGGAAGTAATCCATAGTAATACAGAATGAAGGATGTTATGAACCCCGACTTGTAACCGGGCTCACCCAATTCCTCTATTGTAAAACCAACAGCGGTCATCTCAAGCGAATCTCTGCTGAAAGATAGGAACGCAAGCTGGCATTGACTTAATAAGGCACACATTGTCCTCTAGAGACCCATATAGTGCAATGTCTTACCAAATCTTTGTCGGCTACTAGAACACTCGTTCCTCCGGAGGTTGGGAGCTTTCAGTAGTTGTGCGTCCAGCGACGGTGTATGGCCGTAGGAAAGCGTCGGTCAGCAAGGCAGAGGCAACACTGACGTTCAGGCTATCAACACCTCCCAGTCCAGCCCTACTTCCTCCAATGCCAATGTAGTGGTGGGCTTGCTTCTGCAATCTGTAACGAAGACCTTCGCCTTCTCCACCGACCATCAACACGACTGGCGATTTATCAAGCGGAGCGTTGAGGGTTGATGTGGAGAGAAAGTGACCCTTGCGTGCATTAGTCCCTGAAGGTGGCGCAACGGCCGCGTAGATCTGCCATCCGTTCTTGCCGCTCTCCTCAAGGAATTCCTCCACTTTGCTAACGGAAAATAGCGTGATGTTTTCGGAGGCGCCTGCGGAAGCTTTGAGCGCTACAGGGGTGAGGGGTGCGCTCTGGTGGGTGGATATGGTTACAGCATCAACACCCAGGAAATAGGCAGTACGGAGGATAGCCCCCAGGTTTCCCGGATCCAACTAGTTGCTATAAGCTGGATGCCATAACAGGTAAAATTGCCCAATACTGGAGTGCAGAAAGCAGGGAACTCACAATGCCATCGAGCAGAAGTACAAATGGAAATCTTTCAGTCTCCCCTAAAGATTGAATGGTGTTACCAAGCCCATTGATGGCTTCGTCTTCAAAGGATTGATGGCCCAGCGTGACTTCGAATTTGGATTGCGGAACCTTGATAGACTGAAGGCTGGTAATAGGTAGCTTCGGCAATGGCGAGGCTTCCAGGATGTAACCCTAACTATGCTGTCAGTGGGATTCCCTTGACGGAAACAGCTTAGGGCGTACATTGTGGGGCCTGCCATCACTCATTTTGTCCATGAGGGGGAGGGAGTCGGAATTGACGGGTACGACTTCAACTCCAGCGGTCAGAGCCAACTTTCGGGCGATAGCAAGTCGATCAGTAGCTTCCTGGGAAGCCAGCCCTCCATAATGACCGCTACTTTCATGAACATAAAGCTTGTACAACTTCCGACGCTTAGACTTCAGAGCTGAGGTAACGACAGATGTCCCGTACAAGAATTCAGAAGCGGGTGTTGTATAAGGTATGGACAAAGCGGGTTTGCGACTGCGTAAGCTGGCTTTGCTGACAGCTAGTTCTTCGTCTTGGAGGCTATCATTTACTTCTACAGACTGATGTGAACGGTGACCGGCTTTCGAGGCCTCCATAAAGTGGTGGCGCGTTGGATGTATATCATTCCCCGTCCTGCTCGATTGGAACGAGGAACTCTTGTCATCCCACCAGGAAGTGGGGCGCTTCCTATCGAGGGTATTATCGTCTTCGGGGGAGGCTCGTGTCTTTCTAATTCGATTGGCCACCCTACCACGGCCCATGCACCTGTGACTCTTACCCGCTTCTTGATGCTGGCTCGTCGATTTCTTACCAGTCCCATTCCGTGAGTATCCTTCTCCTCTATCCCCTCTCTTCGAAATGCTATCCTCCCCTCCCCACCTCCCACTGTGGCCGATCGGTGAGTGGCCATCTCTCCTAGAAAAACTGCTTTCCCGTCCCGACCTATCACCACTGTGACTCTGTAAACGGTCATCTCTTCTGCTAACGATGCGCTCTCCCCTCAAGGTGGCACCACGGTCTACAACATATGATGGGCCATCTCTTCTGGAAATGTCGCCCTTCGCTCTTGACCCATCACCATGGCCAATCTGTGAACGTCCATTTCCTCTGAAGCTATTGCTCTTCCATTCCGGCCTATCACTGCGGTCACTTTGAAAACCGCCATCTCTCCTGGAAATGCCCTTCTCCCCTCCTGACCAGCCATTACTGTCGATCTGGGAACTGCCCTCTCCTCTGAAGCTGCTGCTCTTTCCTCGCCGAATTCCACGATTTATTGCTGAATTGGTAGAGAGGCGTCTGAGGAGTTGCTCGTAATGAAGACACTGCTGTCTTAGAGCCCAGATCTTCCCTGAAGAATTCCCGCCAATGATACAAGAAACGGTACGCATAACCTTGAGAGTGCAGAGCTGTTCCGGCCAGAAGGTTGACTTCAACAGTCGTCCGGAAATAATTTTTAGCGCTCACCCTTGCAGCCTTACCTTACCTATGCAGTACAGTAGCGGCCAGCTTCCGCGTAAGATTACCGTATCGATACTTTACTAGGGTACCATATCGCGTTCATCAAACCTTCACTTTTAGTAAGGAGCTCCGCGATACAGGATTTGGATCAAAGACGCGTCAACTTCTGAGACTACGCGACCCTGCATTGCGCAACTTCAGCAATTGGGAGCTATGGATGTTTCACAGACTTAGCCGTTTCATTTTATCAGCACTGCGGCAGAGCATTGACGAATCTCTAGCTTCTCAGCGTCTCTATGTCCACCGTTGAAAATGGCCTCAATCGATGCACTTACTGGCGTACTTACAGACAGGAAGAGCTTAGATGCTGGAAGCGACAATGATCACAAGCTGCACCCTAAAAGTACGGTATCGGAAACGCCAGCGGCTTCTGTGCACGAGACCCAAGAACAAGACGAAGGAGGAGATGATGGGTCTAATGAGTCCCGGGTACAGACAGATAAGGCCCGGCGTCACAATCCTGCGTCGTCAATATCGAACTCGGTCGTTCGAGATTCAGAAGACGGAGAAGATGAGGTTGGAGAATATATCGAGGTTGGCAAACCAGTTCCTCGAAAGACGACGCTTTTCTCCACCGGCAACGTGCACACAACTCGGAGTGATATAAGGGTGGAAGTTCCTATAGTCCAGCGGAAATGGGAATACCGAGTGTTCACCGAGGAGTACACCCCTCGCTCACTATTGCGTGAACTGCGGGTATCGGACGAAGTGATGTATGAAGTGATGTTTGAGGATGGGCACATAGAACTTGTTCGTCACCCCTTAACCCTATAAGGGATTCTTCTCGTTCAAGATGACAGCCATTTCCACATCAGTCTTCTTCATCAACGAATCACATTTTGGACGTTTAGTCTGATCAGATGGCAATTTGTTTAGACCATTCACTAAGAACAAAGCATCGCTAGTTACCACTCAACCGCCTTCTCAATCTGAAGAACGGCGCCTCAGTCTTGTCAGCCCATAATAAGGTCTTGAAACTGTCAAATTCATCTCGGTCAGGTTCAGATGCTTTCAGCAGTATGGTCTCAGTAAGACAGGCCGCCGCCAAGCGGAGTAGACCGCCAGGTTTTCTCGACTCAAGCACTATAGACCTGTTCTCCGAGGATGACGAGCTTGCTTCGTCAAATCCGGCAGGAATTCGGAAGACCAGAAGCAAAGGTCTGCTGAGTGCACCGCAAGCTACCACACGGGGCAGGCGGTCCGGAAGAAATAAGGTACCATCATATTCTCCGCAATCGCCACGAACGAGCTCAGAGGAGACGAGCAGCAGATCTGGGTCTCACTCTGGAACCAAGGGTGTCAGGAGAGACCAACCTCACGCAATGCGCTTTTCTCGATCAGCCACATCTCGGAGCCGAAAATCCATAATCGGGCGCGGTTTAGTGAACTACGATGAAGAATCGAGCGATGATAGCGCCTTGAGTGGGTCCTCGGACGCGGAAACAGTAGGGAAACGTAAGAGAGGTCACTCGCTACGAGCAGCAAAGCCTCGAAAATCTCGAATTCTCTCCAGAGGTCTCAAGCGCAACGAAAGCCCCCCAGCGAATCAAAATAGGCGGTCCGTCAGGGTTTCCAGAGCTGTGACAAGTATGAGGGAACGTGGGGAAGATGACTTATCGGAGAACGATCAGACCAGCCATGCGCCGAGAGCTGTTGGTGCAAGAGAAGTCTTCAAAGAGCTCCCCAGAAACGATGCCTTCCGACTCCGACATTGTCAGACATGCGAAACCTGCAACGTCTTCGGCCGTGACACTGAGAAGGGAGCTTTGGTGTTTTGCCAAGGCTGCACGTTGTCCTATCATAAGGCATGCCTCGGTCCACGTAATGGCCGTTCGCATCTAGTGACTAAAGTCGACGAAGAAGACTTTGTGCTTCAATGCCGACGCTGCGTTGGCACAGCAGGTGAGAAGGATCCGATGGCTCCTAATCAGGCCATGTGTCAAAAGTGCATCGAGGTCGGACCGGCATGCCGTCCTTTTAGGGAGAAGAAGTCATCCAAACAAGAACAGAAAGATCGAGAGGCGAACGACGGCGAAGACCCGATCACCCAGGTTGCTTCATCCCTGCGGAACAACGTTGATAATGTCCTGTTCCGGTGTACTCAGTGTTGGCGGGCATTCCATATACCTCATCTGCCGCCGCGAGGAAGCGATGCCATGATAATTGATACGGGAAGTGATGCTGATCAACGACTGACTGAATACTGCCAGGATTGGGCATGTAAGGAGTGCGCCGATGCGCCTGGGATTATTGACTCGTTGGTGGCATGGCGTCCTGTGGACGAGGACAATTATACTCCGGGATTTTCTACAGATATGATGAAAGAAGATGGAAAGGAATACCTCGTCAAGTGGAAAGGCCTTTCATATTTCAAGACCACCTGGATGCCAGGAGCGTGGGTTTGGGGCGTCACCGCTGCTGCTATGCGAAAGGCTTTTGAAAGACGCAATAACGGAAACAATCTGCCCAAGATGCGGGCTGAAGATGTGATTCCGGAAGATTACTTGAGAGTGGATATTGTGCTCGATGTCCAATACACAAACATTGTTCAAGTACATACGGAGGACATTGACTTGGCTAGGATCAAGGAGGTGAAACAGGCCCTTGTAAAGTTCAAAGGACTCGGATACGAGGATGTTGTTTGGGAGGATGCTCCGGTGCCAGAGGATGGGGAGCGTTGGACAGACTTTGCATCGGCCTACAACGATTGGGTTCGAGCCAAGTACATACAGGTCCCAAATCAGCACAATTTGAATCGACATCTCAAAAGGGTGCGATCCGGTAACTTTGAGAGTAACCTTATGAAGCAAACACAACCCTCAAATTTGACGGGTGGAGAGATGATGGGATACCAGGTGGAGGGGCTCAATTGGTTGTACTACCAATGGTACAAATGTCACAACGCCATCTTGGCCGACGAAATGGGGCTTGGTAAAACAATCCAAGTCATAGGATTGTTGGCCACCCTAGTCCAGGATCACAAGTGCTTCCCTTTCCTCATCGTGGTCCCAAACTCGACGTGCGCGAATTGGCGGCGTGAGATCAAGCAATGGGCACCCTCCCTAACAGTCGTCACGTACTTCGGCTCGGCGACGGCTCGAAACCTGGCTCACAAACATGAGCTCTTCCCAGCTGGCAGCAAGGACCTTAAGTGCCATGTTGTTGTGACGTCGTACGACGCCGCCCAGGCGGATGAGTGCAAGCGCTTCTTTCGGAGTGTTTCATGGGCTGGGTTGATCGTCGACGAAGGTCAGCGTCTCAAAAACGACAATAACCTTCTATATGGGGCGTTGAGCGTGCTGAAGGCACCTTTCAAAGTTCTGCTGACAGGTAATATTAGTCAATATCAGTACTTGTCTGTCGTTCACTGACAAATGTAGGTACGCCGCTGCAGAATAACGCGCGAGAGCTCTTCAACCTCCTACAGTTTCTGGATCCCAACATTAATGCTTCAGCCCTTGAAGTGGAGTACGAAACTTTGACCAAAGAAAATGTGCCACAACTGCATGAGCTCGTCCGACCATTCTTTCTTCGGCGGACAAAAGCTCAAGTGTTGACGTTCTTACCGCCGATGGCTCAGATTATCGTGCCCGTGACGATGAGTATCGTGCAGAAGAAGCTGTACAAATCCATCCTAGCTAAAAATCCCGAGCTCATACAGTCGATTTTTGATCGGAAGAGGTTGAGACAGACTGAGCGGTCCAGTCTTAACAACCTCTTGATGCAGTTGAGAAAGTGCTTGTGTCATCCGTTCGTTTACAGCAGAGCCATTGAAGAACGTAGCAATAACGCAACGGTCTCTCATCGGAATCTAGTCGAAGCGTCGTCGAAGCTGCAACTTCTGGACATCATGTTGCCGAAGCTACAGGAACGGGGTCACCGTGTCTTGATCTTTAGCCAGTTCTTGGACATGCTGGACATAGTGGAGGACTTCCTGGACGGATTGGGTCTGCTGTACGAACGTCTTGATGGAAGTGTCAGCAGCTTGCAGAAACAGAAGCGCATTGATAGGTTTAACGCGCCGGACTCCCCTCTGTTCGCCTTTCTGCTCTCCACACGTGCTGGTGGGGTTGGGATCAATCTTGCCACGGCGGATACGGTGATCATCATGGACCCTGACTTCAACCCTCATCAAGATATACAGGCACTCTCTCGCGCTCACCGTATTGGTCAAAAGAAGAAGGTTTTAGTCTTCCAACTCATGACGCGCGATAGTGCTGAAGAGAAAATCATGCAAATTGGAAAGAAGAAAATGGCTCTAGACCATGTCCTGATTGAGCAAATGGACGCCGATGATGAAGCTGGTATAGATCTCGAGTCGATCTTACTACACGGAACAGAGGCACTATTCAAGGATGACAATAAAGGCGATATTCATTACGACTTTGCTTCGGTGGACAAGCTACTAGATCGGACTCAAGCGGAGAATACTAAAACTGGCAATGACAACTCGGCTGAATCACAGTTTAGCTTTGCGCGGGTGTGGGCTAACGATAAGGGGAGTTTGGAAGAAGGCCTCGTTGATTCCGACTCAGATCGGAGGCCGCCCGACCCTTCCATGTGGGAAAGCCTCCTCAGAGAACGCGAGCGAGCAGCAGCACACGAAGCAGCGGCAAGACAGGAGATTTTCGGGAGAGGAAAGCGTAAGCGTCAGGTAAGTGGCTCCTCGTTCCAGGTATTGTAAGGTCCCAGACATGCTGACGAATTTACAGGCGGTTGACTACAGCAAGCAGGCGGACCGGATCATTGAACAAGATCCTGGATCGCCTGCGAATATGCCGCAACATTCCGACAGCGATACGGACTTTCAAGCGCGGATTGCCGAGAGCGAGGCGGATGACACGGCAGAGGAAGACCCTGCAGATGCTGGCGCTGTCAATGTCGAGGAATTGCGGAGCCCCGTGAAGCGTCGGGCCCGGGGTATCGCAGCATCGCAGGGCTCGCCCGAGAAGGATACGGAAGGTAAGACTGACAGCTGTAGACTTTAATCTGTCTACAAACATTTTTGCATTGATGTATGACTGCTAACCAGCCTGAACATCATAGCTCGACAATTCGCACGAGCTTCTGTCATTTCGCGTCCTGCACCTTATCCAAATCCAGCGCCCCACCCCAGCGGTGCAGCAAAGATGGGATCAACCCGCTCGAATGGAGGGCGAAGAAAATGCGTAGCCTGCGACGGCTACCACGCAGTCGGATATTGCCCGTTGAAAGTCGCTGGAGTCGAGTATTGTGGGCTGTGCGGACTCGCGCACTACGGCCACCAGCGGCAGTGTCCACATCTCAAATCGGAGATGCAGGTCCACACCATGCTCCAGACCCTAAAGAACAGCACGGAGCCGAAACCCTTGATCGAGTTGGCCGTGAAGCATCTGCGAGGCATTCGCGGAGACCTTGTGAGGCGCAAGAAAAAGAGGATCCAAGAGGCAATGGCACAGGAGCAAGCTCAAAGTCAACATCCACCACCTCCCACTCAAGCATCAGGCCACCCAGTGCATCCTCCCATGCAATATCAGCAGCCGTCTCAGCCACAGTATCAGCAGCGTGGTCAGGATAGGGCTCAGGTTGATGCTCTCGGTGCGAAGAAGCTGACTGTAGAGGAGCAAGACGATGACTGACGCCTCTGCAATCATCTAAAAGCTGCGATCAACCATCTGTGTATCCAACAGGCCTGTGTAACCTCATGGTGTTCAATAATCAGACTTTGCTCCCCGCACATTTAGCCAAAACGAGTGGTAGACTGAATCATCTGGACATATGAGGTGGTTGCTTCCCCAAAGATATCATACAGAACGTACCTAAGTATGCAAGCCATATATCAAACTGTCTAATTCATTCTTCTCGGCCGCAGCTGACTCTTCCAACGTCGTCCCATAAACCAGTGGGAAGATATCCTTCCACAAAAGGTATGCATGTGATTCCCTAAACTGCTCTTGAAGAAGTAATCGTGCGAAGGCTCCACTTGTCTCATGAGCTTGTTGGTTTCGTGCCTCAACAAACTAGAGTCTACTTAGCAGACTTAAAAGAAAAGGAGGGAGTCTACATACCTTCTCAATATTTCGAAGTTGTCGCCAGTACTTTTGTGGCACTTCTAGACTTTGGAGCTGCGCATCCGTAACATTGGCGGCGAATTGTTGTAGTCGTCTTGTGGATGGGTCATCCACTAGCTCCGATCGATATCTTTTGGCAATCAGGCGCGCGAGCTCGAGGAGAGCATTTCCACATAGCATTTTCAATCTCTCCTCTTGCAATGTTTTAAGTTGTTTTTCCAGTCCCTGAGGTAGATATTAGCATGTTTGAGGAAAAGAAATTCACAATCTTATGACATACCTGTATCTTGTGCTGACAGCGCTCTATCTCGTCTTGGAAGGGGATGTGGATGTGGATCTGCTGACGGTCTTCTGGCATCAGAGCTTTGGTACGTTCGTGGTACATTGTAATGGTGAGGTCATCTTTGTGGGCGATTGGGTCGAGGCGGAGTTTTTTAGCCGTTCCGGAGCTGATCTGTCTGAAATGTGCTTTTCTTTTTAGAGGTGATATTGCTTGCTCGGAAGACGAGGTAGGACGCTGGTGACATATCTGCAGCGGCGCAACCCTTCTTCGGTGGAGTCAGTTTTACTACAAGGAACGACATGTTTGGTTGAGAGGTGAGACATACCTCCGTTGTGAAGTTGTTATGATGGATGATGCTTAAGGTATCCAAAAGAAGAAAGAGGAAGGGACGTTGTGAGTGCAAAGTCAGTGGGGTCATGACGTCATATGCACTTAGGTATGATATTCGAATGCAACGATGTACTTCGTGCCTGACCCTACTTCGTACCTTACGTACCCGAAAGTTCTCAAAGTATACAACGTTGTGCGGTGAGCGACATGTAAACCTCAAGGCCGTCAAGTCTTCATTGCAGTCTCTTTCGTACTATCGTACGAGCTATCTACGTACGTATACGCTGCTTTGCATCAGGGTATTCCGAATCTCAGGTCTCAAAGCCTACAGCCAGTGTACCCTTCCCACTCCAGAACTGGATTTCATCGCTGCCATATTCCCCAACCAAAGCACGATCACTGACACCACCCAACCATCCGTCCTCCCCATACCGTCCCACTCCCTTCGTACCTCGACTCGCATCTACTGCGGCGGCGGCGCCAAGTTCTGCGTGAGCTCCTTGCGCTGCACGGCGCCGAAGCGAGTATTGCCCTGGTCGAAGATCTATTCCATCATACACCCGTCAGCGTCACCGCCGCCAACCAACACCAGGCTCGTTTCCCCTCCACCCGTATGATGATGATGACGTAGATAGGAAAGAACTTACAGCATAGATGCCCTTCAAAAAGGTATCCCCCAGAATATCAAACGTCATATTCCCGCGCGACTGGATGCCTCCGTACACGAAACCCGGCTTGGCCACAGCGAAGCCGAGATCCTCCTTCTGCACAGCGAACTGCCTCCCGCCGACAGCGAAGGTGACGACAGGGAGCTGGTCGGCGGTGGTGCTGTCCGGGAAGATGAAGCCCTGCGAGGCCTGATCGTACGTAGCGCCGGGAATGGCGTCGTAGATAGCCTGGCAGGTGGCATCATCCACCAAAGCCAAGGTGGTGCCGGTGTCGGCGATGGCGGTGTTGCCGGAGCGGTCGATGGGGGTGCCGTTGACGGTGGCAGACTGGGAGTCAAAGGACCAGAAGCCCTGCGAGTTGTCGACCGGGGTGTAGTAGGGATCTTGGCCGGAGGCGGTGACGGTGGCCTGGTCGATGTAGCCGAAGGTGTAGAAGGATTCGCCCTTGTCCGGTTCGTTGGCGTCGCGCCACGAGCCGAGCTTGGCGGTGAAGAGCTCCATGGTTTGCGGGATGTCGGATTGGGCGATCATGTTCTCGACCGGAGTCTTGACTGGCTGTGGTGTCACCGTGTTGATCGAGCCGAATGCGAGACCTAGCAGTCCGTCGCCGGTGCCTTGCTGAAATTGGGGGGACAGATTCTTGGCCAGTTCGACGGATTGGTTCTTGATGGTCAAGCCACCCACGGTGACGTTATCGGTTCCAACGCTGCCGGAGGCCGAGGACTGGTCGCCGTAGGAGATCTTCCAAGATGACCCGGCCGAGTTCTGGAAGGTGCTCGACTTGGATGGGTCGAAGATGTGGTGTGTGGAGGCGCCGGCATCTTTGACAGACGCAGGTAGCTCGGTGGACCAAACCTTGAGGTAATATGAGCTTGAACACGCGAGGAGGGCAGAAAGTTACAACATACCCAGAGATCAGCAGAGCCGGTGTCAAAGTCTAGTTTGAGTGTCTGTGCAGGCGTACCGATGCTCACGGGGCAAATATAGAGGGAGTCGTTCTGTACATCTTCTGCGGTGACTTCTCCAGTGGTGCCAGTAGCGGTCTTCTTCTCAAGAACCATCTGCATGTGGGCCCTGCCACCGTAGAGCGCGTGAACTCCATGTCTGCCTTGCTGGTGGATCTTCTTCCCGACGAAGTAGGGTCCCTCCTTGGTAGGTTGAAATCCGTACTTCTGCAGAAGCCAGACGTATGATTTGGGTCCGGATTTCTTGTAGTGAGGGTTGGGTACGATTCTGATCTTCTGGAGACTAGAGGCCATGTTTTGATAACGGTAGGTTGGTCGTATAATATAGATAATTCTAGGTTATGTGATAAAGCGGGTTGATTGAAAGAGTGTTGATCAGAAGAGAAGAGAGTCGAGGTCCGTCGAAGATTATTTATACCCCATGAGACGGTGCCACGCCATGGCAGCTTCCCCAAGCTAAGGCACGGCGTCCTGCCTCCTTCCATTCAGGATCCTGGCTCCTTAACTTGGGCTAGCCGCCATGGCTGCGGATGATCCACGGCCCGGCAATTGGGAAAGAGCGGGTCAGAAGGCGTGTCAGGACGACCACGGTTGAAGTTGGCGTTTTGGGCACGATCAAAACACCTCTTCCTATTCGACCAGTATCTCATGGTGAGCGCCGCCATGCGTCGATATACGTCGATAAGAAGGTACCGCAGGGCCAGAAGCAGGTTTGTCGTTGGAGGCAACCCCCTCGCCGATTGACGATCAATTCAGCTAACAACTGCCACAACAACCTATTAGCCTTTTGCGCTTTAAGGTGCCACTTCTTAGCAGGCATCAAAGCAACGTTGGAATGCCTGGGAGCCAATTGACCGGTCCGGCAGCTGGCAGGCTGTAACAAAGAACCTGGCTGAACTAAAAAGGCAGCGGCGTCGATAAGGTACATGGCCCGAAGACTGACTGGGAAAGGGTATCTTACCTGTCAATGCAGGGTAGCTCTGTACCATTCGTTACTGTAGGCCGTTTGCTTGCTTGCTTGCCTGCCGTTATTGACATTGTGGTCTAGGTAGTCCCTGGCGCTTCCTTGTTGACCAGTAAGGAAGTACATACTTTGTACCTTGGCTATCCAGAATACGAGTGAAGCAAGAGGTCGCCTCAGAGAAGAGCTCTTATCTTTACTGCAAGTCATGTGTGGAAAAGTGGGAAAGCGGAAAGAAAAGCAAAAAGTTGTATGGGCCTTGTCCGGGACCAAGCATGACTGAAAATGTCTGATGTGCCTGCTTCACTGTTACACCATCTTGTCGGCATCAAGGCCCCCGGGTTGGGTGCATCCACCCTTCGTTGGTAGTTTGAGATAAGGATCCACCAGGTCGTAACCACCTGCATGCCTGCTCCATCTTGTTGAGTGACCAAAGTTGTGCGGACTCGAGGGCTGAATGGTATATATTGAGCCAGCACATCAAATCGAATCACAATCACCTACCTCACCAAGGCACTTTCCTAAAGCAACCCTACCACTGATTTCCATCCATCCCAGCGGCGCCCTACTCGCCCTTCAAGCACTTGGCCTCAAGGTATGGATCCCAAGGGACATAGTATTTCGTTTCTCTCGTGATTGATACAAAGCAAGCAACCAAGCAAACCCGCATCCAAAGCAAACTATAGTATCCGGAGAGAATAGGCAAAGAGCAAAGGTAATGAGTGAGGTTTGATTTAGATTGTTCCCTTCCTTCCCCTCCACCACCACACAATAAAGCCAGTGATTTCATTTTAAGCCAGAATGTCGAGTGCCGTCCATCGCTCGATTCGATACTCCGCTCCCCAATCAGCGCCTATGAGCTCCTCCTCCCTGCCCGCCTTTGTAAGCTCCTTCCTTCCCAATCTCAGCACTCACTTCTTACTGGCCTTCTGTGCCTCCGAGGAGAGAAACTCTTCATCGCTAGCGTCCAGGATGTCATACTCTTCGTCGGTCAAGAAGCCGTCGTCGTCAGTCTCTCCATCCCCAAGTTCGAGGCGCTCGACCTCCTCAAGCCAGTCGCGCTCTTCGGCGGTCGTGTGCTCGGTGCTGGCCTGACCGATGTCGTGCGTACTTGAGACTGGGGACTCCTTGTCGAGTTTGGGGAAGATCATAGCACTGCGCTCGGACTTCGCCGCCTCCACTTCAGTATCCTCAACAGGGCTTTTGGCATCCTTCCCTTGCAGATCATCTACCACTGAAGTAGCCTCAAGTGTGCAGACGTCTATATCGCACCAAAGCTTGTGACCGAAAGGTCTGCCATCGGCTGTCTTGAGGCGCCAGTAAGAGATTGATTTGCCTTCGCGCTGAGGTGTCTTCATCTTGACAGTGAAGTCAACTTCCTCGCCAACCGCGACGATACGACCTACAACATTACTCTCCGTAGCATCGGCAATGTCACTAACGCTGGCTGCACGATTGAGGTCAACGTTGAGCATATTGTCTCCACCAACGAAACGAACGCTGCATCCAGCAGGCCAGGCATGCGGTCCCGGGTTTCGAAGCGTCCAGACCTGCTCGAACGAGGATCCGGGGCGAAGCTTTGACCCATCCGCTACAGCATCGCGAATGAAGTAAGCATGAAGCTCAGGAGTAGGGTCACTTTCTGCAACAACGTCTCTTGCATTAGCTTCCCGAGCAACCGGCTCGCTTGGCTTAACTTCAGCGACTGTCTGGACTTGTGTTGCTGCGTTTGCTGATGGCGCTGCAGGTGTTGTTTCCGTAGACTTGGAACTCTTTGAAGCCGGCACATCTCCCATGGTCATCAAACTGCCATCGCCGTTTTTCTCGCCCAGAGTCGTGACGGATACATTCTTGACCGGAGTTTTGAATTTGATGAGGGGATGGGTGCGATTGTGGCGATTCGTGGGGACCGCTTCACAATTCGCACAGAAGTCGGTATCATGACATACGGCGCATTTGTAACGATCTCCAATGATGTAAGTCCGAATGGCCTTGCCCTTGCAGAGCAAACCGTCACAGTAAATGCCATGATGTTTCTGGCTATGGCTCGGAGGTGGAGCGACGATCTCATAGATTGGGACAAAGCGATGTCCTGGGTGAATCTGGCGTGCACTCTTGACGCAAGTTGAGCAGAAGTCCCAATCCGGACAGTTCATGCATTTATGGCGAACACCATAGATAGACTGCGACTGGTCAGCACTAGTATGTAAGCTCCTAGTCGTCAGTGATGGTTTACACACCTTGTCACATCCATCACAGACTGCAGAGTGTAGCAAGTTGCGGCCTGGGGCACACATGCGGATGGCAGCTGCGCCAAGTGATACATCGCCAGTTGCCGCCGTAAACTCATGACTTGGGTGATGGCCGTGCTTCATGTCAACCAAACAAGGAAGACAAAGGTCATAGTCATCGCACACAGTGCAAGTGACGAATTTTGACTCTGCAAAAACTACAAGGCTTGAATTAGTCATGCCCATAAGTGGTGCGAGATCTATCGGTTCACTCACCACCAACACAAGAGTTGCATGTGCGGGTCTCCACATCTAGGCCCTCGTCAACCTTGACTTCGGAACTTGGGGAGCTCGAGCTCTTTTTCTCGTCCTCCACCTTTGTGGCTTTTGGCGCGATGGTCTCCGTGGTGCTGTTAATCACCTTGCCGTCCTTGACAATTCTCTTGATCAGCCAGTGGCCTTCGCCACCGCAAAGAACGCCAGAGTCGACACAGGACTGGCAAAGATCGAAATCTCCATCGTCACAGATACTGCAATGGTAGTGGGCACCGGGAATAGCGTGATCGCACTCGTTGCAAAACACCGAATACGAGCCATGGATGTTGAGAGATTGATCCACGTTGCGCATGTGCATTGGTAGATGAGCAGAGATACCGGCAATATCCGCGAAGAAGCGCTCACGGAGGCTCTCACGAGCTGAAGACGCGCTCGAACCGGGTGCTACCTCGTCATACTCCTTCTTTATTGGTGCTGGTTCATCTGACTTGACTTGGGCAGCAACTGATGCACGAGGCTCAATACCGAGATGTTTTTCGAGTCCCGCTCGAATGCTCGAACTCTGCATGACGCTGTTCAGATATAGATCATAAGCTTGGCGCTGCAGACTCTCCGTGGCTTGAACCGTGGGAATAGCACCATTCGAGGTAACTTCCTGGTTCGTTTGCTCAGTACGCTCAGCAGGCTGACTGGCAATTATGATTCGGTCAGCATCGGCAGCAGGATCATAGCGTTGGGGGTTCAAGCAATCGGCTGCTGTAGAGGTCTCTTGTGCCGCCCCGGTAGTGGTAGGGTCGACTGCGGCATGGTCATCAACAAGGGTAGCTTTGATCCGAAGCTTCAGTTTTGCTTTAGCTGCACGGTAGAGCTGCTTATAGACCGACGGGTTGTTGCTGTCGAGAGTGTTGTATGCTCCAGCACTATCGGAGAATCGCTCGAAGATGACAGTTTGGTTGGGAGGGATAGCGAGGAGAAACCGAAGCTGATTAGTAGCAGTGTTAGTATTACAACAATAAGAGTTTGAGAGTAGATGGAATAGATAGCAAGATCGTACGATGTTGCCCTCTACATCATGTAACTGTCTCGCGAGGCTGCACAAAGTACATAGCACATACCTTATCAGGAAGAACATTAGCTCCCAAATCTCTCAGAGCAAGCTTGAATCTTCTGTTGCTTCCGTTGATAGCCACCTTGACAGTGATCAAGGTGTCAGGGTTGACGGGTGGCATGGACGCCATCGTGAGCACTGACGATGATGACGACAGTGCTTGGGATGAGGCGTTGGACCTCGAAGCTCGCCAGGTAGGAGTCTGGTGAAAAGGGAAGTGATGGAGCTGTAACGAGCTCCAAACAGTATGAAGATATGACCGGCTACCTTAGTTTGTCAGAACAGGATGAAGGATGACTACCATGCGGTGTGCAAGGGATGAGGTTCAATGCAAGCTGAGATGAGGTGGGGATTGAGTGGAAGCCTAGTCTAGCCGCCAAACGGGTTTAGCGCGTATATGTAAGTCGTTCCTTAGTTACTGTTAACTTACCTTAGGTACTCTGTGTAGTTGGTTGTGGCGAGAATTGCCCCATCCTAGACGTTCCCTGCCTACGTACTTGGTCTATGGTGGTGTGACTGTGAATAATATACTACCGAAGAATCATGTTAGGTAGTGAAGGGAACCAAGTGATGAGACTCTTGATTATTTGTTACCGGAATGGCACACTGCATTCCTTCCTTCGAAATACCCACTGACACAAGAGCGGGTGGCCGGTGTTATGGGGAATAGGATGAAACGACGGTCTGCCCGTAAATATGCCACCTCGGCTGTGGATTCACATTCGATATCCTGTCATCAGCAAAGCATTTTATCCAGTGATAGTATGCTGGCGAACCAAAGTATTCCATTGATAAAACAAACCCACCAGACCAGAAAAGTCACCCTAGAGAATGATACAAGAAGCGGGCCAGAACTGCTAAAAGGTAGAAGTCGCCAAACGAGCACGGACTCGTACATGGGGAAAGCTCGCCGTGAGTTGTTCGTAAAGCAAGGGAAGTGTCGGGTCTGCAGCAAGTTACGAAGAAAGTAACGAAAGTTATGTACACCCAACCGAGCCATCGAAGCCACGACATCCGACAGAGCTTCGAGCCAGACACTAAAATGCAATAACTGTGAATCTAAGAGAAACCCGCGAGGTCTGAATGAGCTGTATGAAATTGAGACAACACGGGTCGCCGCAGCGCCCTAGCCATGCACCCAGAGGCTCGGGTCCCAGAGAGAACCGTCCGACAAGGCGGTGAGACCGACTACTGAGGGGGATAGTATACCCCTCCATGTACTTGAGGATAGTAATACCCATCTGGAGGAGTCATCATCCCGCCCACACCTACAACGCCTCCAGGTTGTGGTACGGTGTAGCCAGCGGCAGGATAGCCGTTCGCCGTTCCAGCAGTAGCGGTCAGTTGAGAAGCATCGTAATAGTAGACCATGCCGTTGCTTTCATGTGCCACGGTTCCAGCTTGTGCGGCCGGATCTGCAGTCGCAGGTGAAACAGGTACAACATATGGGTACTGCTGAACGCTCGGTACGAAGGCAGGCGCACCCAACGCTGGGACAATTGCTGAGTTGAAGGAAGGCGAGTCTCCACTGTGAGGGGGATAGAAGAACACTGCAGGGGCCGGGTACTGTTGAGCATAGAAGCCTTGCGGTTGCAAGTAAGGGTATGGCTGAAATGGTTGCGCATGGATGGCTCGTTCCGGGATCTGTGACAGGGGTGTACCCGTCGATGCCTGGCTTGGATGAGAAGGATGCCGGGAATGACTGTTATACATCGACTGGTCTTGAGAGTATATGTGACCACTGACATGCTGCGGTACTTGTTGGTGGAAGGGTTGCTGTTGCTGTTGTTGCGGTGGATGGAAGGTTAAGCCCGCCGGAGATTCGATATCCGCAACGGAGACGGCCTTTTGAGGGCGTGGTTGATGCATGGGAATCGGTACCGGTCGGTTCTCCCGGAACGTAGGCTTCTGAGGAAGGGGATAAGACTGTCCTTGAGGAAAGCTTGGCGCAAGGGAAAGCACATCTGGCGAGGCAAGCTGCTCCTGTGGACTGAAGGTTTCGAGAGGACGCTGGGATGCAGGCGGTAGGCGGACCACCGGTTTGCCCAGTTCTGTTACCACGCCGTTTGGCCGTGATAAGGAAGACCCTGCCGGCGAAACGATTCCTTCGCGAGAAACTTCTCGCGCCAAGGACGACCTTCGGCTCATTGCCACACTAGGAGAGTAGTTACTGCCACCGTATGCACTGGTCTTTCGACTTGAAAGCGTGCCAGTTGCACCGTAGCTTCCTCTGCCCCGTCCTCGGCCAAATCCTTGCTGATTAGGTCTCATGGCTCGAGGGATGAAAATGAATGACCTATCCGTGGCAGGAAATATGTACCGCGGCGGCTGGTCTGGCAACGATATCCGAACGGGTTTATCGCGCCGAAGCGGAGGACGATGATGCGGTAGACGTGTGTGCTGGTTGACGGGTACATCCGAGAATATTGTGGGATCTGACATGCCCACGAGATAGACCCTAATCTGCACTTTCCCAATACATGTACTCCTAGAGAAGGAGCGATTTGGTGGAGTGGATTTTGGAGCAAAAGGAAGCGGCTTTCCAAGGCCAAGAGTCTTTGAGGTATGAGCGATGACAGATGATTCTGGAACTATAGTCTGCGTCTGAGATACGGCGTCATGCAGATCATGTATCCAAGGTGCATCAGTTGGCTCTGCTGGCTGAGGGGCGTGACTGTGATGTAATATATCAGTAAAACTCTACACTGAGAGAAAGCACCGTGACTGAGACTCAGCGCACCTTGCTGGAGAGAAAGGACCGCCGATGAAACCTCGTCCTCGGCCCCTTCCCCTGCCAAAAGGTCGGAACCCATTCGGCCCGGATACTGCGGAACGATGGTCGTGCATAAAGAACCCTCCGCGGTTTGGGACGAAGGCAGGATCTGCATCCCGCTTCTTCCGATACTCTTCGTGCTCTCGCCGTCTCATCTCCGCTAACGTTTCTTGCCGTCCAGCCACACTCAGGGTTTGTGCTTCAGGTTGTTGAGATGGTGGCAACTCTGGAGTTTCGACCATATCCTCGAATAGTATCCCCTCCGTTCCATTCATTTCGTTTGATGCCTTCAACCCGTTCATCATGGCCTCCGTATCAGCCATAGCGGCTGTGATGGGTGCCTTGGCCGACGGTTTCGCCTCCTGCTCGCCACTGCCTTCTTCTGCGCGTATAAACCCATTCTCCTTCGGCTTAGTCTGCGATACTCCCCGTGATCCGGAATCATCCACGTCTGTAGCATCACTTCCCTCTGCATCGGCATCATCGTCTGCGTCACTGATGGCGGAACCCTCGCTCAGGGAGTCATCCTCAAGCTCAGCAGCCACCGAGCCCTCTTCCTCCTCGCCCTCGTCTTCCACCGGTCTCCGACTGGTGATGAGGTTCTTGCGGCGAGAGACAGACATGGTCAAGGGTAAGGCAACTGCTGCGGGGTTTGCGTAAACAGTACGTGGACGGCAGATCGAGGATTAGGCAGACAGGACCGCGGAGGACGGGACCACAGTAAGGACACAAATCGCAGTACTGGAGTTAGAGCTAGGTAGATTCGTCGAAATCTATCTGCATGGATGGCTGGACGAATGGTTTCGATAACAAGGGAGTTGAAGGAGAGTCAAGAAAACAAAGTGACGATTTGGGCAACGAATATACCTCCGTATACTTCGTAACATAGGTTATGTTATGTTGCATAATCGAATCGCGTGTCTCGGCTAAAGGGCCCGCTAAGCCTAAATGGTCGATAAGTACGTTAGCTGAACGTGATCATCAACATCTCGTCAAACCGTGATCATCGCACTTTCTGTCAAGGTGAAAAGGGCAGAGTAAAGCCCTTCTAAACTCCAACAATCAGCCTTGCCATATTCCCTAATCTGTTCTGAAGTTATCTCTGCGTGGCTTGATGCTCCAAGAAGACAGGCCTTGAAGGGCCTAGCCAGGATCGGGCCCACGGCAACCAGCTGTCAGCACCACCAAGGGCTGAACATCACCAGATCGTGCTCGAAGAATCAGGAATAGATGGACCTCTGCAGTAAATTGTTCGCAGAGATAGTGACCGTGCCATATGTCAATTTCCAAGTGAACTTAGCGAGGCGGCTCTGTACGCATCAAGTCTACACACCCGTTTCGGAGAAGGAGGACCTTGTTTCTAGCATACTAGAGAAGATAAGACTTCGAGATATTCAATTTGGAAAGGCTCATCTCACAGCTGTAAGTTTATGATAGTTAAGGTAGGCATCATATTCACGACACTACCAGTTCAACTAAAATGCAGTGACCACGCCTCGAAACAAGCGCAACCTAAGGCGACGGCAATAGATCCAGTTCAAAGAGTTCTGCCAGCGTAACCTTTGGGTTGTGAGGGGTTTGAACACCTCTATGTTGATCGACTGTTTCACTACAATGGAGCCGCCGCTATCGGACGTATTTCCTCAGCCTTCATTCAGCTTCCGCCCGAAATCCTACAGGATAATAACAGATCGACGCCTGAGGGTTATGCAGTGGAAGTCTCACCGAAACACGTACAGTTCTAGCATCGAGTTTGGAGGACAAAACGCCAGGGTTGAGGCAATGGTATGGGGTCGTCCATACTTCAACAGAACGCTGAGGACTGTTAAGCCCAACTGCGCAGTGCATGAGACTTCAAGTAGCAACACCGGGACTCGTGGAGCCAGGTAGGAAAATATTCAGATAGCTAGCGCATAGCCCATCCACGTAGCTAAGGGAGGCTAGGTGATTAATCGAAGGTCTTCTTGATGCCTTTACTTGCAACAATTGCGCCTGTTAGTCGCTGAGCGTTGGCCAGTGCAGCTCCGGGCTTAATAGATCGTGCATCGACCTTAGTTGATCGTCTGATCTGCCGTTCTACCGCTTGAGCCCTGGAGTTTCCAGCCCCGTCATCAACCTGACTCTGATTTTCGGAATGAGTGACATCCCTGGCATAACCGCCACTGCCTAAAGGCTCCTTCGAAATAGTCCCTTCTCTCCCGAACCGCTTCTTGTATCTTACTGCTTTGTCTTCTGCAAAATCCATCCTCAATGGCCGCCCTTTCAACCTGTTTACCCACCATTTCCTTGGCTTTGCTACCATGTTAGTTCTTTCCTCTCCTGAGACCATTCCGGTTTTGTGCTCGGATTCTTCCTCGTCCTTAGTACCCGGACTGCCCTCTCCAGTAGTGGAGAGCTTCACCCATCCCCTCATCGCCGCCGCTCCCGAATCAACCGTCTCGAATTCTACCCACGCGTACCCTTTACACTTTCCAGAATCTTCGAAGGTCGCAACATGTACATCGATTACCTCCCCGCAAGGCGCGAAATGCTCCTGTAGATCTTCCTTTGTAGTATCGAACGCCAGATTACCCACAAAGATTCTTTTGCTAGGCATCTTTTTGAGCTTCGATGGGGACTCTTCGGTGACGCCATCCTTCGGTTTTTCGGGTCTGCCCTCAAAGCTTTTCGAGTCTTTGATCAGCACTCGTCGTCCCGTAAGTAGTTTCTCACTCAGTCCCAATGCCTCTTTCAGTGCCTCCGAAGACGATAAATCAACGTATGCAAAGCCCTTGTTGAGTGGCTTCTTTTTCTGTATAGACGCCGATTTATTCGAGTCTGATGGGGGGGGCATGTTCAGCCGCGTAATCATCTCCTCTGCTATCTTAGTGTTATCCATGAGGAATTTGAGGATCTCGGCTTTCGAAGTCGTGTAGGGAAGGTTGCCAATCCAGATACCATACTCGGATCGTTTCGCTGGCTCCTCCTGCTTCACCTGGCCCTGCTCCAGATCCGATTTGACCGCTGCGCCAGCAGTCTTCTCAAGGTCTGGTAAGCCCGTGAGCTTGCCTTTCTTGGCTTTGCGGAGAGCTTTCTTGGACGGTGGTTCTGGAGCAGACACATTGATTTCAATCTCTTCCTTGACATCGACGGCTCGTTTGCGCTTTCTTGAGGACTCTGGTATTGGTGAAGAACCCACGACTTTTCGCGTTTCGGACTTGTGCGATTCGCGATTGGCATTGTTGGTGGGTCGTATTGCTTCTGTAGTAGTCATCGCCATACATGCTCCTTGGATGCAGCGCTGTCTTTCTTCAGAAAGGTTTCGAGAGTGTCAGTGTGTAACAACTTTTTCCGGTTACCGAGAAGTTCAAGTGCGCAACATCGCGACCAGCATCCATCGAGGGCCCATTCGTTCATGTGTATTTATTCATAATCCGCCACCCGACGCTAAGCTTTCCTTCAACCAGACATCAAAACTATCATCTGCGAACAACATGTCATCTGGAGGCGACATTGTAGCTGGCCCAGCAGTGGAGGCCTCAGCGGAGCTCCTGGAACCACACATGAAGTCCACATACAGATCTTACAAGTACTTATTGCCTGGAAGACCTTTTGCACCTGTGTAAGGTAGCTAACAAGACTCAGGAAGAAGTATCGAAAGATGAAATATACGTTTGAGGATAAGATGCGCGAGAGCACTCATCTGTTCAAGGAGGAGCAAAGAGCTACAGACATTGCCAAAAGGTTACAAGAAAGCAATGAGTGAGCTTTCATACGGTATATCGTCCGCACTGAGAGCTGAAACCATCTACAGTCAATTACTAGATATACTGCTTGATATCAACAACTCCTCCCACATAGCTCCTCAAGTGCGGTTCGACCTTCAATCCCCATCCATCGAAACCTCTACCATACATGCCCAGGAGCATGAAGCTCACTTCCTCGACCCATACGACTCACTGGCTGCTTCTGCCGCTTTGGAGGAAGCTCAGGCCAGCCTTGCCGCTGGTGAGCTATCTCCTAAGGCATACAGCCAGATCGCAGCAACACTAGCAAGCAAGATCAAGCCAATGTCGCTATCCGCCCTACAGACGATCCCACATACAACTCTAGCGTCAGTGGCAGCAGAAACACTTCCAGATGACATCAGCTCCGACACTCCTCCTGGCTACCTTACTCCCACTCATGAGGACGACTATCTCTTCGCTCTGGACAGCTATCTTGGAAATGCGCCGGTGCTATCGCGCGTAAATCTGCCTACCAATCCTGTACGCTTGGGCGAGAAAGGGTTTGAGAAGGAGAAAGACGTTCAAGTCCGGAATCCGGTCTCGGTCTACAACTGGCTCCGCAAGCATCAACCACAGGTGTTTTTACAAGACAATGAAATAACCTCAGAGAAGTCAAGTACTAGAATTGCGAATTCTTCGAAGACTCCGAAAAGAACAAGCGTCGCCGTGAAGGCGGATCCTGAGATCATCGACGACGACGGATTCCTCATTAGCGAAAGCATGGGAAGCACGAAAAGCAAAAGGAAGCGGGAGGATGAGCCGTATCGACCAAAAGGTGGAAGTAGCCGCCCAAGCAAGAGGAAGAGGGAAGATGGCGGGAGTGGCAGCAAGAAGGTCAGAAAAATTGCCTCAGCTGGCAATGGAAGCTGAAGACCTGACTGGATGATTTCATGTTGCCTTTATCTGGTCATTTGCTGGTGCGGGAGATGGTAAAGTGACTTTTACAACTACGACATTTATATTTACCAAACCAACACCAGTTTGCTGCATAACCCCAAGAATACGGTGCAAATCGAGACGTTATTTCCTCCAAGCTAGGTTCACAATTATCCGTCATGGTTTGCGACAGTTGTGGAACCTCGCTTCCCGACATGTGGTGGCCCTCGTCTCTTTTGTGATGTTGAGGTGGATCCGCTTGCGGAAGTTCGCGATCGGAGTCGAGATGGGCACTCCCGTCTTTGTGCTATTCGCTGTGCAATCTTGTTCTCCATTGAGCAAATCGAAGTCTTTGTCCTTCGTCGAGTAAAACGAGATAAATAATAATTCATCTCGAAGGCCTACGATCATCGCAAAGCGCGCAGTAACCCAATCATGTTCGGCCAACAGCGGAAAAGTGCCTCTGGCCAAGCATTCGCAGGCGGTACGCTGCTCAGAGCTCTTGATGAATTTGAACTCAGTTTAGGCGGCGACTTAGAAGGAATCAACAAGCGCGGCGCTCAAGAAGTGAACAACCAGCGCGGCTGGATTGTCCCAACTCAACAGCAAGACTGGCGCGAACCACTCACGGAGGACAGCGACAGGTCAGAAACACCCGGTCTTCCCTCGGAGTTTGCACTTTCACCTCCTCAAATTGGCGCTAGGGTTGGTGCGGAGGGCGGCGGGAAGAGTGTCCGCGGGGTTGGGAATCGCCGCCCTTCCAAACGAGCGACACCCGTGCCGCAGCCGCGCGGCATAAGGAAGTCAGTTGGAGTCAAAGTCTATGAACCTTATCGTCGTCGGACTCTAGAAACAGGAGCTAGACCTGGCCCGTCCAAGCGCAAGGCAGCTAGGCTTCCACAAAATTTTGAACGGTTCATACGGGAGGAAGTATCTCGGGGATGGGGTAAGGAGACGATGCGATACTACCTTCAGGAGCTCACGGACCAAGACGAGCCTAGGCCATCAGGGCTAAAATCTTTGGAACAAATTTTGCGGGACGACGCTGTTACACTTGAGCAAGGTGAGCCAAAAGAGACTTGGACCGCGACAAAATTCCTGGGAAAGGGCGGCTTTGGAGATGTGATACTGTGGCAACGGAGGCGCGACGACGGCACCGTTGATCAGCTGGCAGTGAAGAATACCAGATTCGATGATTTCTTCATGGACTACAGTTCCGAGGCTCACTTGACACGAAGATTGAATGTCGCAGGGTGCAATAATGTCATACAAGTGTACGACTGGGCAGCGCTGGAGCGCGAACGTCGTGTGAGGATTATTTATGCCTTTTACCCTCTCGGTGACCTCATGAATACCCTCTATTTCTATCAGACACAACGGTACGCCATCACTTATACTAAAGTATTTGAGACGTGCCCCGACTAATACTTCTGGCATAGTCTTACCTTCCCTGAGGCTTTCCTTTGGCACATATTCCACAACATTGCCACCGCACTGTGCTTTTGCGCCAGGGGAAGTGTAGATTTCACACGTAGAGAGGGTTGGGAGGAAGTGGTTCATTCGGATCTGAAACCAGAGAACAGTAAATACGGAACGCATGTTCGTGGAGAGGCATTTGCTGATTGTGAACTAGTACTCATGGATTCTCCAGACCCTGCGGTGAACCCATACTATCCTAAATTGAGGCTGGCAGACTTCGGTACGCATTTACATCCTTGATATCTGACCAAGACAGCGCTGACATGCATCGGTAGGCTTGGCGTTCACGGTACCCAATGACATGATACGTGACTTCAAACGCAGGTATGGGACTGGAGGAACGCCGGGCTTTACAGCCCCGGTGAGTGTAACGCATCCACTAATGCCATGGTTTTCTAACATGGGCTGCGTACCAGGAAATGAGACCGGAATTACGCGGCGACCCTGAAGTTTCTTACCCGTTCCCCGGTAGTCATTCGGACGTGCATTCTTTGGGAGACACGTTGAGAGAATTCATGAATTGCGCGGCATCGCGCTACCCAAGCTACGCCATCCCCTTGCTCCGAGAAGGTATCGATGAAGACTGGGGTTGGGAGTATTGGCCGTATTCCGAGCAATTGACCCGCCTGGTCGCGAATTGTAGAGCTCCTGACGGCCGGGATCGACCTAGCGCGTATGCGTTGCACCTCACTACCAAACGGATGTCCGAGTCGATGCTGGAGGAGCAGACGGCCATGGAGAAACGAGCGCAAGCTGGCGATTCCGGACGTGGTCTCACCAGTACAACGGTGCTGTACACCCGGGAGCAACAGACGGAATATAAGAATTCCGATCGGTTCAGAGACTTATTCAACCGGAGAACGGACTGGTTCCATACGCACGCGACTGACTTCCAGAATTTGTGTGATGCCGCGCGGAATCCCCGTCCAGCGCCACCGGGTTACGTGGCTATTGGCAACGGGCTCAAGTTTGCGCGAATCCCCAGCCATCCGAACGCTCAAGATCATCGCCGGCAAGGCGACCCGGGTCCCCGTGACAGTCACATCGGTCTCCACGACCAGCAGCAAGGTCAGTCGCTACCGGCGAATGTCCGAGCCGCCGGGGCGGCGTTGCAGGGCGATCAACAGTCCTCAGGTATCATAGGAAAGGTAAAGGAATTTTTCTCACGAATGCTCTGGTCGGGCTGATAATGGTACTTTGGTTGTGGTAAAACCAGTGGGAGTGCTGGTAGGATGTTGGTGTTTCTTTGCCCGTTCCCTGTCCCGTGTTTTGAGTGTATATATGCTAGATAAGTCGGCGCATAAGACAAGAATGCAGAGCTTTCGGAGACCAGTAAGGTACACATGAGAGACTATATGGAGCGCTACGTCGTTGGCCACAAGTGACTACCTTATGGTACCAACATGCCCTCTTGAGGACGATGCAGGATACTCCGGATGCGGGATAGGCGCAATCTGGGAAGCGAAGAACTGCATGTATGAAGTGCCTGCATTCGTTGCACCTATTCTTGTCATCCGGCGCAGATAAACAGACAAAACATTGGATGAAGTCCAAAGTTCTCTCCTCTAGCAGCACGATCACCGGCTCGACGTGACTGTAGCCTGTGACTGTCTGTACAGCTACTTTATGGCAGGTAATGTCACAGTCACCGAGTTGTTACTGTGACGCCGTCCGACGGGAAGGTGCATTAAAGTCAACGTCGCGGCGTCTACTGAGGAGCCAAGGCGTCGCAGATGCTATCCTTTCGAAGCCTCTAGCTCATCATCTCTCTTCTGTCCGATTTACCCACGCGCGAGAGGACCCTTGCCGCACTCCTGCTTAAGATTCCCTTTATCTCGTGGTCTATTCTCGCTGGTCAGATCTATTCGAGTCACACAACCTCTCTGCCTTAGCCATTCTTTCCTCTTACGTTCATGCGTACTCACCATGCACTTTGGTGTGATGATAATCACATGCGAATGGCATTATTGTGGGCTTCGGGAAGGACTCCATTTCGAGAGCGGGAGCGCGGCACGGAGAAGCAAAGCACCATATATCGCACCAACATACAACACCAACATTTTGACATACAATCTACCTTAGACTTCCTTTCCTTTTGGATACTCCGTACATGCGGCACGGCAAACGACGTGGTACAGCACTGCTGCAGGACCGCATACTTACTTTCTCGCAAAGGCAATGCAAGGCGTAGATTAAAGTTTCAGTTCATTTTGGTTGCCCACGAGACTCCGTCTGTCGAGCGTCAAAAGTTCAGAGGCCCGGATGTATATACTTTCCGTTATAAAAGATGGGGTGGCACCCACGCACAGTGTACTTCATACTTCTACTCTCATTCTCGTACTCTTCCTTCTCGATTCAAGGTATTGTACATGCCTTCCCCATGCGGCTGGCCCCTGCCCCGAGAGTCGAGGGCTAGACAGCACCTTCCTTGTCCCTTGAGCTGATCTCCGACGACAACCTCGGAAGTGAACGCCCATGCGCTTTGTCGTGCACTCTTGGCAGTGGGCTTCGTGATTGCTACCTTGCTTTATTCTCCATTGTTGCACCGAGTTTCGTCATCCCTCATTCATTCACACGTTCATACACAAGATGTCGCGATCTCGCGGCTCCGTCGTGCTCTTTGTCTTGACCTTCTTCTTTACTTTCCTCCAAGACGCCAGCTCGTTACCCACTCTGGTCAGCCGGCAGCAAGAGCAAGGCTTTGATTTCTCAAGATACACTGTCCCGCTCTCCGACGGTACGTCCTGCAATCCCCCGTCCCCGTCCATCCAGCTCGCCTCAGCGAGCTCGACCCACCAAACTCAACAGCTCCACATCCCACACCCCTCACCCTCAGACATCTCCCTCTCCGCACAGCACCACCCCCCAACCTCCACCTCCCCCTCCTCCTCCCCCGCCACAACCACCCCCCCCACCACCAACCCAACCCACCACTAACCCACTGACCCGCAACAGGCCCCTCAACCCTCCCACCCCCTCCCCAACCCCTAACCCTCAAAGCCATCACCCTCGCCCACGGCCACCAAAACTACACCTGCAACCGCACCTCCCCACCCACCCTCTACGGCGCCCTCGCCACCCTCTACGACGCCACGCCGCTCCTCGCCATCCTCGCCGCCTCTCAACCGCCCTCCTCCCAGCCGCAAGCCGTCTTGGACTTTTTCACCCGCTACCTTTACTACGCCGCTTTTCCCGCCTTCCTCTCACCTCCTGACTCCGACTCTTCCGACTCTTCTTCCCGGCATGGGTACGGGTATGGGCACGGGCACGAGGACGGGCATGAGTACGGGCGCGAGGACGGGCATGAGCACGAGGACGAGCATGAGAACGAGCACGAGAACGAGCACGAGCACGAAAACGAGAACAACAACAAACACGAGAACCAAAGAAAGCACGCCAAAGACCCCGCCCCCTACCCCGACGCCGCGCCACACACCTTAACTTTCCCGATCCTAGGCCACCATTTCTTCGACGGCGCGCACGTGCCGACGTGGGACATGGGCCCGCGGCTGGGCGTGTTGCGGGGGAAGAAGGTGGCGGGGATCAAAGGTGTGGGGGAGGGGAGTGTGGATTGGTTGGTGCTGGATGGGATTGGTGGGGGTGGTGGGTATGGTGATGGTGGAGGAGGGGTGTTGAAGGAGGTTTATAGGGTCGAGACGGTGGGAGGGGGGGTTGGCGGGACGTGTGAGGGGAGGCGGGAGGGGGAGGTGGTGAGGGTGGGGTATGCGGCGCAGTATTGGTTTTTTGGGTAGGGTGGTTGGGTTCGCTTGGGTTGGGGGGGAGGGGTGGAGAGGTGGGGGGATGGGAGTTGGGGGGTGTTTGATTTTTGTTCGGTGTGACCCTTCGAGGAATCGAGGGTGACGGGTTGGGAGGCGGAGGCGTAGTATCAGAGGAGAGAGGAAGCGCGTCGATACCATCTTGTGCTTGTTTCACCTGCTTAAGTCTATGATATCATAATCTTCATGCTTGCTGACGGATTCGGAGGTTTGCAACACCAGTGTACTCTCGGATCAGAAGTCGGACGTCATGTTCGTTTCCTGAACTCATGAATTCCACATCTGAACCTAATCTCAACCTAACTCAACGCCCCCCCCCGCCCCCAAGCAAGCTATGTGTAGGACGCCGAGGCGACACACCTGCACGCAAAGGACCCCACATCGCCGCATCCGCACATCCGACAGCTGCTAATGACGCCTAAGAATGCATATGGTGTGATTGTGGCAGAGTGTTGCCGCCAGCTCTCCGACACGTAGAAAAGGAAACCCGGGACATGGAACACCCTCGTAGGAACCGGTGTACATTTGAAAGTATGAATTGGGGCAGAAATTCGACGACCGCATTTCTATCCTGACATGGTGAAGCTAAATGTGAAAATGTAGCCATCGTAGGGAGGCTTGGGTGACAATCGTAAGCTATTGGCAATCGATCCATGGAGATTGGAGATAGCAGCCGTGAAAGCACCTTGCTGAGGTGTGGAAAGGTCTCAATGCTGTGTCGAGTCGCCATTGGAGTAGAGCAATCCAGCCATACCCTGGCGCCGGGAAGATCCGCGCTGATGCGAGCGTCCGAGGCTCGAAGAGGGTGGAGGCGGTAGAGGTCCGGATGGAGGGGGCGCTGGCCGGATGGGTAGAGTCGTAGTTTGCATGCCGAAGCTTCCACCTGCGCCGGGGTTGCCTGACATTACAGATGAGCTGGAGGTGCGTGGTGGAAAGGTCGGACGTGATTGTTCCGGTGGCTCTTCGTAGGGTTCCATGCCTCTGCTGCCGTTGACATCCGCGGCAACGTAAATAGGCGACGGCTCGCCAGGAGCTGGTCGTCCGTAGAGAGAGTCGGGCTGTTGCTGCTTGCTGACCGGAAGTCTGATGCTGGTTTGCAGAGGCGGGGATAAGGTTCTGCCCTCGTCGCTCACGATGGGGATGTCGGCGGATGTAGGGGTACGGGAGTCTTTGGAGGGAGAGGAGGTTGAGGTGGTGGAGCCGGACCCGTCGCGTAAGAGAGCCTTGGTTGACGGAGAGAGCTGTGGTGCGAGGTGGGATTTGCGATTGTGCCGTTCCAACATGCTGACCGCCCATTCCTGGAGATTGACAGGTGTGCGTTTAGCCGCTTGGAGAAAGTGATCTTTGTCCTGTTGAGAGCCATTAGCACAAGACATGGAAGTCAGACTAAACAATGGCACTTACATAGAGCTCTCGTGGTGTAGGCCGCTTCTCGGGGTCTTTGAGTAAGCACTTCTGGATCATCTGATCGAGAATTGGGGGAAAGGCGTCGCTCTTCGGAAGCTTCGGAGCTGGCTCGTGTACGATCTGTTGCAGTAGGTCAAGAATTCCCGTAGGATATGCACTCGCTCGGTCGCCTGCCGCTGAGTCGCTCGAATCGAACGGAAATTTGCCAATTGCCAACTCCATCAGTGTCAACCCTACACTCCACACATCTGACTTGATCGAGTAGGCCGCGCCTTGGATACGCTCCGGCGCCATGTACGTCGAAGTTCCCACAAACGTGTTCGCGACCGAGTTAACGAGCTCGCCTGATACGCCGAAATCACATAGCTTGATATCGCCCCGCGAGTTCACGAGGACGTTCGAAGGTTTGATGTCTCGGTGCATGATCCGGTGAACCTCGTACAAGTAGTTCAATCCACCGAGGACGGCCTCTGCAATCTTCCCGAGAACGTCGACACGAACGGGTCCGAAGTCTTTCGAGATACGATCCAGTGAGCTGAACACTCGTCAGGAATCCCGTCCGCCAACGTTTCAGGCCACCGAGCTGTATCTGCACTCACCCGCAGTCCATGTATTCCATGCACATGATAACATCTCCAGCGTCGTTCAAGAAGGCCCCATAAAAGGACACAATGTTCGGCGAATTACAGTCATGCATGATATGCAGCTCTCTTACGATCTGCTTACGGACCGCCGTTTTCGCTTCAACGTGGATGACCTGCCAAGCATGAGCTATTGTTCATGAAGTAGAAGATGCTTGGGGTTTTTCCTGCTGACCTTTTTGGCCATGACGACCCTAGTTGCAGCATGAAAGACCTTGCTGACGGTCCCTCCATTCCCCGCACCGAGCTCCTTCACAACGATCAGGTCCTCACTTCGCAGATCGAGTTTGAATTCCACTCCTATTTCGAGTGTATCCGGACGATCGTTGTCATTTCCGATCGCACCTGGTATTTGTGCGTCGCCGGCAGACGGGCCTTGAGACTTGGGCTGCGGTGCGCTTAGAGCGAGCCCTTTGACGTTCTTGCGCTTCAGTGTCCGGGCTTTGAAGCCGTCAGACATCGTTGCAGTGGTTGTCTCTGCCTCTGCCTCTTGGAAAAGTCGATAGAAACGAGGAACTGAAGTGGATTAAGTTGAACTATTCTCCGACAACACCGTCGCTCAACTGCGGTTTATTGTTGTTGGGGGAGGGGAGATGTAAAGGGGAGCTTCATGCGAGGTGGTCCGTTCACAGTGCAAACTGAATGGAAAAGGAAAAGGAAAAGGTCGACAACCGCCACAAGGGTAAACTAATGTCAGGGTCGAGCCAATAGAATAAAAGAGAACAGGAAAATAGAAAAGAGGAAGAAGGGGCTTATTGTTTGTTTACTGTAATAATAGATTGCCGCCTATTTGGCTTTGGCCACTCAATAATAGAGAATGGAGATGTGCAATACGTTCGTAAGTCATTATTCATTACTATTCAGGTACGGTTCGGCCCTGCCTTCTCTTTTGCCAATATCAATAATTCTCAATAATATCAATATCAATAACAATGTTGATTGATTTTATTATTAGGTATGAAGTAGAAGAAGGACCCTCAATCCGATTGCGCTAGTTGCCCCTGTCGCTTACCGGACTGGTTGGGTGGGGCAGACTCCACGTGGGTCGGACTTTGGTGGAAGGGTAGAGGGCGGAAGGGTGGAAGAGCGGAAAGGTGGAAGGACGGAACCTGCACTTCTTGCACGATCATGTAACAAGTCCAAGCTGGCGTACCCCCTCTTAAAAGAATTGTCTTATCATATCTGGTGGCTACGTCCGTTGAATTCATTATACGGAGTAACCATATCAAACATGTGACACATATCCGGTAGTGCCAGCCGCGCGCCTGTTTGACGCTCATCACGTGACTCCGCTAGAACTGAAGTTGAGATGTCAATTCGCAACCAGCATACTAACCTCACCGCACTGTTCATCAACAATCCCCTTTCGCAAGGCTGAAAACGACTTGTTAATGACCAAAACACCACAGTCCTAGTCGTACCGGCTACCTAGCACTGTTCTAGTACGACAAGATGAGCGCAAGGGATCTTATTGAAGGCGAGGCCGAGCTGGACGATGAGGAGAACGATGAATCTTTCGATGAAGAAACGGGCGAGGCTGTAAAGAGGACGAACGGCGTCAACGGCCACTTGGATGATTCGAGTGAGGAAGAGGAAGATGATGACGACGAGGACGCTGCCCGAGCGGTAAGATTCTGGCCCCGGCGCTGCAGTCTGCATGACGCTTGGACTGATCCTTTTCTCGTCTACAGGTCAGGGAAGGCTTTATTGTCGACGAGGATGAAGAACCTGAAGAGCGGGATCGAAGGAGACGTGAAAGGAAGAAGAGAAGGAGAGAAGAGCGAGAGGAGGAAGAGGCCGATCTCGATGAAGAAGATCTCGACTTGATTGGAGAAGCAAATCCAGACTTCGAGCGGAGGGTAACGAGTGAGGTATGGCTCTGGGCTGTGCTGTGTGTATAGGCGGTGCTGACGACCAGCAGCCGAAATTGAAACGCCTGAAACGTGGATACAAGGAAGACCGTGTCAATCGACCGTCACGGGGGGTGGATGATATCTTTGACACCGATGACGAAGAAGATGCGCCACACGCATACGACGAACGTCGTGCCGCACGCGCAGAACCACGGGGGCTTGCGGATGAATTCGTAGATTTTATCGAAGATGATGTTTTCGAGGACGACGACCGAGACCAACGCCTTGACGATCTTGAGGTCGCACGGCCGACGAAAAGGGGTCTTGCCGGTGCTGAGTTCACTGAAGCCGCTGGCTTGGATGAGGCAGCCTTGGAAGACATGAGAATGGCTTTTGGTGATGGCAACGAGTACGACTGGGCATTGGAATTACAAGACGAACAGGACGAACATGACGCAGACCCCGACAAGGGCCTTGAGTTGAAGGATGTTTTCGAGCCGTCGCAATTGGCTGAGAAGATGTTGACGGAGGAAGATAACCAGATACGCTACACGGATGAACCGGAACGGTTCCAGCTTGCCAGGCAGCCGTATAAGCACATCGTTCTCACGGACGAACAGTTCAAGGAGGAAGCGCTGTGGATCTCAAATCTGATGCTGCCGAAGAAGCGGTTAGATCCGGATCTTCGAGAGCCGTTCCAGAAATCCGTTGCAAAGGTATTGGAGTTCATGATTACGGACGAGTATGAAGTACCCTTCATATTTCAGCACCGAAAGGACTACTTAATACACGCCGCAAAAATTGCTGTCACGCCCGACCCTTACAGTCAGAGCGCACCGCAGTACGTTGTCAGTGCCGAGAAACTTCTCAATCAAAGCGATCTGTGGGACATATTTGAGATGGATCTCAAGTTTCGAGCTCTGGTTGACAAAAGAAGTGCTCTGCAGCGGACATACGACAACCTGCAAAGCGTCTCAAGCATTCAGGATCCCGTGTTTGAGGAAATGCTACCAGTCGCAGTCACAGTAGAGGAACTCCAAGACGTTCAGGACCACCTTCACTTTCAACACTCGTCACAGCTGAAGGACCTGGCTCTACTGAGCGAAGCTGAGATCAGCGGTGCACAACGCCGACCAGGTTCTTCGAAATCCTTATTTGAACGAATCCGTAATGGCAAGGTCTACGGTCTAGTCCGTGCTTTTGGCATCTCTGCGGATGCCTTTGCTCAAAACGCACTGAAGGAAGGCCGACGTCAGTACACCGAGGATCCCAGCGAGCGTCCCGACGATATGGCAGACAGTGAAGCAATCCTAGATCCGCCCGACTACTCTTCTGGAGCCCAAGCACTCCGAGCCGCCAAGGCTATGTTTGCCGAGGAACTTACCATGAGTCCCAAAATGCGGAAGGTCATGAGACAGGCTTACTATATGAACGGGATCGTCGACTGTTTCCGAACAGATAAAGGACTCCGTAAGATTGATGAGCAACATCCATACTACGAGTTCAAGTATCTCCGGAACCAGCAACTCGGCGATATCGCCCGTCAACCGGAACTATATCTTCGCATGCTTAAAGCCGAGGACGAAGGTCTGGTAGAAGTCAAGGTTCGGCTACAAGGCTACGACGACTTCAAGAAGCGTCTGTACCGCGATCTGGAGTCCGACAACTTCAGCGAAGTCGCTGATGCGTGGAATCGAGAACGGCGTGAAGTTCTGGACATGGCTTTATTAAAACTTGACAAGATTATGGCTCGTGGAGTAAAAGAAAACATGAAAACCGAGTGCGAGAATCACGTCGCCAAAGCATGTCGAGAGGAGTTCTCCAAGAAACTGGATCAAGCTCCTTACAAACCTAAGGGGATGATACTAGGCACCATTCCGAGAGTTCTCGCTCTTTCCAACGGCACCGGCCAGGCGGGTCGTGATGCTATATGTTGGGCTTGGGTCGAAGAGGATGGTCGTGTACTCGAAAACGGCAAATTTACCGACCTCAACTTGGGTGATGCCGACCGAAACATCGATGACAGCCCAGAAGTGGCGGCCTTTGTCGAGCTTGTCCAACGTCGTAAACCAGACGTAATTGGTGTATCTGGATTTTCTGTTGAAACACGGAGGCTGTTCAAGCAGATTGATGATATTGTGGAACGAAAAGACCTTAGAGGAGCAGAGTACGAAGACGAAGACGGCAACGACACAAGCGATAAACTTGAAGTCGTCATTGTTAATGATGAAGTTGCTCGGCTCTACCAGACCAGCGATCGGGCCAATGTTGAGCACCCAGGTCTTGCACCGCTGACGAAATACTGTGTCGCCTTGGCCAAGTATCTCCAAAACCCGATGAAGGAGTACGCATCGCTCGGAAGAGACGTTGTTTCCATCTCGTTCGATCCGAGTCAACAACTCGTACCACAAGAGAAGATCTTGAAACACCTCGAGACAGCAATGGTGGACATGGTCAATCTCTGTGGGGTAGACGTCAACGAAGCGGTCAGTGACACTTATACAGCTAATCTGCTGCCTTACGTCTGCGGGCTTGGGCCAAGGAAAGCATCACAGCTCTTGAAGGCAATAAACCTCAACGGAGGTGTCGTCTCAACGCGCGCTGAGCTTGTCGGTGATCCTGAGGAAGGCAAGCTCCCAGCTGTCGGTCCCCGAGTGTGGAACAATTGTGCTAGTTTCTTGTATATTGAATTCGACAGCTCCGAGCCGTCATCCGATTACCTTGACAATACTCGAGTACACCCTGAGGATTACGATCTCGGTCGTAAGATGGCCGCTGATGCGCTTGAACTGGACGAGGAAGACATCAAAGCTGAAGTTGATGAGAACGGACCTGGAGCTATAGTTCGAAAACTGATTAAGGATGACGCCCAGGAAAAGGTCAATGACCTGATTCTGGAGGAGTACGCCGAGCAGTTGGAGAGGAACTTCAACCAGAGGAAGCGAGCCACACTTGAGACAATTCGGGCCGAATTGCAACAACCGTATGAAGAGCTTCGCCGCAATTTCGCGCTCTTGTCAACCGATGAGATCTTCACGATGTTCACCGGGGAAACTCGTGACTCTCTTTGTGAAGGCATGATAGTGCCCATATCGATCAAGAGGATCACCGACGACCACATCGATGCCAGACTTGACTGCGGGATAGACGGCATTGTGCCGGAAATGGAGCTTACGGACCGATTAGACGTAACTGCAAAGCAAATCTTCTCATTGCATCAAACTGTACAAGCGAAGATTCAATATTTGAATCGCAAGGCTTTGAGCGCCACGCTATCACTACGCGAGGATGCCCTCCGAAGACCCTATCGCAAAGAAATCGACCGCTTGCGCGATGAATGGGATGACCGAGAAGAGCAAAGGGACAAGGACATGCTTCAAGAAAAGAACGATGTTTCCGGAAGGACGCAAAGGGTCATCAAGCATCCTTTATTCCGATCCTTCAACGCAGCTCAGGCGGAGGAATACCTGGGCTCTCAGGCTCGTGGCGACGTGGTGATTCGACCGTCTTCAAAAGGACTCGATCATCTGGCCGTGACCTGGAAAGTGTCGGATAACATCTACCAGCACATCGATGTCCTCGAGCTAGACAAGGACAATGAGTTTTCGGTCGGCAAGACGTTGAAGATTGGCGGCAAGTACACGTACAGCGACTTGGACGAACTGATCGTCAACCACGTAAAGGCCATGGCGAGAAAAGTCGACGAAATGATGCTGCACGAGAAATTTCAGAATGGCAGCAAGGCCGACACCGGTCCGTTTCCCCCCTCCTTTCTAATCTATCTTTTCATCGAGCTCCTCGAACAAAGGCAAGACTGACCGATGTGATGACAGAGCGATGGTTGACCACCTACACGGAAGCGAACCCCAAACGCTCCAACTACGCCTTCTGCATCAATCCCAAACACCCCGGTTACTTCTTCCTCTGCTTCAAAGCCGGCCAGCACGCGCAGCTGCAAAATTGGCCCGTCAAGGTCATCCCGCACGCCTTCGAGCTGCAGCGGAATCCTTACCCTGACATGAAGGCTCTGTGTAATGGGTTTAAGCTACTGTTTACGAACATGCAGAGCGGAAAACGGCGGTAGCCTTCCTGCTTTTTCCTTCGAGATTTTGTTTTTTGCGACATTGCCGTCGATGGGAACGGTTTTCCATAAGACGGCGTCTTCGGGACTTGTGATACCTGTCGGGGCGAGCGCTGGTTTGAGATTATGCATCATAGCTTCACAAACGAAAGGTGTCTGCCTAAAGTATGACCAATGTCCCAAGAACCATCCACACAGAGATAACTCCGACCCTTTGTGGGAGCCCCTTATGACTCCTGCTACGGAGAACAATAGTACTCCTCCACCCTCCCCACCAAACACCCCCTCACCAACCCCAATATCCTCCCCGCCATCCCCGCCGAGAAAAACGCAACGCCCAGCTCCTGACTCGTGTACCAACTCGCCCGATCCATATTCCCACTTCCCAGCACCACCACCTCCGCGTCCACGACCGTCATCTTCAGATGCGACTTCACCGGCTCCTCCCCCACCGCTTCCCCTCCTCCTCGAACAGCACCCGACGCCGGCCTTCGATAATACCCAACCCTTAACCTCCCCACCCCCATCCCTCCCCTCTCTTCCTCATCACCCGCTCCTGCTCCCGCGCCCGCTCCGGCTCCGGCTCCCGCCCTCGCCCGTCTCAGCCGCCGATACCTTCTCACAAGCGACCAAACGCACACCTCCGTCACCGTGCCGGCCGTGACGAGTTGCTCGAGCACCATCAGGCGCCGGTTCGTGACGACGTGCACGTCGACGCCGCGGGCCAGGGCGGCGAGCAGGGCGGCCAGCACGGGGGGGGCGGTCAGGTTGGGGGTCTGGATGTAGATGTTGTGTGTGGCGGAGTGGAAGGCGTGTAGGAGGAAGGTGTTGAGTGGGGTGGCTGGGGGTGGGGGGAAGGGTTGGCAGGGGAGGGGGCGGAAGTGTGGGTTGCGGGTTGGCGGGGAGGGGAGGAGGAGGGTTGGGGTGGGGATTGGGGTGGGGGGGAAGGTGGTTGTGCGGGAGAGGGGGGCAGGAGGGGGGTGGGTGGAGGGGGGTGTGGATGTTAATGTGGACGGGGTGGGGGTCGATGTGGCTGCCGCCGGCGGAGGCGGAGGCGGCGGATCGGACGGCAGAGCACGAAAGTCATCGTCCCCTCCCCACACCCCCCGCCAAAACTCCACCACCCCCCCCACAACCGGCCCCTCCAGCTCCACACACCCCTCGAACCACGCCTCCCCGCTCACATTGCAGCTCGGCAGCCACGCCGTCCGGCGATCCACCACCACGAACTTGGGATGCATCACGCTAAAGGGCCGCACGAAGACGCTCTTGACCTGCAGGTCCAGCCCGCGCAGCTCCTCGGGCGCGGGGAGGCCCAGCTTCGAGACCCATGTTGATGGCGCGTAGACGTGGCCGGCGAGCGAGGCGGTGTGGGTGAGTTTCTGGACGAGGGAGCGCGAGGAGAGGCCGATGCGGACGCGGATGCGCGGGGTGTGCGGCGGGCGGGAGAGGGATTTGGTGGAGAGGTGGCGGAGGAGGTGGGTGAGAGAGGTGAGGGAGGGGGAGGGGGCCCAGAAGCAGGTTACCAGGAGGAGTTCGTGCGTGGTGGTGGTGAGGTGGGGGGTTAGAGTGTCGTAGATGGAGGTGCCGGTGCCGAGGGTGAGGGATTTGAGGGTGCTGGTTGTGAGGAGCGTTGAGGGGGAGTGGGGCCAGAGGGTGGGGGTGGGGGTGGTGTTGTCGTCGTCGTGGAGTTGGGTGAGGGAGTTTAGCCAGGTGGTGGTGAGGGTGGGCGGAGGCGCTTGCATTGCTGCATGGTGGGAGGAGGGCTTTGCGCGTTGGTGAGAACATGCTGTGCGGTGCTTAGATGGGAGACACACCTGTAAACTGTAGAGTCAGAATTATTGATCATATATATACAGATATAAGCAGCAAGCATTCTCATTCCTGTGGCTTGAGTCGCAGAGAGTGAAATCTTCATCCTGGCCGGATGGTGTAGTTGGTTATCACGACTGCTTAACATCTCGTACGCAGTAGGTCCTGGGTTCAAACCCCAGTCTGGTCAATATTTTTGGAAATTCTCCTGGTAGCATTTGACTAGGTGCTGAGGCACTACTTCATTTTGGGTGAACTTGAATCTGATTTGAAACCCTCTCACATGAGGTAGGCGCCAATCTCTTGAAATCGCAACATCTGCCTCTTTCGGGCACCTTTACGAACACAGTCCGGACCCTACACCAACCCGCCTTCCCCAATCTTCAGGCTCCTACTGGCCAATGGCTATCACAATCCTACCGCCAGCCCCAGCGGCAGCAGACTACGACAGCGCATCATCCGGCGACGGCGGCTTCGACTCCGACGGCGACGTAGACATGATGCAGGACCGCCGACCCACGAAACGAGCAAAACCGCCGGGCAAGGGCATCGTGACGCCCGGCGAAACCGTCACGGACGACCCGCAATGGATGAGGTACGCACCCAACCCACCCTACCCTCCACACCACCCTCCACTCCACCCCTCACTGACCGCCCACGTACTTATCCCACCACAGAGGCCACGGCACCTACACCCTCCCCAACACCCCCTCCATCATCGCCACCGTCGCCGGCACCGTCCAAAAAACCAACAAGCTCCTCTCCGTCCGGCCGCTACGCGCACGGTACACGCCCGAGATCGGCGACCTCGTCGTAGGCCGAATCGTCGAGGTACAAACGAAGCGCTGGAAAGTCGACGTGGCCGGGGCGCAGCTAGCGCAGCTCCCACTCTCCGCCATCAACCTACCGGGCGGCATCCAGCGCAAACGCACGGGCGCAGACGAGCTGCAGATCCGGACCTTCTTCGCCGAGGGCGACCTGGTGGTGGCGGAGGTGCAGTCGCTATTCCAGGACGGTGGGGCGGCGCTGCACACGCGCAGCCTGAAGTACGGCAAGCTGCGCAACGGCCTGTTCCTCGCCGTGGCCGGGGCAGGTGGGGGCGGCGGGGTGGTGCGGGCGCGGCGGCAGGTGTGGACGGTGCGCACGGGGAATGGCGGTGGGGACGTGGATGTGGTGTTGGGGGTGAATGGGTATGTGTGGATTGCGAAGCGGGTGGAGGACGGGGGTGGGAGGGAGGTGGCGGTTACGAGGTTGGAGGAGGGGGGGGTGGGGGGCGCGATGTATTCGAGTCAGAATGAGGAGATTGGGCCCGCGACGAGGGTGGAGATTGCGAGGCTGGCGGGGTGTATTAGGGCGTTGGTGGAGGGGGGTGTTAGGGTGGATGAGGAGATGGTTATGAGGGCTTATCGGGCGAGTTTGGATGTGATGGATGAGGAGGGGGGGGATGTGGAGAGTGGGTCGAGGGATTATTTGGGTGGGGAGAGGGGGCGGGACGTCGTTGCTGCTGTGCTGGGTGGGATGACTGGGTAGATGGGTTCAGTCGACCGCGACGCCGCGACGGTCCTGCTGTTCTTCGATATGGTGTTCGCCTCGAGTGTTACTTCATGCCTCGACTCGTGATTGCGAATCCGGACCCTATCTACTCCTCGCTAATGGCGAGAAGGTACGGGACGATGTTGTCAGCTTGGTTCGGGCCATATCGGGGGAGTACAATGGTCGGCATGGAGTCAACCTCCGAGTCGCCGGACTGAAACCCTCTCACGGCTTCAATGGAGCCGGAGGTGTCGAAGCATAAAGGATTCCAATGGCTACGATAGAAAGAACTCATGGCGTGAGTCGTGGAAGACTTCTGCTAAAGGCTTCCTTCAAGTATCGGAGGATGGACATTCATCCAGGATCGATCAGTGCAGATTCTGAATGTGCAGCTCTGTCCCTCGCGATCCTCGGCCAGTCATTGCGAGTCTCCAAGTACGCTCCCCCACAGTGGCGAAATTCAAGCATCTGATCGGACGTTTCATCAAGACTCGGTTCACGTGAATTCGATTTCACATTGAGATGGAAACACGCCGAGTGGGATGCGAGGATGTACTCCAGTTTCACGTCGGCGGGAATCACAGATACAGAGACTTGACGAAAATATCGTCCTCACGAGAGTATAGGCTACGATCCAGGTAGATTTACAGATTCAGTCCACCATGATCTCCAGATCAGTACCAAGCAAACCAGCCCTGCACCACCATCGTCACGAGCATTTCAGAAGCTGATGCAATGAGCGCAATACCAAATCCACTCCTCACAGCGCAATCCCGTCCACAAGTCCCAGATCCTCCCACACCATCCACCACCTACAAGCGCACAGCACCCCCCCC
>JAABUJ010000408.1_pt1 | contig 86507 bp, 114 predicted proteins | sample 5559131 | NCBI WGS metagenome assembly JAABUJ01 (sample SAMN10711875, study PRJNA513366) | rock metagenome | isolation source: Antarctica rocks | place: Antarctica: Victoria Land, Mt New Zealand nord | collected 2016-01-07 | reverse complement strand
GCGCCAGCAGTATGGCCTCGAAGAGCTGCTTCGGCGGGGGGCGGACGTGGGGCAGGCATGCCGCGAGCGCGGCGCACTCGGCGGCCGCCTGCACGCATGGCCCGGCACGGCCTTCACAGGTCGCCAACCTGACACTGCTCTCATGGCACAACAAGAGGCAGCTCTTGGCTCAGTGCGCCTGCAAGCATCCGGTAAACCACTGCAAACCAGGACAGACGCCCAGCAGCCGTCCCACACTGTCAAGCCCGCCATGGGCCCTGCTTGAGCAGGCGCGCCGCGGGGAGCGTCTGCAGGCGCTGCAGCGCAGGAAGCAGGGCCGCGGCGTCGGGCATGTCGCCGCCGCCGGGCGGCAGCCCGCGCGCATGCAGCAGCGCCAGCACGCGCACGCCGCGCGTTGCGGCCGCCAGCGCGCCGGCGCCCGGTGGGCGGGCGGCCGGGGCGCCCGCGGCGGTGACCGCGCCGAGCGCCACCGCCCGTGCGGCCTCCAGCTCCTGGGAGCGGCCGGTGGCGAGAGGGGGTTGGAGGGTGTGCGCGCGGGGAGGTGGGCGCTGGCTGTGTGCTCACAGGCTGTCACAGCAGTCGCGCAGCTCTGTCATGCCTGAGCAGCGCCGGCAGGGGCGCAGTGAAGCAAACACGGTGATTGAGGGGCCTTCACAGCAAAGGGCAATTGCTCATTGTATTACACACTGTCGTGTCGTCAGGCTGCTGCGCATGCACCTCCAGGCGCACAATGATACAGGCGTGGTAAGGTCACTATGCCGCCGGGGCGCACTGGGGGTGCAAGGTCTCTGAGGAGGTCGCCCAGCAGCAGCTGCTCGAGCGCCGCCAGCGCCCACGCCGCGCGCAGCCCAGCGTCCTGGGCTCCGTGCTGGTGCAGGGCGTCACACATGCGCGCAGAAAGGGCCACCGCCACATCGCGCGCGTCAGCTGTCGCAGCGGCCGCGGCGCCCGCTAGCGCCAGCACGCGCGCCAGCGCCGCGCACGCGGCGGCCTCGGGCGCGGTGAGGCAGTCGTGCGGCTCGGCGCCCGCTGGCGCGCCGCCGGGCGCATCCCCGCGCGGTGCGTCCTGCGCCGCGCGGCCGAGCGCTCAGTTGCTCATGTGAAGGTAGGGGTAGGGTAAGGCAGGAAGCGGTTTGCGCTCGGCGCCTCCTGTTCCCATGACTTGCCAGCCTCAGAAGCTGCTCTGGCGTAGGGGATGGGGGCATGGGAGAGGCAGTGCTGGGCTGCAGGCGCGGGGCAGAGCCAGCCAGGCCATGAGCAGCACCCTGTCGCGGACCCGAAACAGGGTCACCTGCCGCGCTGCTGACTCTGCTGTCCCCGCCCGTAACGGGAGACGCGTGGGCAGGCCTGCGTGCGGGCAGACCAGGCGCGGCGGGCGCGCCTGCAGCAGCGCCCGCGCCAGCGCGGCGCGCTGCGCGGGCCGCGCGCCGGCCAGCAGCCGCGCCGCCAGCGCGGCCAGCTGCGCCGCGGCGGGCGGCCAGGGCGGCGTGCCGGCGGCCGCCGCCAGCGCCGCGGCGCCCGCGGCCGCGCGCGCCAGCAGCCGAACGTGCGCGCGCGCCAGGCCCTCCGACGCGCGCCTGCCCCGGCGCAGGAGGGCTTGCTCTGACTGCCCTGGCATATGCCCAGGTGTGGTGCCTGAGCCTGAGCATCCAGACGTACCTGGTCCATGTCATACAGCATTATTGCGTATCGGCGGCGCTATCCGCCTCAGCATCTGAGTGAGGTTCCTTGGGTGGGAAGCCTGCAGTAGCAACTTGCCAAGGCAAGCAGGCAGGTGCAGGGGGCGCATGCTGCGCGGGGGGCCCCTGTCGCCCGCGCGCACCCGATGATGCCGCCCCAGGCCTCGCCCACCAGCGCGGCCAGCGCCGGGTGGGGCCGGCAGGCGAGCAGCAGCAGCTGCTGTTGGCACGCCGTCCATGCGTCGGCTGCGTCGGCGCCCTCCGCCCTGCGGCCAGCAACAATTTTAGGGTTTGCCACTGTGGCTTTGTTGTCACGCTGCGCTACCATGCACTGAGCTGCGCTGCCTCCGTCTCTTTCAATACCCAAGACTACATACCGAACACAGTGGTGAACACTTGAGATGCTTGGTAGTATCAGCAGCCTGAGGATACAGCTCAGCATGCAGCGTGATGCATACTTGCGCTCTGCCGCGCCTCCGCGCAAGCGCCCGGACCTGCGGGCGCAGCACGCGGCCAGCAGCGCCTGCACGGCCTCCACCGCAGGCTCCAGCTCCGCGGCCGGGCCCCGCTCCCCCGCGACAAGCTCGGCGGCCGCCGGCAGCAGGCGCGCTGCGCAGGCGCGGCGCACGCGCGCGCCAAAGCCTGCCGCCCGGCGCATGACGGCCAGGGCCAGCTGCAGCGCGCCGGCTGCGCGCGCCTGGTCGTGCGCATCCCCGCCACCAGGGTCAGGGTCAGGGTCCGCGCCAGGGTCCTCGCCGCCCATGGCCCCGCCTGCTGACAGCCCCGCTGCCAGCGCCTCCACGGCGGCCTGGCGCACCCGCGGAGCTTGGTTCTGTTCACGTTGGATTCTCGCCTGCGAATGAGCCCAGGGAGGATGTTTTGCTGCGGTCGCGCACACGCGAGCAGCGGCTATGTGCATGCGCGGGCCAGGTGCAATGGTGAGCCTCCCATCAACCAGGCATGCAGCCGCATTGGCCGAGGGCGGCGCCTGCGCACCCAGCCACTCCCATCACCTGATATGAATCAGCTGCGTGCACGCGGGTGACTCTCTCCCACACACATCGGACGGGCGCGCACCACTGCTGCCTCACAGGGCCCAGCAGCGAGCGCGGTGCAAACGGCCGCCACCAGCTTCAGCAGCGCGGCGCGCGCGTCGACCAGCTCCGGCGCCTCCGTGCCGCCCGCCCTGTTCCCGCGCGCCGGCTCTGAGCCGGCGCACTGGCAGTACGACCACGCCACTTGGGCTTGCGGCAGTGAGGGAGCGGCGCTGCAAGCACGCCGTCACCATGATTCGGTGCAGGCGAGTCTCCATGGTCATACTCTCCCGGATAAGGCGCCAAGTGCGGCCCTTGCTACCGCAGCATGCTGCGCAGCCGCGGAGCATGCAGCCCAGCGTCTGCCTGTGGCCTTGCTCGAGCCCATCTGTCAGTGGCCCTGCTGGCGCCTGCGCACCGCGCGCCGGCCGGCAGCTGGCTGAGCATGCCGGCGGCCGCGCGCGTCAGCACGGCCCAACGGCCGCGCGCCAGCGCAGCCGCGGGGTACCCCCCCACCAGCTTCGCCAGGTGCTGCAGCCAGAACCGGACCACCTGGGGGGCGCACACAGCAGGGTAATTAAACCGGGCTTCCTGCACGATGTGAGCAGCTCGCAGGCGTGCAGCCGCTCGGCAGTGGCGGTCGCGGGAGTGCAGCCGGCGTCCCGTTCTTCAGCCGGCTGGGCGGGCGCGGCGCGCCTGCAGCTGGTTGAAGTCGGGCCGCAGGATCAGGGCCGCCACGTCGGCGGCCGCGCTGCCCGCCAGCGCGCCCAGCGCCATGTCCACCGGCGCGGGGCCCCCTGCGCGCGCGTGTAACCCTATGCTAACCCTACACCTACATCTGCAGTGCAAGGGCTTTGCGCCGAAGGGCATGCGCAGCCACGTGGAAGGCGGGTGCGTGCACGGGTGAGCAGGCGCCTCCGCGCGCCCTGCTCCTGAAATACCGGTGGCGCTTGCAGGCTTGGCAGCCGTGCAGCGCTTTTGTGCCGGCGCGGCGGCGCGGGAGGCCTCTCTGCAGGCGGCGCGGGCGCACGCTGGGCGCCGCAGGGCGGCTGCGGCGCGCGCAGCGCCTCGGGCACCGCCAGCAGGAGCTTGAGCAGGCTGGTCCAGGCTGCGCGCGCGCGGACCCCAAACCCTGCTTAGGGTTAGAGTAGGGCCGCAGCCCCGCACAATTGCACACTCCGCACTGCGGCCCCGTGGCAGCGCGTAATATGGAGTCTCGAATCAAGGAACCTTGCTTGCGGCCCTGCGAGGGCTGCGCAGCTAGGCACAGCCGGCGGGGCTCGGCCGGACCCGGCACGCCCCGCACCGACGTTCAGCGTCGCAAAGCTCCGGTACTCTGGCGCTGCCAGCGCGGGCATGCACCCGGCGATCACAGCGCCCGCTGTGGAGCCTGCACAGACAGCTCAGTCAGGAATGCTGTCTTGTCACCTGCATGGTTGAAGTGTGGTAGCCAGCGGACAAAGTCGAGCTCGCGCAGCACAGGCTGACAGCAGCTGACGTGCAGGAGGGCACGCCAGGAGTGGCACGTGCATGCAACCGCGCACCTATCCTGCACAGCGCGCAGGCAGGGGCGTCGAGCGCGGCCCACAGCGCGTCCGCTTCCGGGCCTCGGCAGCCGGTGCGGTCTGTCTCTCCTGTTGCACGCCACCGCGTCATCAGTGCAGCGAGCAGCTTTTGCAGCCATGCGCTCAGGAGAGGAGGAGGAAGCCAGGAGCTAAGCCTGCCCTTGCCTTTCCCACGGCAGTGTGCTTCCTACCAAACGCTTGTCACAAGCAGCCTGGGCATTCGATGCGGAGACTACATGCATATAACCACGCTCTGAAGGCTTGGGCAGACAGCCGGCATGGCCAGCGCACGCCCTGTGACCCGGTGCTGCAGTCCGGCGCGCGGGGGCGGCGCGCCGTCCCGGCGGCCGTGCGCCGCAACGCAGAGCAGCAGCAGGGGCAGGACCGTCTCCTTGACGAGCCCGCGCAGCGAGGCCGACGCGGTCAAATAACAGCTCGGCCCGCACGCCGCCATGTAGCTGCCGCATGACACCGCTGGCGGTCTGTGCCGTGTCAGGGCCCCCGGGCTGCTTGCAGCAGGCCGCATGGCGCCGTGCCAAGGCCTTGCCTCGGACTCACGCACGATGGCGGGAATGCGAGCCTCACAGAAAGCTGCCTTGTGTACCGGCAGGGCGGCGCGCAGACATGCAGGTCCCATCTTGTTGCCTACTCTTGGAGGCTATGCGAACATATGCTGTAAGCTTTGTGTTTGGGCTGCGGGGAGCATGAAGAACAGAGCAACAGAGGTGGCATTGCATCGCGTCTGGTGATGGTGTATTCCCACAGAGGCGCATGTGCCAACATCGGTCGTCCGAGCAGCACCAGGTCCCCCAAGCGAGCAGGGAGGTGCAGTTCCGGCGGCCTGCGTGCGGTGCCGCGCGCGCGCACCCGGGCGTGAAGAGCGTGGCCCAGGCGGCGTCCAGCACAGCGCTGCAGACGGGCGGGACGTGGCTCGGCAGCTCAGCGGCGCGCAAGTGGTCGGCGCCCGCCATATCAGCCTGAAGGTGGAACAAGCCGCATTCTAGCACGCGCAGGGTGTGCTGCGCGCGCGCACCCGAGCACTAGCTTGTCAGCCTAGGTTCCTCTGGCTCACATTGATGGCCAGGACACAGGGTGTGGCACAGCGGGTCTGCCTGGGGAGCGGAATGCAGCAGGGGCGCGGCCGCGCCTCCAGGGCGTGCGCAAGAAGAACTGGCTCGCCGTTGCCTTCGCGGCAGCAATGCAGGCAGCTCACGTACTGATTGGCCACCTGGGAACATAGGTCGCATCAGACACCGAAGGACAGGCCGGACGCGCGCCAGGCGTACTCGACACTCGCCGCGGCTGCACAACCAGGCCAGGAGAGCACGAAGCGTGGTGCGGGGGGCAAGCAGGGCGTATACCGTCACCAGCAGCGCCGCATAAGCAGCGCCGTCTGCTACAAAGAGGCCTGCAGCGGCCCTGGGCACCAGCAGCTCGAGCATGCGCTCCAGCAGCCTGTGCGTCGCGTCGCGGGTGGCCTCGCAGCACAGCACCTCCTGCGGCAGCAGCGCAGCAAAGCACTCCTGCGCAGAGCCCCGCAGCAGCAGCTTCAGCGGTCCAATCAGACAACTTTGATCTGCGCCATCTTGTAATATATGTAGATGAGCATGCACAGTTGCTGAACACCCAAGCTGCCAAGCCTCACCGTGCAGCTGAGCACCCGCTTGTCCGGGTCAGCATCCCAGGCGTCCGCGCTGAGCAGCTGCTCGACCAGGGCTGGCAGCGCCCTCGCCTGCGCCGGTGCACTTGGTGCCGTCAACACTCTGTTAAGCAGTTGTGAAGGCACAGCCTTGGCACTGGCAGCGGACCCGCTCGCAAGCATCGCCTGTTTCCTGTGCCACCGCCAGGGCGCCTCCTTGCGCGCAACAGAGACCCGCTTCTTTGGTTTCTGGTGGTAAGCGGAGCACAGCTTAGCTTGCCGGTCCAAGGACTCTGTCTGTCTTACAGAGGTTGACTTTGACAGGGCAGGACGACAATGCACTGTGCCATTTTGAGGGAGAACTTGCTCTGCATGCCAGAATAGGACCTGTAAAGGAGCTGATGTGCCTTGCCTGTGTAGTGGGCAGGATGCTGGGCGGAGCAAAAGGCCGCCTTATCATTCTTGGCATTCTGGTGGTCATCAACGGCGTATGTACCAGCATGCGGGCGTACACATGCGGACTGTGCAGTGTGCACTTTCGTGCGACAATGATGGGGTACCAGACGTACAACCTTGACTTGCGGCTTTCGCACAGGCGTCAGGCTTCAAAATGCTGAGACAACTGCATATCGGGCAAGACGCTGAGCTTACATGCCTAACCTCCTAAGTCACAGACGTCTACATGTTTGCTTGCTTTTGGGCTGAGCCGCACACTGGTGAAAGCCCGGACAACACCCAACGAGATGCGGGTCGGTACGAGCAGGTCACTGTATCCAAATCAAACCACGCGCAACGCTGACAGAGTTTGCTCATCCGCAAGGTTTGCTGGCCCTGGCGGGCCGCGCTCCCGCTAGCCAGGATTGGCAACCTGCCTGCACGTCAAGCGCGCAGGCAGCACGGGCACAAGGAGCAGAGCAACCGCCAGCCGGCAAGCTGCCCTCAGCCACACCCCGGGCCGGCCCAAGCTGCTGCAAACCAGCGCAGGAGACCATGTCACCTGCGGACATGCTGAAGGTGCGGGGCAAGCACTGACCCAGCGGGCCCCCGTACAGCCTGCACCCCAGTGCCGCTCACAACACCACGGCACCACACGTCCCTGGGCACACCCCACCCTTGCACGGCAGGAGCCCCGCCCCGGCACCTCGACACAACAGACAAAATTGCCGCATGAAGCTGCGTTGCAGTGTGCCCTTGCGGGCCCGCATCGCTGTCTGCCGCAGGCCCAACCCGGCGGGTAGACGCCTAGCAGACGCTCGGCAGCCCCAAACCCCCATGGCTGGGCTGGCGCGCATGCAGCGCACTGGGCAGTGCACGCCGCGCCAGGCCCTAGGCTCCGTAACGGCCGGCGTGTGCCACCGAACCAGTGCGCAGGACGCCCTGGTGGCGCACAGGCCTACAGGCGCGGCGCCGGCGCTCACGCCTTGTTGGCGGCGCCCATGGCGTTGAGCGCGGAGCCCGCCTTGAACCAGTGAATCTGGTTCTCGTTGAAGGTCTGGTTGACGGTGAACTCATACGTGGAGCCGTCCGGGCGCGTGCCAGCCACCGCCAGCGGCTTGCCCGGCGCGAACGTCGTCAGGCCCTTGATGGACAGCTTGTCGAAGGGGCCCACCTGCGCGGTCGCGATCGCGCCTTCCTCGTCAAATGCTGGCCTCTTGAATGCTGGCATGAGCACCGAAGGACAAACTGCAGTGCTTTCGCTGTGGGCTGCCTGCTGACAGTCGCTTGTGCTTGCTCACAGGTCACATGCTGCGAGCTGCTCAGGAAGCCCCCCCATCATAGACACGCAGAGATACACGAGCTGTGCAAGCGCCTGGTAAACGCACGGCTCCTTGCCAGGGGCCTGCGACGCAAAGGTTACAATCTCGCAAGGCAGCTATCAAAACGGCAGCCATGTTGGCAGGGCGGGGCAGCAAGGCGGCAGCAGCGGGGGGCGCGGCGGGCGCGCCTTGTCGTAGTCGGCTGGATCGGCAAACGTGATCGGCAGCATGCCCTGCTTCTTGAGGTTGGTCTCGTGGATGCGCGCGAACGACTTCACCAGCACCTGCGCCGCGCGCGCCCCGCGCTCGGCGCTTGGCCGCTCGGCGCGGTGACCCCTGATGCCCCCTGCGGCCGCAGGCGCTGCGCGACATGCGCGCCCAACGCCCCCCAGCGCGCAAGCACTATCATAAAGAGCCCCGGGCGTGCCCGCAATTCTGACTCATATCAGCACTTCCGCCCCTAGGGCATGCCTTCACCCGATCTAAACTCGCTTGTACAGGCACGCCCCCTGTAGGCGGTCTGGATGCGCGGATGATGACAGAGCCCGGGATCCACGACTCACAGCATGCCAAAGCTCAGGCTTGCGGGCATGCACTTACAAGCGTATTCCATTTCTGCCACATGCACTCCCATGCGCATCTGGCTCTGGCAAAAAGTCATCTTCAGAAGACATCCAGCAAGGCTACCCACAGGCAGCTCCAGGGCCGCACCGCGCGGCCGCCCAGGTGGCGCGGCTCCAGCGCGGCGTGCTCGCGGCTGCTGCCCTCGCCGTAGTTCTCGTCGCCGACGACGATCCAGGGCTTGCCGGCCGCCTTGTACGCGCGCGCGACCGCGGGCACCGCGCCGTACTCGCCCGTCAGCTGCGCGCGGCGCGCGCGCGCACGCGTCACGCGCCCACGCCGCTGCTGCAAGCCCTGCTGCGTGCGGAGCGCTTGCCACATGCATGAATTTCAGCCCCTTGCCGCTCTTCTCAGATGACCGTCCACAGCTCTGTCCACGGTGCACGAGCATAGGGGTGTCCTGCTGCGAGACAGTTGTCAGCCTGCGCGCAGTCGTGAGCGCGGCTAGCGCAGGGGCGCCCCGGGGGCGCGCCTGGTTCTTCACGCTGTTGACCTGGCCATTCTCGGCGTTGAGCGCGCCGATGAGCATGTTGTTGGAGATGTTGTCCAGGTGCCCGCGGTACTTGAGCCAGGGGCCCGCCATGCTGATGTGGTCCGTCGTGCACTTGCCCTTGGCCTTGATCAGCACTAGCGCGTCCTGCACGCCACACGCTCGCGGCTGTGAGGCGCCCCAACCCTCGCTCTCCCTCGTGCTGCGCCCCGGGGTCATGCGGTGGCATTTCATACGCATCCCATGCAGGCCGCCCGCGCACGGTCGCCCAGGCCACGCGCAGAGCGCGCGCGCAAGCACCGTGGCTGTGCGCCCCTCCCTCATGCAGTGCCCCAGGGTCATGCGGTGGCGTGCCCAACTCGTCCCGAGCAGGTAACCTGCGCAGGGCCACTGGGGCCATGCGCAGCGCGCGGAGCGCGCGCTGGGTAGGGCAGCACCTCCAGGTCCTTGCCGTTCCAGGCGTCGAAGGGCTCCAGCAGCTGCAGGCGCTTGCTGGCGGGGTCCACCGCCACGTTGACCTGTCCAGGCTGCGGCGCCTGGTACGTCTCCACGCCTGCCCGCGCGCGTCGCGCTCAGGACGCCGGCGTACCCTATCTTCTGTCTGGGCGGCGTAGTCTGTGCGCTGCAGCAAAGAACGACGGCGACAACACATCCCGGACTGCCGGTGCAACACGCCCCGCCCCAGCACAGGCTCACTGTCGCACAGCACCAGCTCAGATCAAGCCCGCTGCCAAGCCCTGCAGAACCCTTCCAGCTTGAGCGCTCAGACTGTTTTCGCTGGGGAGCGGCCGGCGCGGCGCGCGCCCGGGTCAAAGCCCTTGGGCGGCAGCTCGTCGCCGCGCGGCGGCTCCAGGCGGATCTCCTTGCCGTCGGCGCCCACGAGCGTGTCCTCCTCCGGGTTGAACGTCAGGTCGCCCGCGATCGCGAACGCGGTCACGAGCTCCGGCGACGTCACAAACGCGTGCGTGGCCGGGTTGCCGTCGTTGCGCGCAGCAAAGTTGCGGTTGTACGAGGTGATGATGGAGTTGGCCTCGCCTGGGGCGCGCGGGGCGGGCGGGGTAGGGTTAGGGTGTGCAGCCCGCCCCGCCTGGGCCTTGCCTGGACGTTCCGTGCGCGGGCGCCGCGCGCCCGCCCTCTGACGAGCCCTGCCCTGTGTGCATGAACTAAACCACCATGTGGCAAACTCGGCAGTGCACTGAAACAGCCATGTGGCAGCATGCAACCAACCCGGAAGGGAATGCGCTGATGCGCGGGCGCCTGCCTGGCAGGCAGGCAGCAGGCAGCGCGGCGCACCGCGGCGGCGCACGTTCCCTTCAAATAAAAGGCATGCGCACTATTATGTACGCATCTGCCATTCATACCAAGCCCCACCGGCAGCACTTCCGCCTTGTTTATTACGGTCACGCAGCGCGCTCGGCCCGCCCCTCAATCGCAGCGCGGGCGCCGCACCCTTGGCGATCTCCGTGCGCTTCCACTGGCCGATGCACGGCCCGCACGCGTTGGCCAGCACGGTGCCGCCCACCTTCTGGAACACGTCGATCAGGCCGTCGCGCGCGATCGTCGCGCGGATCTGCTCGCTGCCCGGCGTGATCGTAAAGGGCACCTGCGCGCGCGCGCCGGCATGAGCGCACACGATACTGCAAGAGATGCTCATGCTTGTGCGGCGTGCAGCTGGCTGTGCACGCAGCATATATTCGCCACAATCACGTTTGACCGCAGCGCTTGTCAAATGATGAGTTGCATGCATGCCAGCATGGGGCTGCTGCGCAGGCGCGCCTTGGCCTTGATGCCGGCCGCGAGCGCCTGCCGCGCGACGGACGCCGCGCGCTGCATGTCCTCATAGCTGCTGTTGGTGCAGGAGCCGATCAGGCCGGCCTTGAGCTCGGCGGGCCACTTGTTGGAGCGCAGCGCCTCCGCAAACTCCGGCAGCGCGTGCGCCAGGTCCGGCGTGAACGGCCCGTTGATCTGCAGGCAGCTTGCCCCAGTCGAACACTTCACAACCAAGGAGGTGAATGTAGTGGCCATAGAGCACATGCAGGCAGCATTGGGGCTGCATAGCCAGGTGCATGGCACTGGGCCTGCTAAATTCACCACCATTAGCAATGCTGCACACGCGGCTGCGATTAAAGGGAGAGCGTTGCTGGCATGCACGTGGACGGCTGCAGGCTGCAGGGCCCCGGTCGTGCCTGCGGCTGCAGCTCGTTCAGGTCGATCTCGATCATCTGGTCGTACTCGGCGCCCTCGTCCGCCTTGAGGTGCTCCCGGAACGCATCTGCCACCTGCGCCATAGGGTTAGAAGTTAAGGTTAGGGTTAGCCACCGCGCCAAGCCTTCTCTCAATAAAGGGCGTCTGCAAATGCAAACTGACTGTGCGTAGGGCCTCGCCTCAGCAAGACCATGGCCGCCACCGCGCTTGCTCAAGGTCGCAGCATGTTGCGCATGAGGTGCCAACAGCGCTGTCTGGACATACAGCATGTTGCAGCCCCGAGTCTTCCAAGGACGCTTGCCAGTCTTCAGCACGATGTCTGTGTGCTCCACAACCCACTGCATTGCAATGTGCCCCTACATGTCCACTTGGGAGGAGCTGTGACAACAGTGACCAGATTTAGCTCACCATTCCACTGTGCTCCCCACAGCTCTTACTGATTTGCGCACAGCCTCTCATGTCCTCACAACGGGACACATGCCCGGCGGGGCGGCGCGCCTTGGCGGCCTTCTCGCGCCCCGTCGCGACCAGGTAGTCGTACATGCGCTTGTTGAACGGGAACATGGAGGTCGTCGCGCCGATCTCCGCGCCCATGTTGCAGATGGTTCCCATGCCTGCTCGCCCACAGATATGCCTACGCGTCAACCCTTTGGGACCTGGAGTAACACTGGGGTAACACTGCCACACACCCGATCAGCGCGGTCTCGCGCACCAGGTCTCACCGTCGACGAAACACCTCACATCAGCAAAGCAGCAGTGCATCGCCGCGTATTGGCACCAGCCTCATGTACACCATTCCTTTCGCAGTGCTTTCCAGCGCGCCTCCCGGCCAAGGCCTGGAGACGCGGCCGAGGCACTGGTGGCGCGCGCGCGCGCCTGTGCAGGACACGTTGTCGACGCCGGGCCCGAGGTACTCCACGATCGCGCCCGTGCCGCCCTTGACCGACAGGATGCCAGCCACCTTGCAGATGATGTCCTTGGGCGAGCTCCACTTGCTCAGCTTGCCCGTCAGCTTCACGCCGATGACCTGCCGCCAAACGCCAGCCGCCGCTCTTTACTCCGTGCGCGAGCTGAAATGACGCGCCTTCACTTCGCTCCCCGAGTTGCACGCACGGCGCGCCGCTTCCGCCTAAACAAAAATGTTTGTACCCGGGCGCATGTTGTGCATCATTGCATTCTGTGCCCGCATCTCGTGGCTGCCAAGGCTCATACACTACATGAAACACAGTCCGCGCAAATGCCAAGCGGGAAAACCTGGTATAGCCAGTCAACTATCAATGAGAAAACCCTGGTATAGCCAGTCAACTATCAATGGTAGCATCGACTGACAAGAACATGTGTGAGCTGCCGCTTGTAAACACTCGGAACACTTGCACTCAGGCCAGTGCCAGCGCCAGTTGCATGCGCGCCCTCTTTTCAGCAGGCTCCATCCCTGCAAGTTGCCACAGGCTCAAACCAGCTCCTGGCGCGAAGCGCACCTTGGGTGCCTTGAGCTCCCAGGGCAGCCCGGCCATGACGTCCACCGCATCGGCGCCGCCCACACCCACCGCGCACATGCCCAGGCCGCCCGCGTTGGGCGTGTGCGAGTCCGTGCCAATCATCATGCCGCCCGGGAATGCATAGTTCTCCAGCACGATCTGCGCGCCGCAGCCTGGCTTGCTGGCCGCCTGCGCACGCCGCGCCTCGGCGCCCCGCCTCGACCTCCGCCACAGCAGGCAAGCTCTGCAGCACGCCTCGCCCATCCTCCGCCGTATGCCGCCAGTTCAGCCCCGGCCCCTTGCCAGATAACACGCTCTCCATTCTAAGCTGCTCAGCGGGCAGCTGGGCTTTACAGTGGAGGAGCTGCCTACTAGTACTAGTGCCATCCATGCAAAATTGCGCCCTTGCTTTGGGCTCTGTGTTGTGTCAACTTGGAGAAGACCTTCTCACTGAGCCCTGACACGAGGCAACAGGTCATACCCCTCCCAGCCTTCGTGGTGACCCCCAGCGCACCTGGTGGATGATGCCCGACCCGGGCTTCCAGAAGCCGATGCCAAAGTTGGAGCCGGCGGTGGACAGGAAGTCGTACACCTCCTTGTTCGTCTTCACCGCGTGCTCCAGGTCGGCCTCGCCTCCGAACTTACCGTTCCTGGTGACCCCACCCAACAGGGTGAGAGTGAGGTTTGCCAGGCAATGCTGCAGTGGGAAGGCCTCTGCACTCTTGCACGAAGGTCTGGCTGACCGCTGTGGAGCAGTTGCGCTGCACGAGCTGCACACGCGGCAGGTACGCGCGCACGAGCCTGCGCCGCTCGAACACAAGCGCACCGGTCGTCCTGCGGGGCGGTGGTGCCCTCGATCAAGTGGTCGCAGTGAATAGTCGACGGCACCGCCGTGGTCGGCAGCCCCGAGGACATAAACTGCAGCACCGCCATCTGCGCCGTAGCATCCTGCATCGCCACGCGGTCTGCGCAGGCGCGGGCGCTCTCACCGCAGCGCACAGCGAGCCCGCAAGCACTGCGGTGTCGAAGCGGAACAGACAGGCCAATACAAGAGTACGCGCGGCCGCACCAGGCCGCAGGCGCAGGTAGCTGACACCGCGCTGGATGTCCTGGTGCTCCGGGTCATCGAGGTGCCCGTACACATTCTGCGCCAGAGCACAACGCAGGTCATACACTCTGCACACGCAGCTGGTGCCATGCATACACACTGCTGTGGCTGCAAGTGCTGCGGAGCACTCTTGTCGTATATGCGCCGCTCGCTCTGCCCCCACTGCTTTCCAGCTTTGCAGTGCAGCCTAGCGCTGCAGAAGCACACCAACTTGTGTACTCTGAAAGACCACACGTATTGCACACCGTCCGTCGCGTTGCAGCGTGGTACGGACAGACGCAATATGCACTATCAGAACCACGCTGAGCACTTCCCCTCTTTGCTCGACCGGGCAGGACACGTACGCCAGGCACGGCGCGCTCCTTGCACGCAGACCCAGCAAGCAGGCAGCCCTGGTGGCTGAGTGCGCGCGGTTCGCACGCGTTCAGCGCGCCTTCCACGCTAGGGCACGCGCACCTTCTCAGCCAGCGTCAGTGGCCGGTTCAGGCGCTTGCGCACGACCTGCAGCAGCACAGACACTTGGGTACGAGCCAAAGTGTGCAGGCAACTTCCAGCCGAGTGCAGGAAACTCGGCTCACCGCCAGTCGCTCCTCGATGGCTGCATACCGATCGTTGATATACTGATCGGTCTCCATCCTGCTCAGGGGCGCCTGTTACCCGGCGGCCCAGGCTCATGCCGTCAGGTCCCGGAGTGCCTCCAGAGCAGCATCTCGGCTGGCACTGCGAGACTGAAACCTAAATGCTGCCAGCATACCTTCTCCACCCCCGCCAGCGCGGAGGCGCTCCGGCACCCCTCATGCAGGCGCCCGCGCAGGGCATAGCGCCGGGCCTGCGCGCCGGCGCGGCTCAGTTCCCTGCGGTCCCAATAATCTGCCGCGGGCAGCCGCCAAGCCCGGCGCACCTTGGCAAAGGCCTGCCGCGCAGCCCTGGTGCTGTACATGGTCCGGACCTCCCTGCAGTGCATGCACCAGGCTGGGGCAGCACTTGCTCGCTTTGTGCGATGCCCGTATGGCCGTAAACAGCTTCGCCGTAAAGTGGAGGAGTCTACCGCACAATGATTTCGCCCGCTCTGCGTGGTCTCGACGCCACAGAGGACAGAGGTGTCAGAGGCACCACTGCGTACAGCGAGCGGCACTGTTCGGGGCAGTGCAGTTGACGTGCAGCAAAGATGTGCAGCAAAGAATGCAACTGAGCGCGTAAGCGCAGGGCCCTGCCTGCTCCTGGTGAACAGGGCGCGTCACCATGCTGTTGCGGCGGCTGACAACTGCTGCGCCAACATGCTCCATACTGCAGTGCGCGGCAGCGGGTGTGCCCTGGTGCCCGCGGACTCCTGCACTGCTGCCTGCTCAACTTATGCAGTGCCAGGCTGTACTTGGTCACGCTGTGTGCAGCCTCGTGCTCGGGCTGCCCTACCGCCTTGTAAGACGGGGCGCTGCGCCAGAGCTGGGAGGAGCAAGGAGGGGCGCGTACACCGGGGGCGCGGTCGCAACGCTGGAGCTCGAGAACAAGGGCCTTAAGGCGGGGCCGGGTGGGCGGTCGTCGGTGCGCTGGAGCAAGCTGCCCCTTGCTTCTGTTCTGGCGATGGACGGGCTTCCTGCTGGTGTGGCTTGCCGTGTGCTACGCAGCCCCGGCGTGCTTGCCTGCCTGACCCGCGGTAGCGCCGCGCAGAACTCGGGGATCTGCGCGACGGTGTTCGGGTCCAACGGGTTCCTGGGGCGCTACGTCGTCAACAACCTGTCGCGCCAGGGCTCGCAGGCGCGCTGGGGCGCACACAGCGCTCCCGCCACCCGCAGCCTCCCTGGAGTGCAGGAGGTTCGCAGCCAGTCGGCTGGCGACCCCGGAGAGCACGCGTTCAGGCAACCTGACCGAGGCGAGGCTGCGTGTGACGCGAGCGCTCGCCCCGCAGGTTGTCTATCCGTACCGCTGCGACGACCTGGACTGCCAGCACCTGCGCCTGATGGGTGACCTCGGCCAGGCGCGCCAGCGCCTTCGCCTTTACTCGCTTGGAGGCATGGAAGGGCCAGGCAGTGCACGCATGCTTGCTTCTGCCAGCTGCAGGATGCATTGGAGGCATGGAAGGGCCATGCAGTGCATGCGTGCTCCCATTCTGCCAGCTTCAGGGTGCAGCCCGGCCATGTTTGGAGAGGTCCACGTGTATTGCGGCGGCTGGTGTCAGCGTGGCGCAGGTGCAGGCCCTCCCAGTGACAGAGCGGCAGGCCGATGGCCATATGCAGCGCATTCTATGCCCGAGCACATGTGAGGCCAGCCATCAGGGCTCCCGCCGCAGCAGCCCTACGCCATGCTGTGTACATGAGCAGGCACATGCCCGTGCTCAGGCCGATTGTCGCGCTACGCGCAGATGGTGGCGATCAAGGACTTCAACGCGCGGAGCGACGAGTCCATCCGCTACGCGATCCGGCGCTCCAACATCGTCATCAACTGCATCGGCGCCGAGCGCGAGACGTGGAATTACAGCTTCGACGAGGTGCACGTCGACATCGCGCGGCGCATCGCGGAGGCCGCCGCCGCCAGCCCCGCGTGCGAGCGCCTGATGCACCTCAGCTGCCTGTCCGCGTCGCCGGACGCGCCGTCCAAGCGCCTGCGCACCAAGGTGCGGGCCGGCGGTCCCTGGCAGTGTGGACGGCGCGCCTGGCGCAGGGATAGGTGTTTACACTTTGACGCAAGTGCGGGTGAAGCTGAGGATCGCCCTGGAAAAACATTAAGTGCGTGCTGGTGCCTGGGCATGCGGATGCGCAGCGGGTATGCACGATCATGCGTCGCCCTTGACCTCCTGGCAGCCTTGCTCAAGGGGAGGTGCAGGTTGCATGCAAGCGCTGCGTCCCTTTCAGTGTTCAGAGCTGGCCATGACTGATACTGTGTTTCCACAGACAGCCTCATGTGTGGTATGTGTCTTGGCGCACATGAGCACTCCTGCAAAGGGTTGCACCGCTGTGCGCCCTGGCCTTACAGCTCAGCGAATGCGATGCCCAGCAAGCATGCATATGGGGGCATCGATGCCAGCCCGCTGGTCACGCTTCCTCACCCGCTCGCAGGCGGCGGGCGACGCGGCGGTGCGCGAGATCATGCCCTCGGCGACCATCTTCAAGCCGGGGCCGCTGGTGGGCAACGAGGACCGGCTGACCAACAACATCGCGCAGCTGGGCAAGAAGTACCCGCTGCTGCCGCTGGTCGGCAGCGGCACCGCGCGCCTGCAGCCCGTGTACGTGCGCGACGTCGCCGACGCCCTGATGGCCTCGCTGCGCTCGCGCGACTCGATGGGCAAGGACTACTACCTGGCCGGCCCGGACGTGCTCACGCGCGCGCCCGGGGCCAGCCCCGTTGGCGTCGCCGGAGCGCGGCAGCTCTGTCACGATGCGGCGGCGGGCATACCTGTGTGAACGGCGGCGTTTTTTGTAATATCATTATTTTTTGGGGTGAAGCGGTGCGCGAGTGCGGACGTATCGGGACGGCGACGTGTTCCAGGCAGCAAGCTGTGCCGGTTTGTGCCTAGCAGGCGCCTCGGGAAGGCACTGTGCGTCCTGAGTCAGACGTGGTCCGTTGAGCGACAAGCGACAGGCACGCGCGGCGCAGGCTGAAGGAGATGTACCAGCTGACGTTTGCGACCATGCGCGAGCGCTTCCGCTACATCCCGGTTCCGGTCGGCCTCGCGAAGCTGTTTGCCATGCCGCGCGAGCGCCTGTACAAGTCGGCGCGCGCCCGGCGGCGTCCGCTGCTTCCGTCGTTTGTATTGCTTGTCGCGGCATGTTGCGGCATGTTGCGCATGCCGTGGCATCAGGATCAGTGTCGTGACCGGCGTGCACGCTCACACGCATGCACACATGCACCCCCTGTTGCGTGCTGGCATGTTTGAGCACTACTGGCGGGCTTGCGTGGCGTAGGCGATCACAACCTGCTGGCTGCGTGGCTGCTGACGGGGGCGCCGGGGCCGCGCGCGCGCAGCTGCCGCTGCCGTGGAACACGTTTCTGACCGAGGACTTCATCAACGAGATGACCGGCGACCACGTGCTGCCGAAGGGCGTGCTGACGCTGCAGGACCTGGGCATATCGGCGCGCTCGGCGCGCCCCGCGCCCAGACCCTGTCTTGTCAGGCCGCAGCGCTGCCCCAAGCGCAGGACATCAGCAGTGGGAACACGCCCCACGTGTGCCGTGCCAGGTCCCGGAGCCTGTCAGCATCACAGCAGCCAATCAGGCGAGAGCGCTCACTAAAGAGGGCAGCCCTAGGCTGGTTTGGCCTGTCAGATTGTATCAGCGCCTGGCGCCGCAGCTGCGGTGCTCACTGCGGCTGGCTTCTAGTGCCCAGCTGCACACTGTGAATGTAGAACACTGCGCATCATGGTAATGCGACATATGACGGCAGCCGGGCGTGCGCTGCGCGGCAGATCATGAAGGGCGTGCCCATCGAGCACATCCGGCACATGCGGAGGGGCGGGTACGAGTACGGTACCACCTTCCAGCTGCCGGGCGGCAAGCACTACGTGGAGTAGGGCGCGGCATGCGCTGCCAGGAGCTGGTGTTGGCTTGCTTGCAGCCGTGGACAGCTGCGGCATGTGTGCTAGCAGCGCGCCTGAGCAGCTCTGAGCAGGCAATGCAGATGCATGTTTGCTTGTGCCAGCACAATGCAGTGGCGGGTGTAATCTCTGCGTCCACATATTCTCGTAATGCTTACAATCTCAATCTCCAGAAACAAAAGGTTGGACACATGCACTACTTTCATGCAGTGCAGGTAGCTCAGTTCTGCAGTTCATATCCGGGAGACACACACGCAGGTCGCAACAAACTCCACATTGTGATGACCCCAGAACCAAGCGTCCCTCCTGACCGGCGGCAGGCTCAGAAGAACTGCGCGGCCTGCGCACGCGGGATAGCCTTTGGCGAGCGCGCCGCCAGCCGGCGCACCGCCGACCCTCCCGACCCTGCCCCCAGCCGGCTCTGTCCCTTGCTGCGCTTCTCCGCATCAGGGCCGCCGAGACGCCCCGGAGCAGACAGCCTTCGGAAGCCCTTTCCAGACCCCGCCGCCGCGCCGGCCTTGAGCGCGCTGCCCTTGGGCTGCGCGCCGGGCGGCGTGCGCACGTCCGCCGGCGGCACCTGCCCGCCGAAGCTGTGCGCCAGGTTACGCGACAGCGCGAACTTGACACGCTTTGTCTGCGCGGCCGCCGCGGCGGCCGCCGCCGCCTCTGCGCCGCCGCTGCCTGCTGCACGCGCCGCAGGTGCTGTCCTGCAGGCCACCATTGCGCCGTCAGCGCCCTGCACGCCTCCGGCCCCCGGCATTGCTCCCGCGCTGGCCTTCTCAACCGTCCCCCGCTTCATCCGCTTCTTGATGAGCGCCGGCCCTGCGGGCGTGCCGCCGGCCTGCGCTGCGCCAGCAGCGGGTACCGCCGCCTGGCCGCTCTTGCGCTTCTTCTTTTTCTTGCCCGACTCATCCCGCAGCGGCGCCGCCGCGCCGCTGGCCGGCTTAGCGCTGGCAGCGCGCTCGCCGAGCGCAATCTGGCTCGGCGCAGGCAGCGACGCCGCCCCGTCAGCGCTGGCGGCGCCGCGCTCGCCGCTGGCGGGCTCCCCCAGCTGCGTCGCGGCAGCCTGCGCGGGTGCGCCGCTGGCCTGCGCGGCGCCGGCGCTGCCCGGCACTGACGCGCTGACGTGCTTCCTCTTTGCCTTCGCCGCTGCTGCATCGCGCGACCCCGCTGCAAGGACGACTTCCAGGTGGCCGTCCACGCCGCGGACCCTAGCAGGCGCCCCCTTGCGCTTCCTGCCCGGCTTTGACTCCGGCACGTCCGACGCGCCGCTGCCCGCCGGGGCAGCGCCCGCCGCGCCCTGCGCAGCCTCCTCCCTCCTCTTCCTCCCCTTTGCCTTGCGCGGAGCGGGCGCTGCTCCATCGCAGGCATCCGCTGCGGCGCCGCGCTCGCCGCCTGCGCCGACCGCGCCGCTCGGCGCCGCCGGCTGGGCGGCACCCGCGCCGCTCGCGGCCTCGCACACGGCAGCGCCCGCGCCCGCCGCCTCAGCGGCGTCTGGCTCCAGTGCGGTCTTTGCAGCGCGCCCACTGTCAGCGCCAGGCTGCGCAAGCTCCGCTGCCTCGCTCGGCCCGCTGTGCGGAGCAGGGTCTGAGCCGGCGGCTGCGGCCAGGGCCGGGTCTGCGGCGGCGCCGTCGCCACGGCGCGCGCGCTTGCCGCCGCGCCGCTCAAACGCACGGCTGAGCGTGTAGAGCGCCTCGCGGTTGCGCGCGCGCACGCCGGCCCGCGCGCCTGCGCCCGCAACCACCTCTCCACTTCGCCAAGGCTCGGCGGGCACGAGCGCATACTCACACACAAAGCGTGGGAGAAGTGAGGCTGTCAAGCTGCAACAAATGTTCTACCTGGAAGTCCTGTATGCCACAGACACGGTCACGCCTCTGTGCACAGCCGCAAGCGGCACAGACGCAGCCAAACAGATAATTGACCACACGCCCTCAACATATGCAGTGCAGCACCACCGCACTCAAACCGCCAGAACTGACCTGTCCCCGAGTGTGGCACCCTGCCGAGCGCGAGGGCGCGCACCCAGCGCAAAGAGGTCGGCGGACAGCGCGCCCGCATCCAGCTCCGCGAACGCGGGCTCCGCGCCGGCGTCCTCCGCAAGCTCGCAGAACACGCCGTCGCGCACGCGCGCCATCAGCGCCGGCCGCCCCGTCGCCGCCAGCGCCGCACCGAACGGCTCCAGCAGCGCCTGCGTGGCGGCATGGCGCTGGAAGCGCGACAGTGCGGTTTCCCGGCTCGCCTTCACAAGGCAGCTGCGCACTTGCTGTGCAGTGCTGCAAGGCGGGCATAAAAAGGGATAACAAAGTCTTGCATGCTTTGAACAGCCTCTGCAGCTCCTACGGCGCTTTAGTGCTAAGCGCTGCCGACACCTTGCTGCCAAGCGCTGCCATGAAAGCGGAGTTTCCACACGTGCACATGCCACACCAAGAGACAGCGCGGCCCGACCACACCCCACTTTTCCTTTGTAGACCTGTCTCACCCGGAGCGCTGGCCAGGGGATGGCCGCCGGGCCGCCGCCGCCGTCGCAGGCGCCGCGCAGCTCCGTGAGCGCGACGTCTGCGACGTGCAGGCTGAGGCCCAGCGCCGGGACAGCCTCGCCGCTCAGCAGCACCTCGTCGCGCAGGAAGGCCATGTGGGTGCTCACCACCTCCGCGTCCCTGCCGCTCACAACCACGTCAAGTCATACTCTAGCCAACCCCGGCTTCTAGCTTACCCCGCTTCTAGCTCACACTCTAGCTGACACAAATTCGAGCTCTAGTGCCAGGCAGGCTGTGCTGCATACCAGGAGCGCAAAGAAGCCAAACTCCCACACAACCTCCCCCCGCACTGGGTGTGCTACGTTGAGGAGGAGCAGGCGCACCAGCCGCTGGACCGCAGGTGCCCGAACAGCGCGCGCATGAAGCAGCGGACCAGCACCAGGAACTTGTCCAAGCGCAGGCGGTCGATGCCGTGCCACTCGCGCTGCATGGTCCGCATGAACGCGCAAAAGTACAGCTGGCCGACCTGCAGGTCGGCCCCGCACGGTGCGTCTGACACCGCGCTTCTCGGCCGTCTTGTGTGGAGGTGCGCACGCGCGCTTGCAGCCAAAACAAAGTCCCTACGTCCCCTGAGCGCACCGCGCGGTCGAGCTTTGGCAGGATGGCCGCCAGGCGCTGCGCCAGCTCCTCCTGCAAAGCCGCAGAGCACAGCAGCCGGTTGGCGGCTGGCGCAAAAGCAACTCCTGCAGCGGCGGCTGCAAGGCGCAGCTGCTACGGCGCACAAGCTCACAGTGTAAAACTAGCACACCTGCACCGGCGCCTTGTCGGAGTGCCAGAAGCAGAAGAACAGGCCCTTCCAGATCTTCAGCATGTCCGCCTCTGCCAGCTCAGTGCGCGAGCACAGCCACAGCGTGAGCGCATTCAGGCCGGCCTCGCGCGTGTGGTAGTCGGTGGAGCCGAGTGCGCGGGCAAACTTGCTGTTCCCATCCTCGCTCACGGGCTCCAGAGTGGCCCGGGGCTTCTTGGGCTTCTTCCAAGCGCCACTAGGCTTTCCTTTTGCCATGCTTGGCGCGCACATAGTGCAGGACTGGATGGAACGGCGGTGGCCGCAGTGGTGAGCAGGTGGGCAGGCACATTGTTTTGGGCCCCTTCGGGGGCCAACCTCGCTCGGGGGCCTTGAAACTAGTGGGACATTCAACCGTTGTTTTTAGAAAAGTACACAGCGGACTTCATTTTCCATTCCTTCATGCTGCTGCGAGCTAAGGCTTGGCGGTCAAGCCAACATGACCCCGTGCCCCATGCAGACAGTGGCGTCGCATACATTGGGCATAGAGTGCACTGCAGCAGACCACATACTCCCTCGGTGGCGCTCTGCGGTGCATGCGACCGCGGGTGCGCTGCCAGCCACAGCCACCTGAGTCCCTGTTGGCACACACTCTCCTTGCAGACAGGTGTGCTGGGCTAATTCGCACTCCGTCTGCTGCACCCGCCTGGCCGTCCTGCACCAGGACCACGCCCAGCGCGGCAGGGCTCTGACGGGTGTGCGCTCTGGCGCCGCCGGCCAGGCGGGGCGCCAACACAGCGGCCTCAACACGCTGCACACGCTCGGGCCTCGGGCGTGGCCCGCTGTGCACCCAAGGCAGCTGCGACTCAACAGGCCTGGCCCCCCACGCGGCACGCCCCACGCAGCAGAGCCCTGCCCCTGGCTTCGTCGCAAGCCGCCGACCGCCGCGCAGCGGCACCTGCACAGCGGCAGCTGCGCAGCGGCTTATGCGGCGCGCACGCACATCGGGCGGGGCCCCTGCATGGATGGCAGGAGCTCCAGCAGCTGGGGTCACTGCGGCCGCTCGCCCGCGCCCGCCGCACCGCCCGCCTCAGGCGGCAAGCCGCTCGCGGCAAAGCCCTGCACCGCAAAGCGCTTGGCGCGCCGCCGGCCGCCGGTGCGCGGCAGCCGCGCCAGCGCTGCCGCCCACGCGGCACGCGCCTCGTCCCGCGCGCGCAGGAGCGCCGCCGAATCGGCCGCCGCCGCCGCCGGGTCATACACGTGCTCCTTGACCAGGATGTCTGTCATCTTCCATGCCTTGCGCTTGCTGAGCGGCCTACGCCCGCGCGTGCCGCTTTGCCCCCGTCAGCCAAGCTTGCATGCAGCGTTCACTCGAAGGTTCGACCACACGTGCCGCTGGGCAGGCGCCGAGGACGGACGCAGCGAGCTTGCGGTGCTCTTCCGTCCCTGAAGAGCTGCAGGCTGCAGGCATACTGGCCCAGCAAGATACAGCAAGCACTCCGTCCAGCGCTCGTTGATAGCCTGACACGCAAGGCCGCGCTGTGTGCGGTAGCAGGCAGGCGCGCGCCTGGACATCTCAATGCGAACTAGGTCGCCTACGCGGCAGTCGTCATTCTCGTCGTGCGCCATAATCTTTGAGTGCCGCTTCATCCTGAAGTTGTACTTTGGCAGGACCATCCAGCGCTCCACGGCCACCATGATCGACTTTTGCATCTTGTCCGAGACGACCTGCCGCGCGTGCGCTGGTTGTTGGCGTGCAAGCAGGTGAGCAAGTGCAGTCAAAGGCGCGGAGGTGGCAACCATAGGCGGTGCAGGGAGCGTGGACGCGAAAAGGAACGCGCCCAAACCGCCTACGCCTGATAGCACTTGAGGGGCGTCTTTCAGGTCTGCAGCACACCTTGCCGATTAGGTGCTTCATGGCTGGGCGGCCGCAGGCGGCGGCGTGCCGCCCAGCCCGGCTGCCTGTGTAGAGGCAGCCCGGGAGTGCGCAACTTTCAGCCCAAAACTACCCCAGCCGGAGTGCTCTCGCTGCGCCGCAGCAACTCGCTCAGCCAGTGCGCTCTGACCCTCGCTGACGACCTCCGCCGGGCGAGCACTCCAGATGTGGCACGATACCAGATGCGCTGCAATCAGCCGTGCCTTGGATGAACGGGCGGCGCGTACCACTAGCACGCCACCTTCAAGCTTTGTCCTCATGGCTGGTGGTGGAAGGGTTTGTATGCAGGAAACAGGGCTGGTCGCGTCGGAGCAGCCCAGCAGGTGAAGCACCCTTGGAGGAGTGGCGCGTTGACTATGAGCGAGCTTGAGGAGCCGCCCGCCGCTGCGGCGCCCGGGCAGACCGCGCGGCGCCCCGGCAACATGTTCCTGCTCGGCGCGCTAATGTCGCGCCTGGCCGCCCTGGGGGCGCCCGGCACGCCGGACCGCGGCGGCGGCCACCGGTCAATAACGCTGCGCCTGGGCCCCGCGCGCGACGAGGCCGCGCTCGGCCACGGCTCGACCAGCCTGTCGCGCGCGTTCATGCGCAGCGTCAGCAGCTTCTCCGGCGCGCCACCGCCGCAGGACGAGCGGGGGGACGGCGAGGCCGGCGCCGAGGCCGGCGCGCCGCGCGGCGCGGAAGCTGGCGCGGGCGGCGGCGGCGCGCCCGACGAGGAGGAGACCGCCGCGTCCGCGGCCGAGCGGCACCGCCTGAGCGCGGCGACCGGCGTGGACCTGCAGGCGCTGGCGGTCTGGGTGGAGAAGTCGTGCCCGTTCCTGGTGCGCGCGCGCGCCCGTCGCGCCGGCCGGCGCGCGGCCCCCGCCGGCCGCCCGCGCCGCCTGCGAGCCCGCCGCCGCGGTGTGGCGGCGCTGACTGGGCCGCCGGCGCGCAGGTGGTGCTGCTCTTCATATTTGTACAAAAGCACGTCGTAGGTGCGCCACCCGCCGGCCTCTGCTCCCCGCAGAGCGGGCGCCGCTGCTCGCCAGCGGACGACGGTCGTGCCACGGGCCGGCCCCCTGACCCCTGCGCCGCCGCGCAGGCATATGCATATTCGCCTGGCTCACCGCCACGCTCGCCAAGGCGAACGACGCGGTCCGCCGCCAGGTCTCGCTGAAGGCCGAGCGCTCGCGCGCCGCCTGCGCGACGCTGGCGGTGGCCGGGCTGGCGCACCTGCCGCTGGTGCTGGGGCTGTGGCTGCCGCAGCACCAGTTATGGCGCAACCTGCTGCTGTCGCCGCAGCAGAGCGTCTCCTCGGTGCGCCCTGCGTGCCGCTGTTGGCTGCAGTGAGTCAGGGTTGCTTTCCCGGCGCGTGCTGGGCCGTGGCTGTTGGATCAGGTCGGGCACTAGCCGCTGGCGTTGCCGTGGCAAGGCGCCATCTTTGGTGGCCCCCTGAGTGCACGGGTGCCGGCCTCCCTGGCAGCCGGCAGGACGTCCGCCATGCTTGCAGGAGCCCGCTACGCATGCGTGCCGGCTGTTGTGAAGCAGGGCGTCCCCGCAACAGCTCGCAAAGCGGCGCCTGCTGCCTGCCGGTCCCGCTGCAGACGCCCGCCATTCACAGAGCATGCTTCCGGCCCCCTCGGGCCGCCGGCGGCGCGCAGTAACGCGCTCTGCGCACGCCGGGCGGCGCAGGTTTGGGAGTGCCTGTTCCGCGTGACCGTGGTGGATGCGGTGGTGCGCCTGGCGGGCGTGGGCGCGAAGGCGCTGGTGCTCATCGCGGCGCGCGCCACGCCCGAGGAGCGCTGCCGGCGCCGCGGGCAGGTGCGGAGGCGCCGCGCGCACAGTCGCGTCGATTGGGGCAGGCAGATCCTCGCACCTGTCGCAGGCTCTTGCCGGCCATGCGTGAGACCCAGCAGCACGCGCCAAAGCTGGCGGCGCGAGCGGGTGTTTCTGGTGACGCCCTCAGCAGCGGCGTGCTGCCCCTGATGGGCGCGATCACCCGGCCCTGGGGTCTGGCGGCCGCTGCGCGGCGCAAGGCCGGCGCCGACGAAGTGGCACACAGCGCGGGCGCCGAGGCGCCGGCGCCGCGCGCCCTGCTGCTGCGCCGCGCACTGCTGCTGCGTCGCGCGCTGCTGACGTGGCAAACCCTGCGCGCAGGTCCTGACGCTGGTAGAGCACGCGCTGCTGCTGTACCGCGCGCTGCTGCCCACGCCGGCGTGGGTGCGCTACTTTGAGGGCGCCGGCCTCGGCAGCATGCTCACCGCCTGCTACACGGGTGCGCCGCCGCGGCGCTCGGATGAGGCGGCCCTGCGTGCGTCAGAGCCGGCAGAAGCAAGCCGTGCCCTGGTTCGGGCGCTGTGCATACTCGCAGACGGGGGTGTCTCTACAATGTATTCGCACGCTCGCCGCGTCCCGTGCGGGCGCCCCGCCGCCGTGCCCGCCGCGCGCCGCTCTCGGCCTGCACGGGCGGCCGCGCGCGCCGCCTCTGCTGCGCTAGCAGTGCACAGCCTGGCCGCGCGCGCGCGCGTGCACAGGGGCCAGCGCGCGCGGGGCCCCGGCCGCAAGGCCGCGCCGCCGCGCTCGTGTCCTGAGGGGGCACCCGCGGCGCGCGCAGGCCTGTACCTGGTGCTGAAGTGCCCGACGGTGTACGAGCGCCTGGGCGGCCTGGCGGCGAGCGCGCGCGCGGTGCTGCGCCGCTCGGCCGTGTACGGCGCGCTCGTGCCCGCGGGCGACCCCGGGCTGCTGGAGTCGGGCGGCGCGTGCACCATCTGCCAGGCGCGCCCCACCCCTGGGCCGGGGGCCGGCGGCGCTGCATCCTCATGTATAAACGGCACTGGCCCCAAGCGGGCATGCTCCGCTTGCGCGCCCCGCTCCAGACACTGCCGTCTGCACCAGTCAGGGTTTTGCACTGGCGTGTGTTATATCCTGCACACCGGTGCTGGAAGTAAGCGAGCATGCTCCGCCTGCGCGCCCCGCTCCAGACAAGGCCGTCTGCACCAGGCAGGGTTTCGCTCCGGCGCGTGTCTTGTGAGCATTCCCTGGCGCGGCACATGTCCAAGCTTGTCCCTGCAGGCCCCGTGTGGCAGGGGAGAGCTCGCGCACTGTAGCTCTGGCGCGCCGTTGCTGCGTGCAGGACCCCATGGTCAACCCGCTCAGGCTGCGGTGCAACCACATCTTTTGCGACGCCTGCATCTCAGAATGGTGCGAGCGCCTCCCCTGGCTGCACTCTGGCGTAGTCGCCTGTGACGGTCAGTCTGGTTCCGTGCCACCGCGCTCGACAGGGTCTGGCGGCCTTGCCTTGGCCGCCTCTGCTTTTTCTCGCCATGAGCGCGTCTGCTCCTTCTCCAGCTGCGCACAGGAAGCAGCTGGTGTCGAGGCTGCCGCAAGAGCTGCGCCGCAGGCTCCCGGAAGCGTTCGACGAGCGGGCTGCGCCCGCGCAGGCTGACGCGGGAGCGGACCTGCCCGATGTGCCGAGCAATCATCAGGCCCCCGGGCGTGCACCAGTTTGACGACGGGGCCACCTCGCTGTACCCGCAGCTATTCTAGCTAGTGTCGGGCGCCAGGAGTATTGAGGGCCCTGTGTTTGCGGGGCGCCTGCCCTCTCAGCCCTGTCAGCACCAACGCGTTGTAGGGCGGCATGCGCAGGCACAATTTTGTAGTTATTTGAAGGTGGGCTCATCTTGTGTAGCTTGTAGGACCAGTGAGCTGTATGGGCATGTAAGTACCTGGGCTTGTTGCAGGTCAACTGCTCAACAATTCAGCCACTTGACTTGGTTCACCCGGTCATCAGGGTCATGCACAATGAAATATTTCTCAAGTCCAGCTGAGTTGAGTCCACTACAGGGAGCCAACGTGCTTGACATAGCTGGCCTGTAGGTGCATTGTGCACAAGACGACGTGTATGCGCGCTCTCTTCACTCCACTACACTGTGACGCTTGCGACCATGTAGCCCGCAAAGGCGCTTTGGCTGCGCGGAGTGCAGTTGCCGTGAGGCTCACGAAGCACAGACAGCGCGATGGGGGCGGCGCTGCTCGTCCTGACGATGTGCGACCCTGCTAAGCTGCAAGCTTCACCGCGTAGCACTGTATCCAACTGTTGAAAACGTGTCCTGAGCAACGGGGTGTGCAGGTGCATGCTCATCGCCGGCTCCATAAACACCATAGCCACAAAGTACCAGGTTGCTTGTCCGCTTGTTTGCTCTACATTGTATGTAGCCATGGAGCCTGCCAAACAATTGAAAGCAACTGAGGTGTTCGCTGGTCACACAGGACTTGACTGTTACGGGCCATGACGCAGCCACAGGAGAAGTGCAGAACTTTAAGCACCCTGCGGTGCAGAGCGCCTTCATGTTCCTGGGTAGGCGCCTTGGCGCTCCCTGGCGGGGCGTCCGACTGTTTGCTCTGGCACGCTTGCGCCTTGCTGGCACACGCGGTCTAACATGCAGCGCGTTCCGGGGTGCCAGGCGAGTCCCTGTGCCTGATACCCTTCGCGCTGACCGTCTGGTCCGACCACCGTGCGGGGTCCAAGTCGGGGCGGCCGCGCGGCTTCCACTTGGAGACAAACGACCACAAAGTGCGCACGCTGCTGTCCTTCCTGCTGCCGACGCTGTGCGACGCGTGCGCAACCACGCTCCTCAACATCGGCCTGTTCTACACGTGCGCCCCAGGAGCACCGCGCTCCGCCGCGCTCGTGGGAAGCTTGCACAAGTGCTGCAAGGCTGTAAGTGAGAGGCTGCTTGCACCGCCACCAGCAGCAAAGAAAGTTTGCGAAACTGTTTTTGCTTGCTTTATACACACAAGCTTAGCACATGCTGTCCACATGCTGTCATTGTTATACTGCGCACGGGCGTCAAGAGCACTTTCTCTGTCAATGCCATTTTGTACCTCACCCTGAGCTTGAAGTGCTCAGATTGACCTTCATGCAGCTCCATCATGCATGTCGCCCAGCCTGCTCGGCATGTGTGCCACAGACCCTCATGCAGCTCCATCATGCACGTCGCCCTGCTCCCATCTTGTCGAAGGGGCTTGCATGCATGCAGCATGAACACACCCCATATGGTTCCTGATTGAATAATGAAACCGAGGGAGATGAGGAACAGGTGCACCATGGGTGCACGCATGTGATCATGAACAACGCCCTGCCGCAGGTACGCCTCGGTATTCCAGATGCTGCGCGGCACGCTGGTTGTCTTCGCGGGCGCGCTGACCATCATCATTCTGAAGCGGCGACTGCACATCCACCACTACTTTGGCATCGTCCTGATCACGGCCGGCGCCGCTCTGGTCGGCGCGTCCAGGCGCGGCGCCCCGTGACGCTCTGCGGCAGCTGTCGTGCGGCAGTCTTGTGCGAGGTTCGTGGCGCTCGGTGAGAGTTAGAAGTGGGGCGTTTTGTTGACCGTTTGCCCGCGTGCATGACTACTTCAGGTGCACCATTTCTGCATCCTCTGCACTACGCAAGTTGCCACATGCACATGCACATGCACATGCAGCCTGCGATGTCAGCCAGGCTTGCTGCGCAGCCGTGGCGAGGCACGCCTCTGCAGCGTGCACATCGCCCGGGATGTGTCCCAGGGTGCCGAGCCACAGTGGTTTGGGACGGCAAGTGCCCCGTGATGTGGCGGCCTCTGTGTGCGCAGCATCATCTACGACAGCACGGCTGGCGCAGAGGGCGGCGGCGCCCTTAGCGCGCTGCGGCAGCTGGTCGCGCCGGTGCGCCGCGCGCCATAGCCGCTCGCCGCGCGAGCGATGACCAGTCCAGTTCGCTGCGCCACATGATCTAGAAGAGAGGCGGAGCAAGGTGTCTTGGGGAGATGTTACACGGCCTTGCACAGGCGCCCTGCACTGGGCGCCCTGCACTGGGCGCCCTGCCGTGCCTTTGCGCGCGACGGTTGCGCCTCCGCACCAGGCTCTGCCGTGCGTGTGGACGCCGGTGGCCAGGGGGGCGGAGCCCCGGCAGGCACGCAGATGCCCCTGAGGCTGGTAAGGTGCAGGCGCCAGGCGCGCCCGGCGACGGCCCTGGCAGGCGCACGCATCGTCCTGAGGCTGGTGTGGTGCGGGGGGGCAGGCGCTGGGCGCGCCGGGCGAGGACCCCGGCGCGCGCAACCCGCTGCTGGGCGACATCCTGGTCATTGTGGCGCAGGCGCGCGCCGTGTGGCTTGCTGCCCCCGCCCTGCACAGCGCCGGCCCCTTGGGGCCCCCACACGCCGGCCGCGCTCTGGGTGGCGTGCCTGTGGTTGTCCTGCCGGTGAGCCAGCAGGATGTAAGACGCTCGCATGGTCAAGCTTTATGTGTGGGCGTTTTTCCAAGCTTTCAGGTCCGTCTTCCTGTCCTTTTTCTAACAAGTACCTGCCCGGCACAGCTGGCATGGAGATGTGGGACCATAACATTGCCATGTCCTGCTTAAGCAGGCTCCTCCCATGCCTGCCCGGGGCGCTGATGGGGGCAGCCCCCCCGGCGCGCCAGGCGGCCGCCGCCACGCAGTTCATCGTGGAGGAGAAGTATCTCGCGCGCTACCGCGTGCCGGCGCTGCTCGCGGTCGGCCTGGAGGGCTTCTGGGGCCTGCTCATCTCGCTAGCCGCGCTGCCGGCGCTGGGCGCGCTGCGCGGCCCGGACGGCCGCCCACTCGACTCGCTGCCGCAGGCGCTGCGGGTGCGCCCCGCTCCGGCGCGCGCGCGGCGCTCCCGGCGCGGCGTGCAGTGCGCCGCGGGGCCTGCGGCGGTCCTGGGCTGTTAGGGAGGCTCCGGGCGCCAGCATCACCTGTGACAAGCAGCGAGGCCGTACCTGCGCTGTGCTATGCATGTCAGCCACCATCGCGCGCGCCGCACTGCGCCGCTCCATCCTGGCGCATGCCGTGTGGTGTTCACTCGTCCTCTCGCATGCTCATTTTATCCATGCCGGCGCATGCTGCAAAGCGCCTCCCATCTTACTGCAAGCTTCCTGGCGTTACTTGCAGCGGTCATGCCGCGCGTCACCCGTGCTGGCTTGCTGCCGCGCTGAAGCCGCACCGACCGCCCCGCCCAGCGACCGCGCCGCGCACGCCGTCAAGTAAGGCCGCTATGGCATCACGCATCTGCCCACCGAGCCGCGCTGCTGCTTGTGCATATTCACCATGGTGCCGTGAATGGGCGGCGCCCAGGGGCGCAAATGCCTGCACGGCCGAGTTCCTGATGGCGATCGAAGGTTACCGGAAAGCGGCTGATAACGCAGACGGGCCCGCCTTGCGCGCAGGAGATCGCCGTGTCGCGGTCGCTGCAGGCCACCAGCCTCATCACTGTCCTATCTATCGGCGCCTTCAACTTCACGGGCGTCAGCGTCACCAAGCGCCTCAGCGGCGCTGCGCGCTGCACCATTGACGCCTGCCGCACGATCTTCATCTGGCGCGGGCCCCCCGCGCGCGGCAGCGTGCCGCCGCCCGCCTTTCCCCCGCGGCTGTGCGCCCTGCGCATGCCGTGTGAGGGGCTCGCATGCTGTCAGCGCATGCCATGGCTCAAACGTACGTGCTACGATGTGGACATTGGATAGCAGCCGCGTGTCCACACACGGGTTCGTGTTTTTGGCGGTGTTTGTGGACGATGGCAGGCATGTGCGGGCCTTGGTTCTTGCGAAGCCGCGCAAGGAGTCCGACAAATCACTGTATCATCGCTTTTGCACGAGACTTCCGGGACAGGGAGAGCGTGGGTGGCAGACTCGCTGACGTGGTGCCGCTGCGCTCAAAAGCAAGGCATTGCAGCAAGGCCGCTGGGGCTGCACGACGATGACGCGTGCGGGGCCGCACTCCGCGCAGGATGTTCTCGCTGTATGTCGGCTGGGAGGCCTTCCACCCGCTGCAGGTGCGGGGCGGAGCACAGTCTCGCTGCATCGGCGTTCCCAGTAGCCCATGCACCTGGCAGTGCTATGAGCAGCCGGTGCCACAGCGCATCATGCGATAGCTTTGGCAAACAGGGCGGGCTTGCATCTTGGCAAGGTCAAGTGCCCTGGCCTGCGTATGGCTCAGGCTCGCCTCTGTATGCTGTGCCAACTGCTGGACGGCAACCCAGAGCAAGAGAAGTTCCATCTAGTTGCATCGGCAACACGCTCGCCCCGGGGGCGGGCAGGTGCTCGGCTTTGCGGTCATCCTGGTCGGCACGGCGCTGTACAACGAGCTCGTCCGCGCCTGCATGCCGGCCGCGCTCCCGGCGGCGCGGCCGCGCCCGGACCTGGAGGTGACGCTCGCTGCCCCCCCGCAGCGCCCTGGCAGCACTGCCAGCGCCTGGGGGTGGCGCCCGCTTGCACTTGCACTGGCAGCGCCTGCAGGTGACGCCCGCTCCTACTGTGCACCGTCGGCTGCAGCGGCGCGCCCTGCTGACCAGCGCGCGACCTCTCCACCATGCCACCATGCCACCAGCCGACCATCCTCGTCGCATCCCTGACCGCTGAGGTACTGCATGCAAACTGGACCACTGCTTGCTTGCGCAGGCGCCGCTGCTGTCCGGCGGCGGCGGCGGCGCCGGCGGCGGCGCGCGCGGCGCAACGTCGGCGGTGCCCCTGGGGCGGCCGCCGCGCGGCGGCGTGGGGCGGGGGGCGCTGGCGCGCCCGCGCAGCATCGGCGGGTCGCTCTACACGCTCGCGCGCTCCATGCGCCTGTTCCCCACCGCGCTCTCGCCGCACAGGTGAGGCCCGCACGCGCCCCGCACCTCGTCACGCGCTCGAGTGCCGGGACGGTGCTTGCGTGCTCGCCGCTGGCATGCACACCCTGTGTCTGCCGATGCGTGCACACGGGGTGGTCGGCCCCGCCGCGCAGCCTGGCGTCGCCGTCGGCGGCGCTCGGCGCGGGCGGCGATGAGAGCGGCATGGCGGGCAGCTACACGGGCATGAGCGACGGCGGCTACTCGTCGCTGCCGCAGGCGCGGCCCTGCCTGCAGGACTCTGTCTGCACAGCACGCTCGCCCGTCTGCGGCGGCCAACCTCCCAGGCCAAAGCGCTGGCAGGGAGCTGCCGCTGCTCAAGGCACTGGCATCTGTTTGAGCTATGTAATGTCTGGAAAGATACGCGGAGCGCTCAGCACGTGCGCTGTGCGGCGTGCCTGGCCCTTGCGTCCGCCTCCCTGCCCCGGCTGACGTGGGTTTGCTGGGCCTTGTGAAGGTGCCACCAGTGTGCCAGCAGCCGGACCTGTGGAGAGTAACGCAGGCGCACTTCCAGGCGCCTGCCTTCCCAGGTCTGTCATGGGGTCGGGCAAGCCAGCAGACAGCTTGTGTGGCGCGCGCGCAGGACTCGCTGCTGACAGGCGCGCAGCGGCCGGGCCAGGAGCTACCCTCGCCGCGCGGCTGCGCGGGCGCAGCCGGCAGCCTCGGCGGCGGCGCGTCCGCGTTTGCGCCCGGCAGCGCGCCCACGCAGCACGGCGCCCAGGCGGGCGGTCCAGGGTATGCGGCGTACGGCCACGAGCCCTGGCTGGAGCAGCCGGCTGGCGCGGCGCAAGCGCCGCGCGGCGGCGGCGGCGGCGGCGGCGGCGGCGGCGGCGGCGGCGGCGGCGGCGGCGGCGGCGGCGGCGGCGGCGGCGGCAGGGTAGGGTTGCCCAGCGGGCGCGCACGTGCGCGCGACCCGGCTGCGCTCCGCGGCAGCTAAGCGAAGGCGCTCAGCGGGTACGGGGTGGGCAGCCAAGCCTGGGAGGCGTCCGCCGAAGCAGTGACTTGACAGGTGTCTCGCTCGGCTTGCAGAGTCGCGGGCCTCCTAAGCTGTCCAGCTTTGGCAGCCGGGCCAGTGGGTGCTCTGCAGCTCGCGACCACGGGCAAGCCCGGGTGCACTTTTGTAAGGGAGTGTGTCAGCTAGCGCGTCGGTGGTAGCTCTCGTTAGCCAGGGGCTTCGTTAGCCCCTGGCCACGAAGAGTGAGGCATGGAGCTCCACGACAGTAGACCCTACGCTCGAGGCATCGCAGTTTTGTGAGGTGTGCCGAGGAGCGCTGCACCAGGCAATAAAACAGCTGCAGTGAGAGACCTCAACACACCAGTGCAACCATGGCTCATCTCAAAGGCGTCGCAGCGGAGTTCTATGAGTCAAGCAAGCTTGCCAAGTACGCGTTCGAGCCGTACTGGCCGGCCAAGAAGCTGCGCATCTGCGTGACCGGCGCGGGCGGCTTTATCGCCTCGCACCTGGCCAAGCGCCTCAAGGCGGAGGGGCACTACATTGTCGGCTGCGACTGGAAGCGCAACGAGCACATGCCGGTGCGCCGGAGTGGCGTCCTTTGTTCAAACGTAGAGTTCGGCGGGGCGCATGGTGCGCTGCGGAGGGACTGGGGGCTGCCTGATATTCCATCTTAATGTGTGGCAACCTGAGTGCCGGGCCGCTCCGCCTCAGCCGTCTGCCGTTGGGTGGGTGGTGAGTCACAGACTCACAGCACACACGGGATATGCAGGAGGAGGTGTTCTGCGACGAGTTCCACCTGGTGGACTTGCGCGTCTACGACAACTGCAAGCGGGTCGTCCAGGGCTGCGAGCACGTCTTCAACCTGGCCGCGGACATGGGTGGTGCGTGCCGGCTTGGCGCGTCTGCTGCTCCTGCCAGCTGTACGGAGCAGCTCTCGCTGAGGCGGTGGGCGCGAGGGCAGGCATGGGCTTCATCCAGTCCAACCACTCCGTGATCATGTACAACAACACGATGATCAGCTTCAACATGCTGGAGGTGTCCCGCCTCGAGGGCGTGAAGCGGTGCGTGCGCCCGGCCTGACAGCGCCGCCTGCCCTCTTTTGGCAAGTCGCGCATCTTTTCTTGGACTGACGGCCGCGGCGCGGGGAGCAGGTTCTTCTACGCGTCCAGCGCCTGCATCTACCCAGAGGGCAAGCAGCTGGACGTCAAGGTGGAGGGCGGCGGCCTGAAGGAGCAGGACGCCTGGCCGGCGCAGGCGCGCGCTGCCTGCCCGCGAGTCTGACTCGGCAGTGCTTGCGGTTGTGATGGGTTGGCTTCGCTAAAGCATGGAATGTGGCTGTCGTAACCCTGACGTATATATTGACTAGGTGGCGCTGTGTGGGTGCGCGCTGTGTGGATTCACGTGGCTCTGCGCTTGCGTCACATGGAGGCTGTGAGGCTGCGGGTGTCCTGCAGGTTTGCCTGGACCTGCGCGTGCCCTTGTTACGCGGTGTAGCAACACTGTGCTCTACTCGCGACGTGGAGCTGCCCTGGCCAACGAACCAGGCCAACAAACCAAACGTCGTGCGTGTTTGCGTGTCGAAAAATCGCGTGTTGGAGCCTGACGTGGCCCATGCGTCGTGCAGCCGCAAGACGCCTACGGCCTGGAGAAGCTGGCGTCGGAGGAGCTGGCGATGCACTACGACAAGGACTTTGCGCTGGAGTGCCGCATCGCCCGCTTCCACAACATCTACGGCCCGTACGGCACCTGGAAGGGCGGCCGCGAGAAGGCGCCCGCAGCCTTCTGCCGCAAGGTAGGGTGCCTGGCCCTAGGAAGGTGGGCCGCCTGGCCCTAGGGCTAGCAAGGTGGGCCGCCTGGCCTGGCCCTGGTAAGGTGGGCCGCCCGGCCCTAGGAAGGTGGGCCGCCCTGATTTAGGAAGGTGGGCCGCCCGGCCCTAGGAAGGTGGGCCGCCCGGCCCCAGGAAGGTGGCCAGCCTCAGCGCGTGCGCAGATGCGCCCACCCTGGCCTGCGCGGCTTGGAAGAAGGAGCGTGAGCGCGGGTGTGGAGGTGCACCCGTGACTGGGGGCCTGTGTTGAGGGTGGAGCGCAGGCGCTGACGCGCGCGCCTGCCACCCAGGTGCTGACCAGCACGGACGACATCGAGATGTGGGGCGATGGGAAGCAGACGCGCAGCTTCACGTTCATCGACGACTGCGTGGAGGGCATCCTGCGCATCACAAAGTCCGACTTCAAGGAGCCGCTCAACCTGGGCAGCTCCGAGATGGCGCGCGCCCTGCGCGCCCGCCCGCCGCCTCTGACCCCAGCTTGCGCCAAGACGCCTCCAGGTCTTTGCACAGGCGTGCAAGTGCTGTGCTCGCTGTCAAGCTGTCTGAAGTGGATGCTGCTGGAGGGCGCATAATAAGTCTCTCGCTTGACCTCTTGCATGTGTATTTAGCTTTCTTATTTTTATTCATGGGTTGACTGAGGCCTCTGCCTGGATACCTTGTTGTGCAAAGACGCCCGTGCGCTGCAGTCTGCTCTTGGGCTGGTCGCCTGGGACTGACCGCGCTGTTCGCCCCGCGCGCAGGTGAGCATGAATGAGATGATGGAGATCATCAAGGGCTTCGAGGGCAAGAAGCTGCCGATCCGGCACATCCCGGGGCCGGAGGGCGTGCGCGGGCGCAACAGCGACAACGCGCTCATCCTCGAGAAGCTGGGCTGGGAGCCGACCGTGCGGCTGGCGGACGGCCTGCGCGTGACGTACTTCTGGATCAAGCGGCAGCTGGAGGAGGTGCGCGCAGCGCGCTCTGCGCAAGCAGCACGCTCTGCGTAAACAGCACGCTCTGCGTAAACAGCACGCTCCGCACGGGCGCTGCGCGTGTGGGCTTGGCCTATACACCGTTTGTTCCACGATTTTTTTTGGCTGCACAGTGGTTGTCGTGCGTGACCTGGTTGCACACGCTGGCTCAGCGTAGCATCCGTGCAGTGTGTGCTCGGACATGAATGTCCAGGTCGTAGATTGATTGTGCAGGACCAACTTTGCGTTGCAATTTGTGGCAGGAGGCGTATGCGAAGGCGGGCGACCTGTCCGCGTACGCAAAGAGCACCATTGTCGCGACCAGCGCGCCGCGCGAGCTGGGCAGCCTGCGCGACGCGGACGGCGCGGAGGGCTTCGACGTGCCGCGGCCCACCGCGAGTAAGGCCGCATAGGGCCCCGCCGCGGCGCGCCGCGCGTCTGGCCGCAGGGCCGCCGCGGCCTGCCATCAGCGAGGCCGCATAGGGCCCCGCACAGGGCCTCGCCCCGGTGCGCGACGCACTGCAGGCTGCGCATGTCGCGAGCAGCATCGCCCAAGGTGGCTGTTGGGTGACCCCTGTGGCATATGGGCTGGAGCCTTGGCTGCGCCTGCACCCGCGCCTGCCGTGCCTGTAGTGTATTCTTTCCTCCCTCGTGCTGGCATGCAGTCTGCTTGCGGACAGTTTTTGCGCTTGCGGAGATGATTTTGAACCAGCGCACGAAGCATAGGGGTGCATCCCCGCACACCGTGCTTGCTTGCTTACAGCTCCGTGACAGTCTCAGTTTTGGTGGCAGCTTACGGCAGGGTCGAGTAAGCCATGGTTGGGGTGGCGGGCTGGGGGCGTGGCAACTGTAATGGTGCATGGACACATAGATGCCACCCCGCATGGCTTGCATGTTCTGCATGCTACTTTAGTGGTCAAATGGGCGATGGGGTATGCCGGTGGGAATTCCAGAAATGGACCAAACCGGACGGGGTGCAGTACATACCGCATCAGCTCATAAGCTTGGTAGCTGGGGCATCGCACGGCTGGGACGGGAGCAGGGAAATAAGTGGTGCTGGCCTGTGGCAGTCGTTCAGAACAAGCACTGGCACGAAGCGCTGTTGTGATTCAGCATGATGCAATGAAGTGGGGTGCGCGAGTCTCTGGCGCGAATGGCCCTGCCATGGTGTGGCGCCATTGGCATGTTGTGTGCACTTGCTTGCAGGGTCAGCCACCCGCCGATTCATCCCTGATTGGCGCTGTTAGGCCGGACGGATCAAGTGGGCTGTCAAGCAGTTGCCACCCTGCATTCAGGCTTTCAGCGCCTGGTGCTTTGGGGCAGTTCGCAGTGCTTTTGTCAGTGCATGCTAGCTAATGATTTAAAAAGTCGAACGCATGAACCAGCATTGAATGTAACTGAACAGCTGCTATACATGCATTTCTGAGCACTGGACTGACCTGGAGTGTAAGACAAGCTTGAAAGACTCTGCTAGCAATATGACTTTCACAAGCCCATTACCTGCATGTTGTGAGGTGCACCAGGCATGTGCCAGCAGGGATGGGACTGCTCAAGCACAATCCTCTGTGCTATCTTTGCATGCCATTTGTGCGTGCTAACACAACATACTGTTGAACAAGATACAAATCCCACATTTTCATCTGACGCTGACATTACACAACCACAGAGCTTCTCGCCTTCAACAAGTGCACTTCCCAGCAGTAACCCCCGTGCGGGCGTGCATACATCAGCCCCCCTTCAGAAAACGGTGCCTCAGACACAGCCTCTGGCATTTGCTCCTGCAAAGCATCTGTATTGACTTGCAGCCACCTCCCAGGCTTGTGCGACCAAGCCTTGGGAATGTCAGGGCACCCGTGCTCACAAATATGATATGCGCGCATGACGCGCCGTCTATTCTGTCCCTGGCTGTGCCCCGCGCACGAACACCGCGCCCCTCGACTCCGAGCCCAGCCAGAACCGCCAGACGGGCCCGCAGCAGGTCGCCCCACGGCTGACCTGCAGCGAGGCTCTGCCACGAGCCAGCGGTTACCAGCGCAGACGCCCAAGGCCCCCCCCCACCCCTCCGGGTCCCGCGTGGCCGCGCCACCACGCACAGCCCCTGGCGTCGCAGGCGCTTCCCAACAGCCGCCACCGGCAGCAGCAGCGGATCACAGGACCCGGCTGCCCACCGGGCGCGCCCCGGCAGCGTCCACAGGAGGGCGGGCCCGCCGCGAGCGGCGAGCGCTGCTCATGGAGGGCGTCGCCTGCGCCGCGCGCCTCGCCCTGCAGCCAGGTGGGCCACTGCAGGGCGGGTGCTCCCTGCGCTGACCAGCCGGCTCTCGCGGCGATGCCGCGATCTCGTGCGGCGGCTGCAGGCGGCGCCGCCCACATGCCCAGCCGCCTCAGCAGCAGGAGCTGGACTTGGGGGCGGGCGGCTCGCCAGGCCGCACGGTCTGCCCCGCGCCGCCCGCGCCGTAGCCGACCTTGATGCCGTAAGACTGCCGCCGCGCAGCGCGGGCCAGGTGAGAGGGCTACTACCAAATAATCTTGGCTCTGCCTCGCCAGCCTGCTGTATGCGCAGGTCACAGCAACTGCGGCCGGGGTAGTTGAGACAGCTCGTCTGTCAGCTTCGCCCATGCAGGCAAGATGCCGGCCGGTGGGTCTGGGGAGCGACAGCGGTTGCGCAGGGCTGCCAGCGCATGGGCGTCCGCGCAGGCGCACACCTCGTTGGACACATCAAACACGCCCTGCTCGATCTTCTCGTAGATCTTGCGCGCGGTGTTGATGAACGCCTGCGCCCGCGCAGCTCGTCAGGCACGCGGGAGGTGCAGCAGCGAGCATGCGGCTGGCCGGCCCCTTGCCGCCGCTCGCGCGCCACACGGCGTGTCTTGCACGCCACGCCCGCCGGCTGGAGCCGGTGCCGAGCAGGCGGGCTCTCTTGAGAAGCATGGCAGATTGGTGCGGGAGCGCGCCTCCTCGACGTTGTGCGCGGTCTTGGCCGAGGTCTCCAGGAACACCAGGCCGTGCTCCTTGGCAAACTGCTCGCCCTCCTCCGTGGTCACCGCGCGCCGGTGCTGCGCAGCGTGGCGGCAGCGACTCAGCGCTGCGCTCCGCCCCCGCCCTGCAAACCCGCCCTCCCTGCACACCGGGATCCAAGACAGGAGAGCGGCAGGCACAGCTGTGCGGCGCCACTCGCACATAACCTCCCGCCTGAGACAAGCGGCGGAAGGCAGACTATTGTAGACCTGATCGCACACAGGCATGCTCAGCTGTGCACTCTACGTGCACAGTTGTGCATGCTCCAGAGGCGGGAAACAACGCAGTAGAGGCGCAGCACCGTGAGGTCGCTCTTGTTGCCGATGAGCATGATTGTCATGTTGGGGTTGGCGTGCTGCCGCGCGTCCTCCAACCAGCTCGCCAGGTGGTTGAAGGTCTCGCGCCTGCGCGCCAGCACATGCTGGCGCTTGCGCTGGCTGAGAGGCGGTGCAGTGGCGCGGCGCCGCCTGCCTCAGGCCGCCCGACAGACGCCAGGGGACAGGCCGCACAGCGGCGCAAGCAGCTCGGCGCCGTCTGGGTTTCAGACCGCCGGCGGGCGCCACGGAACAGGCCGCGCGGCGGCGCAAGCGGCGCCGGCGCACCGAGTGATGTCGTACACCAGCAGCGCGCCGGCCGCGCCGCGGTAGTACGAGCGCGTGATGGAGCGGAAAGACTCCTGGCCGGCCTGCGGGCGCGCCGCGACAGGTCAAGCAAACGCTGCTCGGGCCGCACACCTCTCCCCGCTCGGGCTGCTGGCGCTGTGCAGGCGCGGGGCGCACGCGCAGGCGGGCGCACCGTGTCCCATATCTGCAGCTTAATCTGCTTCCCGTCGATGTTGATCATGCGTGCGCCAAACTCCACGCCAATGGTGAGGTCGTGCACCGGCTGGAAGCGCTTGTCTGTGAACTGCAGCAGCAGGCAGGACTTCCCAACGCCTGCCAGGACGCTCCAGTCAGCGAGCGCTGGGCCGCAACCAGGCGACGCAGGCGCACACGCAGGTTCTGGCGCGAAGGCGCACCCGTGTCGCCTATAATGATGTATTTGAACAGGTACCTGCGCAGCCACCGAGCACTGTTCGTCAACCAGTGCACATGCAGGGCAGGCTGAGCAAAGAGCATGGCTTGCAGCCAGGCGCGCACGCGTAAGACATGTTTCTGGCCTGTCAGGAGCCTCTTTAACCTCCCGTCACGCGGCACTGGTGGCACGCGCAGCTGCTGCGCGGATGCAGAAGCTCGGTGCGCTGACGCGTCAGCCCACAGGCGCTGCTCACACCAGGCTGTGCCGTCCGAAACGTTGTGCTGCACACTGCTGCGCTGAACTCGCTGGCCTGGCGTCCACAGAGGCCCACTGGTCGGTAGCTCCTCTGACTAAAACACAGCGGCCAGGTCGGTTAGGTCGTTGCAGTTAATGTTAATGTGTTTGGGGAACTTGGAGGTCTACTATATTGTAGACGAAAACAGATGAGCTCAGAGCCATCCATACACGATTGTAATTCACTCATTCACTCATGCTTCCTTCATGGTGCTTACGTAGTCCGTCCCCTGAAGGGCATGCCAGGCATTGTCACGCTAGCGCCTGCCACACATCATGCAAATCAGCGCGAGGCTGCCAGCATGTCGCTCGTGCACGTTGCGCAGCCTCACAGGGCCAGAGTCTGTACAGCGACGCGGTGCCGCCACTAACGCCAGCAGGCTCACCAGGGTCGCGTCGTTGGTCTTAACCAGGCACAGTGTGGACCGTAAAGGAAGCCCAAGCCAAGAACCAAGACCCCCACTTGACACAGAACCAAGCACACCCTTGAAAAAGGTCCTAGAATAAATGCCTGGCACTGCGCGCGCGCGCGCCCTTGCAGCAACTGGCAAGGGTCTCATTTGTTGCGCGCACGGACGACGACGCAGCTGGTCTTGGCACGACGACGCAGCTGGTCTTGGCACGCTCGAGCTAGCCCTGCCCTGATCATGGTACCCAGCGGGCTGGCTTTGCACTTGCCCAGCACGCCCTGATTCCTGTACCATGAACACTGGCAGGGGCACCGACGCGCCAGCCGCGGCCCGCCAGGCCCAGCGCTGCACGCCCGCGTGACATTCCCTGCAGCGGGCGCTGCGCTCTGCCTTCAGCGGCCCCTGCCTGCGCCCTGCCCGGCCAGCTAGCGGCCCATCTGCTGCATGCCCGGGTACTGGCCCTGCGGCGGGCCCTGCGGGTAGCCCTGCGGCGGGCCCTGCTGGTACATCGCCTGCGGCGGCGGCTGCTGCGGGTAGCCCATCGTCTGCTGCTGCGGCGCCTGCGCGCCCCACCATGCGCTCGGGCGGGTGAGCACGCTGGCCGGCAGACCGCCCCCTTGTCGCATAGCCAGCCCGCGCGCACAAAGCAAGCCAGGCGCTGCCGCTGTGCCAGCGGGTCACAGCATTGCCTCACATGCAGTGCATCACATGCAGTGCTGTACAGCTCCCGGCGCAGGCCGCTCTGTGGCAGGCCAGACGGACCCCGCATGCCCTGGTCAAGCGTGCTTCTATGCGCGGGGTGACGTGCGAGGCTAGGTTAGAGTCAGGGCAGGAACGCGCGCTGCTCGCGAGCGCGCGCAGACGCACACCGAGTAGGGGTCCGGCTGCCCGCCGGCGCGCGCGTCGCGCTCCACGAGCTGCACATGCGCCTGCGTCTGCATGCACGCGCACACCCTGCGCGCAGGGCGCCGCAGCATGCACTCACCCTGGGCATGCATGTTCATCAGGAGGACGGGGGCTACTACTGCACGCAGTGCAACGCTCAGCCGAGCGATGGTGCGCGGACGGCGGACACTTGAGCATGTCCCTGCAAAGCAGTGTGGTGGGCCGGGCAGGACGGCGGCAGGGTGAGAGTGGATCAAGGCAGGGGCTCAATGAGCCAGAAAGACCCTGGTGAGTCACACGCACATTTCGTCACAACTCTGCAGGTGCTGGGCAGTGTTGAGAAAACCCGCACTGTAAGGCCGAGCTCCTGCTGCAGGGTGTCTGACCACGCCCATCGTCTGGTGCACCAGATGGCCGAGCTCCTGCTGCAGGACAAAGTACCATGCAACCCTAACCTTAACCCTACACCAAAGCCAAGCCCCGCCAGCCGGGCGCGCGGGCGCGCACGTGCACCAGGAGATCTGCGCGATGTTGTCGGTGCAGTTGGCGAGCTCGTTGATCTCCTCGCTGCCGGACAGGCACGCGGCGATGTTGCAGAGGCAGGACAGGTACTACGGCCACGCGCGCGCGCCCGCGGTCAGCCCCGTGGCGCTTGAGCAGGGTCTGCTTTGCTGGCTCAGAAACTCTTTGGTCTGTAGGTGGGTTACGCACCGAGCACCCCCTGAGACAGCCACATCTTTGGCTAAGCACACTGGCCCAATTCAGGGCAGGCACGCAAACTTTGCGTATGGTGCATGCATGGCTTGGAAGGCATGTGCAGGCGGTGCAGCACTGCGCCGCCGCCAGGCATGGGCGCGCCTGCGCGGCCACCATGAAGCCGATGAGGCAGTTGTCGCACTGCGTGTTCTGGAGGCGCATCTCGTCCTGCGCGCTCGGGCCAAACGCGCATGTGAGAACACGACGTTCAGGTGCGCTGCGAGAATGTTGCACAAGCTCGCAAGCGCTCACGCAGCACGTGCATGACTGCAGTGCGCTTGCAGCTCCTCAATGCAACCTCAGAATGCTGCGGCTCTGCTGAAGCTGGACGCTGGCAGAGTGCACCAGTCCCACGGAGGCCGTCAGCTCGCACACGCTGTTGCCGCCAACACGGCCAGGCCAGGGCGGCCTTGGGACGCGCCTGGATCATCCAGCGCGTGGAGGCCACGGACTGCGTGAAGCAGAAGAAGACCTGCGGCGATCACGCGTTGCGGTGACTGTCGGCTCGGCAAACCACTATCTGGTGGAAGAGCAAGCGCTTGCGGACAGCGGACGGCATGGTGGGGAGGTAGACGTGCGCGGTGCATGCTTTGCGGAGGAAGGCAAGCCAAGGAAGGCACCACACAGAGTTGCAGGACTGTGCCGCGCAGGCACCAAGCGCTGCACCCAGCAGCCAGGGAGCTGCTCACCTCGGCGCACAGGCAGAACTCCGGGCAGCTCTGCTCGCTCATCCGGCCTGAGCAGGGACAGTCGCCGTTGCAGCAAATGTACCTGCGCAGCCACTGCCTCAGACGGTGAGCTGCGACACAAACGGGCTGGATTGGGCGGCCTGACAAGGGAGCTTCCTGCGTGCGCGCAGGCGCGCTGCCCCGCACGCACCTCGACATGTCGTTGCGCAGCGCGCGCTTGCGGTTGAGGTAGCTCACCGGCGACGCGCTGCGTCAAACAGAGGTGTGAGCACCCGGCATCGCGCACTTAGCTCACAGCGCTCGGATCGCAAGGATGTCAGCAGCGTCAGTGCGAGAGCAGCGCGCACGCTCCAGCAGCAGGCTTCCCTTGCGGGGCGGGGCGCGCACCAGAACAGGGAGAAGAAGCACCACGGACAATCCGCCGCGATCGACCCCATGAGCGTCGTTTTCCACCCGTTCTGGTACACATTCTGGCGAGTGTCATATGCCGCGAGCTTCTGCTGCTGGAAGGCAGACTTCTGCATCGTGGGCAGCGCTGTCCTCAACCAGAGCACACCACTCAGCACACGTCAAGGACCTGGGCTTGCGCCTAAAGCAACGGGTCACGGGGGCCTACAAAGGGGGGAGCTGCCGCGCTGCTTGCGAGACGAGCTCTGCATGCAGCTCGAGGGTCCAGGCCCTGCACAGGCTTAATTTAGAACCGTAGCTGCGTTCGCTCCTGGACCACAGCTGCACTCTCGCAGTAGCACTCGGTTGCTGATCCAGGGCCGCCGGGTGCGATGGAGGGCGTGGCGGCCCTGATCGTTGTAGCGGCACTTGCATTGATAGTCATACTAGCCCTGCTTGCCCAGCGCAAGCGGCAGCCGCAGGCGTTCTTGGAGCCAGACGTGTGGAAGCAGCTGCCCCTAGTTGACAAGAAGGAGCTCACGCACAACACGCGCCGCTTCAGGTGATGGGGGGCCAAGGCAACCTGAGGCGTATGTGAGGGGCTATGCCAAAAACGTGCGGAGGCTGGTCAGCAGCCATCTGCTTGCGTGGAGGGCACAGACTGTTATGTCAGTGGGGGCCCCGTCATGGTGAAGTCTGGTTGACTAATGACGGGCAAGTGAAGGGAAGAGTGTGGGAAGGCTTGGTGCTGGGATAGAGGTCGCCACTCCTGGTGAGACGGCGCTAATAGATGGGCCCTGATGAGCTGCACATACAGTCATGTTGCAATGTGCACGTCTAGGTGTGCACCACTAGGTGTGCTGGCACCTCCTTGTGCGCTTTTGACCGGCCTGACGTGCTTCCACTTCCTCCACTAGGTTTGCACTGCCGCACAAGCGGCAAGCGCTGGGCCTGCCCATGGGCCAGCACATTATTCTGAAGGCAGCCGGCGCGGACGGCAGCGACATAATGAAGCCCTACACTCCTGTCACCGACGACGACACGCTCGGCTATGTTGACTTCGTTATCAAGGTGAGCAGGGGTCCGGAGCCCATGCACACAGATGCTCGACTTCATCACCGCGGTGTCGCGCCTTGGATAGCACCTGTGCCTGGCTGGGCATAGCTGGAATTATGCAGGCCCTGTCACCTCGTGCGTCTGTGCGCGCTCATGACTCAGATGCAACCCTGCTGCTCATAGGGTGCAGCAGCTTGCTGCTAACCTGGAGGCTTTGTCCCAACCTTGCGTCCTGCACAAAAGGCCGCCTGTTACGGCAGGTGTATGACGCGGGGCGCATGTCGCGCCATATGGATGGCCTGGCGCTCGGGGACCAGCTGTGGTTCAAGGGGCCGCGGGGGCGCTTCAGCTACACCCCCAACATGAAGCAGCACATAGGTACGAGCATGTCTGCCCTCACTTGTCCTGGAAGACGGCTATTTGCCTTGCAAGACGGCATACTGCGAGCGCAACACGCCCACCCACACAACAGTGCTGGCAGTCTTGAGAATGCTGGCCCCTGTGCGCAAAGCTCAGGCACACCACCTCGGACGTGTCCAGGCGATGCAGGCTGGGAGAGAGGGGTGAAACTAGCGCACCCGCCACATGCATTGTCCTCGCTACATGTGGCCTATGTGGCTCACCTCGGCGCAAGGTCATACACGGGCCGACGATACAGCATGTGGGCCGCTCAGCAGCGAAAATTTTTGATGCGGAACAGCAAGCCGCCTCGCAGACCGAGGCTGGCCCACGCCATGGCCCCCGCATGCGCCCAGGCAGCGCCGCGCAGGCTGCGCACGCCCCCGAGCCGCTTGCGGCACGCGGCAGGCATGATAGCGGGCGGGACGGGCATCACGCCCATGTACCAGGTGGCGGCCGCCATCCTGAAGGACCCGTCAGACCGGACAGAGGTGCCCCCGCCCCTGCCAGCCGCCCCTCCTGCGGCTTCGGGGACCAGGGGAGAAAATGTGTAACGGCTCTGTAATCCTACCCTTGCCCTAACCCACGTGAACAGCACCCAGCCATGCGCACCGCAGCGCCTGTTGCACGGCGACTCAGCACTGCGGCCTTGTGATGCGTGCCGGACATGTGCGAGCGCGCTGACTTGACACAGAGCCAGGGCATGCAGGTAGCCTGATTCAGCCGCAACCACGCACATGTACAACCTCTGACGCCCAGGCGCTGGGCGTGCAGGTGAGCCTCATCTTCGGCAACGTCACGGCGGACGACGTGCTCATCCAGGCGGAGCTGGACGCGCTGGCAGCGGCGCACCCCGGCCAGTTTCGGGTGTGGCCCGCGCCCGCCGCGCAGGCCCCAGCGCCTCGCTGCGCTCGGTCCCTCTGGCGGACGCTGCGCCAACTCTGGAGCTCTGCACCTGCGCCTGTCGTGCCTCCCCCGGCGCGAGCCAGCCTTCGCACGCACCCAGCCTGCAAAGGTCACAAGGGACCTGCACTGCTCCTTTTCCACTCAACATGCGGCTGCATGTGCCTGCCCTGCATGCTGCTGAACCTCTGCCTGCTTTGTGCGGCGCACCGCATGCGCGGCAGTGCCACTCGACCTGCCCGGTGCTCACAATAGAGGCCCCACCCCTCCATTCCGGCATGCACGGGTGGTCTCGATTCCGGCATGCACTTCCCTGCAAGAGGTCACCCGCGCGGCCGCTCGGCAAGCCCAGCGCCTCGCGCTGCCGCAGGTGTACTACGTGCTGAACCACCCGCCCACCGGGTGGGCCGGCGGCGTGGGCCACGTGACGGCGGACATGATCCGCGCGCGCCTGCCGCCGCCCGGCCCGGGCGTGCTGGTGCTGCGCTGCGGCCCGCCGCCCATGAACAAGGCCATGGCCGCGCACCTGGATGCGCTGGGGTACAGCAAGGACATGCAGTTCGAGTTCTAGGTCCGGCGCAATGCCCTGGGGCCGGTGCGGCGGCGGCGCCGCGGCGCGCCAGCCCCGTGCGCTGCATCCTGGCCGCCCACCATGCTGCGTCGGGCTGCGCTTGTGCTGCGTGCCCAGAAGTATCAGGCTTGAAGGCTCGCGAATGTCCGCCGTGGGCATGAAAGAGCAGTGAACTGAGGCGCGCTGCTTGTGGGAGCGCGCAGCCTTGATATGCCATGCACTGCGCTGCTTTGCGCATTCTGTTCCCTATTGCGAGCATGAAGAATGCATGTGCTGCATTGCGACCTACAACACTGTTGAGCGCATCGCTTCGCAGTGACATAGGGTTGCTGGCTAGATCTGTGCCCTGATATCCGTAGCGGTGCGGCATGCCTGGTGCCAGTTTAGTGCTGCCTGGGAAGCTTAAATTAATTTCTGTTGTGGCATGCAATTAGCAGCACTTTGCTGTCCAAGCGTCCTTGAAGTGGACTAGGTGCTGTTCTACCTCCAGCCAGTGGCTTGCCCCAAGCCTAGTACCCACATGCTTTGTCACGCGTTGGGAAGTGCAATTGTGCTGGGGCACGCACTGCTGCTAAGGTCTTGGCCTAAGCACTGCTGCTAAGGTCTTAGCCTCTCCTAAGACTCTTAGGAGAGTAGCGTGAGCGGAACAGAGCCATGCAAACGTGCAGATTGCATTCTGCTTGAGCTCTGATGGTGGCAATTGCCATGAAAGCACTGTTCAGATGGCACCCAACCCATGGCAGGTGCCAGCTGCATCACACCCCACGATGCCTGCAGGGGTGAACTGTGAACATGGTCATGCACCCAACTGAAATGGCAAGCCCAAAGGAGCAGTTGCGAAACTACATGTCCAGACGTCTAGGCAGCACAAAGTCGGCGAAATCACTGCAAACACAGCCCGGCAGCTAACAAGTTGATGCTTGACTTGGCTCCTGCGCACAGCAGGCCTGCAGCACGTAAACCGTGCCGGCCTGCTGCAGCAGCGCTATCAGCAAACCTGTAAACACCTCTGCGCGCTCACAATGTAAGGTATATTTTGCACACTTTTGCATGGCTGGCATATGCTTATAGAAGTGAAATGAAATGTCATGCAAGTTAACGTGAATTAGGAAGATGCCTTGCATACCGGCTGGTGGCTGTGCAAACCCTCAGGACTCTCATGATTTTTCTGATTGCTTCACGCACATGCACTGCTGCTGTTGGTGCAATGACCTGCCACTAGCTACCAGTCCGCAAGGCGCACTCTCTGTTACAGGCCTCAGGCCAGTTGGGCACCGATGCATCACAGGTGCAAGCGAGGCGTCTTAGTCATGGAAGCATGGAGAGCACGGGATAGTTCGGACAGCAAGGATGGCCTTGGGAGCGGCGGCAGTGCTTGGAAAGCTACTACGTGCTCTCAGTCTCCGTTGGGCGCGCCGCGCCCTGCCCGCCCGCAGCCTCCAGCTCCCGCGCCGTGGACACCAGCTGCACCAGCAGCAACACCTGTGCGGCAGCTCCATGCTTGTGAACCTGCCATAGGGTAGGTTGAGGGTAGGGCCACAGCTCTGCCATAGCCTTGAGCACATGCTGCTTGGAGCAGGCTCTGCGCGAGGCCGGCGGCGAGAGCGCCGTGCGTGCCTGCCAGAAGCCGAAAGCGAGCGCCACTGCGAACAGGTGGTTGGCGTTCCCCGCGCGCCGCTCCGCCCACAGGTGCCAGGTGGCCGGGAAGACCGCCGCCAGCACCAGGAAGCCGACTACCATGGCGTCCGGCGCCGGCAGGCGCCGCAGCCGCCCCGCAAACAGCGGCAGCAGCGCCTGCGCGCGTGCCAGCAGCCCCCGCCGCTGCCGCGCTGGGATGCCGTGTGCAGCTCTAGGGCGCGAGGGCCAGGCAGGCGCTGCCATGCGTGCTGCGCCGAATCCCTGACAAGCATGCTGCAGCCTCTCGAGCCCCTCCGTAACCTTTTGAAGGTCACCTCAGAGCAGGGCACGGCAGCTCGCATGCATGATGATGTCTGCTTGGGCACTTGACTGGAAAGCTTTGAGCAAGAACATGGGCTGCATCATGCATGCATGCAAAAGCTGCACATGCTTGGAAGCAGACTCCCTTACTAGCCACGCCCCGTCATGCGCAGGCCCTCAGCTTCCTTGCATGGTGCATGCCGCGCCGTGTGTCCCCGCATGTGCCAGGAACTTGATTGTCCCACAGGCGTGGGTTGCGGGCGTACCAGGTAGGTCGCGACATCCGTCACGGAGGGGTAGGGCTTCCACAGGCAGGTGGCGACCGCCTGCACCAGGAAGCCCTGCAGCGGCTGCCGCGGCAGCCGCAGCGCCATGGGCGCCGCCAGCGCGCCTGCGCGCAGCCCCGATGTTCACTGCATCGCGCGCACATGGCGCATGGCGCACATGGCGCGCATGGCGGGGCCGCCCAGGCGCGCGCATGGTGTGCGGACGCACAGCTGCGCTGATTACGCCCTACGAGATGACTCACAGCTCGTGCAAGCATTCGTGCGCATGGGGACGCCGTCTCGCATGCGGCTTGCTGCTGGCACGGGCCTGGAGATGCGGTGCGCGCCCTGGCGCTTCAGGCATGCTCAGGGTGGCAGTATTAGGCTTAGGGTGGCAGGCGCCCGCCTGCCAGGACGTGGAGGAGCGTGCGCGAGTACGGATACAGCCCGCGCAGGCCCGGCATGGCGCTGCCCCGCAGCTGCGCCGCCAGGTACCAGTGCAGACCGATGTTTGGCTCCAGGTCATCTGCCTGTTCTGTCCTGTCTTCAATGTTGAAAGTTGCCACACTCAGCCATGCCCACAATGGCACTGGCAGGCTATGCAAGACAGTGTTGCAAGGTCTATGGCATGAGCCTTTTCAAAACCAACTGATTTACCCCGCCTGATGCTGTCTTCCACTGCATGGCAGAGGCGCGTGAACAGGCATGCAGGCGGGGTGCATGCACATGGTGTGCTGCATAGCCCCCAGAGGTGTTCAGCGTGGCAGAAGATGCGCTTTCTTCTTCGAAACGGCGCTGGCGCGCCTGCAGCGCAAAGCCGTATGTCTCCGCCACCCAGTGCCGCGCCGCCGCGCCGTCCCAGAAGTCATCCCCAGGGCCAGGGCTGTGTGCTGGGCCAAGGCAGGCTGCGGCACCGCAGCGGCCGGGCAGGCCCAGGCTGCAGCGGCGGGTAGCCCCGCCAGCAGCCCGCCCGCGCATGCGTCAGGCGCTCCCACGTCGCCGCTGGGAGGCCGCGCCAGCAGCCAGTCCGCCAGGCGCCACGCCGCAGCAAACCACACCGTGAACCATGCCAGAAAGCAGGCCGCGGCTCGCACGCCGGCGCCGTGCGCGGACGGCCGCGGCGGCGGCGCACCGGCGGCCGCATGCGGCTCGGCGGGCGACGCCGCGCCTGGCGCTGCTGCGCTGGCAGGTTCGCCTCCCTCGTTCGCGGGGTGCGGGCTGGGCCGCCCGGGCGGACAGGCCGACAGGCAGGCCGAGGCTGCGGCGGCGCTGGGGCTGCGCTGCAAGCTGGGCTCCAGGCCGGGGTCAACGGAAAGGTCCTCCGGCCCGTTTAGGAACACCATCGCCAGCGGTGCCTGCAGGCCCCTTGATGTTTGCACGCAACTTTGTGCAGTGTAAGGTTCGACCATATGTGTGAGGAAGTCATGCAGATTTTCCGCCTAGTTAGCGGGAAGGCCTGAGACTGGCCTAACAACTACGCATGCAGAAGACGGCATGCATTGCACAAAGCGTGAGCACACGCATGACACGAGAGATGTGCGCTCGCTAGAAGGCAGCAGGGGATGAGGAGTTGCAGTCAGTCCCTGACCTTCTTGAGGGATCAGACACACCCAACTACCGCCAGGACAGGCATGAATGTTAGTCAAGAAGCGAGAGCACGCTGATGCACTGGGGCATGCCGCCGCGGGCCAGGGCAAGGCACGAGCTTGGAGCACACTGCCGCCGGCGCGCCAGCAGCAGCAGCGCGTGCACAGACAGGTGCGCCGCGGCCGCGAGCGCCAGCGCGGCGAGCGCGGGGCGGCCGCCGGCGGCCGCGCATAGCGCGCACAGCGTGGCGGCCGCCTCCAGGCCGCCGCAGGAGCCGCCGCAGCAGGCGGCCACCGCCAGCGGGTTCCACGCGTGCAGCGCTGCCGCCGCGGCCGGCCCTGACGGCGGACACATCGAAGACGTGTCACACCCTCGCGCTGTACACAGGCGTGCTCTGCCTGCGGGGCAAGGCTGTCGTCACTGCCACCCCTCTACTTTGATGAGGCCACATGCTCATGATGCTGACCTGCCTGGACAGTACGTCATGCAGTGCTGCTCCGCGCCGGCGGCCCTGGCAACAGCTGAGGGCTGCAACAACGGTGGCACCCCAGCAGGTGCTGGCCTTCAGCGCAGCCGCCAGAGCCAAATGAGCAGCGGATGGTTCACCGGGGACGGCAGGTGCACGGCCCTGCCGCCGCAGCGCGCACACAAAGCCCGCAAGAGCCAGGCCGCTGACGGCGTCCGCGGCCGCGAGCGGCAGCGCGTACAGCACGGGGTGCCCGGCGGTGGAGCCGAGCAGGGACAGCAGCAGGGGCGCAGCGTGGTACGCCGAGCCTGCAACCGCAGGTCAGGTGTCACAGCCAGCAGACCAGGGCGGTCCAGCGCCAAGCCGCGCAGGAGTTACGTGCGCAGCTCTGGCACGCGTGCCACACAAGAAGTCAGCGCGACCTTGCAGCACCTGCGTAGGGTGAGATCCCCAGAGTCTGCAGAAACAGCCCTTCGCGCAGGCGCAGCAGGCTCGTCACAGGCGTGCCGATCTCGATGCGCTGCATGAGCGCCTCGCCCGCGCCGCCTGCGACCAACAACAGCCGCAGCGCAGCGCCGCCAGCGACATGCAGCACAAGAGTAGCCATGGCAGCCGTGTGCGCAGCCCTCATACTCTTCCCAGAGCTGATGGGCATACAAGCAGCGGTTTCATCAGGGTGGGCAGACGATTGGCTTTATTGTCAAGGCTGCACTCCTTTTGAGGAGGTGCGAGAGGAGGTGCGAAGGGACTGCGGCCCGCCACCTGTGCCAACGACACAGGCAGTCTGCAAACCACAGAGTGCCTTGAGCGCTCACGACGTGTTGGCACGTGCCAATGCGCCGTGGCTGTCTGGTAAGCGGCACCAGGTTGCCAGCGCTCTGAATTTAGCTAGAGACAGCCTGGTTGGTGCACGCAGCAGTCTGGCAGCGAGCATTAGGCCTGCCGGGGCAGTGGCCGCCGGCGCGCACAGGGCACGCTGGCGTGCGCGGGGCTGCTTCGCAGCCTGGTCACGGACGCTGGCGCTGCTGCCGCTCGCCTGCAGGCGCCAGCCTCGCTCGCGATGCTGCCGGCGCTCGGCGTCGAGATGCTGCCGCCGCACCTGCCGCCGCCTGCACCGCAGCAGGCCGGCATTCTGCCGCTTGTGCAGCCGCTCCCCGCGCGGCCCTGCCTCGAGGGCTGGCGCGCCGCTGCGGCGCCGAGCATTGGCTTGCGCGAGGCTGGGCGGTTGACCTTCCCGGCGCCCCTGGTGCGCGCGGTGGTGGAGAGCCGGCCGAGCCGCTTCATCATGCGCGTGCGGCTCGACGGCGCGACCGTGGACGCCTACTGCCCGGCGACCACGCGCATCGGCGGCCTGGCGGCGGCGGCCCTCCTTGGCGCGGAGGTGAGTCCGGCCAGACCCTTCCGCTACCACGCAGTTCGGTCCTATGAAAGTCGGGCAAGCCTGCCTTGTCCCGCCAGGCAAAGCAGACTGCAGTGCGCGAAGAGTGGCAGACATGGCTGTGTGACTGATACCGAGCGCGGCGCAGATGCCGTGCCTGCTGTCGGTGCCAGCGAGCACCGCGCGGCGGCGGACGCTGTTCACGGTGGAGGCAGTCTCGCTCGACGCGCCCGGCGCCCCGTCGCCCAGCTGGATTGGCATCAACCAGAAGGCGGCGAACCGGTGCGCGCACCAACCACGCGGCCGCTGCCGTTGACGACGCATGTGACCTTGTTGGGACGGATCTGCGGCCTCTTGCATGCTTTGGGCACGCCGGCTGCCCTCTGCGCGCTCGCCGCCCGCACCTTACAGATGGAGCGCTCCTTCTCGTTCGTTGTAGTTCTCAGCACATGCAGCAGCCTTGCTAGCCGCTGCGCGCCACGTGTGCAGCAGGGCTGCCCCATTCGCATGCGCCCGACGAGCCAGCGTCCTCGCGACCTGCTCCCGCCCCCGCCGAGCGCCCTGTCGCGGGCACCACCAGCGCGGGTGCTGCTGCAGCCCAGCCACGCCGGCAGCAAGAGCGGCCCGGCCTGCTGCAGGTACGTGGAGCATTTTCTGTCCAGCGGCGCGCTGGGCATGGTCTGCCGTATGCCCGGGCGCCTGCAGCGCGAGCAGCAGGTGCGCTGCCCCCTCCCTGTGCAACCCTCCGCCGTGCCCGCATGGCTGGCGTGCCGCGGCCGGGGCCGTGCGCGCTGGCGCGGCCGCCAGCCTGTTGTGGCTGGGGGCATGCTCTCTGCCGAAACTGTCACTGTCAGGGGTGCCTGCATGTCGCCAGGCTTGGCACACAAGGAGCTGGGATGCAAGCCTGTGCGCTGCAAAAGCAAGGGAGGGTGCGACTGCGCGCGCCCCGACCGCCCCGACCCCGCGTGTACGATCGCATGCACCCTCCCTGATGCCCAGGCCCCGCTCCGGCGCGCGCAGCTGGGCATGTCGCGCATCGACTTCCTGTACGAGGGCCGCGACGCGGTGGAGGTCAAGACGCCGCTCAACGCCTTCCCGCTGGACCGCATTGGCAACCCGCACCTGCTGCGCGTGCGCGCGCGCGCGCGCCCGCTGCCCCGTGTTGCGCAGCGCCTGCACTGCGGGGCATGCGGTGCGGCGCTCGCGTGCGTGCAGGCTGTCTGGAGTATGCGTCTGCACAGTGGAGAGCCGTGAACGCCGGAGCGGATGTCTGGCAGATTGCCCGCCGACAGCGAGGATGCGGTGATTGACCCTACCCTATACCGTATGGTGGGTTGAAGGTCGATGGCGCGCCGCAGGCGCTGGCCACGTCCAGGCCGCACTACCTGGAGGCGGACGACTACCGGCGCTTTATGCGACACCTGGACGCCATGCAGGCCACCCTGGCCGCGCAGCGCAAAGCCCTTGGTGCGCAGCGGCTGCTGGCTGGCTGAGCTTGCCCTGGCGTGCGCATGCGGAGCAGCAAGCACCGCCCGGCGATGAGGATACCGTTCTATCCATGAGCGAGTCCATGATTTCGACAAAGACTACAATTCGCTGAGCCGGCGTCAAAACCAATGTTGCCTGCAGGCAGAGGCATCAGCTTGTGCACTCTGCACTGCATGGTGATAGCATGAGCCTGTCTGCTACCGTGATCCCCTTTGATGCTGGGTGTGCTGCTGGCAGCTGACCTGAGCCTGCTCTGGCCCTCGTGCGTGTCCACGCATATTACGCTGTGATAGCATCTGGGACCTGCACACGCAGCAGGCCTACGCTGTCCGGGCGTGTGTAAAGGAGGCCGTTGGCGCGCAGGGCTGCGCGCGCGGCGGCTGAGGACGGCGCGGCGGGTGCCAGGCGAGCCGCGTGCAGCGGTGCTGCACTGCCACCTGATGGACGCGCCGGCGCCGTCACTCGCGCGCGCCGCGGCCGACACACCCGTGCGCGCGGCCGTGCGCGAGCGCATCATGCGGGCTGTGCGCGCCGGCGTCGAGCTGTGGCAGGCGCGCCATTGCTCACCGCTCCTCGTGCATGATGACAGAAGTTCATGCAGAGGCCCTGTGGGTATGGGCATGGAGAGGCAACACGTAATGCGTTGTGCCTATGACGCCCGCCTTCAGGCACAGGTATCTGGTCAAAAAATGAGCCAAAGACAATGAGGGGACTAGCCCTGCTGGTGTACGTCTGTGCATGGTGTCAGCCAGCTTTCGTGAGTGGTCGTTCTGCTCGGTCATGGGACTCCGCCACCGCGCAAGCAGGGTGTGTTTTTCAACATACGTGTTCCGCGGCTCTGCTTAATGCAAAAGAGGTACGTGTGACCACAGTATGTGCGGCAAGCATTGCACTGCGTGCATTTGATACAGAAGCACTTGTGTGGGGTGCAATGGTCCACAGTGTGAACATCTGAGACACGCTGACTCGTGTGACCCTGGTGTGCTGCGGCTGCAGGTGAACATGGTTGTGGACGCCTGCGGCGTAACACTGCACCGATACTTTCCAATATACAACTGAACGCTCTGCCTGTCGACCTGCTGGCAATATCCTGCGTCTTCTGTGCTGCTCCTGTTTCTCGGTGTGCTGCAATTGTTATCAATCTGTGTGGTTTTAATCACCTTGCAGTCCTTGGCTCCATTTTCCCTGTATGCTAGGAGTAGCATGTCTGTTGCGCAGCCACGGGCGCAGGTTCTTGGAGGGGTGAGTCATGTGGGAAAGCTTCGTGCGCTGGTTTTCAAGCACAAATTTTTGAACACTGGCAGCTAGCTAGGACAACCCTGTGAAAGCTTGCTTTAAGCAGATGCGGCGCTTGACCAGCAAGCATCTGCCGTGTCTGCCACACTGTGAAGTGGCAGGTCAGAGGCGAGTGCTGTACTTGGCCATGATACATTGACGTGAACATCTCAGTAAGGTGCACATGCACAGACGAAGTTCACATAAAGCGCTCCCATGCTTCACGCGTTGCGTCTGGCAGATCGACAGACAGCAGAAACTCGTGCAGCTCCAGGAATGACCGCGGCTGCGCATGCACACATGCACAGCGTTGATATTAAGGCGTAGTCCCTGTGTGCTGCATGGCAGCACCCCCGCAGCAAAACATCCGCTGCACCTCCTGCTGCTACAACCTAAGAACCTGATCGCGGCACTCACAACGCACCCTCTAGTTAAAAGAGCGGTGTGCTGGCTGCCATATCAACCAGGCCCTGGGAGGTACAAAGGAACGCTGTACACTGTCGCACAAGCAGCTTCACCAGGGGCGTTGCGCACCCCAATAGAGTATTGGCCGGGGGGCGAGGCGACGAGCCAGCCCTCCAAGCAGAAACACTCCAGCAGCCTCGACTTCTCCGCCATGGTCAGCTTTGTCTGCGCGCCCACGCCGCATGGCTGGACGTGAGCACGCACGGGCTGATCCGGCACGCCCTTGAGGCTCCTGTGCGCGTATCCTGCAGGGCTGCACACAGTGCAGAGGTACCTGAAAGATATGCACGAATAATAACCCAGTTAGAACTTGCAGCCTCTATCGGCCCGCTTGGGCTGTTTCAGGCGGGCCGTTGCCATGCGGGGGCTGTCAAAGTGATCTCCAAATATCCATGCATGAAATACGCTCATGTGTATGCACCGGAGCGTCACAGTGTCGCACTCGCATGCATGCAGAGGAGGCACTCCACCAAGCCCACCTGCTCATGGAAAAGCACATGCGCAGGTGTCAAGGTCCAAGCAGCTGACATGCTGAGGCTCGGCAGCGGAACGCGCCTTCGGCCCCTGCGTCTGCGTGCCCTGCGAGGCCTGCGTCGCCTGCGTCTGCGTGAACTCCAGGTTGAGCGCAGCGGTAGACCCAATGCTGCCTTTGCCGCCTTCGGCCTCAGGGTCCAGCGCAATCTCCTCCAGCTGCGGCATCCCAGCATAGTGCGTGAGTACCAGGCTAGCAGAGAACAAGCCAGGTGGTGGACCCAGTCCTGCTTCTGCCGTCCACATCCTCATGTGTTGCCTGCAATGCATGATCTGGTCTAGGCTCCGGGCACGGGCTGCAGAGTGCGCCTACAACACAGTACCGTACTGATGAAACCCATTGAGCCTTGCTTTGCACACTGCATGTGAGGCAGAGTAAGAACGACGTTGTCTTGCATGCAGAGCAGCTCATAATGCCCTGCCCGTCTTGCACGTGGCCTGACATTGCACCAGGAGCCGACTGGATGAGAGACTTGTCTGCCTGTGGGTCTGCTGTGCGCGCTGTGCGCACTATCTGCCGCAGCATGTGCAGCTGCTGGAACGTGTACGGCGTGCCGTGCGCCTTGGCCACCTCGTCCGCCTTTGTGTTGACCAGGGCCACATACCAGACTCCGTCCAACTGTGGTGCGCCACGCCACACATGGGTCAATATGTGAGCATCACACGATGACTTGAAGGGCCACACAAGTGTGGTTCAGCCAGCAAGCTGAGCGACACGCGGTGTGCTGCCGCGTGGAAGATGGTTTAGCGTCTGAGAGCAGGAGGCGCAGGTTGCGCACCAGGTACTTGATGCGCCGCAGCTCAAAGTGCAAATACTTGAGGTGCCTGTTGGCGTCCGCCAAGAGCTCCTCGTACCCCTCGTCTGTGTTTCCATCAGACCTATGTCAGCTGCCCAACGAGGTGAGCGAGGGCCGAGCTGTACTACAGCCATATGAGAGCGTCACCTGATGCAATCTGCCGCACGCTGCAGTACAGAGCGCGCGCCTCTGCGTCACGCAGAAAGCGCTTGTGCATGATCGCCTGCACCACAGTCACCACAATGTGGCGTCACCTCTCTAACACAGACTGCAGTGTGGCCAGCACTGACGTTACAAGCGCGCCTGCACAAAGGCTGTGCGCTCCATGGGTGTGTGTGGGGCGCGGACTGACGGACCCGCCAGGGCTCCGCTGTTGCGGCGTGCAAGCGCCTGTGACATTGCTGCTGTGTGCTGCGGACACTTGAGTGTGCCTTACCAGACGCGGAATGCTGCGCGCACTGCTTCACAGACAGGCACAAGCAACGAGAGACGGGCTCGAGCTACCTCGTCCGAACTGCATGCAAAGTCAAAAAGAGGGGTCGGGCAATGCCTGATCAGGCACTTGCATGTGCACTTTTGCCATCAGGTGGCGTCGCTCAGGCCTTTGCCAATTGCAGATTGTGGGTATATGCCCGTGCATACTCGCTACCGTTTTCTGGCACATCTCCACTTCTGAGAATGCCTCCAGGGCAGCTTGTTCGCACCTGATGCTCTGCTATTAAGTATCAAGCCCTGGCATATCATGAGCCCTGATTTCAATGGCCCACATGCCAAACAGCACTGACGCCTCTATTCCTTGCTCTACAGGCAGCAGACAGCCTGACCTTATCCACACTCCCTGCTGCCCCTGCTCAGTAGAGTATGCGTGTGCGGATATTGCTCGGCAGCTCCTTCAGCGCGGCCTTCACCTCACTGGAGACCTCCTTGTTGATGTCCATCATCTGGCCCGGGCAGACAACCTCACTGCGCATTGTGTCCATGCAGAGCTGCACAAGTGACAGGCTGCAGGGGGACGCCTGGCATACAGCTGGCACAGCTGGGACACGGCAGGGGCGACACCCGGCGGGCGCGCACCAGGTAGCCGACGTCGGCGTCGGTCACGTTGACCTGCGCACGCCGCGCCACGTTTCCGTCAAGCACACGGCGCTGCAAGCCGTGCGGCGCAGACAGCAGGCACAGCGGCGGGCATGTGCGGCCCTGCAAGGCCGCGCGCGCTGAGCCGTGCGCCGCGCAGCCGCTGGGCCCTGACGGGGTGGGGCAGGACCGGGGAGCCTGCGCCTTAATTGGCGTCAGGGTCGGAGATGATGCTCTCCCTACCCTATCTCTAGCCTAAACCTAAACCTATCCCATTCCTGGCAGGGCCGGGGAACCTGGGCCTTGATGTTGGCGTCCAGGTCGGAGATGATGCGGTTGACGTCCCGCAGCACGCCCGGCACATTCTTGTGCACGTTGAGCACGCGGTGGCTGGCGTCGTCGTCGGGGTGGTCCATCTGCGCAGGCAGCGGGGGGCTCGATGGTGCAGGCGGCGACGCAGGCCTCCACTCAATGATTGCCTTGCAGCACAGGAAATGCAAAGCGTTTGCGTGGGGTTCTGCTGTGAGGCATGGCGTGGGGTAGAGAGCGGACATGGCGAGCCTGCAGGCCCAGCGCTCGCCCAGGGGAGGCTGACGGCGTCTGCTGACAGCGGTGGCGCAGGGTGCATTGCGTCCGCAACGAGCCTGCAGGCCCGGCGGCGTGCCCTGGCAAGCTGACGGCGACTGCTGGCTGCCGTGGCGCAGGGTACACTACGGGCGCGGCGAGACTGCAGGCCCGGCGGCGCACGCGAAGGAGTTGATGTCGCTCGCTGGCTGCCGTGGCGCAGGATGCATTGCGGGCGCGGCGGCCCTGCAGGCCCCGCGGCGCGCGCCTGCGGGAAGTTGACGGCGCCCACGCTCGCGCCGACGTTGACGAAGCGTATCAGCGCGCTTGCGACCTCGACGCCGATCGCCGCCTGCGCCTCCTCCGTGGAGCCACCAATGTGCGGCGTCAGGATGACGTTGGGCAGGCGCTGCAGCTCTGCGCGCGCGGCGCGGCCCCCTCGTCACGCCTCCGCCCGGGCGGCTGGGGCGTGCGCCTGTCATCGAGTAGTGCTTGGCTGCTTGCTGCAGCGGCGCGCCCCAGGGGGCGTACAGCGCCGTTTGAACACTCCAGCACGCACACACTCGATGAGTGCACTGGCAACCATGATCAAGCGCACACAGTCGTAAGCACATAGCTGCATGGATGGATCCAAGACAACCTCCGGCAAGATACGTGCTCCGGTGCTTCAGACGCAGGTGACAGTCCATCAGCGGGCAAAGGGCGGAGTCATGCCAGCGCCAGACCGTTCGCAAAGCCGGCGCCGTTGCGCTCGGGCTCCGCGGGGAACACGTCGACGGCGGCGCCGGCGAGCGCGCCGCCGCGCAGCGCGGCCGCCAGCGCGCCGATGTCCACGACCGACCCGCGCGAGTTGTTGATCAGGTATGCGCCTGCGCGGGCGGCAGCGGGCGGAGCCGCCTCAGGCAAGCGCCTGCGCAGGCGGCAGAGGGCGGGGCCGCCTCTTTCGGCCTGTCCAGCCTGGTACAGCATCTCTCGCGGCCTGCAGAGAGGCGCGGCCGGCGGCGCTGCCGCGTGTGCGGCCGCCGCTGTGCGGCGCGGCCGCCGCCGGCAGGTCCAGTTACACGCCACGCAAGCTATGCCTGGCTGCGCAGGCACTGCTTGCGCAAGCTGCTTTCCCGGGGCTGTTATCGGTGAGCGACAACAGCGGGCATCGCGAGGTGCTGCATCGGCGGCTATCGCACGCCATTGCAGGCTGCCTGGATGGACAGACCGCCCGCACCCCGCCGCATGGCCGCCAGCTCCTTGGCCCCGATCATCTTCCGTGTTGCGGGCGTCGCGGGCACGTGCAGCGTCACAAAGTCGGACTGCTCCAGCGCCTCCGCCAGCGTCTTGCACGCGGTCGCGTTGCCGATCGCCATCTGCGCGAGGCAGGCCGGTGGTCAAGAGCCGTCGGTCGACGCGCAGCTTGCATCGCTCAGGCAGCGGCTTGCATGCATTGGGCACTTGCTTGCCACGCACGCAGCTTGGAGCCTTCGAGCGCACTGCAGCTTGTTCAGGAGGCGCTGTGAGCAGTCAGGACAGCAGGCACTGAGCACTGGCGGCGGATTGTGGAAAGCCGTTTCTGTCGTGTGCGAGCGTCAACGCCCGCGTGCCAAGCAAGCTGCGCTGGTCGGCGCATGCAGGGGAGCATGCCTGGGCCCGCGGCGCGCACTTTGGGGACGATGTCGTAGGTGACCACGCGCATGCCCAGCATCTCTGCCAGCACGCCGACCTGCGCGCCTCTTGGCATGCCATCACTCATCGTAGCGTGTACAGCTACGCCGGCAGTGGTCATGCAGACAGGCGCGCGGGGTGCACTGGTGCGGACATGCCTGCACTCCGGGTGCATGCACGCATCAAACATGCCTTTTGTGCGACTGCTGGCACGTGCATGGGGTGCGCTGAGCTGACCAGTGTTCCCATGACCCTCCAGAGGCCCAGTGGCAGCTTGAGGGCCATGCGATGCATGTGACAAACCGCAGCAGGCACCATTGCACTGTTCATCGCCTGTAATGCTTGGCCAAGAGCTGCATGTACACAAGCAGAAAGGCGGCCCCTGGCCGAGCCCATACGCCGCTTGCGCCGCCCATCCTGGACGCCAGCGCTGCGCCCAAGCCCGCGCGCCGCACGCGGGCGCGCGCGCGCCTGCGAGCCGATGTGGCCGTAGCCGACGATGCCGAGCGTCTTGCCGCGGACCTCGTAGCAGCCGCGCGAGACCTTGCGCCAGGTGCCCGCGTGCATCTCGGCTGAGCGGTCGCCGAGCTGGCGCGCGAGCGCGATCACCTCCGCGACGACCAGCTCCGCGACGCTGCGCGTGTTGCTGAACGGCGCGTTGAACACCGGCACGCCGCGCAGCTTGGCCGCCTGCCGCGCGGGGGGTGCGCGGCGGTCTGCTGGCGGTCTGCGCGGCGGTCTGCAAGCGGCTGAGGGGCGGGCTCAGCGGTCGAGGGTGGCCGAGGCAGTCGATTTAACGGGCGGAGCGGTCACAGTAGGGCCTCAATGAGAGGGGCAGCGAGCGACCAGGTGGCAGCGTGCACACTGCGGCAAGACGCGCCGCTCCGCAAGCAGCGGCCGGGGCCCGCGCGGCCGCGCGGGCGGCGCGCCTGCAGGTCGACCTGGTTGGTGCCGATGCAGAAGCAGCCAATGCAGAGCAGGCGCCGCGCGCTGGCGAGCGCCTCGGCGCCCACGCGCGTCTTGCTGCGGATGCCCAGCACGTGCACTTCGCGCAGGCGCGCCGCCAGCTCTCCCGCAGACAACGCTGTCGCCACGGTCTCCTGCCAGGCGCGCACTGCTTCGATGACCGCTTATTTCCCCCTGGGCCGGACGACGCTCGACTTGCGTTTACGAGCCTGAGCACTTGCAGAAAGGTCTCCTGCAAGCCGTGCAGGCCGCTGGTGGCACAGATCGTTTTCCACGCGGCGCTGGGGTGGTTTCTGACACAGTGTGCAGCAGCATTGGGGCGCAAGTGGAGCAAGCAGAACTGCCGATGCGCGCTCTTGCAAGGCAGCCCGGCGCACCACGTCAAAGCCCTCTGCCCTGAATATGTCGACGGCGGAGCTGCTGATGCCCTCCAGCAGCAGGATCTTTATCTGGCTCACCGGGAAGGAAGTGGGGCGGCTGCGATAGGAATACCTGCGTGCTTTCAACGGGCTCACAGGATCCACGGCAGGCAGCATCACTGCGAGCGCCTGCTGGCGCAGCTCACTTGGCCAGGCGCTGCTGGCCTGTGCCCCTTTCCTGGCTTCTGGCACTGCAGCAGACAATCTGCAGGCACAGGACCTTGGTATGAGAAGGCAGCTACGAAGACGCACTTAGCATGCAACACGGAGACTAAACTTGCTACAGCTTTGCTCAGACTGCTCAGATTGCTCAGATTGCCACAGCTTTGGCTTGGGGGGTTTTTTCGTGTGCGAGAGGGTCCCACCATAAAACGCGGGAACTGGCTGCCAGTCCATGGACCAGGGAAGGAAAATTGCTACTTGAAGGAAAGGCTGAGTCACCTCCGTCGCTGATACAGCAGGAATGCAAGCGAGCACGGTTCAAGCGCATGTTTCGCCAAAACTCTGTGCCCACTGCGGCTTGCGCATAAGGTGTGCTACCTCTGTATGGCGAGTGATGTTGTGTGTCAGACTCAACCAGCATATGTTGACGGCTGTCCAGCAAAGCACGCTGCAGCAGCAAGGCATGCGCCATCGTCCGCGTGCAGGCGCAGGACTCTGCGGCCGAGCAGGACGTCTTTGCGGCGCACAGCACGCGCAGTTGTGGACACAGACACCGCCCCGCGCGACCAGCCGGCCTCAGCGGTGCGGGCCGACGCTGCCTCCTGCTAACTTGGGCTGCGTGTAGCCGCAGCGCGCTCTGCTTGTTCACCTGCGCAAAGTTCTGCCCGCCTGGCCTGCCTTTCGCGCTAGTGAGGCCTGGCAGTGCCTTCCACCCCGCTAGCCGCGTTAGCGACGACAACAGCGCGCCCCACCGGCAGGCAGCGGAGGAGCCGGTCGAGCTTGTCGAGGTGGACGGCCGGCGGCGGCGGCGCTTCTCGCTGCGCCGCGGCGGCCCCGCGGCGCCGCGCACCGATGTGCTGTCGCGCGCCGACCGCACCGGGTCGGCGGTGGACGCGCTGAAAGGCAGCGGCCCCCGCCCTACCCCTACTTGCTACCCTGACCCCATGCCTGTCTCCAGAACACCTTCTGATGCATGGAGTGGGCGGGGGCGGGTTGAGAAACAGCGCCTGCGCTCGCGCCCGCGTGACAGCATAGCCGCCCGCTGCGACCGCGGCTGAAGGTGCGGGTACAGGGTGGATGCATGGAGTCTGCGCATGCCCCTCGTCTCCCCTGTTCACGCCCCTGGCGTGCAAAGTGCCTGCCCTCATGACAGACCCCATCATGCGCACATGGGAGACCCCAATCACCTGGAAACCAGGTAGTCCATGCAACCATCCGCATCTCGCTGATGCAGAGCCGAGCGTTCCTCATCGGGCGCGCAGGCTTCTTCCTGCCGGCCGGCTTCCCTGACAGTGTGGCGAACGACTACCTGCCGTACCAGCTCTGGGCGGTGCCGTGCCACATCACCGGCTGGATGACCTCCTCGCTCGCCACCTCCAGCCTGCTGCAGGCACGCCCGCGCCGCCGCCGCCGCCTGGGTGGGGGGGGCAGCATGCGGACCCCCCAGCGCGCGGTCCTGTGCGGGCTGGCCACCTCCAGCCTGCTGCAGGCGCGCCCCCGGGCGCCGCTGGCGGCTGGTGGGGGCAGTGCGCGGTCGCCCCCGCGCGGGGCCTTGTACTGGTCGAGACAATGGCGGCAACATTTTGGCATCACAAGCGCATGCAGCGCCAGCTGCACAAAGTAGAGCACTTTAGTTGTGTACGTCACACATCTGCATACATGCTGTCCGTGAGGGAGTGGAGAGCAAGTGATGCAAACACGCTGCATTGCAGAGACTGGCACGCGCTTCCTGCAACGGCCATGAACTGACCTGAGCGGCACCAAAGCCCTCGCGCACGCAACGCCAGGCGGTCGGCATCGGCGGCGGGGCTGCCGCGGCGGCCTCGGCAGCGGCGGCGATAAAGTGGATCACGAAGGACGCCGTGGGCGTGGCGGGCCGGCTCTTGGTGCGGGCCGCGTCCGGCCCGCCCTGGCACGGCTGCTGGAAAGGACGCACTGTGGCAGGCAATCATGTGGACGTGCTCTGCCTGCAAGGGAAGGAGCGGGAGTGCCGGCGCCGGAAAGCCCTGTCGGCGCCGGGAAACCGTCCGAGGTGTAGTTTGCAGTCGAGCGCGCTCCTGCGCGGGCTCAAGCATGCGACCTGCTCTGGGCGCGGGCGCCGCGCCTCACCCCGGCGAGCGCACCGCGCGCGCGCGCAGGTGGGCGGCCGCCTCGCGGGCGTGTTCGACGAGGACCCCAAGCGCTGGCGGCTGACGGCCGAGGTGTTCAAGACCGCCGGCCTGGCGGCCGAGGTCGCGACGCAGTTCTTCCCGGGCAGCTTCGTGGTGCTGGCCGGCGGCGGCAACTTTGCGCGCGCGGTCGGCAAGGGTTTGGGGAACCCCTGCTTCCGCATCATCCAGACGCACCAGGCCGCCGCCGGCAACGTGGGCGACATCGCCGCCAAGGAGGAGGCGCGCCTGCTCGCGCCCGCGCGCGCCGCCCGCCGGCTCCTGCCTCCCAGGGCGCGCGTGCTCGAAGCGCGTGCAAGACCACCGCCCTGCGGCGCTGCGTCTGCTCCTGGGTCACCTGGGCGCCTGCAGGACCAGGCGCTCAGATCGCGGCCACGCATGTGCCCAGCCGAGCGAGCTCGCATGGCAGTCCGAGCCCGCACAGGACGCTCCAGGCCGCGCAGGCACCACAAGGACGGCCGCGCCACCACAGGCTTTGTGGCAAGCAGGCCGGCAACAAAAGTAAAACCCTCGACCCTACCCTGCACATCGGCCCAGCCGCCGCGCCGCGTGCAGGTCTGGGAGGTGGCCGCGCAGCTGGCGGGCCTGGGCGCGAGCGTGCTGCTGCTGCGCGGCATTGAGGCGACCGGGCGGCCCGAGAACGTCGTCGCCGTGTGGGCCGGCCTGCAGGCGGCGCACGTGGCGCTGCGCTACCAGAGCCTGGCCGTGCTGCGCTTCGGCAGCCTAAATCAGAAGCGCGCGTGCGCGTGTGCGGCCGCGCACGCCGCCGGCCGCCCCGTGCCAGGCGCGGCGCTTTGTTGCTGTCCTAGTTGGGTTTAGGGTTAGGGTTTATGTTGCTGCACAGGCCGCGGAGCGTGCAGGCGCGAGACGCACCATGCCCCTGGTCGGCAGCGGAAGCGACTCGCATGTTGGCATACACTGGCTGTGACAGGGGCAGGGCGCACAGAGGCGCTCAACCGCTTGACGCCCGGCGCAGGCGTCGAGGAGGCCAATGCGGGCGAGGTGCTGTGGGCGCTGCCGGGCATGGCGCGGCCGTCGGTGCAGCTGGGCGCGTCCGTGGAGTCGGCGCTCGGGCCGGCGCCGGACCCGCGCGAGCTGCAGGTGGCCCTGGCGGCCCCCCTGAGCTGGCGCCTGTGGTAGCACAGCTGGCCTAGCTCCGTCCCTGCTCAAAAAGCAATATAAAATTGTCCTGGGATGTGTAACAGCTAGGAGAGATGACCTTGTACATGCAAGGCTTTGCTGTAGTCACTTCTCGACCAGCCTCAAGCGAAAGGCGCCATGAGGGCGGCGGCGGCCAGCCCACCTCGTGTCCAATGAACTCCAGGGCACCGCGCAGAGAGCCTGCGGGCGGCGCACGCAGACGATGCGTACATGCTGGACATTTCCCCAAAGGCGCGTGTGCGCAGGCTCTGCTGGTGGCGCACGCCGGCGAGGCATATACGCTGACCTAATTTACATGGGCGCGCATGCGCAGGCACTGCTGGCGACGCACGCGGGCGAGGCGCACGCGCTGGTGTGGCGCGGCGGCCGCGGCGCCGTGCTGCTGCGCGAGGGCATCCGGGGCGCTGACCTGCTGCGGCCACTCTGGCAGGTCCGCACAGGCCTGGAGCCACAAGCTTTATTTTCCACAGCGCACTTTTGCGCCTGCGAGTGAGCCAGGTCGCGCCCGCTGCTCCCGCTCTCCGCTGCCGACTGTGCGGCGCCTGACAACGACCTCACATGCCGCACAAAGCGACCCACATGTCAGGCGGTCGCGCCTACCGCGCACCGCGGGGGTAGGCCGCATGGCTGGAGCACACCGGCGTGCGCGACGCGACGCCCGCCGACACGGCAGCCAGCTTGGCGGCGCTGCGCGGCCGCTACCCCGACTTCCTCCGCCAGCTGCGCGCCGCCGGCTGGGACCCCGCCGACGTCGTGCTGCGCGCCGGCGGGCCACGGCTGCGGCTGGGGCCGGGCGCGGGCGCGGAAGTTTGACGACGGGGCCGAGCAGCCGCCGCGCTGTGTGACACGGCAGTCAGCCTCGTCGGCTGCGCTTGGGCGCTCGGGCGCCTGCTAATGCCAGCATCGCCTAGTTGATGGGATTATGCTTTTGATAGGGGTAGGGTTCAGAAAACAGGCTCAAATGTGATCTTGCACGCAACTGGGAAGCTGTGCTCGACTGATCTCGCAAGCAACCTGGTCACTCAGCATGACATGCTTGTGGCTGAAGTCTGGCTAATGTGCGCCTGTGAGCAGGAGCTCTTGCTGCAGCACATATTTACAGCGCTGGTATGCCATTGCACTCTACAAATGCACGCAGTCCACGGAAATACACACAGACTGAGGGTGGGCAGCTTTGCAGTTCGTTGGCGCGGGCGCAGTGTGTTGGCACTTACACAACCTATGAGAGATATCCAATGCACAGCACCCAGCACGAGAAGCGCAGGAGCACATGCCACTGCGCTGCCTGGTCAGCGGGTGCTGTGGCATTACGCGCAGTCTCGATGCAGCCCTGGGCTCAAAAGTGGCCAAAACTGCCCAGTCAAAATGCCTGCGCAGCCAAAAAGGGCAGCCGCGGCAGGCTCTGCACACAACCAAGGCCAGACCGTGGGTGGGCGGCTGCCACCCAGAACAACTACCTGCCCAGACCATAAACCTGCCTCGCACACATGACAGATCGCACACATGACAGAAGGTTAGGAGCACATGCCGTGCCCTACTCCCTCCCCCGACCTCACAATGGCACCCGGGGGACTCTATGACAGCCATGCGGCGCGACAGGCTGTGCACCGGACTGCGCCGCGACAGGCAGCTGGGTAAGACCGGGCGCCAGGCCTGGTCAGCGCTGTGGCCAAGCCGTGCTTGCAGGCCCAAGGGCGGGCGTGTTGCAGTACTCCCACTCACCTACCTTCTTGACCGCAAGCCCCAAGCGCCCCTGAGCACCTAGCCGAAAAGCCGCAGCGCCTGGACACAGGCGCCTGCTGACCACCCAAACCCTAAGCGTATAGTCCCTGGACACTGTGCAGCGCGATCCGGCGCTCGCGCTCGCCGCCGCCAGCGAGCCCGAGCGCCGCATGCACCAGGCCGGCCCCGCGGCGTCTGCCCTGGCAGCTTGCATGCATCCAAGGGGGGCTGCAAGGCCATGCACGCCTGGCTCGGTCCTGGTGACCTGTGAGCGGAGACCTAAGCCTATTACAGCCACCCCAAAACGAGTGCCCAGGCTGCAACCCCCTGCGCTGGCCCGCTCGGCCCACCTCTGTGCAACCACGGGGCGGGCGCGACAGGGAACGCCGTGCGCGGCGCGCCCTACACGGGCGACCTGGCAGCCCCGGCACCGTCCGCAGGGCCCTGCCGGCCGCCGCCGCCGGCCGCCGGCGCCGGGCGGCCGTGCGCGACCCCGTTGCTGACCGGCTCAGCGTGGCCGGCAGCGGTCCCATTTGTGGGCAGTGTGTCAGGCGCCTTGCCCTGCACGACGCCGGGCGGCGCGGGGGCGGGCGCGCGCGCGCCCAGCTCCACGCGGCGCGACGCCTTCTGCGAGGCCAGCACGCGGCCGAGGTCGACGCTGCGCCGCTTGTCCATCGGCAGCGTGAAGTACAGCACTGCGCGCGGCGAGGCGGCGGTCACTCGCGGCGCCTGCATTGCCTCGGCGCCCGCAGGCGGGCTGGTGGGGGTCGCGTGCTTGGCTGCACCAAGGGCTCGGCGCGCGAGCATAGGCCGGAGTCATGCAGCTCAGCGCGTATCTCATATCAGGCGCATGCCCAGGCTGGGCGCTGCTCCGCTTTGCCAGCGACGGGCCATGGGACCGCACACTCCCGGGGCCCTGGGAACCAGTCACGCCCGCCGACCGCCGTGCAGACTGCGGCAGCGCTGCGCCAGGCGGTCTGCCCATGCGTTCCTTTCATGCTCAGGGACGCGCCAGCCTCCATGCGCATATCACCCGCAGCAAGTGGTCCAGAGGAGGCTAGGGTTAGGGTTAGGGTAGGGGCGCACGGAAGTAGGCGAAGAAGCAGAGCAGCCAGGGAACGCCCAGGACGGCCATGAGGCTGTTGCCCAGCGCGCCCGCGTTGGCCGCCTGCAGCGCCGCGCTCGACTCGCGGCCGACCGCGCCGTGGTAGCCGAATACCCTGTCCGCGATGATGCCTGCGCCGGGCGCGGCGCGCGGGCTCAGGCCGGCGCGTGCGAGAGCGGGCGCCGCCGGCATGCTTGGGGCGCCAGGTGTGCCCTGAGCAGCACTCCCTGTACGAAGAGCTGGCCAGCCGTGACGCGCCGCGGTGATATGAGCTTGCAGCGCAGCGTAAATGCCGCACCCAGACATATATGACATGCAGACCCGAGCACATACAGCGAAGGCGCGGGTTCGGGCAGGCGCGACGGGGCGCAAGCAGCCGCCAGCCGAGGCCGCGCGGGGGCCGCGCACCGACCAGCGGCGCCGCAGTCGCGCCCACCGCGCCCTCGAACGAGCGGTCGAACGCGTAGATGGCCGACCGCAGCTGCTCCGGCACGATCTCAGAGAAGATCGCGCTGTTGTTCGTGCCCGACCTGCCGGCGGCGCATGCGTCAGGGCTCCCCACAGGCAGCTCTGCGATTCCTCCTCCCCGACCTGCCGGCCGCGCAGGTCGGAGCTCAACCCCCAACAGCTCTGTTGTTCGTGCCCGACATGCCGGCGGCGCGCATGTCAGAGCTCCCCACAAGTCAGCTCTGCCCCCTGTGCGTATTTGGGCACCGCAGTGGCGGTCACGGCGGCACGGGCTGCGGCCAGCCCCTGCGGCAGTGCAGAGCACTAGGGGCCTTGGCGCAGGAGCTCCGGCATGCGCGAGGGTTGGGTTAGGGGCAGCGCACCAGCTAATGCACGCGCCCATAAAGAACAGGACAGCCGCATATTTGCTGAAGCTCTCCCCCGTCGCAGTCATTGGCATGAGCTGCGCGCGCGCGCGCGGCGTGACTATAGTGGATGCGCAGGGTTGGGGTTGCATGCGCGGGCTGCCGGCCGCCGCGCCGAGCCGTGCGCCCCAGCCCACGCGCACAGCGTCACGGGTACACTGCTTCACGGTGCGGTGCTCCTTGCGCCGCAGCACGCAGACGCAGAGCAAACCCGCGCCAGGCTGGGCGAGTTGTGCGCAGGCGTGTCTCCCCGGCGCATCGCTGGCTGATCGACGCGCCGCCGTCTCTGCCCGAGTGCAACCCATACACAGCCTGTTTTGGAGTGCAACTGGCCGATCTGGATGCCTGAGCGCTCATGCGCGGCATGGGCCTGGCGCGCGCTCGCGCGCCGCACCTTGAACAGCGCGATGGTGAACGGGATGGCGGTCGCCACGCTCAGCTGCGCCGCAATGATCTTGCCGCGGTTGGGCGAATAGTACTTGGTCAGCGCGTCGCCTGCCGCACAGTGCCGCGCCCATGAGCAGCCGCGTCAGCGCAACGTCATGTTTTTGGGGACCAAGAGCTTGGCGGGACATGTGAGACAGACCTGTAGACCTGAGGGTTGCACCAATGCCATGTGTATTTTTGGGAGAGTGCTGCTTTGTCGGAGAGTGCTGTCTGTGTCGGACAGCGCTGCAAGCGCTGTCGGAGAGCGCCGCGGCGCCTCCCGGCGTGCACCGCCCCGGGCCGAGCGCCTGCCGTGCACCACGCAGAGACAGGCACTAATTTTGCGAGGGTGCGCGTGCGGGAGCGGCGCACCCAGCAGCCCGCCGCAGAAGCTGCCCAGCGCGCAGCCGAGCGCGACGAGCGCGTTGAGCACGGCGGCCGCCAGGTCGCTGAAGCCCAGCAGCTGCAGGTACAGCGTCAGCCAGCCCAGCGCGATCCACGGCATCGTACCCACAATGCCCTGCGCGCGCGCGCTGCTGTCAGGATGGAGCAGCAACTGCGCAACACACTCCCCAGTCTTTCTCCTACACACTGCATGCTGCACCAATGTTGCACGCAAAGACAAGAATGACGGCATTATTGGCGCGCGCGCCAAACCTTGCATCCTCGTTGCTCTCCTTCCACCGCTCTTAGAGATCCAGCTCGCCATGCATCTGGGCGCGGCGCGCCTGGAGGACCACGATGTTGAACGTGGGGATGCGCAGCACGTAGCCGATGTCGCGCCACATCTCGCGCATGTGCTTACCCAGCCAGCGCATGAAGCCGCTCGCGCCCTCGCCCATGACGTGCTCCGCCTGCCGCGCCCCGCCCAGCTGTCAGCACAAATGCAGAGCGCCGCAGAGCCTGCTCCCGCCCGACGCGCGCCCGGGGGGCGCATGCAGCTCCCTGGGGCTCCCCGGATGCGCTCTGCTCGCTGCGCATATCGCGCTCCTGGCCGTGATAGCGCTTGCCGAGCCTGCTCTGTTCAGTCGGCGGCTCCAGACCATGCGTGACATGGGGCCAGGGCGTCGACATGCATGCCGGGGCACAGGCTGCCAAGCGCGGCCCCAGGCGTCCGGCCGCGCGGGGCCGCAGCCGCGGGCGGCGCGCGCGCGGGGCGCGCCTTCTTGCGCGGGTCGCGCGCGATGGCAAGCACGACCAGGCCGGCCGCGATGCTGATGCCGGCGACCACGTGGAACGCAAAGCGCCAGCCCTCCAGGCCCAGCGGGTGCAGGCCGCCGACGGCGGTCGCGAAGAAGCCGCCCGCCAGGCCGCCTGGGGGCCAGGGTGGCCTAGGCTTAGGTTAGGGTGGAAGCCGCCCGCCGGGCCGCCCAGGGGCCGGGCGGCGGAGTCGCTGCCCCGGCTGCGCGGGCGGTCCTTGCCAGGCTACGCATGCGCACCCTCGCGCGATCAGCGCTCTTCTGGACCTTTTGACGAGCGCGCGCGGTCGGCCTGCGCGATGCCTCACTGTAGCGGGCACACGCTCTGCTTCCCGTTTTGAAGCGCTGCGCACTGCGCCCAACCGCAGGCCCTGCACAAGCAGCCCGATGCGGTGCCTGCCTGCTTTCCAGAGAGCGCCCATGCACCAAGACAATCTTTGGAGCCAGATGAAGCTCCTCTGTGGGCTGACGGCTATCCATCCGTGCATGCCCGCTCCTCAGTCTCCGCGTACAGGGGCGCACCCAGCGAGGACACGCCAAACAGCAGCCCAAACGCGCCGCCGCGCGACTTCTCCTCATAGTAGTCCGCCACCAGGCTCTGCGCGGCCGGGATCACCAGCGCCAGGCCCAGGCCGTTGACCGCGCTGAAGCTCATGGCCTGCGGGGCGGCCGGCGGCTCGGCGGCCGCGGACAGCACTCTCCGCTTGCAGCGGCACTCATATCAACGTGCTGTCCCACGGCTTGGCTGCAAGGTGTGATGCTGACACCCAGGACTTATTTCGGCACCATTCTGAGCCGCCGCATTGCGGCGGAATGCTGGCCGGCCGTGGCGCATGGCGCGCTGACTCAGCAGGCGTGCCACTCGGCGGCTTACTGCGCCACAGGCGCCCCGCGGCACTCCAGCGCCTGCCGCTGCGGCTCTGAACGCGCTACTCCCGCTGCGGCACTGTCAGAAAGCGCCCAGCGCTGGAGCATGCCGTGCGGTCCGGCGTTCCACCCGCGCAGCATGTCCCACCAAGGGCGCACCTGCGCTAGCGTGGTCGACGCCGCAATCGCGACGGTCATGACGCCCCACAGGATGGCGCCGAACGACACGATGTAGCAGCGGTTCAGGCGGTCGCCGAGCAGGCCGGCCAGCGGCGAGGCCAGCGCCTGGACCATGCCGCGCGCCAGCGTGATCGAGCCCAGCTGCGACGGGTTGACGTTCAGCGAGAAGCCGATGAACTTGTATGCTGCGCGCGCCGCGCGTGATTGGCGTCAGCACGCCCGCTCTGCGCGCGGCGCGCCCCGCCGCCGGCCGGCAGCGCGGCAAGGCTGCACGGCAGTGAGTGCGGCGCGCTGCAGCGCGGACCTGCCGGCAGCACTTGCTCGTTGGTCTTCTCCAGCAGGAACGCCAGGTTCAGCGCTGTAATCGTCCGCGCTTTGGCGCGCTTGACGACCGCCGCGTCCATCAGCACCTCCTCCTCCTCCTCGTGCACCAGCCGCCCGTCCGCTACCAGGATGGACTGGTCCCTGAAGGCCGCCATGGACCTCGCGGCCGCCTGCGCGCGGCCAGCATGCCTGGCTTGGGGCGGGTCGCGGCCAGCGCTCGGCCCCAACCAGAAAAGCTGGCACCTGGTTGACTTTGACCTGGGCCCCGGCCCGTTGCATGCGTCGGGAGGCGAGCGATGCAAGCGGTGGGCCGCTTGTCGTACTATTTTTGACAGCATGCAAGATGCGCACTCCTGCGGCCGTATACCGGAGCAGGCCGCACCCGGCTTCGCACTGTCACAATCCTGGGCAAAGCGCCCTGTCTGGCGCGACTGGTGCGTCCAGGACCGCCGCCGGCTGCCTGCCTCCTGCTCCCGCCGTGCCGCCTGGGTCACGCAGCAGTTGCGAAGGCGGCCGATCGGCGTCCAGCTCGGCCGAATAACGGCTTTTACAGAGCCCCACTCGCGTTCTGAGCTGAGCTCAAACGAGGGGAACGGGGGTGCGGAGTCATCAGTCACGGTGGGTTATTAAAAGGCCCTGCCCTAGACTCCCGGAGTCCATACATGCAACGGTTTCATCCAGCCCCACAACTTCACTGCGCAGATGGCATTAAAACACTGCGCATAAGTAGCTGCAATCAAGGCTGTGCTGGCCAGCGGCGTCTCCCAGCGGAGCCGCGTGTAATGAGGGCGGTCCTGCTTGCGGCGGTGCTGGTGCTGGCGTGCTGCGCGGCTGAGGCCAGCTGCAGTCTAGGTGCGCCGGCTCGGCACCCGTGTGGTGTGGAAGCGCTGTTTCTCGCAGGTACTAGCTACGCACCACTACCGTATTCCTCATGCTGCAACTCACTACGGCTGGTCGCGCGCCGGCTGTACTGTTGCTGCGTGACTTCTGCTGCGGGAGCTGCTGTCAGAGCTTGCAAGACCACAGGCGTTTGCGACTTGCATGAGGCCGCTCACGGCCTCTAACGGTGATTAGGCCACCTGGCACGCCGGACGGCTTGCACACTGGTGCGCGGCGCGCAGGCGGCGCAGGCGCGCCCTGCTCCGAGGGCAGGCGAGGGGCTGGCGGTGCGCTGGGAGCGCATCACGCAGATGCAAGCGCGCGTCACCTGCTTGCGGATGCCAACGCGGGGAGCAGCTCATACGCGCTGCGGGGGGGTCTGCAGGCCACCAGTGCGCACACGCGCAAGTCCAAGGCCGCCAGCTGACAGCGGGCTGCCAACTTGTTCACAGTCGCTCTCTTGGACTTGGCCGGCACGCTAGTCCTCGCTAGCTCGTGTGCACAAGTGAGCGCGTTCAGGATAGTGTGCTGTGGTGGGTAGCATGCTGAGAGCCGCGCGTTGCAAGTCTAAACCCCAGACAGATAGGGAGCTGGCTAGCGCGTTGTATTTTCGCATGCATATGAGTGCAGGCCTGAGCCTGGCGCAGCTGAGGCTGCGCAGTCCGTGAGGCAGCACGCAGGCGGCGCGGTCTGCTCAGGTGAACTTAGTCGTGCTGCACAGCACTACGTAATGCTGCCTCACGCCTGCATACGCAGGCAATGGCCTGCGCGGCACGCTGGTGCAGCAGCAGGCGGCGGCGCCCGCGCTCGGCGCCGACGTGTCGCCGCTGGCGCTGCGCGTGGAGAACGTGGACTCGCGCACGCTGCGCGTCAGGATCGGCGCGGAGGGGCGCTGGGAGGTGCCGCGCGCGTTGCTGCTTGGCACCACCGAGAGTGCGCCCGCCCCGGCCCGCTCCCTGTCCCATGTGCAAGCCCAGACTGACGTTCAGGTCCTGTGCGGCGCACGCTTTGAGCAGCCCGCCGCCTGGCCGTGGCCCGCCGCCTGTCAGCGTGCACGGCTTGCTAGAGCGCCGTCAGCACTGCCCACCCCCCCCTCGGCACTTTGTCACTTGTCTCCTCAAGCGAGCGCAGGCGGATGGTGCGCCTGCGCATGTTGCGAGGCGTTGTTATGTAGCGGCGGGCATGCCAGATCGCATGTGCGTCGGCCCATGCGCAGGCTCTGACGACGCAGCGCCGCAGTACCAGTTCAACTACAAGGCGTCGCCGTTCGCATTTGCAGTGGCGCGGCACAATGCCAGCGGTGGCGTGCCCCTGTTCAGCACACAGGGAACGCGGCTGGTCTTCAAGGTGCGCCTCTGCTTGCAGAGTCCCTCAGAAGTTGTGCACAGCAACGACTAGCTGCATGCAGTGCAGTTGATGTGTGTAGCTCGTTGGCGAGATGCACCGGGGCTCCTGATTGAAAAGATGTCGTGGCGGGCGTTGCTAGATGCAGGATGCGCATGCCTTGATGTCTACATGATGTGGCCAAAAATGCATGTTATGAGCCAACTTCACAGAGACTGCGTGCTACTGTCTCCTGCACAACGTTCACTTTTGCAGCCGTAACCTGATACATGTGTGCACGTGCCTGCGCACCATGCTCAAACAAGGGGCATGGCGGGGCTGACAGCGCAGCAGGCGCGCCCGCCCAGCCCCTCACACCGCGCGCCGGGCGCGCAGGACCAGTACCTCGAGCTCAGCACGGCGCTCGACCCGGCGGCCAGTTTGTACGGCCTGGGCGAGAGCGTGCGCACCGGCGGGTTCGCGCTGCCGCGCAATGGCACCGTGCTGACGCTGTGGGCGCGCGACAGCCCGGCTGCGCTGCCCGACCAGAACATCTACTCCGCCTGGCCGTTCTACATGGAGCTGCGGCCAGGCGCGGGGCCCCCGCCGCTGATGGGGTTAGGGTTAGAGTGATGGGCTCGAGGATGAGGCAGGACTCACAGCAGCATGTGGCCGTTCAAGCACAACTCAGCAGCTCTAGATGCAGCCCATGTGACACTGCGGTGCCTGGCGAGAGCCCGTGACAAGCAGGACAGCATGAGGGGACGGCCGCCGACATGTATGGGGTGCGCGCGCGGGGCGCAGACGGGTCCGCGCACGGCGTGCTGCTGTTCAACAGCAACGGCATGGACGTCGTGCCGGCCGCCGACCGGCTGACCTACCGCGCCGTCGGCGGCGTCCTCGACCTCTTCTTCCTGCTGGGGCCGACGCCGCTGGATGTGATGGACCAGCTGACGCGGCTCGTCGGGCGGCCCGCGCTGCCGGCGTACTGGGCGCTGGGCCTGATGAACAGCAAGCGCGCCCCCGCCCGCCGGCGGTCAGACCTGCCGCCTGGGCCGCTTCTTTGGGGGATTTGTGCCGGGAAAGCGGGTTCTGCCACCGTGTGCCGCTGTCCGGCAGTGCGTTGCGCGGTGGGCGGCATGGGCGGCTGCGCGGAGCGGCCCGCGGGCCCTGCGCGCGTGCTGCACGTGCCGCGCCAAACGTCCCGGGTGTCGCTCGCAAACATGCGAGCTTCCTCGCCTGAGCCGCGGAGCTGGGAGGGTGTGTTCGCGACGCTCCAGCGCCGGCGCCGGCCTTGGCGAGGCAGCCCCGCGCCGTGCGCAGGTACGGCTACGCGAGCGTTGCGGAATACGGCACCATCGTGGACGGGTACCGGTCGGCCGGCATCCCGCTGGGGACGTTCGTGAGCGACAGCCAGTACATGCGCGCGGACCAGGACTTCACGCTCGGCGCGGCCTTCCCGCCGGCCGGCATGCAGGCATTTGTGGCCGGGCTGCACGGCCGGGGCCAGCGCTGGGTGCGCGCGCGCACCCGGCGCCCCCGGGGCGGCTCGGCGCAGCCGGAGCCTGCCGCGGCCGCGTGCCCTTGCCCTGCTGCCCAAGCAGTGCACCACGGCCTAACACGCAGCCTGGGGCGGTTGCATGTCGCCCGCGCATGCAGCGCAGGCTGCATATCACATGTTACATGCGCTGCTGTTGAGGAGCCGGGCGACGGCGGTGCTTGGGGCGTGCGGACGTGCGCCTTGCAATTCAGGGCGGCACACGCCCGCAAACAGTAGGTTGGGGTAGTGATCCTATCCATGGTATTGAGTGCTGGGCTGGGCCCTGGAAGGATCCCAAGCCTGGCGACACCCTGGGGCATGCCGCAGGTGCCCATCCTCGACCCCGGCATCCACGTGCAGCCCGGCTACGCACCCTACGACAGCGGCATGGCGGACGCCGTCTTCATCCACGACATCAGCGGCAAGCCGTTCATGGGCCAGGTGCGCACACGCTGCGCGTCCGCCGCCCCTTCAAGTTGCGCTACGACCGCTCTTCTCGTGCGCGTCATTGTCGTGCTGTGGTGCGGCTGTACAGGAGGCTGGCACGGCGCTGCATGCACGCATGCAAGCGAAGCATATGCTGGGCCCATTCCAGCATGAGGCTCCAGCGTGGGATGCACTAAGAGGGCATCGCTCCAACGCATGCACGCAGCGCTTCTGACTGGCGCGGCGCTGCACGCGAGCAAGCGGAGCATGTGTTGGGCCCGTTCCAGCGTGATGCTCCAGGGTGGGATGCACTGAGAGGGCACCGCGCCAGCGCATGCGCGCCGCGCTCCTGACTGGCGCGCGGGCGGCGCGGGCGCCCAGGTGTGGCCGGGCGCCGCGCACTACCCGGACTTCACGAGCCCGCAGGGCAAGCGCTGGTGGCAGCAGCAACTGGCCGCGCTGCACGGCGGCCTGCCCTTTGACGGGCTGTGGCTGGACATGAACGAGGTGGGCCGCGCCCGCGCTCTGCAGTTTGGCTGGACGTAGAGCAGAAGGGGTTTCATGCTCCACTTGTTGAGGCAGTGGTAAAGCATTGGACAAGTGCTCAGAGCTCTGGCTGCACGCAGGTGTCATCCTTTTGCACGGGCGACGTGTGCTCAGGTAAACACACTCCCACGATATATATTAGCGCGCATCCTTTCTTTGGGCGCACCGTATCAACTGTTCACGCCCACATTTTGCTGTCTGGCTCCTGCCAGCACGGCCCCATTATCACAGCCAGTATGCTTTGCTATAAAGAGACTTCAGTGTTGGTGTGAGGGCAGTCATGTGCACACAGCTAGTTGCTGATTATGAGGCGTGGTGCGTACGTGTGAATGTCATGCAACTGTCATGCGAGACGTTTCTGGATGAGGCCCGCCGCACCACACCATAAAACCTGCACTTGCGCGCAGGGAGCGCACCCGCAGCCAACGACTTTGTGTGCAAGCTCAGCTGCCAGAGCGGCGCCTACCTGGCCAGCAACGGCAGCGAGGCGCCTTCCGGCGTTTTCAGCCCGCCCTACGCCATCAACAACGGCGCTGCGCGCCTGCCGCTCGGCACAAAGGTTGGCGCGCCGCGCCCTAGTTGCTGACAGTTCCAGATTCTGCGTCACCTGTACATTCCCATTCCATGCTCTGCCTAAGCCATCACCGTCTGTCAAAGGCGTTCGACTGTGTTCTGAAGCTTGACGCGCAGCCAGAGCTCAGGAGACAGGCAGTGGGTCTGCAGTGGCGTCCAGCATGTGGGCTGGCGGTGTTGGGGGTCCGGCTGAGCCGTCAGGGGGCGGGGCGGCAGACGCTTCCGGTGACGGCGCGGCACTGGGACGGCGCTCTGGAGTATGACATGCACAACCTGTACGGGCACTCCATGGCGCTCGCCACGCACAGCGCGCTGCAGGCCGTGACCGGCCGCCGGCCGTTCATCCTCACCCGGCGCGCCGCGGCCGTGCTTGCGCAGAGCCCTTGTCATGCATGGCGATACACGCTTGCCATGATGCAGGCAGGCGCGTCACTGCAAATGCAGCTTCCAGTCTGCCCATGCCTGGTTTCACGTGCACGGGTACCTCCTGGCCACTGTCAGTTGGCTGGAGTAAGCTGGCGCTTACGCGACTGTGACGCCCTGTTTGGTTGCCCTGCCCAGGTCGACATGGCTGGGCACCGGCGCCGTGGCTGCGCACTGGACCGGGGACACCGCATCCCGGTGGGCGGACCTGCGCTGGTCCGTGCAGGTGCGCGAACACTGTGCAAGGCTATGTGTGGTGCACACCATGCGTGCACCGCGTGCTGGCCGCGCGGTGCGGCACACGCAGCGCAACGAGGCTGCTCCAGCGCGGGGCGCGGCTGCCCTATTGCTCTCCCGCTCGATATCCCGCTCGCTCTCTCGCTCGCGCGGTGCTCCTGCCGCCGGCGCGCAGCACCTGCCGCACAGATGACGCGGCCTGGCTGCCGCTGCGCCCCCATGACTGGACCAGGCTGCGCGGGTCCAACCCTCCCGGCAATGGAGAGGGTCAGCGCTGGCGGGTGCTCACTGCTCACGCGGCGGGCGCGGGGCGCGCCGCGGCAGAGCGTCCTGCTGGGCGGCATGGCGGGGATCAGCCTCATCGGCGCCGACATCTGCGGCTTCCAGGGCTACCCGAGCGAGGAGCTGTGCGCGCGCTGGGCGGCCGCGGGCGCGTGGCAGCCGCTCGCGCGCGCGCACCACGCCAACGGCTACGCGGAGCTGTTCAGGCGCGCGGGGCGCTGCGGGAGCCTCTGTCGTGTGGCGCGCAGGCGGAGGTCTTGTGTCTCTGGGTAGGGTTTGGGCGGGTAGGGTTTGGACGGGCTGTGGGTGCGGCTCTGGCGGCACATGCAGCCGCTGGGTGATGCTCTGCGCAAATATCTACCTGGCCCGGAAATCTTGGGACCCGTGGGCGTGCACCTGGCTGCGGTGCGGCCAGCATGCGTGACGTACATTGCAGTGAGCTGGCAGGCCACCTGGCTGGCTCGTGGAGGGCAGCGCCCCGGCCCATGAGCCTAGGGCAGGTGTTTGCGCGCAAAGTTTGGCCCCCAAACCCTTACCTTGAGCAGGTGGCCGGCGGTCGCGGCGGCCGCGCGCGCGTCGTTTGGCTGGCGCCTGCGCGCGCTGCCATACACCTACACCGCCTTCCGGGACGCGCACGCCCGCGGCTGCCCCGTTGCGCGCCCGCTCTTCATGGCCTTCCCGGCAGACGCCGCCACGCACGCGAACAACGCGCAGTGGTGCGCGGAGCCCGCGGCTGTGCGTGCGCACGCGCGTCCGCAAGGGGGCGGACGCGCACCGTCGCAGGCCTTTCCTGGCCGAGGGCTGTTGGTCCGTGGTGCCCAGTGCAAGCAGACACGACCAGCGCTCTCTGCTCATGGTGTGGCCTGATGAGCATTGGGTTTGCCTGCAGAGCCCGCTGAGCGCACCATGCTTGTCTCCATCAACAACATCAACAGACATTGAGGGGGAGCCCCTACGTAGCCAGACGCAACGGCAGCTGCGTACACACCATGTCCACCGCCTGTCCTCCAATAGTTGAGACATGCGGCATATCACAGTTTTTTGTTGAGGGTCAGGGTAGGTCTGCTCCTGACCGCTTCCTGGTGTGCGGCCGCCGCCAGGATGCTGGGCGACGCGCTCATGGTCGCGCCGGTGCTGGACCAGGGCGCGACCTCGGTAACCGCCTACTTCCCGGCGGGCGTGTGGTACAGCCTGTACGACTTCTCCGCCGTGGATGCCACCGGCGGCGGCCGCCAGATCGCGGTGCCTGTGCGCTCCCCGCGCTCTGGGGGAGCATCACGCCACACAGCCCTGCGCGCAGCTGATGCTGACTGCCACGCTGGTCCTACCCTGTGGGTGATGATGATGTGCCTTAACGGGCGGGCGCACAAGGCAACTTGTGTTACCTGGAGCGCTTGTTTTTGCATGTGCAATGCATGCCGAGTGTGTGGTGCTCAGGCTTGAGCCATGTACGAGCATGCTGATCTCCACGCAGAAGCATGCCTGTCTCCAGCCCATAGCTTTGTCCGCAGCATACTGGCTCGGCCAAGCACTTGCCTTTGCTGGGCCGGCTCCCTGTCCTGGTATGCACCAGCAGGCGGTGCAGCGCAGAGCTCTGCGCGACAGGGAGTGCCCTCGGCCCAGAAACGCAGCCCCGTGCGCCCGCGCGTGCAGGCGGCCCTGACCGCCCCGGCCCCGGTGTACGTGCTGGGCGGCAGCATCGTTCCCCTGGGCGCGGCTGGCTCCAACGTGACCTCCCAGGCGCGCGCCCGATCCGCCTAGCGTCAGCCTTGCTCCAGCCTGTAACCAATTGGCTTGCGCAGGCTGGTGAGCCGAAGGCGACTGCCTGCTTGTGCCGGAAGCATGCGCGCGCCACCCGCTCGCCAGGGCCTGGGGTTGGCCCGTTCCAAGGCTCGTGGCTGGCGGCGCTTGCTCTGCGCGATTGATAAACGCAACCCAGCTGAGAAGTGCAGATAGCTGCAGTGGCCGCGCGCAAGGCGCTGCTGAGCCGAGGGGCTGCCTGGTGCCCTGCAGGCGAGGGCGGCGGGGCTCACGCTCGTCGTAGCGCTGCCGCGCGGGGGCGCCAGCCCGGCGGCGCGCTGCGGCGGCGCCTGCGGCGACGGCGCGGCGCTCGGCCCCGCCGAAGCGCAGGCCTGCGGCCACATGTACCTCGACGGCGGTGCGCCCGCGGCGGGTGCACGACTCGCTGGCGCTGTCACCATGCCCGGCTCATCCCTGCAGCCTGCCATGCGTGTGAACACGCAGTGCACGCGGCGCCCCCGTGCAGCATTCATCGTGGACGTACTGGGCCCCACAGGTCCTTCATCCTCCTTGCATCCCAATGCTGACTTTGGCCGGCCCTGCTCTGCGCGCGTGGCCGCATGTATTGCGGCAGGGTCATGGTGCAGCTTTAGGATGCCTTCTGCCATAGGGGTAGGGTTAGCTAACCCTAATCCTACCCTAACCGGATGCGCAGGCGAGGAGCTGGCCGTCAGCGACGCGCGCGGCCACCGCCTGGACTTACTGGCGCGGCTGCAGGCGGCGCCTGGCGGCGGCGCGCGCGGCACTCTCTTGGCCACGTGGGCGCCCGGGCCGAGCACCGCCGCGGGCGGCTGCACCGCCAACACGACGTGGCCGCGCCTGCAGTCCGTCGTCGTGCTGGGCGTCGGGCCTGTGGACATCTCGAGCGTGTCCGTCACGGTGCCCGCCCGGCAGCCCGCTGGCTGCTGTGCCGTAGCATGTGCGCCTGTCATCGAGAGCCTGAGCAGGGCGGGTCTCACTGCCAGGGGTGAGCTGCTGTTGGTGCCCTTGCAAAGTACCAGGGACCCCACAACGCTGAACAGACGATTTAATGCATTCCGTGCAAATGCGCGTCTGTTGACTGGCCGGCTGTGACCATCGCCAAGGGGCTGCAGCCTCCTGCGCATGCCGTGGCGCAGGCGGCATCGGCGGCGACGGCGGCCGCGCAGCGCCCAGTGCACTCGCTCGCGTTCGCGGCGAGCGCTGCGGGCCCGCCGGCGGGCGCCGCGCCGGCGGGCGACAGCGCCCCAGTCGGTTTCGGCGCCGCGCGCTACGACGCCGCGGCTCGCGTGCTGACCATCGAGGGGCTCAGCTACCAGCTGGCCTGCCCAGAGAGCCTGCGCGTGTCCTGGAGCGGCCAGGCGCTGGGTGGCGGCGGCGCGGCCAGCATGAGCACGGCGGGCTAGACGCGCAGGGACCGCAGGCGGGATATGAGATGGGTAGTAGGCAGACATGGGCGCCGTGGCCCAACGCATGCTGATTCTCTGTGAACGTTGGGTAGTTTCATGTCAGGCTCTCTGACATGCCTGCATCCTGCTACTGTCAGGGCTGCGAGCGCTGGCTGGCGATCATGGGCTTGTGCGCGGCCGCCCCATATACTACCAGTGTAGGGAGAAGCAGCACTGCAGGCTGGCGTGTGCAGGGTGAGCGGGAAAGCCCGCGACTTTGCGGTGGCTAGCATGGAGCATGTCTTGGACGAGGCTTGGGCAAGATAGGCCAGCGTGGCAGCGCATGCAGCCCACCGGCAGCTTTCCTCAATAGCTGGGGACACTGTAGAGCCCGGCATGCGTTCCCTGGCCATTGCCGGGAGCGAGCCGGTGCGTCCAGAATTTGAAGATGCTGGGCATAGGAGGCAATCAAAACTTGCATTTTGACTTTGCTAGCTAGAGACTAACTAGATTGGACTAGACACCACGGTGCTAGCAGTTCCGACTCAACAGGTGCTCCAACGGGCGTTGGGTTTGAACTGCATGCGCAGGTGCCCAATGGGCTGTTCATATACGTACTGACGGGTGCTGCGTGTGGTTTCTGCTCCTTCTCGCAGAATTTATTATTCAGGCAGCAGAGGGCGTCCGCATTGTCTGTGCCTTGTAGGCACGGGCGAGGTGCCCGGGGCAACACACTTGCGCCAGGATAATTGCGTGTTGCACCGCAAAGTGAGCGGGCGGCCTTTGGGGCCAAACGGCACTGTGATGTGAGGCGCTACTGCAGCCGGTATTGTTGCAATTCGGGGTACTTTGCTACGGCATGCCAAAAATGTTCTTTATTTAAAGTCTGGGGTACGGTATCTGATGGCCCACAAAAGTGCTTATGTAACAGCGAGGTGCACATTGAGAGTGTCAAAGGTATGGCAGGCAGGTTTGGCCAGCGAGTGTAAGCCTGCATAGTGTTCTAGGAGCCTGAACGGATGCGAGCGCTGTGATGGAGCTGAGCGCCAGCGAGCGATATAGCGCAGCCGCGCTGTACACCCTGGCTCTGCATGCCACGCAGGTAGCGGGGGATGATTGCAAACTCTTCTTCTGCGTGAGGAGCATTGCTTGCTTTTGGTGGCCAGGTGTCCCAAAGGCAGGTTGTGCAAGACAGTTTGTGGCGCGACAGGAGCAGGCGAGCGCCGCGGCGGCCGGGGATGCGCTACCGCGCGAGGCGCACGGGTCCTGGGGGTGCTCGCCCGTCGATCTTGTACTTTTCTTTTCAAAGCTGTAGTCAAATGCACACAACCGGGTCACCCGTCACCCCTCTAAAGCTGCTGCACCCCTGCCTGCGCCTCCAGTGTGCATTGCGCCTCAACGAGACCAGCCCGCGGGCTTCCGTGCGCGCAGGGCGCCCGCAGGCGCGGAGGTGAACAGTTTTGCCGGCGCCGGGCCCGCCGACGGCGACGAGTCGGCCTGGCTCGCGGCCTGGGGCTGGGACCTGTGTGCGCCGGGCGGCCTGTGCGAGCGCGCGTACGAGCACCTGGGCCTGCCGCCCAGCGGGTGGCCGGCCCTGAAGGCGCTGCCGGAGGTGTCCCCCCGCTTCCGGTCCCGCAGCGGGCTCGCTGCTGACCCATTCGCTACCAATTATCAGCGCTGTTCCTCTCCAAAAAGCCTGCTTGCCGTTCAACAGGTGGAGAGTGAACGTAAGCGCCGGGCGGGCGGGCAGGTCGCCGGCGGGACGCCGCTGGAGCACTTTGCGGGCGCCTACCTACCCGCGCTGGGCATCGACGCGCCCGCGCCCGCGCCCGCAGCACCCACGGGTCACGCCGCTCCAGCCACGGGCCGGGAGGCCACGGCGGCCAGCGCCGCGGGCGCCGCCGCCAGCCTGGCGCGCTCCGAAGGCGTCGCGCCATGCTCGCGCCCGCCGCCCGTGCAGCTCGACGCGGGCGCTCTGGGGCCGCCTGATGGGCCGGCGGGCGGCGCCGGCGCCGGCGCCGCCGACGAGCCTGATCAGGCGGCCGCCCTGGAGGCGGAGGCGCGCCGCTGGGACCTCGCGCGCGAGCAGCTCGCGCACGGTGAGGCGCCGCCCGCGGCGTGCGGCGCCGCCAGTCCTGACCCAAACCCTGGCTTGGACCCTGGTGCGGCAGCGGGCGACGCTCGTGAGGAGCACGGCGCCACCGCAGCAAGCGGGGCTGGCGGCACCGCGGATCAGGAGCCTGCGCAGGCGCGCGGCGGCGGGCAGCGACCCGACGATCTACGCAGCGCGTCCAGCCTGGCGCGGGGCGCCGCGTTGGGCGGCGGGCGCGCCGCGGACGCCAACACCACCGCCGCCGCGCTGGGCGCCGTGCAGGCGCGCCCGGGCGCTGCCGAGTTCCATGCAGGCTGGCTGAGCGCGATGCTGGAAAGTTGCCGCGCTTCTGCACCCCCTGTTTCTGTGTGCCGGATGTCAGGCCTGCTGCGGCGCACACGCGTTCCCAGGTCTCTCTCCGCATGTCCTGTCCCTCTCCTTGTACCCCGCCTGTGCGCTGGATGAGGTGCGCTGGGGCGCCCTGCAGGCGCTGCTGGAGGGGTCGCTGGCGCGGCCGCGCATGCCGACGCTGCACGACGTCGTCGCGGCCGCCTCCGCCGGGGACCCCGCGCGCGCCCAGAAACCAGACGGCCCCGAACCCCCTGGCGGCATGGGCGTGCGCTCCGGTGACGCCAGCACGGCCAGACAACCTGGGCCCGGCGCCGACGGGAACCCCGCCGAGGGCCCGCAGCCCGCGCCGGCGGTGCGCTGGTACGATGCGCGCGCGCGCGTGGCGCTGAAGCGCGTTGCGGCGTGGCTGCTCGTGCCGCCCGGCAAGCTCGCCACGCTGGAGCGCATCGCCGCGCAGCAGGCGCAGGTGCGGGCGGCCTGCCTGACAGCGTGGTACATTGGGTTGTGCCTTCCTGCTTGCACGCCCGCCAGACGCGGTCCATGCGGCAGCCGGCGTCGTTCTCGTTCTCTCCCTGCTGTGTGATGCTCGAGTCGCATGAGCTGCAGAGCGTGGGACGCGCACAATGGCTGCGCACGGGCGCACGTGTGCTGACGCCCTGTGCGCAGCGGGCCTCGACGACCACAGCGGTGCCCTGCAGGCACCCGCGGGCGTTGTGGAGGAGAAGCAGCCGCCGTCCAGCTGGGGCCGCGGCGGGCTGCGCGCGCTGCAGGTGGGCGCGGCGGCAGTGGGCGGCGGCGCGCTCCTCGCCGTGACGGGCGCGCCCCCGCCCTACGCCCGCGCCGCCCTGGTCTCGGGCATGTGGGGGAGCGGGCGCAGCCCGCGGCGCTGCCCCGTGCTGGGCGCTCAGCTGGACGCGCATCACGCGTGAGCGCGGCGCTGTGCACGAGCTGGCTGGGCGCTCCCGACGTGACCAGACTGCGCTGCTGACGCGCTGCATGGCGCTAGCGCTCATCGTGCTTGGGCCGTGCTGGGAACACGCCTGCTTCCGAGGGCGGGGGGCTGCCGCTGCGAACACCACTGTGAGCGCCAAGGTCGCAGCGCAGCCGACGGCGCGAGGGTGCAGTGCTCCAGCAGCGGGGCCTGCTGGCGCAGCGCGGACGCGCCAGCCAGCGTGTAGCAACAGCCAGGCGCGCGCGCGCAGGCGGCTTGGCTGCGCCGGCGATCGCCGCGGTGGCCGGCACGGTGCTGAGCAGCGTGGGCACGGGCGCGGCCGCGGCCGGCGCGCTCACCGGCTTCGTCGGCAGCTCCGCCGGCGCCGCGCTCACCGTGGCCGGCTTCGGCGCCGGCGGCGCGAAGGTGGTCGGCGGCCGCATGGCGCGGCGCCTGGGTGCGCCGACGCGCGATGCGCTGTTAGGGTAGGGGTGCGCCGCACCTCACGCACATGCCCTGCTCCGTTGATGGCCTGCTGCCTGCCCTCGTGAGCGCGCACGCGACAGCGGGCAGCGGCCATGGGTGGCGTCAGACTGCAGACGAGGTCAGGCATGCGCGCGAAATCAGAGCTTTTCCGCAGGACGCCCGGCCATTACGAGCTCCGCCCGCGGGTACGGCGCTCTGCGGGCTCAGCGCGGGGCGCGCGGCGCGCGCAGGCGACGTGAAGGAGTTTGGGTTCCGGGAGCTGCCGGCCGGGGGGGGCGCGGGCGCACACGGCGCTGCTCAGGGTCCGAAGCCCAAGCAGGAGCACAAGCACAAACAGCACCACCTGGCGCAGCTCAAGCCCGTGCCGCTGGCCGTGGACGGCGAGGCGGACCCGCGCCTGGCGCTCACCATCTGCGTCTGCGGTGCGCATCCCTGCAACAACCCGAGCGCGTGGTCCCCGCGCCGGCCGCCACAGGGGCGCTCGCACAGGGAGGCCGGGCGGGCTGCCTGTGTGCAGCGCGCGTGGCGCGCACGCGCGGCGAGCATGCACGGGCGAGGGCGGGCACGCATCAGTTAATACGAGCATTTGTTTGCAAAGCCTTGCTAGCGAAGGAGGTGAGGGCGCTGGCACGAGGACGTGCGACACTGGCTCATGCGGATGCTGCGCGTGGGCGGTGTGCGCGGGCGCTGCTGCGAAGGCGTGCCATCGGCGCTGCGCTGCACGAGCACAGCGGCGGCTGGTGACCATGTGCCGGGGGCTGCTGACAGACCTGCTGCGCTCAGGCGCCCTGCCTGAACAGCCACGGCGCGGCGAAAGCAGCGTGGGTCGGGATTGGGCTCACATGCGTCGGCTGCTTGTAGCCCTGACACCGACATGAAGCAGCACATTGTCGCCAGCCTGACAGGGCACCCTACCCTAACCCTGATGCTCTGGCCTGGCGGTGCGCGCCAGGCTGGGCCGCGGAGCCGGCGGACTTCACGGCGGTGTGGGCGGGCGTGGACGCGGACGCCAGCCACGCGTTCACGCTCGTGTGGGAGTCCGAGCACCTGCGCAAGCTCAACCAGTCGCTGCTGGCGGTGCTGGCCAGCGCGGTGCGCAGCGCCCTACCCAACCCCTGGCGGCGAAGCCCTGCCCTACCCAAACCTGCGTCGCCGTCCCGGCTCACACGGAGCCCGGGTGCAGCTGCGCGGCCGGCGGGCGAGCCTGTTGGACTCCGCAGGGTTAGGGCCTATCTAACCCGGCCAGCTTTGGCCGCGCAGAAGGCGGGCGGCATGTTCCTGGACAGGCCTGTGTTGCACTGCAGGGTTTAGGGCCTAGCTAACCTGGCCTGTTCTGGCGCCGCAGGCCGCGCAGAAGGCGGGCGGCATGTTCCTGGACAAGTTTGTGCTGCACGGGCTGCTGGGCGCGGCCACGCTGCCGCTCACCGCGCTGAGCGCCGCGTCGCTCATCGACTCCGCGTGGGCCGTGGTGCGCGGCCCCGCGCGCGGCCGTGGCGGCGCCGGCGCGTCGGGGCCCGGGGCTGCTGGGCGCGGCCCGCGCCGCCGCCGGTCCATGCAGGGGGCCGGCTGCGAGGGACGACCGCGCCCCAGCCCTGCCGGCCTCCGCCCTCGAACCTGCCCACCTCCCGGGTGCATGCGGGCCTGCCCCAGACTGATAGCTGGCCTTGGGGACTACACCCTACCATAATCCTATCTACCGCGCCCGCGCAGGCCATGAACCGCGCGGTCCAGGCCGGGCAGCTGCTGGCGCACGTGCTGGCGTCCGGCGCGCACGGCGGGCGGCCGGTCATGCTGGTCGGCTACTCCATGGGCGCGCGCCTGGTTTTCCACTGCCTGCTGGAGCTGGCGGCGCTGCGCGCGCGCGGCGTGGTGGAGGCCGCCGCGCTGCTGGGCGCGCCCGTGCGCGCGGACCGGCCGGGCGAGTGGGCGGCCGCGCGCGCGGTCGTCGCCGGCCGCCTCGTCAACGGCTACTCCTCCCACGACTGGGCGCGTGCCCTCAGAGTGCCCCAGGGTGCCAGAGTGCCCTGGACTACCCGCATGCGACCCCTTGCCCTCTCCCCTGTCTCACGCCGCGTCCGCGCATGCGGACCGGCCGGGCTGGTGGACGCGCGCGCGCGCCGTTGAGCTGCCGTGGCAGGGCGGGAG
>JAABUJ010000407.1_pt1 | contig 86683 bp, 87 predicted proteins | sample 5559131 | NCBI WGS metagenome assembly JAABUJ01 (sample SAMN10711875, study PRJNA513366) | rock metagenome | isolation source: Antarctica rocks | place: Antarctica: Victoria Land, Mt New Zealand nord | collected 2016-01-07 | reverse complement strand
CGTCGACGCTTCGAGACCACGGCGCGCACGCCCAGCGCCGCACCGAGCGCCGCCCGCAGGCCGTCGCAGTCGTCGACAGCGACGATGCGGTAGCTGCTCTGGCGCTGCTGCGGCCGGCCCGCGCGGTTGAAATGGATGAGATGTGGCCGCCCCGGCTTCTCCTCGCGAAGCTTCAATCCCCCGTGCTCGACACAAAAATACGTGTCCCGCTGAGTGATGACGCCGCAATCATCGGCGCCGAGTACGCCACAAACGGCCAGTGACCACTCCGGGACGGGGTCTGTCGCCTTCAGCTCAACATTGCGCCGATCAGAACCGATCACGCTCATGCCCTGAGGATATTCTCGCCCCCCAACGATCCACCCGAGCTTGATGCGGGTCGTCGACGCAGCACGGAAGTCCCGTCAGGGGATCCTCGACCGGGCGGGTCAGGTGGGGCGGTGCCACGATGAGGTGATGCCCGCTGATCGCGCGATCATTTTCCGGCTGGCCACGAGCCCCCGGTTCGAGCGAGCGGCGCGGACTCTGCCCGCGGGTGAGCGTCTGGCCTGGCGATCGGCTTCTCGCTACGTTGCTGGTACGACCGCTGCAGATGCCTTTGAGCTGGTCCGGGAGCTGCACGAACGGGGAGTGGGCGCCAGCATCGACCAGTTCGGTGAGCAGATCGACGATGTCCGGGTCGCCGAGCGGGTCGCCGCTGATTACCTGCGGCTGGCCGGCGAGCTGGACGCATTGCCGCAGGATGCTTGGCTGTCGATCGACCTCTCCCACCTCGGTCTGGACGTTGACCTGCCGGGATGCGTCGAGCGCCTCGCTGCGATCGCCGGACGGCTGAGCGGTGGCCGGCGCATCCAAATCGGGGCAGAGGACCACGACCGCGCCGATGCCGTGCTGGAGTGCATCTTGAGCGGTGCCGGCCACGGCCTCGCTGATTGTCTCGGCGCCACCGTGCAAGCCAACCTCCGGCGTGCCCCAGTGGATCTGGAACGTCTGATCGCGGCCGGCGTGCATATCCGCTTGGTCAAAGGCGCCTACGTCGAGTCGCCGGACCGCGCGCTGCCCTACGGTGAGGTCACCGACATCGCCTACCTGCACCTGGCGCACCGCCTCGCCGAAGCCGACGCACAGTTCGCGTTGGCCACTCACGATGGCGTCCTGCGCGAGGCGCTGTTCGCCGCCCTCGGCCTCCGCCCCGTCGAGCAACTTCTCGGCGTCCGACCTTCAACGCTCGATGATCTCATCGCCCGTGCCGTGCCCACCCGCGTATACCTACCCTTCGGCGCAGCCTGGTTCCGGTACTGGATGCGTCGCCTCGCCGAATCCCGGGGCAGCTGAACAGCAGCCACCCGCGGGGGGATCGGCGTTCGGGATTGCCGCGTCCGCCTGGATCTGGCTGGCTGCCGTAGCCGACACCGAGGGATCCATCTCATCCCTGTGCCGTAGGGTAAGCGCGATGAGCCAGTCCTATTGGCAGAACGCGGCCGCTGACGAGGCGATGCAGGACGAGCACGGGTTCATCTGGAGGGCGATGCTCGAGACGATCGACATCGACATCGGCGGCCGGCGGGTCCTCGATGCCGGCTGTAACCGGGGCGGGTTCCTGCGGCTGCTCGCCGATCGATGCGCCATCGCCGAGGGATTCGGCTATGACCCGCATCTGGGGCGATCAAGGACGCCCGGCGGCTCGTCGGGCAGCGGCCGCTTCAATTCGAGGCCGCCGACACGATACCCGCCGGGTGGGATGGTTTTGACGCGGCGTTCAGCCACGAGGTGCTGTACCTGCTCCACGACCTACCGGTGCACGCGCGAGCAATGTTCGGCGCGCTGGTGCCCGGGGGCGTGTACTACGCGGTCATGGGTGTTCACGCCGCCAGTCCGCTGATGGCGCAGTGGCATCGCGCCAACGTGGAGCAGCTGCAGCTGCCTGAGCTGTACGACAGCGACGAGGTGGTCGCCGTCTTTGAGGCGGCAGGGTTCCACACAGCGGCCGCCCGGCTCGCGATTCGCTTCGTGCCCGCCGCGGGCCACGGGCATCACAGCCGGGGGCGGCTGCTTGACTGGCTCGATTATTACTGCGACCAGAAGCTCCTGCTTCGCTTCAGCCGTCCGGCGGAGTCCAGCGCTACCGCAACTCCTTGAGATCACGGATCGCGGCGGGATGCCACTTCGGTATGCCGACGGACGCGGCAGAAGCTTGGGAGGCTGCTCACGACCAGCGGCGCGCCGGGGGATCTCGCAGCGGGATCGTCGTCCGTGGGCCTAGATCCGTTTCAGCCTTGTGGCGGTCTGAAGCGCCGGAGCGTACTGAGATCCGCGACCGGCCCGAGATGCGCGAGCTTGTCCGGATTGACGATTGAGCTCACGCTTTGGATCTGATCCTCGGCGATTTCGAGCGCCCAAACGGCGATCAGGCGATCGTGGCCGTCGAGCAGGAGTGCTCCGGGCGCCCCGTTGACTTCGGCCGGTCGGATCGACGCGCCGGGGATCCGAGCACCCAGCTTGACCCAGTTGAGCAGCGTGCGCGCGACGCGGTTGCGGCCGTGCAGCGAGCGCGCGAGAGCCGGGACTTTGCCGCCGCCGTCGCAGGTCAGTACTACGTCGTGCGCGAGCAGCGCTTCGAGTCCGGCGAGGTCGCCGTCCTTCGCGGCGGCGAAGAACCGGTGGGCGAGCTGCTCGCGCTGCTTGCGGGAGGTCTCAAACCGCGGGCGTCGCTGTTCGACGTGGCGTCTGGCCCGGGCCGCGAGCTGGCGGACGTTGTCCTCGCTTTTGCCCACGATTCCGGCGATCTCGTCGTAGCGGTAGTCAAACACGTCGCGCAGCAGCAGCACGGCACGCTGCTCGGGCGACAGGCTCTCGAGCAGCACCAGCATCGCCATCGACAGCGAGTCGGCCATCTCGGCCTGCCGCGCCGGGTCGTGGTTGCTGTCGGTGAGGATCGGCTCGGGGAGCCACTCGCCGATGTACCGCTCGCGGCGTGCCCGGGCGGAGCGCAGCTCGTCGATCGCCAGCCGTGTGGTCACGGTCGCGACGAATGCCCGCGGCGACTCGAGCCACTCGCCGTCCTCGAGTGCGCGGTGCACTCTGAGCAGCGTCTCCTGGACCACGTCCTCGGCTTCGGTGACGCTGCCGAGCATCCGGTAGGCGATTGCGAACGACGCCGGGCGCAGCTCGTCGAAGAGTTGCTCGACCGAGCTCACGCTGCGAACCCTTCCCGCCAGCTGGGGTGCTCAGGCTGCCAGCCGAGCTCGCGCTTGGCCTTGGCGTTTGACGCTCCTCGCACCTCGGTCATCATCACCGCGCCGGCCTCGCCGGCGAACAGTCGCCCGACGAACCGCGGCACCCGCCACGGCTTCGGGGCACCCAGCTTCTTCGCCAGCGCTGGCAGCCAGTCAGCGACCGGGGCGGGATCGTCGTCGACGACGTTGTAGATCCCGCGCTCCCCGTGCTCGACCGCCCCGACGGTCGCGTCGGCGGCGTCCGCGATGTGCACGAACGACCACACACCGGCAGCATTGCCGACCAGCGGGAACTTGCGCTTGCGGATCATCTCAAACTGCTCGCCGCCCGCCGACATCGACGTGCCGGGACCGTATAACGCGCCGTAACGCAGCACGATCCCCTCGGTCCAATCGGCGCCGGTGACCGCGGCCTCCAAGTGCCGAATCGCCGCCAGCGATTCGCGCATCTCGCGCGCGGGTGTCGGGTCGAGCGGATCCTGCTCGCTCTTGACCAGCCCCCCGGTGCGTGCGTACGGCCAGCTCGTATAGCTCTGGGCCACGAACCGTCGCACCCCGACCGCGCGCCCGGCCGACAACAGGTGATCGGTGCCCTGCGTCCTGAGACGGTTGGTCAGCGCGAAAGCGCGGTCAAAGTGGCGCGTGTCGATCGCGGCGATCGCCGTCAGCTGATGGACGATCACGTCCGGCTGCGCTTTGCCGACCGCATCAGCGACCTGATCAGGATCAAGCGCATCGGCGACCACCGGGCTGGCGCCGAGGTCGCACAGCGCCGCCTGCTTGGACTCGGTGCGGGTCATTCCCACCACCTGATGGCCGGCGGCCACCAGCCGCGGCACCAGCCGGTTGCCGATCGCTCCCGTCGCGCCCGCAACAAAAACCTTCACTGCGGCTCCTTCCGTCGATTCCACCAACTTGACGAGATAGCCGGCGTGGCTGTGACAGTCCATATCGCGCCAGGTGGCACGCAACGAACCTTGCGCCATGGCGGGCGATGTCCACAGTAGAGCTCTGCCGCGGCGTCGAGACGACGGCGTCAGCGCCGGCGACCCGACTTGGTCGCGTCCATCGCGTCCGGAGTCACGACATCGGGTGTCAAGACCTCAAGCGTGGGGGCTGGATCTCGGTTGCAGGGGCGTTAGCGCCGGCCCGTTCTCCATCTCCGCGCCGATGACCCCATAGCGCCGTCCCGCTCGTCTCGGCGTGGCTCAGGCGGCTCGCCGCCGCGGCCCGTGGGCGCCGAGGCAAGCCATCAGCTTGACGAACGTCGAGGCGGCGCAAGCAGCGCGCTCTGACTACCGGCTGCAACTCAGCTGACGGCGTCCATCTGACGGAGTAATGGGTTGCCAGTCTGCGTGAAAAGGCAAGCCTTGACAGGAGTCAGAATCGAATTCTAGTATTCGATTCTAATGACTGCGGCATCCCGCACGAGAGCCCGTTCGGTGGCGACGCGAGATCGCCGGCGAGCGATCCTTGACGCTGCACTCTGTTGCTTTAGTGAGCGGGGCTATAGCCGGACTCAGATCCAGGACGTAAGGCGCCTGTCGGGGGCCAGCACGGGCAGCATCTATCACCACTTCGGTGACAAGGAGGGGCTCGCCGCGGCGCTGTACGCCGACGGGCTGGAGCGCTACCAGGAGGCGATGCTTGGTTGTCTGGAGGCGGCGGAGACCGCTGAGGCCGGCGTCCGCGGGGTGGTTCGAGAGCATTTCGCCTGGGTCCGGGGCAATCCAGAGCTGGCCCGGTTTCTCGGTTCGCGCCGGGAAGCCAGCGTGGTGATCGCGGGCGAGACCGCCGTGCGGAAGCTCAACCGTCAGTTTGCCCGTCGGGCCTACGCGTGGCTGCGCGACGCCCGCGACGCCGGGGCCGTTGGGGACGCGCCGCTCCCCGTGCTTATGGCCGTCGTGCTGGGCTCGTGCCAGGAGCTGACTCGGCTGGCTGACCGCCGGACAGAGATGGCGAGCGGGGCGGAGGTATCGGCCCTGGCGGAAATCGTCTGGCAGGGCGTGCGCGCCCGTCCCGGACAGGACTCGTAACGCTGTGGCGCTCGCCGCAGCGAAACATGACCCACCAGGAGGAACGATGAACGCTGATCAGATGATGGAGTTCGCCACGCGCTACCGTCAACTGTGGAAGCAGCACAACCTCGACGGGCTGATGGAGCTCCATGACCCCGACTGCGAGCTGCACGTCGTGGGCACCGAGCCGGGGACTGGAGAAGATCCGCGAGGCCTTCGGGAGTCTGTTTGAGCAGTTCCCCGACCTCTACTTCGAGGGTCGAGCGCTACACGCCGGTGAGGGCCACTTCGTCTCTGAATGGATCGTCAACGGCACACCCGCCGGCCGCGTCAAGGTCTTTGGCGTCGAAGGCCAGCCGATCCAGGAAACGATGCGCTGCTTCGGGACCGACGTCTTCACGGTCGCCGACGGACTGATCACCTCAAAGCACAGCTACTTCGACAGCCTGGCGATTGCCAACCAGCTCGCCGGCGACCGCCAGGCCGCCGAGCAGGTCCCGGGTTAGAGACGCCGGAGACGACGTGAGCGCGCCAGCCACAAAACGGACGCTCACGATCTGCTGGCAGGACCCGTTCGCCGCCGCGGCGCAGAGCCTCCAGATGTCAGGTCTGGAGGCCCTGCAGGCCATGGCCCGCGGCGAGATCCCGCGACCGCCGATCGGCGAGCTGATGGGGATCGAGCCCGGCAGCGTGCAGGAGGGTCATGTCTGCCTCGGACTGGTCCCCGGCGAGCAGCACTACAGCAACAGCGGCGCCGCCCATGGCGGCCTGGCCTCGACTCTGCTTGACTCCGCGATGTATCTCGCCGTGCACTCGACGCTGCCCCAAGGGGTCATCGCCAGCACCCTGGAGATCAAGATCAACTACTTGCGGCCGATCACCGTCGAGACGGGCCCGGTGATCGCCGACGGCCGGGTGCTGCATCGCGGCAAGCAGCTCGCGACAGCCACAGGCGAGATTCGCGACCGCCAGGACAAGCTGCTCGCGCACGGCACGACAACCTGCCTGATTCGCAGCTAACCCTCCTGCTAACGGAGGGTGTGAAAGTGGCTGATTGGCGAGAGGGGCAACGTGACCCCGACGTTGTGGATCAACACGTAGTCGCGCAGGCAGAGTCCTGGACCGTTCGCACGCACCACCCGAGGTCGCGCTTCGGTCACGGCTCGAAGTGGCCAGGAGAGCGTCACTGCGTCACCGTCATCGGGCACGCTGACGCGCTCTTGAAGCTGCTCGTGTTCAAGGCGTGCGCGCAGGTCTGTCCGGGTCTCCACGCAGTGGTTGATCGCCTCGAGGTGGACGGCGAGGATCCGGGCGCCGGTGGGTGGCGAGCTAACGCGACCACGTCGTCGGCGGTCATCGTGATTGGATCTCCCTCGAGAAAGCGGGCGCCGCCGGCGTTAGCGACGACGATGTCGGGATGGTGGCGATCGACCGCCTCGCGAACCTCGTCGCACCAGATCGTGTCGCCGGCTAGGTAGAGCGTCGGCTCGTCGGGGGTCGTGATCACAAAGCCCGACGCCGGTGCCATTCGCTGCGCGATCTCACCGGTTCCGTGCCTTCCGTTGGTGCGGGTCACGCGCAGAGCGCCCCAGTCGAGGGCCTCCTCGACCGGGCGAACGTCGACAAACCCGCGATCTCGCAGGGCAGTCGCATCGGGCGGCTGGCAGAGCACCACCACCCGCTTTGGCAGCAGCTCAACCGCCGTGGCGTCCAGGTGATCTACCTACGTGCAGATGGGTCACCAGCACCGCCTCGACGTCTGCGGCGACGCTCTGCGCCGGCTCGGGCAGCTCGACGAGCGGGTTGCGACGGTCGTTCGGCGTGTTCCCCACCGCGGGTCTCGCCCGCGCGGGATCGAGCTGTGGGTCAATTAGCACCCGGCGCCCACCGACCTCGACTCGGAGAGTGGCATGGCGGATCAGACCGATGTGCACGCGACATGAGTCTACGTCTGAGCGGGCGGACCCGATCGGGCTCCGGGCCTACTGCGACCGCGACCTCTTTGGGTTCTACGGACCGGACCTGCGATGCAGGGCGCGCTGGCGGCCCGTCTCGTTCTACTTGTTCTTGCCGCTGACCACGGTCTTGAACGTGGCACCAGCCGTGAACTTGGGCGCCTTTGACGCCCTGATCTTCACCGGCTGCCCAGTCTGCGGGTTGCGTCCGGTACGAGCCCCTCGCTTCACGACCGAGAACTTTCCAAACCCCGTCAACGCAACCTCATCGCCCTTTCTTGAGCGTTTTCTGGACGGTATTCACCAACGAGTCGACCGCCCGCGCGGAGTCCGCTCGGCTCAGGCGACTGTCCCGCGCGATCGCTTCGATCAACCGCGTCTTATTCATTGCTCTCTCTCACTCGCGAAACGGAGGCAGAAGACCACGCGCTACAGGCGACGAGATGCCGCGTCAGGACGGCTCTAGAACGGCGGCCGACTGACGAACCGCTTGTGGCGCCCCTCGCGCCGACGTTGACGATCACCGCAAGCCGATCGGCTACGGGTAGGTTTCCATGCCGAGAGAGCCATATTCTGTCCATCGGAAGCGACGAAGCGACGTCGACTGCGTTTTCTCGGCCCCGAACTCGACCGGGCCGGTTGCCAGGGGTATCCGGCGCGCCGGCGGCGCGCCGTGATGCTCGGCAGACTGGCGCCCATGAGTAAGCTGGCCCTCGCGATCGCCGATGCCTTGCGCACGCGCTACCAGCTCGAGGTTGGCTTCGCAGAGCCGTTGCTCGGCGGATATGACGTCTGGGCGGAGTCCTGGCGCGTGGAGAGCGACCGCGGGCCTCTGGTCGTTCGGGCTGATCGCTCCATTTCGCTCCTGACGGCGAGCTGGCTTGCCGACGTCATCCGGCGCGCTGCCGACGCCGGAGTCCCGTGTTGCCTGCCGCTGAGTTCTACCGACGGCGCTGACGCGTTCTGGACCGGGGATGCCACGGTGACGGTGCGGGCGTTCGTGCACGGATGCGATCTCGACCGCGATGACCCTGGCCAGCTGCACGCGGCCGGGGCGATACTCGGGCAGCTGCACGCCACCTCGGCGGGCGCGCTCAGCACGCGCCCCTCGCCCAGCCCGTGGGCTGCCTGCTTCTGGCCTGCCGACCACGACCCGTCGACGCTGCGCGATCCGGAGCTCGACGCCTGGCACGAGGCGTTCACCCACGGCGGGAACCGCCGTTTTGCTCGCGGTGTGGTTCACGGCGACTTCTGGGCTGAGAACCTCCTGTGGGCTGACGGGCGCGTGGCCGCTGTCATTGACTGGTCTGAAGCGCGGGTGGATGTGCTCGCGCGAGAACTGGCGTGGGCGACGTGGGAGTTCGGCCACGACGAGACTTCACGAGAGCTGGACATCGACCGCGCCCGAACGTTCTTGGCGGGCTTTCGCGCTGTCAGCGGGTCGTGGGAGCCGGGCTTCGGGGATGTGCTCGTGCCGCTGATGCGCGTCGAGCTGCGACTGAACGCCCGCTACTCGCTCGCCGACCCCGAAGATGTCGAATACAACTCGGCGCTCCAGCGCGCCTTCGTGAAGCTGCGCCGCCAGTCTGCCGCTCCGCTGCTCGACCTTTGAAGGTTCGGCTTCCTGGGACAAGTTGCGGGCCTTGTCGCTCAAGCGCGACGAGGCCGCTTCGAAGGCTCGCGTGAGAGCATCGGAGCCGGTGTCGATCGACGCGGGGCGCTGGAACCACAACATCCACCACCACCCGATGATCCTCGGAGCAGTCGGCTCTGGGTGCGGCCGGGTGCTCGACGTCGGCTGCGGCGAGGGCATCCTGGCCCGAGAGTTGCTGGGTGTCGCCGAACACGTGACGGCCATCGACCGTGACCGCGCGAGCATCGAAATGGCTCGACAAGCGGACGAGGGCAGCGAGATCGAGTACCTCGTCGGCGATTTCCTGACCCATCCTTTCGCACCGGCGTCGTTTGACGCGATCGTCTCGGTCGCCGCGCTGCACCACATGGACGCCGGCTTGGCGCTCGGTCGGATGCGCCAGCTTCTCCGGCCCGCGGGGACGCTGGCCGTCGTCGGGCTCGCGCGCAGCCGCGTCCCCGCTGACCTGCCTCTCGACCTCGCCGCGGTCGTTGTCAACCTCGCGCACAAAGCACGCAAGTCCTATTGGGATCACTCTGCGCCGACGGTCTGGCCGCCACCGGCAAGCTACGCCGACATGCGCCGCATCGCCGCCCGCAAGCTCCCCGGGGTGCGCTACCGCCGCCACCTCCTCTGGCGCTACTCGCTCGTCTGGACCAAGCCGACGCGCGAGGCGTCGCGGTGAGCGATCCGCCTGCGGGAACGGCGGAGGAACACTCGGGAAGGCTCGGCGCGGTCGCCAGGCAGGCCCGTCGTCGTGCGCGCCGAAGGCGCCCGCCGCACGCCCGCTGACCGTTCCCTGGCTGGGAGGCCGCGACCGCTGGTTGGGACCGGACATCCAGTCCCCCTGACTGCTGCTCGCCGATTTGAGAGCGGCCGCCCGCGGCCCTCCCTGTCACGCTGCTGCTGGCGTTCCAACTCGCAAGTTTCCTCGGCACCGCGAGCGACTTTCGGATTCTCGGGCGGATACAGGAGTCTGGCGGAGACGGCGACGGTGTTCCTCGTCGTCCAAACTGGGCAGAGATGAGGCGGCCGGTGCCGACGCCTGCTCGGCCAGCCGAGCGGTAGCACTGCGTGCTTGCCGGACCCGTGCGAATCGAGTGATCCGCAAGCGCGTCGCCGAATGTCGCTCGCCCGTGGCGAAGCGACATGCACAGGTCGAGGACGCCTCGGAGTGCCGCAAGTCGTCCTCTTCCCTCTTCAGGAGCCAGATCGGGTCCTCGTGGACTCCCGCTTCGAAGGGAGTGCCTGCACGGCGGCTGCAAGCACTCGGTCCGGACGCTCTGAAGTTCCGTGGGGAGCCGGGAAGGCGCCGACATCGTCCGGCATGCGCGTTCTGTTGCAACGGAGGGCGCGTCCCGGGCACGCGCCCTCCGATGACCGATTGGCCAGCCCGGCGATGGCGGCTTGCACATCGGCGAGCGGCTCCGCCGCGCCGCCTTCTGCGGTGATCGCTTTGACCAGACATTGATCTGTATTCAGACGGCACCTACACCCACGGAGGCTCGCGCGTCGCGCAAGCGGGTTCTGCTCGTGAGCGTTGTCAGTCATCTCCCTCTGGCAGCGGGGACTGGCTGACCGGTCGTGGGGTCGAGGAATAGCCGTCGGTCGGAGTGCCGACTGAAATCGAACATGTTCTGAATCGTCCCGGTCCAGCTGTCGGCGGAGCCGTTGCCGATCCGCTGGCTGCCGAGCCAGTTGTCCTCGATGAAGCGCACGATCGACGTCTGTGTGGTGAATGTGTTGTCAATGTAATTGTGCTTGGCGTAGGGCGAGATCGCCAGCAGCGGAATCCGGGGGCCTACGCCGCAGCGAGCCGGCTCGGGAGTGCCGACATCGGTGGTCGGGACCTTCGCCGGGTTGGTGCCGCAGTCGCCGGCGTCGCTCAGCACGTCGAGCGGGGTCTGGGATTGGGAGATGATCGGTCCCATCTGGTGGTCATACCAGCCGTCGCTGTCGTCCCAGTTGATGATCACGGCGGTGCTGCGCCAGCTCGGCAGACGCTCGAGCTTGTTGATTGTCTCAGCGAGGAAGTGCTGCTCGTCGATCGGGTCGGAGTACCCGGCATGCCCGTCTTGGTACTCGGGCGCCTTGAGGTAGGACACGGCGGGCAGGTTGCCGTTTTCGGCGGCTGCCCAGAAGTCCTGGATGTCGTATTGGTGGTTGGCTTGATCCTGATGGCCGATCATCGCGATCGACGTGGGCGGTAGGTGCTTGGGGTTGGCGGTTGAAGCGTAGTACTGGAAGGGCTCGTGGTGGGGGCTGTAGTCCTTGACGGTGTTGCCCCCGATGTTGGTGTGCGTGCCTGTGCAGACCGCTGCGAGGTCGTCGGTTCTCGGCTGGCCAGAGACGTAGCCAGGACTAGCGAACCCGCCCTGGAACCAGCCCCAGGTGATCCGCCCCCGGTCGAGCAGGTCACCGAGGTTCTGCCCGCCGATCGCGATCGTGTCGGCGGCCCGTTTCCCGTCTTGGGTGCTGGAGCAGATGTCGTAATTGGGATCGGCGTCGCTGTACACCGTCGCTGTGCCATGCGGCTGGGGCGAGCCAGGTGTTGCCGACGCGGATCCTGGCGCAGTCGTGCAGGGCGGACCGCGGTACACGGCGCTGGTCGGTCCGCACAGCGCGCCGTAGGTGTTGCCCGCGGTCACATTGATCGCACCCGGCGTTGAGGGACCGAAGTTGGTTCCGAACAAGTTGTCGCTGAGCGCGTAGTGCTGGGCGTAGTTCCACAGACCGGTAACCGTGTTGCCGTCGTAGTAGTCCATGACCGCATAGTTCGGCGAGGTCCCCGTGCTCTTGCCCGTGCACTGCTGCACGGTCTGGCCGTGACCGGTGTCCTGCACGAACTGGTCCATCAGACCGTGGTCGAAAGCGGCCTGCTCAGAGGTGTAGCCATGGTCCTGATCGCAGGTCAGCGCCTGCGAGCGATCGAGGCGCTGCGGGTTGGAAAGATTAGGGTTATTCGTCAGCAGCGGCCCGGAGAGACCATTGACAGACGGGGTGCCTCGAGACCCATAGAACGAGGGCTCCCCGGGCGGGTTGGTGGCATCCGGGTAGGTGCCGAAATAGTGGTCAAAGGACACGTTCTCACCGAAGATCACCACCACGTGCTTGATCGGGGTCGAGGTGGCGCGATCCATGCTCACACGCGCCCGCGAGCGTGGATGGGCTGCCGCTCCGGCGACGCCCCCAGCGCTGAGGGCGACTATGGTCGCCAGCGACGCGGCGGCGGCCAGGCAGACAGCCGCCCGTGGCCGGACCGATCTCATTGTGCGCATCTAACATATCCTCCTATCGTCGGCTGACAGGCCGCAGTCCCAGCGTGGTTTTCACCGGATGGGCGGTCAGCCGTTGGACGTCGCTGACCGGACATAGACTGATCGTGCGCCTCGCCGAGCGAGTTACGATCCCGTAAACCGGGCACCCCGAGATCGAGCCAAACCGCCCTTGACAGAACGGCGACTTACTGCTTCGCGACTGCGGCTTCGTGGGAACGGCTGCGGCGTTGGGCAAGCCCTTGTCAGCGCCGCACCGTGGTACGGGTTCGGGCCGACCGGGAGCCCGGCATCCCGAAGGCGACGGGCGATTGCGGCTGCTGGGGTCCCGGAGCTCGGAGAACAAGATCATCCTCCAGCGGGCGAACGTCGAGTACTTGAACGCGGGGTGCTACTGGACGCGGATCTATGCGGCGCTTCACCAGCGCCGCCGGTCGCTGGCTTTGAGAAGGTCCTTGCAGCGCCAGATCGCGGACAAGCGGTGCGGCTGACCCAGGCCCGGAAGCTCGCGGTGGTGATCAAGGAGGGGTCCTGACGGCCAGGTGAAGACGCTTGGAAACGTGGCCGGGGCGTCGGGGCGTCGGGGCGCGGGTAGAGCTGGTCAATAACAACTTGGCCGCAACACTTCGGCCAGGAGTCGCCATCATCCGTGACGGGGGCGCCTCGGCTGTCCCTGCGCGCGCGGATCCTCCTCTCCCGCGCGTAGGGGACGGCCGTCTACACGAGCCATTTGAGTTGAGGTGATCTCGGACTGCCCGCTGTATGGTGGCGAGCGCCTAACGGAGCCCGGTCCGTCGCGTCACTGCATCTGATGGGACCGTAGCGGCTGTCAGCGCTACTGGCCAAGCAGGACACCCCAGCGCACCGACGGCTCTCCGCCCTGCCCGGTTCACAGGCTGGTCACATTTAGGTCACGACCCGGTAACGCCGGTGGGCCCTGAGGGCGGGAGCATCCGTCAAGTGTCGGGAACCGCTCACTCGCGCCGTGAGATGCTTGAGGTAGGCCCGTTGGAGATCCTCCCCGAGGAGCGCCTCGCGTGGGCGAGCGGTCGCACCCTGACGTTATCGATCCGCGAGCTGCGCATCCTTACAGAGCTGGCACGTCGGGCCGACCGGATCATGGCGCGGGAGGAGCTGTTTAGCCTCGTCTGGGGTCGGGAGCTGCGGCCCGGGGATCGGTCAGTGGACGTGTACGTGCGCAAGCTCCGCGTGAAGCTCGAAACCGCGCTACCCGGGTGGACCTTCATCCACACGCATTTTGGGCTGGGCTACCGGCTGGCCGCCGAGCGCAAATACAACGCCAACGATGGTTCACAGCCCGGCAACACGGCGTCGGCTGCGTCTGCAGAGACTTGGCCGGCCAAACACTAAGGAGATGACTATGAGAGTAGGTGGTATCAGCGCGGCGGTCGTGATGGTCACGGCGTCGCTCGGAGTGGCTGCATGCGGGTCCAGCAGCAGCTCGAGTTCAAGTAAGAGCTCGGGCTCGGCGGCCGCTTCGCCATCCAGCAGCTCACCAGCAGCGTCTTCGGGATCGAAGACCATAGTCGGCGCCGGCAGCACGCTGGTGGCGCCGCTGGTTTCGCAGTGGCAGCCCTCCTATGACTCCAAGTACGGTGTGGCGATTACGTATGGGGCGATCGGTAGTGGTGGTGGGATTGCGCAGATCACGGCCCGGACGGTCGACTTCGGTGCCAGCGACGCGCCGCTGACTCCCTCCCAGTTCGCCGCAGCGAAGGGAGTGGTGCAGATCCCGTGGGCGCTGGCGGCGACTGATATCGCCTACCACGTGCAGGGAGTCCCGAATAACCTGAAGTTGACCGGTCCGGTGCTGGCAGACATCTGGCTGGGCAAGATCACCGCTTGGAACGCGCCGCAGATCAAGGCGCTCAACCCCGGCGTCAACCTGCCATCGACCAAGATCGCGCCGGTGTACCGGACCGACGGCAGCGGCGACACGTTCGCGTTGACCAACTACTTCTCGCAGATATCTCCGGAGTGGAAGTCGAAGGTCGGAAACGCGACTCAGGTCCATTTTCCGGTCGGCCTCGGGGGCAAGGGCAACTCGGGCGTCGGCGGCGTACTGGCCAGCACCAACGGCGCGATCGCCTACATCGCGATCGCCTACGTGCTCGAAAACAAGTTCGACTACGCGCTGGTCCAGAACGCCGCCGGTAAGTATCCGGTGCCGGGGATCGCGAGCATCTCGGGCGCCGCCGCGGCGCTCAAGTCGGTGCCGGCCGATAACAATGTCTCGATCGTCAACCCGCCCGCGTCAGCGGCCGGCGCGTATCCGATCTCGACGTTCACGTATGCGATCGTCCCGCTGTCGAGTCCGAAGGCGACGGCTCTGAAACCGTTCCTGAATTGGGCGATCGCGTCCGGACAGGCAGATGGTCCGAAGCTCGACTTCGCGCCGCTCCTCGCGCAGATCGTGTCGGCCGACAAGGCGACGATCGCCAAGATCCAGTAGACCAGGTTGTGAGGGTCAGTCACTGCTGCCCGAACTTCGTCCAGGCGGACCGCCTCCGAACGGTCCGCCTGGCGTCCAAGTGAGAATTTGACCCGATGTCATCGTCCGCGTCGCCGCCGACACCCAAACCTCATGTTTTCGCTGTTTCGCCGAAGTTCACTGATCGGATCGGCGATCCGCTGCTGCGGGCGCTGACAGCGCTGGCCTCAATCGTCGGCGTCGGGGTGTTGGTGTGGATCGCGATCACAGTTTTCAATCAAGCGAGCCCCGCGATCTCGAAGTTCGGGCTGAACTTCGTCGGCTCGCAGACCTGGGATCCGGTCTCCAATCGCTTCGGGGCCGCGGATTTCATTTACGGCACGGTCGTCAGCTCGGCTGTGGCGCTGATCATCGCCGCGCCGCTATCGATCGCGATTGCGCTGTACTTGACCGAACTGGCGCCATGGGCGGTGCGCCGCCCGGTCCAGATCTTGGTGGAGCTGCTGTCCGCGATCCCCAGCGTGATCTTGGGGCTGTGGGGGATCTTGGTGCTGGGTCCGTTTTTGGGCAATCATCTCGAGCCTGCCCTGCATAGCGTGCTGGGCTGGATCCCGCTGTTCGGCGGCACGCCGTCGCCGTATGGGATGTTCAACGCGGCGCTGATTTTGACCATCATGGCGGTGCCGATCGTCAGCTCAATTACCCGGGAGGTCTTCGAGACCACGCCTTCAGAGCTGAAGGAGGGCGCCTATGCGCTCGGTGCGACGCGGTGGGAGATGGTCCGGATGGTGATCCTGCCCTACGCGCGTCCGGGGATCGTGGGAGCGGTGATCCTCGGCCTGGGGCGGGCGCTCGGAGAGGCGATCGCGGTCACCCAGGTGATCGGTAACACGGCCGAGATTCACGCCTCGCTGTTTGACGCCGCCGGCACGCTCTCGGCCCAGATCGCCTCTGAGTATCAGGGCGCGACCACGAACCTGCAGATCGCCTCGCTGATCTATCTCGCGGCGATCCTGCTCGTGATCTCATTGATCGTCAACATCGCTGCGCGGCTCATCGTGCGCCGGTTCAGCGTCCGGTAGCTCGTGATGGAGCAATCGGCCTCAAGTCGCTCGCGCGCACAGCTGACCGGTGGCCCCGGACAGCGCCGGCGCAAGCTGGTCAACCGGGCGATGGAGGGAGTCGCGACCCTCGCCGCGGGGGTCGCGGTCGCGGTCCTGGGGATCGTCATTGTCTCGGTGGTCATCAAGGGCGTCGGGGCGATCAACCTGGACTTTTTGACCAAGAACCCGGCCCCGTTTGGCCAGACCGGCGGCGGGATCGCTGACTCGATCGTAGGCACCGCCATCCTGGTCGGGGTGGCGACGATAATCGCGGTGCCAATCGGGATCCTGACCGCGGTCTACACCAACGAGTTCGCACGCCCGCGGGTCGCCGGCTTGATTCGCTTTGCGCTGGACATCCTCAACGGCGTCCCAACGATCGTGGTGGGCATCTTTGTGTTCGGAATACTGGTCGTCGGTCACACGCAGAGCGGGTGGGCGGGCTCGGTCGCGCTGGCGATCGTGATGCTGCCGATCGTCGCTCGCTCAGCCCAGGAGGTGCTAGCGCTCGTCCCGCGCGCCCTGCACGAGGCTGCGCTCGCGCTCGGACTGCGGCGCTGGCGGATCGTGCTGCGGATCGTGCTGCCAACCGCCGCGGGAGGGTTGATCACCGGCGCTGTCCTCGGTGTCGCCCGCGTCGCGGGAGAGACCGCGCCGCTGCTGTTCACCTCCTCGATCTTCTCCAACTTGGGAATCACAACCAGCCCGGCGCAGGCGCTGCCCAACATTCCCGTGACGATCTTCACACTCTCAGAGTCCCCCAGCCCATCCGATCACCAGCAGGCATGGGCCGCAGCGCTGGTGCTGATCTTCCTCGTACTCAGCTTGAGCGTGGTGGCGCGCACGTTCCACGACCGCAGCCGACGACGGCTACGCGGCTGAAACAATTGTCAAGGAGCCAGCTGACATGATCCCGTTTCGCACGACCCAAGCCGACAAGATGACCAGACCCGACCCCTCCACCGAGCAAGACGACGCGCCTGATCTAACGGCACTGGGCGGGGCGGCGGCAGTGGGCGCAGGCCATGGCGTTGAGATCGAGGGGTTGCACGCCTACTACGGTCAAAACCATGCCGTGAGCGGGATCGACATCGACTTTCGCGCTAACCACGTGACCGCGATCATCGGACCGTCCGGCTGTGGGAAGTCGACCATGGTCCGCTGCATCAACCGCATGCACGAGGAGATCCCAGGCGCACGCGCCGAGGGGACCGTCAAGCTCGACCAGATCGACGTTTACGATCCCACCGTCGACGTCACCGCCGTCCGTCGCATGATTGGGATGGTGTTCCAGAAACCCAACCCGTTCCCGACGATGTCGATCTACGACAACGTCGCGGCCGGGTTGAAGCTGACCGGCACACGGGGCGATAGCCTCCGCGAGCGCGTCCACACGTCGCTGCGGGCCGTCGGTCTGTGGGGGGAGGTCAAGAACCGCCTGAACACGCCGGGCATTGGCCTCTCGGGCGGTCAGCAGCAGCGTTTGTGCATCGCGCGCACGATCGCCATCGAGCCCGAGGTGATCTTGATGGACGAGCCGTGCTCGGCGCTTGACCCGGTCGCGACGCTGAAGATCGAGGAGCTGATCGACGAGCTCAAGGAGCGCTTCACGATCGTGATCGTCACCCACAACATGCAACAGGCCGGTCGCGTCGCGGACTCGACGGCGTTCATGCTCGATGGCCAGCTGGTCGAGCACGGACCAACCCAAGAGATCTTCACCAAGCCAAAGGACGAACGAACCGAACGCTACGTGACGGGAAAGTTCGGGTAGGCGACCGGTGCGACACGAGCCGCGACATCAGTTTCACGAAGCGCTGAAAGCGCTCGAGCAGCAGACGCTCGGCGGTCTCGATCTCGTGACCGAGCAACTCGATCGCTCGCTTGAAGCGATCAACTATCAGGATGTCGAACTGGCCGCAATCGCGATCGCTGACGACGACCGCGTCGACGGCCGTTACCTGGAGGTGCATCAGGGCGTGCTCTCGCTCCTGGCTACGCAAACGCCGGTAGCCACCGACCTGCGGATCGTCGCTGCGCTGCTGCACATCATCCGCTGCGTTGAGCGAATGGGCGACCAATGTGTGAACATTGCCAAGCTCGTTCCCCTCTCGGGCCACGAGTCGCCGAAGGATCAGGAGATGCTCGACGCGATCGAGCGGATGGGACGGCTCGCACGCTCGCAGGTTTTGCAGGCCAGGGAGTCGTTTGCCGCCCGCAACGTCGAGCTGGCGCAGGATCTCGCACGCCAGGACGTCGAGATCAACCGCATGAACCGCGAAATCTTCAAGCGCGCCGTCGAGATCGGCGACGACGTCGAGCTCCGCGAATGGGCGATGTTCATGATCCTCGTCGCGCGCTGCCTGGAGCGCGTCGGCGACAACACCGTCGATATCGCCGAACAGACCGTATTCGTCGTGAGCGGCCTGTTCCGGGAACTCTCTGACGCCTCACACGCCGCTCCCCAGCGATCAGAAGCCGCGCCGGGCTGAGCAGCATTTCCGAACGCCCTCAGACCGTGCGGAGGACCCGTGTAGGGCACGTCGTCGATCACGAGCCGTCCCAGCTGCGAACCCTGCTCAACCGCCCGCGCTCACAGTAGTTCGGGCTCGAACCCGGAATAGACGCGTTGCTTCCAATCGCCTCGACCCTTATCACCACCTTTCAGGCCATCGTGCTCGGCGTCCTGCAGGGTGTTTCTGAGCTGTTTCCGATCTCGAGCCTCGGTCACACCGTGCTCTTCCCGCACCTGTTCGGATGGGCCAACATCGTTAGGTGGCAGTCGCAGTCTGAATCGCCGTGGCTGGCGTTCATCGTGATGCTGCACGTGGGCAGCGCGATCGGGCTGCTGATCTACTTCTGGCGCGACTGGGTCGAGATCATCGGTGCGTGCTTCGCCACGCTGGGCAAGCGCCGGGTTGATACGCCGACCGAACGGATGGCCTGGCTGATCATCGTCGCCAGCATTCCGGTCGGCCTGCTCGGAATCGCGTTCGAGCACACCGCACGGGTGGCGACCGCCACGCCTGAGGTCGCCGCGATCTTCCTGGTCATCAACGGGGTTGTGCTGCTCGGCGCCGAACGGCTTCGCCGCCGCGCCGAGGTCCGCGAGCTCGCCCAGCGAGAGGGAATGAAGCCCGACGGAAGTCGGGGGCTCGAGACGCTCGAATATCGCGAGGCGGCACTGATCGGCCTCGGTGAGTCAACCGCATTGATCGCGGGCATCAGCCGCGACGGCGTCGTGATGGCGACCGGCCTGGCGCGCGGCCTGGACAAATAGTGGTGCCGCCCGCTACGGCTTCCTGCTCGCCACCCCGATCATCCTCGCCGCCGGCCTCTACAAGCTCCCCGACCTGCTCGGCCACAACGGCAACGGCATCCGCGGCGCCGCGGTGATCGCCGCCCTGTTCGCCGCTGTCACCGCCGTTATCACCGTCCACTGGCTCACCCGCTACTTCAAGCGCGGCAACCTCACCCCATTCGGGATTTATTGCCTGCTGTTTGTTTGGGGCCGCCATGGTCATCTACAACGCCTGAGTGACACGACGAGCTAGCGGCGCGGGTCAGCGGCGCGTCCGAGCGACACCCGGAGGAGCATTGCGGTAGCAAGGGGCACAATCCACCAAGCTGGGACTGACGACCCGGCCACCAGGGCCGTCAGTCCCAGCGCTGCAAGCACGCCCGCGGCGATGCGCCAGTCGTCACCCACGACGAACTCCCACATGAACGGCAGTAGCCTCGGTAGCTTGTTCACGCGCGCACCGCGCTTTCAGTGACAGCCTCCTGGGTCTCATGGGCCATGTTCCGACGTAGGGCGGCGACCATTGCGACCGCCAGCAGCAGTGTTGCCGGGATAATGACCAGCAACGAGGCATCGGAGCCGGGCCAGTGAGCGCCCACGCCCTCGGCCCCCCAGAACATCCCGAACGATGTGAGCATGACCCCGACCCCGAACTTCATCGTGTTCTCGGGCACCCGTGCGAGGGGGGCGTGGACGGCGAAGCCAGCCAGCACGACGAGAAGAACGGCGATTGCGGCGGCGGCGGCGGCGAGGCCGATGCGGTGCTGGTTGGCGCCGAAGGTGAGGACGATGAATACAACCTCGAGCCCTTCGAGTAGGACGCCTTTGAATGCGAGCGTGAACGAGTAGCCGTCGAGGCCAGCGGCGACCTCCCCGGCGTCCTGCGCCGCTTGCAGGCCCTCCTGGTAGAGGGTGCTCTCGTCGTGCAGCGCTTTGATCCCGGCGGCTCTCAGGATCGCTTTGCGTAGCCACTGCAGCCCGAACACCAGCAGCAGTCCACCGATCACGATGCGCAGAACCCCGACCGGCAACGCGGTCAGCGCCGGGCCGAGGACGGCGGTGAGCGCCGCCAGAACCACGAGCGCGGTCCCGACGCCGATGAACGCTGATCGCCAGCTACGCGTGTGACCGACCGCGAGCACGATCGTGGTTGCTTCGACTGCCTCGACCGTGCAGGCCAAGAAGACCGAGAGTGCGAGGCCGAACTCGGAGCCGGTCATAGGCGAGGCGGCTTGTTGGGTACGGTGATCACTTTCCTCCTGGTGTCTGAAGTTCACTCGCGTTGGCCCGGTCCGGCGTGCTCGGAGCCGAGCCCGACAACTCCACGCGTGGCACGAGCGCTTCCGGCGCGAGCGGCGGAGTGTTGACGGTTGCGTCGTCGGCGAATACGAGTGCGCCCGCTGGGTCGATCCGCACGCCGACGGTCTCGCCCCGCGCCAGCCGGCGGGTGCTGAACACTCCGGCCAGATCGGCGCCTTGGCCGAGCTCGAGCACATAGTCGTAGCCGCGGCCGTGGTAGGCGCCGTCTCGCACGACGCCCCGGACGTCGGCGGCGCCGGCCTCAGCTCTGCAGATGTGCACCGCGGTCGGGCGAAGCATCACCTGCACTGCGGCTCCCGGCGGTAGCTGGGCCATCGCCGTCGCGTTGAGGTCCAATGTGCGGCTCGGGTCCGAGGTTGGAATCGCGACGTGAACCAGTTCGGCCGCGCCCGCGGCCGAGGCGAGTAGACGCCCATGCAGAGTTCCGGATAGACCGGTGAACCTGGCCACGAACGGAGTGGCCGGCGCCCCGTAGATCGTCTCGGGCGCTCCGCGCTGGACAAGCCGGCCGTGTTCGAGGATGCCGATCTCGTCGCCGAGCGCGAACGCCTCGCGCTGGTCATGGGTGATGTAGACGGCGGTCGCTCCCTGATCGCGCACCAGGGTGCCGATCTCGATCCGCAGGCGATCACGGAGATTGGCATCCAGGGAGCTGAGCGGCTCGTCGAACAGCAGCAGCGTCGGCCGCGCGACCAGCGCTCGAGCCAGCGCCACGCGCTGCTGCTCACCGCCGGAGAGCTCGTGCGGATAGCGATCGATGTGCGCGACGAGCCCGACCCGATCCAGCATCGAGCGCACGCGCGAACTGACCTCGCTGCGCGGAAGCCTGCGCCGGCGCAACGCGAATCCGACGTTGTCGGCCGCCGTCATGTGGGGCCAGAGCGCGAAATCCTGAAAGACCATGGTCAGGTCACGCCGATCCGGCGGCAGGTGGCGACGATCGTCGGCCACGACCGTGCCAGCGATCGAGATCGCTCCGGAGCTCGGCCGGTCGATCCCGGCCAGGCACCGGATCAGCGTCGACTTCCCCGAGCCCGACGGCCCAAGCAGCACGAGGAAGCGACCTCTCGGGACGCTGACCGAGACATCGTTGAGCGCCACCACCGACTCATAGCGTTTGCCGATCGCCCGCAGCTCAACCGCCGGCGGGGCATCCTGTGGGCGTCCGTCTAGCTCTAAGGTCAAGCTCACGTGGCTGCTCCGACCTTCCGCCAGCCTTCCGGCGCCAGCAGCCGATAGAGCACCAGGACCAAGCCCGTTACCGCCAGCGCCGCCAACACCGCCACGACCTCCATCGCCGTTCCGCCCGCGAAGTCGTAGGTCGAGAGCCGTCGTTCGATCGCCACCGACAGCGGGAACTGGCTGGGCGGATACAGGAGCTCTGAGATCGGAAGCTCGAGCAGCGTTCCGGCAAAGCAGTACAGCCAGACCCACACGATGTAGCGCGAGAGCACCGGGATCGCCACCTTGCGCCACGAGGTGGAGGCGCTGGCGCCGTGCGTCCGGGCCGAGGTCAAAAGCGAGTCGCTCAGCTGCGCCAGCGGACCGATCAAGAGCCGCGCGTTGTTCGGCAACGCACCGGCGATGTAGCCGAGCGTGAGCAGGGCGGTGGTGCCGTAAAGGACGATCCCGAGCGAGTGCATGACCGGCAGGTTGTAGATCAGGATGTAGCCCGCGGCGAGCACGATCGACGGCAGCGCCACGGCTCCGAGCAGGACCATGTCCAAGGTGCGCCCGGTCAGCCCGACCGACCGTCGCGTCAGCAGACGGGCGACCGGCACCGAGAGCAGCATCACCACAGTCGCTACGATCAGCGAGAGCCTCAGCGAGTAGAGCAGAGGCGTGTAGAGCTCGCTGGAGGTGATCACCCGGCGATAGTTATCCAGCGTCAGGGTGAAACCATACAGCTGGGTTCCGAGGTTCTTGATCAGCGACGCGCTGATCGCCCCAAACACCGGGACCCCTATCGCCGCGATAAAGAACGCCAGGACCGCGCCGCCGGCCAGCAGCTGCCCACGGACGCCGAAGTGGTGACGGACATAAGGGCGAGTGCGGCCCGACAGCACGCGGTAGGAGCGACCCCGCAACGCGCGTCGCTGAGCCAGCAGCGCGACCGCCGCCAGTCCGACGAGCGTGCATCCGATCGCTGCCGCCAGGGGGAACGAGATGGGCTCGTTGTCGACGGCGTTATAGAGCGCGAACGTGGCGACGGGGAAGTGAGCGTCGTAAGCAAGGGTGGCGGCGACCCCGAAGTCACTGATCGACTCAGCGAACACGATCGCCAGCGAGGTCCAGATCGCGGGCGCGATGATCGGCACCACCAGCGAAAGGGCTCGCAGCCGTCCGGCTCCGTGCACACGCGCAGCATGCTCAAAGCTCGAACCGAGCCCGGGCAGTGCCGCGGACACCGCTAGGTAGGCGAACGGCACCCCCTTGACACCGAGCACGATGATGACCCCGACTGGTCCGTAGATCAGGCCGTGAACAACGGAAGGGTTGATCCCGGCTCGCACGAGCACGCCGCCTGGCTCAAATAGCCGCTCCCACCCGAGCGCGACCAGATAGCTCGGCGCCAGCAGCAGCGCCCAGATCCCGACCTGCCATACCCGCCGACCCACCAGGTTGGTGCGGTGCACTAGCAGCGCGAGCGGCAACGCGCAGACCACGGCCAGCACCGCCGCGCCGACGCCCACCAGCGCAGTGTCGAGCAACGCCCGCAGCGACGCACCGCTGAGCGCCGTCCCGAACGGACTCAGCGTGAACATCGCCGAGCCCTGTGAGAACAGCCGTGGCGTGACCGCGACCAGCAGGAACGCGCCGATCGGCACCACCAAAAGCAGGCCGAGCAGGACCGCCATCACCCCCGACAGGCCGACCCGCGGTCGCAGCCGCCAGCGCGGTCGCCCTGCTGCCCCCCGCCGGGCTGATACTCCGCTCGTCACTGCGCGATGTTGGCCGTGAACCAGTTGTTGATGCTCGGCTCGCGCGGCCCCCAGGTGTAGGGGTCGATCGACTGCTTGGAGATCGAGGCCAACGGGGGCAGGCCCGGCAGCGGACTGGTGCCCGCGAGCGTCGGCCAGAACAGCGAGTCGCCGGTCGGATCACCAGTCTGCATCTCATGCTGCCCGGCCGGCGACAGAACGTAGTCGATGAACTTCTGCGCCTCTTGCCGCTCCGCGGCCGGAGCCTTGGCGTCGACGCCGATGTTGCCCGGCAACAGGGTCAGCTTGGGCAGATAGGCCACCTTCAGGCCCGGCGTCGTCTTGGCCGCCCCGATCGCTGCCGAGCTCTGAATCAGACCGACCTGAATCTGACCGGTCTGCAGCAGATGCAACGTGTCACCGTTGGTCTGGGAAACGTGCAGTCCGTTGGCCTTGAGTTTGCGCAGAAACGCCTCGCCCTGAGCAACACCGCCGAGGTAGTTCATCAGCCCAGCGATGCACGGATAGGTCGGCCCGGAGACGGCGGGGTCGTTCATCCCGACCTTGCCCTTCAGGGAACTGGAGATCAACTGCTGCCAGCTCGTCGGAGGCGTGGACAGCGCGTGACTGTCGTAGATCACTGTGCAGGCCATCGTCATGCCGGTGGGCACGAAGCTGCGATCCGCTGGCACCAGGCCCTGCCCCGTGGAGTTCAAATTTGGCACGCTCAGATGCTTGGCCAGCAACCCCTCACGGTCAAGCGCGCCGAAGGCCTCGTTGCCATCCACCCACAGCAGTCCCCACTGAGGGTTCGCTCGCTCGGCCTGGATCCGCGCCAACAACGGCCCTGTGCTGTCATCGACCAGCTTGGTCGGGATGCCGGTGGCCTTTTGAAACGCCGCGACGGTGTTCTTGTCATAGCCCTGGGCTGAGTAGACCAGCAATGTCGCTTTGCTGTCCGCGCTCGGCGTGTTCGAAGCGGCAGGTGACGCTGTGGCGCTCCTGCTCGTGCTCGAGCTACTGGAACTCCCACACGCAGCGAGCGAGATCGTCGCGATGACGCCGAGCAACGCTGCAGCGAAAAGTTTGTAAACCATTGCGAGAAGGCTCCTTTGCACTTTCACGGCGAATCGATCGAACAGCGGTAGCGCGCACGTGCGTCGGGGGCAGAGCCGGCGTGGTCGCCGAACCCGGCGGCCCGGATTCTCGCGCCGGACCAGCACCCCGTTGTTACCAGCCTGTGACCACCGGTGAGTCGTTCTGTGAACCCGCCGAGGCCCGCCTGCCGACGCCAGGATGCGAGGCGGGCCGGACCGCTGATCTCCGAGCACCGCACTCGTATCCCAGGAACGGTTCGCTGACAAGTCGCCCAGAAAGTCGCGCCGTTTTGCCGTTGGCGTCGAGGAAGTCAAGAAGTGCTGTCCGCGCGAGCCCGGACGGCGCCCAACAGGCGGCCTGGTGAGAGCGGGCCGGTCTCACTCCCGCCCCAAAGCGGGGGCGTGGACAGCCCAGTTTGACCGCTGGGCTGCCGAGCGGGACGGGCCGGCTGGGATCGTCCGGTCATCCAAGCGCCTCGGTCTGGTCGCCGGCTACCGCGGACCACCAAGAAATCTCCGACGTCCGGGGTCATGTTCCTGGCCTTGAATCGCTCGTAACGCGCGTCCGCCGTCGCGCACCTTTATGTGTGAAGCCAGGGCCTCGGTCGTAGGGCCGTCTCGACGGCACGGTCATCACCCGGCTGCGCACGCGAACGGCCGGAGTGTACGTTCACGACCTTCTAACGAGAAGTTCGCTGACTGGTCACCAATTGCCGGTCTTTGCGGATGAATCTGGTGCCATGAACGATCAGAAGACGACTCACGCGCTCGTTGGCGCGCGGTCGACGGTCCGCGTCGACCTTCATTGCCACTCGACCGCATCTGAGGTCGCGAAACTTGGCGTTCAGCGCGCCCTTGCGCTGCCGGAGTGCGCCACGCCACCGAGCGAGGTGTACGAGCTCGCTAAGCGTCGCGGGATGGACTTCGTCACGATCACCGACCACGATTCGATTGCCGGCGTGTTGGAGCTTGCCGACAAACCGGATGTATTTGTGTCCGAAGAGCTGACCGCCTGGTTCAGGGATGAGCCGCAAGCAGTACACGTTCTCTGCTTCGGAATCACGCCGGACGATCACGACTGGTTGCAGACATCGAGCGGCGATGTGGTCGCGTGCGCCGAGTATCTGCACCACCACGAGATCGCGTGCGCGCTCGCGCATCCGTTCTTCCACGTCGCCGCGCCCCTGACCCCTGCGCACCGCCGGACGCTCGCGCGGCTCTTTCCCGTGTGGGAGACACGAAATGGATCGCGGGCGTGCGAGCTGAACGCGCCGGCGGCGATCTACATCGAGACGCACGGCGGGATCGCCGTTGGAGGCTCGGATGACCACGCCGGCGTCGATATCGGTCGCACCTACACCGAGGCGCCCCCGGCCGCCACTCCCGCGCAGCTGCTCGAGCACATCCGCGCCGGGCGTGTGGTTCCCCACGGAAAGCAGGGCAGCGCTGCTAAGTGGGCGCACGGCGCGCTTGTGCTTGGGGCGCGGATGCTCCGAGCAGGGGATGACACCACGCGGGAGGCGCCCGATGCCCGCGCGACGCTCGAGCTCGCCGAGCGAATCATGGGCGAAGGCGACGCTCGTCACGGCAACGTGGGAACGGGGCTCGGTCCCGAGGACGGTCGTAGGTTGCTGCGGGCCTGGCTGCAGGAGATGGAGCCCGACTGTGGTCGGCTGCTGGCCATGATGCAGGCGGAGGGCTTCAGCCATTCAGACTTCGAACGACGGGCTCGCCACGCCCACGAGCGAAAACTGAGCGCGGCGATCCGAGAGCTGCTGGCGACGAACGGGACCCATGGGCTGGAGCGTGCCGCGGCGACGCTGTTTGCCGCTTGTGTGCCCGCGGTGCCTTACATCCCGGCGGCGGCGTTTCTCGCCCGTGAGCAGGCCAAGCTCGCCGCCCGCGAGGGCGAGCCGCTTCGCGTGGCGGTCATCGCCGAGGGGGTGGCAAGCATGCACGGCGTCACGCAGGCGCTGGCGCAGCTGCGCGAACGCGGGATTGCCGGCTACGAGATCGAGTTGATCGGGACGGACGCGCGCGTTGACCGGCGCCTGCCGGCCGTGGCTGACGTCGAGATCCCGTTCTACGCCGGCATGCGGTTGGGGGTGCCTAGCCTGTTCTCGGTCTCGGAGGCCCTTACCGACGGTCGGTATGACCTTCTGCACGTCTGCGCGCCCGGACCGGTGGCGATCGCGGCGGCGCTGCTGGCACGCGTGATCGGACTGCCTGTGCTCGGCAGCTACCACACCGAGCTTCAGACCTACGCCCGGCTGCGGTCGGGCGACCCCCGCGTGGAGCATTTCATGCGAATCGCGCTGAGGGCTTTCTACGGCCAGTGCCGCATCGTCCTGTCTCCCAGCCAGGCCGCAGATCGGTCGCTCGAGGCCCTGGGAGTCGAGCCCATGCGCGTCATGCGTTGGGACCGGGGCGTGGACCGTGCACGTTTTAGCCCGGCTCGCCGCGATGCCGCCGTGCTGCCCGATGCGTTCAATGTGCTCTATGTCGGCCGGCTGAGCCGCGAGAAAGGAATAGACCTCCTCGCCGAGGCGTTCCTGATCGCCCGTGATCGCGATCCGCGCCTTCATCTGGTGCTCGCCGGACGCGGTCCCGAGGAGGAGTCGCTGCGGCGGCTAGGCAGCGCGGCGAGCTTCCTCGGCTGGGTCGAGGGCGACACGCTGGCGCAGATTTACGCGAGCGCTGACCTGTTCATGTTCGCAAGCACAACTGACACTTTCGGACAGGTGATCCTCGAGGCCCAGGCGAGTGGTCTCCCGGTGCTCGCGGTCGATGCGGGCGGTCCGGCAGAGCTGATCGAGGACGGACGCAGTGGCTGTCTCGCAGCCGCGAACCCCGAGGCGCTCGCCGCGGCTCTCCGGGGACTCACACGCAGCGAGGCATTTCGCAAGCGGCTCCGTGACGGCGGCGTGCTCGCGGTTCGTGAGCGCTCGTGGGAACGGTCGCTCGGCCAGCTCGCCGAGGGCTACGCGCGGGCCATCAGCAACGTCGCCGACCGGCCAGCCGTAGGCGCGCGTGCCGCGTAAACCGCGCCGAAATCCTGAACGCGCCAAAGTGCGCGCAAAGACGTCGGCGAGCGGACGGGCGCGCCTCACTCGTCACGGAGACGAGAGCAACAGGGAGCAAGCCGGCGGGTGACACCGAGTACAGGTTGCGCCTTGATCGGGTTGCCACGCGTCGGTCACGAGACCGTGATGTCGAAGCCACGATCACGACCCTTGGCCGCCATGATTTTCGGAATCGGTGCGCTCGCGAATGCCGTTACGACGCTTTTCAGCCACGATGGGCCCGTTGCGCCGGGCAGTGGCTTCGACCCAACGCTGGAATCTGCGTGATTAGTAGCGACCGGACGCGTTGGTCGATGTCGTCTCGGATCTCACGCATGGGCTCGATGGGTTGGCCGCTGGGGTCGGGTAGCTCCCAGTCGATGTAGCATTTGCCGGGGATATAGGGGCCTGGTCGCCGCAGCCCAACGCACACTGTAAGGCGCCGTTCAATTTGAGCATGAGACGGGCCTCTCGCGCCGTTCATGGTGGCCATGCGCGTGTCGGGGCTGGCGAGCTTGCCGGTGGTCGTTCTGGTAGGTGTGCAACACGAACGGCCCCTTCCCGGCGCGAACGTCGTGTGCGAGCGTTCAGCGGGCGAGGAGCGGCCGGTTGATCTTTGATGCTTCACGTCACGGCCAGCCAGGACCGGCTCGAAGCCACGCTCGTGGCTGGCGAGCTCGCGTGCCCGGCCTGCTCAGGGCCGCTGTCGCCGTGGGGGTACGCGCGCTCGCGCGAGGTGCGGCTGCGGCGCGAGACCCGGTTGGTGACGCCGCGCCGGGCGCGCTGTCGGTCGTGCGAGACGACGCACGTGCTGTCGCCGTCGTGGCTGATTCCACGCCGGCGCGACGGCGCGGAGGTGATCGGAGCGGCGCTGCACCTGGCCGCCCGCGGTGCTAGGCATCGTTGGATTGCTCGGGAGCTGGAGCGGCCTGCCGGCACGGTTCGTGGGTGGCTGAGAGCAGCCCGCCGCCGGTCGGAGAGCCTGCGCGCGTGCGCGACACGATGGACGGTCATGCTGGACCCCGAGACCAGCGCGGTCACGCCGGCCGGCAGCGCGCTCGGCGACACGGTCGAGGCGATCATGCTCGCCGCGCGCGCGTGGGTGCTGCGGTTCGGCAGCACGCCGCTCGGACCGTGGGAGCAGGCGGTCTGGCTCACCGGTGGACTGCTGCACGGCCAGCCGCCGCTGCCGCCGTAGCCGTTTCCCCGGCGGTCGTGCCCTCCGCGGGCACGACGTCATTGCCATCCAGCTGCGCACGGCGGATGCGGGTCAATCGCCGCGACAAACGTCCACGGTCAGCCGGAGACGCCGAGCGGCGCTTGACGCCAGCCGACGGCGCACTACCCGCAAACAGCGGACTTCTTTTTCTTTCGTACCCCACCCTCCGATGCCCATCTTGAACGGCGCGGCCATGCCGATTTTGAACGGCGCGCAACACCCCGCCAATGCTCGCCCGACGTAGCCCCGAACACGCCGATCGCGACGGCGATCGCACTTCGAAGCTGTTCGAGCTGTGAGTCTGCCGGATGCCATCGACAGCAGAAGCCTGCTGCGGATGCTGTTCGGCGTGGCGCGGCCGACGGGGCTCGATCTGCTGCTCGCCTACGTCTGCAGGTCGCGCTCACGATCCTCGGCCAGCTGGGCGGCGGCTTCTCGGGCGGATTCATCACCTTCGACTTGACCGGCGGCATCAACCCGACCGCACGAGTCCAAGGGAATCCTGCACCTGCTGAACGATCCGCCGGAGGCGCGTATAGCTCCGGTCACCGCACACCGGCGCAACTGCCGATTGTTGGCAGAACATTAGGTCACAGACCGCTAACAAGCGCCTGCGCTCCGCTCCCTAGCGTGCCCATTGGACAGGGGACCGTTCCTGTTACTCAACCGCGGGAGGCGCCGTGCCGAGGAGTCCTTGGACGTTTTGGAACGTCGAAGCCGGACGATGCCTCCCACTGACCCACCGGAGGTCACCGACCATGACACCGTCACGCATCTTGGCGCCGCGCACTGCGCGGGCCTCGGCCACGAGGCTCGCCGCAGCGGCGGCGATCGCCGCCACCGTGGTGGCCGGCTGCGGCTCAGGCGGCTCCCACAGTCCGGGCGGCTCCCACACCACTGCCAGCTCGGCTAGGAGCAGCTCTGCAAGCTTTACCAGCCAGGGGTTCGCCTCGGGCGCCGGGATCACGCACACGACCCCGAGCGGGAAGACGCCGGTCAATCAGCCCGACGACATCACCAAGCTCGGCGACCGGATCTTCGTGGCCTTCCAGAACGGAGTCGGGCCGCAGGGTGAGCCGACTACCGCGGGTAACCAGGGCGCTGGCAACCGCGACTCGACGATCGTCGAGTTCTCGAGCTCCGGCTCGCCGGTCGCGCAATGGGAGGTCGCCGGACACGTCGACGGCCTCACGGCCGACACCGCAAACGGTCAGGTCGCCGTCACCGCCAACGAGGACGCAAACCCTCGCCTGTACATGATCGCTCCTGGAAACCCCCAGCCCACGGCCTACCATGTCCCGTCCCTGCCCCACAACGGCGGATTTGACGCGATCAGCTTTTACCACGGAGTGATGCTGATCTCCGCCTCGGCGCCCGGCACCTCGGGGAAGGCCGCGCCGCAGGCGAGCTACCCGGCCGTCTATGTGGTCAGTTTGAACTCGAGCACCCACACGGCGAGCGTGCGCGGCCTGTTCAGGGACGAGGCGAGCGCGAAGCACGCCAACTCGGGTGCGAGCGGGACGGGCCACCTGGCGCTGACCGACCCCGACTCCAACGCGGTCGTCCCGACGTACGCGCCGCGCTTCGGGGGACAGTTTGAGCTCACCAGCCAGGGCGACTACCTGGAGATCTTCGCTGCGGATCCGAGGGGCAACCAGCTGTCGGCGCTCAAGCTGTCTCAGTCGATCGACGACTCCGCATGGGCGTCGGGGCCATCCGGCACCCTCTACGTCACCGACGGCAGCGCTGACCTGATCTACAAGGTCACCGGGCCGTTCCAGAAGGGCATGGAGATCGTCGGCGTGACGCCGTGCGATGCCGGGAACGCCCCGACGTCGTGTCCCGGGGCCGGCTTCCCGAACAACTACCTTGGTCAGGTCGATCAGTCCACAGGTGCCGTCACCAAGTTCGCCCTCGCGACGCCGATCAACCCGGCGGGGCTGCTGTTCATGCCCTGACCGCGCGGCCTCTCTCACCGGTTCACATAGTTAGGTCACCGGCCCTCGCCGGCGGTCTGAATCCGTCCGGGGTCGGCTTCCGCTTCCGAGGCAGAACCGTCCGAGCAAGCTCGCCCCATGTCCGCTTGTTGTTGAACTCGCGCACCTGCTCGTCGAGCCGTTTCGACCTGCGAGTGTCGCTTCGCCACGGGAGCGGAACTGGGCAGCCGCCTGCGGGTCGCTCGATCCGGGGCAGGTCCAGCAAGCACGCGGCGCTATCGCTCTCGTGGCCGAGCAGGCGTCGGCCACCAGCCGCCTCATCGCTTTCCGGCTGGACGACGACCAGCACTCACGCCGCGCTACTCCTTCCTCGTCAAGCAGCAGCCAGTGCGCCGCAGCCCGTGGCTGTCGAGTTTGAGCAACGGCAGCACTGATGCTCGCGGAGCTCGCCGCTCCCGCTCACGAATCGGGAAGCAGTAGCCGTGGACCGCGCCGACGCGAGACAAGCCGCTCCCCCGCTTTCATGAACGCACCAGCCGTCTCGGCGCCGCGGACACTCCCCTGCATCGCGCTCAAGCCAGGGGCGGACTCGGCCGCGCGGTTTGCAGTATCGGCACGACGTTGCAAGCCCTTTTGGTGCTTGCAACGCCACCGCCTGCAAGCACGAGGTGGCCAAAGCAGACGTCCTGTGTCAACCCTCGGGCGCGGTAGCAGATACCGGCTGGCTGTCAAGCGCTGCGCGCTCGGCCCTTCGGGCCGCCCTGTGGGTGACGGCGGCGCCGGCCATCCGCTGGGTGGCGGGGAGGTCGAGCCGGGGGCCCGACACGGTCGGGATGGTGACGGTGACGTGCTGCTGCAGAGCTTGATGTCGCTTGGGGTCATAGGGGGTGTGGTCTTGCCAGCAGCGCCAGATGATGCGGCTCCAGGCGCGCCCGAGGGTGCGCAGCGCGCGGGGGTGATCGTGACCGCGCGCGCGAGCGGCGGCGTAGTGGTCTTGGGCCCAGGGATGCCAGTGACGGGTGCTGTCGGCTAGCCGGCTGAAGGCTGCGCGCAACCGTTTGTTGCATCCTCTGCGGAAGCACGCGGCTGTGCGTTTGCCGGACTCGATTGCGACCGCGGCTTGGCCGGCGTCGGCAGCGAGCGCGTCACGGGTGAGGTAGCGCGCGCGGCAGTCGCCGATCTCGGCCAGGAGTACCGCGGCGGTGAGCACGCTGTCTGGTGCTTGAACAGCGAGAGGAAGATCTCCCCGTCGGGGTGGGCGCGCACCGCGAGGCCGATCTGTCGGTCGAGCTGCTTGATCTGCGCAACGAGTGGTGTGATCGCCGTGACCAGCGCGAGCACGAGCGTTCGCCGGGCGGCCAGTTCAGCGTCACCGAGGCGTCCCTGGGGTGCGCGCTGAAGCTTGGCGAGCAGCTGCGTGGGCGTCTGGCGACCGCAGTATCCCTGGCCAGAGAGAAACGCCCGCAGGCGCTTTTCCCCGAGCGAGCGGGCGTCGGCGGGGCTGGGGTAGCGCGCCAGGAACGCCAGCGAGATCGCACTCTCAAGCTCGGTGAACAGGCCGATCGGCCCGGGCCAGAAGCGCTCCAGTTCGGCGCGTAGCTGGTTGCCCAGCGCGACCCGGGCGTGCACCAGGTCCTCACGCGCGCGCGTCAGCGCTTTGAGTGCCTTGGTCTCGTCGCGGTCAGGTTCAAGCACCCGGAAACGGTGATGATCGGTCCGCGCCAGCTCACAGATCACAAACGCGTCAAACCGATCAGATTTGCCGCCCGAGACCCGAAACCGCGCGCGGGCGGCGGCGACCTGATTGGGATGCAGCGCCAACACCCGCAGCCCGGCGTCCAGCAACCGCTCGACCAACAGCCCGTCCGGACGCTCGATCGCGACGAGCTCGACCTTGAGCCGCACCAGCATCCCGCACAAGCCGCGCACACCGTTCTCGTCATGCACGAACGTGGCCGCCGCCAGATCCTCGCCCGCCTCATCTTCCACCAGCACGTCGTGCTTGTCTGTCGCCCAGTCAACGCCGGCGTAATTACCCATCCGCCCTGCTCCTTCCTGATCAGAGAATCGCTTCACAGCGCCCCGACCAGGAGGTACCGTTGCGGAACCTCATAGACAGGCCCTCAACGGGGCTACGTCCTGTTGCCGCTCGCGGCACCTCACCACCGCCGGGACGGGCTGGTCTGCTTCGGGCCCTGCAGCGGGCAAGAAGCGGTGGCCCTATCCCGACGGCGGTCGAGGCAACAACAGGTTGACCTATGAGAAGCGGCCGCAGTCGTGTGCCGCTGTGCTGCTCCGGAACGAGGGCACCACAGCCCCAAGCGGGCCGCCGTGCTGCTGCATTGCCACGGTGATTCGGCAGTTACGCCATGAGGCGCATCGTGGAGTGCCTGAGGCTCCCGGCCGCCCGCCCGGGCACGCCACCGCATCAGGACTACGCCGCCTCACGGTCGGTGCTGTAGGTAGCGCGCGGCCGGGATCTCGTCGTGGATGGCGGATTGCTGTAGATAGTCGAGGATCAGCGCCTGTAGCGCGGCGTTGCCGTCTTGTTCGAGTCCCCGTTCGACGAGGTACACGCGACCTTCGTCGCCTGCGGGCATGTCGATCAGGATCGCTTCGCCGTGAGCGGTCCGCAGCCCGTATAGGATCCGCTCCCCCGCGCTGGGGACGGTGTAGCGCGTGAGTTCGGTGCGTCCGGCGGGGTGAGCGGCGTGTGTGGCGGTGGCGTTCATGCCCGTCGGCTCCAGGTCGCCGTGCTCCTGTAGCCTTCGATTTCGCTGAGGTCCAGAGGGACGTCGCAGCTGGCTTCGCGGGCGGCGTGCTCGGCGTCGATGTCCGCGCGCTCGACAGCGAGCTCGGAGCGGCTGCTGGGACGCAGGGTCTTGAGTCGTTGGATCTGTTTGCTCGCTTCGCGGCTGGTTGTCGGGTAGATGAAGGTCTGGCCGGCGCGGTTGGCGAGAGCCTTGAGGTAGTTGAGCTGCCGGGCGCTCGGGGGCTTTGGGGTCATGCTGTCCTCCGGATGTGGGTGGTGGGCATGCCCCGGCGAAGGCCGCGACCGGCCGCCGGCTGTCACAGCATTTGAACCGGACTCTCGTCTTACGCCGTCGTGGATCCTTGCCGTTGATCGTTGTCGGGACGGCGGGTTCTCAAATGCTTGACCGCGGCGTCCGGTTGTGGCCCGCTGAAGGGGGCTGTCCCCCACCCCACATGGGGAGGCCGCCGGGCTTGCGCGCATGGACTGAAGGCTGGCGAGGCGTTCGCTCGCCAGCCCAGGGTCCCAGGGCAGAGCTGCCGTCTACCACCCCCGAGCTGCTGGTCATGCTGGGCCTAGCAGCTCGGCGCTGCCCGTCCTTGAACTGTGCTTTCCGTCGCCGCGTCGACATGCGCTGGCTCCACCAGGCGGATGGGGGCGCCGTGAACTCCTCATCGGTCGCCTCGCGCTTCAGCTGCGCCCCGACGGCCATCCGGCCCAGCGGATCGTCGGCAACGAACTCTGCCTACAATTCAGTGCGAGCGACCACCTACGAGTGATCTGGAGAGCGGGCGCGTATGCGGATTTTGGTGACCGGTGGCGGCGGCTTCATCGGGTCGCACCTGGTCGAGCGGCTGACGCTGCAAGGCCACCAGGTTCGAGTACTCGATAACTTCTCGACCGGGAGGCGCTCGAACCTGGAGCCGCTGCTCGATGAGATCGAGCTCGTCGAGGGAGACATGCAGAGCTACGAGCGCGCCTCGAACGCCGTGCGTGACTGCGAGATTGTCTTTCACGTCGCCGCACTGCCATCGGTTCCGCGCTCCGTGCAGGATCCGCTGACGAGCCACGCTTCGAACGTGACGGCGCTCCTGAACGTCATGCTTGCGTCCCGAGACGCTGGGGTGCGCCGCGTCGTGTATACGTCGTCCTCGTCGGTCTACGGCGCTAACAACGAGCTGCCCAAGCGCGAGGATCTTACGCCGCTGCCGATCTCGCCCTACGCCGTCTCAAAGCTTGCCGGCGAGGGGTACTGCCGCGCATTCGGCGAGGTTTACGGCCTCGAGACTGTCGCGATCCGCCTCTTTAACGTGTTCGGGTCGCGCCAGGACCCGCGCTCTCAGTATGCCGCCGTGATCCCCAACTTCATCACGGCCCTGCTCGCGGGCCGCGCCCCGATCATCTTCGGCGACGGTGAGCAGTCCCGGGACTTCACGTTCGTGCAGAACGTCATCGACGCGAAGTTGCTCGCGATCGATGCGAAGGGGGTTGCCGGCAAGGTTTACAACGTCGCATGCGGCGCCAGTGTTACGCTCAACGAGCTCGTCGGTGAGCTTCGTGAGCTGATCGGAGTCGAGATCGAGCCGATACACGCCGTCGCGCGCGTCGGCGACATCAAGCACTCGCTTGCCGACATCTCCCGGGCCCGTGCGGACCTCGGCTATGAGCCGGCAGTGCAGCTAGCCGAGGGCCTGCGCTCTACCGTCGAGCACTTCCGCGAGCAGGCAGCGCGTCAGGGCGACGCGATTGGAGTCAACTGAGCGCTTTCGCTTCGGCACTGGCAGGGGGATCGACGATCGCTGCTCGGTGCCGCTGGCCTGGCGGATCGCAGTCGAGTTCGCGGCGGCGGGGTGTGAGCGTGGCTCTCTGGCTCGGCGCGCTCGTGTTGCTGGAGAGCCCGTCTTGGCGGGCGGCTTCGACGTCTGCGGCTACCGCCCGGTCCGAGGTCAGAGGGCTTGACCCGCTTGCCGTCGATCGCTTGTGAGCGGCTCCGGGCGACAGTCCGCGCCCGAGTCGGTGCGTGTCGTGCGTGTCATCGCCCGGCTGAACATCGGCGGTCCGGCAATCCAGGCGATCACGCTTACGCAGCGCCTTGCAGAGAACGGCTACCACACGACGCTTGTGCGCGGTCGCGAGGATCCCGACGAGGGCAACATGGATCATCTCGCCGAGGAACTCGGGGTGCAGCCGGTGCTCGTACCGGCGCTACGGCGAAATCCGGGATGGCACGACATCCCCGCACTCCTGTCGCTGATCCGGATCATCCGGCGAGAGCGGCCGCAGATAGTCCATACGCACGCAGCGAAGGGTGGAACCCTCGGGCGGGTCGCGGCTCTGATCGCCTCGGTCGGGCGGCCCGCGCCGGTCCTCATCCACACCTTCCACGGCCACTCGCTGAGCGGCTACTTTTCGCCGCGGACGGCGGCGCTCTACCGGCGGATCGAGCGGCTCCTAGCGCGCTACACCGACTGCTTGATCGCCGTCAGCGACGAGGTGCGCGACGATCTTGTGGCGCTGGCCATCGCGCCTGCGTCCAAGTTCGAAGTGGTGCCGCTTGGGTTCGACTTATCGCCGTTCACCGTCAACGGGGACGTCCGGGCGAGGGCGCGCGAGTCGCTGCGCAGCGAGCTCGGAATCCCGCTGGACGCGCGCGTGGTTACGCTGATCGCGCGGCTCGTGCCGATTAAGCGGGTGGATCGATTTCTGCGGATTGCGGCGACGCTTCGTGACCTACCGGGAGTCCGCTTCCTAATCGTCGGCGATGGGGAGCTGCGTGATGAGCTTCGGGTCTCGCCCGCGGCTAGGGCGCTGGATGGCCAGCTCGTCTGGACTGGCTTCCGCCGTGACGTGCCTGAGCTGTGCTTCGCCAGCGACGTGGTCGTGCTCACGTCGGACAACGAGGGCACGCCGGTCAGCCTGATCGAGGCGCAGGCGGCTGGGGTGCCTGTGGTCAGCACAAATGTGGGTGGGGCTCCTACTGCTGTGAAAGACGGAGAGACGGGCTTCCTCGTCCCGCGCGACGATCCCGAGGAGTTCGTGCGGGCGCTTCGGGCTGTCTTCATGGACAAGGCTCTCGCGGCCGATCTCGGCCATGCTGGTCAAGCACGGGCCGGCGCACATTTTGCACTCACCCGCTTGGTCGAGGACGTGGACGGCCTCTATAGAAAGCAGTTAGGCCTCCGATGGACCCCCTAGTCGCGGGATCGACACAGCTCGGCGAGCCCGGCGCGGCGCTGCCGGCACCTCTACTATCTCTGCTGCGCTGCCTGGAGTGCGGGGGAACGCTCGGCGTACCCAACATACGCGAGCCTTCCGGATACCCGGAGCTCGGTCTCGATGGGTATTTTCGCTGCGAGGACTGCGGCGAGCGCTACCCGCTCGTGGCCGGGACCGTGCGAATGCTGCCGCGCTCGATGCGCTCCCGTCTGTGGGTCGACTATCCGCTCTCGCGGGAGGCCCTCGAGGTAGCCGGCATCGAGACGCCGGCCCGATCAGCTTTGAGCAAGCTCGACGTCAAGCAGCAGACGGCGGACTCCTTTGCCTATGAGTGGGAGAGCTTCGGTGCGCTGCGCGACCAGTGGCGCAAGAATTTCGCCGACTACATGCATCCTCATCCACCTGCGAGCTTCGCGAGTCGCCTCGTGCTCGATGTGGGCGCGGGGTCCGGTCGTCACGCATTTCACGCTGCCGAGCAAGGCGCCCGGGTCGTAGCGGTCGACCTCGGCCGATCGATCGACGTGGCGAGGGCTAACTTGTCGCCAGAAGTGATGACCGTGCAGGCCGACGCCGAGCAGCTTCCCTTTGCGCCCGGCGCTTTCGACTTCGTGATGTCAATCGGCGTGCTGCACCATCTGCCAGATCCGCAGCGGGCGCTCGAGAGGATCGTGCCTCTGGCTGGTTCCGGAGGGCATGTGCATATCTACCTTTACTGGGTGCCCGAGCACGCCTGGCAAACCCACGTGCTGCGCGTGGTAAGCGCGGTGCGAAGTGTGACGGTGAGGCTTCCCCACCGCGTGCTCCACGCGCTGTGCCTGCCCCTGGCCGCATTGCTTGCCCTCACGGTCGTATGGCCCTACGGCGTGCTGCGTCGGATCCCGCGCCTGCAAGCGTGGGCCGAGGCGTTTCCGCTCAAGACGTACGCCGACTACCCGTTCGGTGTGCTGGTCAATGACCAGTTCGATCGGTTCTCGGCGCCCCTGGAGAGACGGTACGATCGCGCGGAGGTCGTCGCGATGCTGGAACGAGCGGGACTGACGGATGTGAGAGTGATCGCCAACCACGGCTGGATTGGTGACGGACGGGTCGCAGGTTGAGAGCCTTCTGCTCATGTGCGGGATAGCCGGAGAGCTCTGCCCGTCAGAGGAGCCGTCGGAGCACATCGCCAGACAGCTTGAGTGCCTGCGCCACCGTGGGCCGGACGCTGAAGGGGCGTTTCGTCGGTCGTCGGCTTGGATAGGCCAGACGCGCCTGGCGATCATCGACCTGGAAACGGGCGATCCGCCAGTCACAAACGAGGACGGCAGTGTGGGCGTCGCACTCAACGGGGAGATCTACAACTACCGGGAGCTGCGAGCAAGTCTGCGCGACAGGGGGCACACGTTCGCCACCGACGGCGACACCGAGGTCGTCGCCCATCTGGCGGAGGATCTCGATTCCGTCGCGCTCGCCAGCCGCCTCGACGGAATGTTCGCGTTCGCGGTCTGGGATGAGGGCCGTGAATGCTTGACCCTCGCCCGTGATCGGTTCGGCAAGAAGCCGCTCTACTACTGGACCGAGGGAACCAGGCTCGTGTTCGGGAGCGAGATCAAGTCGGTCCTGGCCAATCCGCAGGTTCCTCGCCGTCTGCGGCCCGAGGCGATCCCGCCTTATCTGACCTTTGGCTACGTGCCGACGCCTGACACCTTCTTCGAGGGTGTTCGCAGTGTGCCTCCCGGCCACGTGTTGATCGTCGAGCCCGGCCGTGACCCACGGCTCGAGTGCTACTGGAAACCGCCGATCGCCTGTCTGGATGGGGAGCGTCAGCTTGATCTCTCGCTCGGCGACGCGGCTCGCGAGGTGCGCTCGCGCTTGGAAGCGGCGGTGCGCAGGCGGCTCATCTCCGACGTCCCGCTGGGGGCATTCCTGAGCGGTGGCATCGACTCCAGCACCGTGGTGGGCATCATGGCCCGCGAGCTCGATCGCCCCGTCGAAACGTTCACGATTGGCTTTGAGGACTCCGACGGCTACGACGAGCGCCAGTTCGCGCGGCTCGTGGCGGGCAAGCATGCCACGGAGCACCACGAGTTCGTGGTGCAGCCCGACGCCGTGGACCTCGTCGAGCGCCTCGTGTGGCATCACGACCAGCCGTTTGGGGACTCGAGCGCGATCCCTACGTTTCTGCTGAGCGAGGTCACGCGCCGCCATGTGACGGTCGCACTGTCGGGCGATGGTGGCGACGAGTTGTTCGCCGGTTACGAGCGATTCGCCGCCGGGCTCGCCGCGCGCCGCTACGCGATGCTGCCTAAGCCGTTACGGCGCGCGACGAAGAGCGGTGTGGACTTGCTGCCGTCTCGCAGCTTTTGCGGCCGTGCCCCTAGCCTGCAACGCTTCGTAAAGGTGGCCGAGCGCGGACTACCCGACGCGTATCGCTCGTGGATCAGCTACATCGGCGACGCCGAGTGCCAAGCACTCCTCAACGGCCGCCCCGATAACCGAGCCATCGCCGACTACCAGGCGATCTGGGACGCTTCGGCGGGCGCCCGCCCGCTTGATCGGCTGCTGGACCTCAACCTCCGCACATACCTACTCGACGACCTGCTAGTCAAGACAGACCGGATGAGCATGGCGCATGGCCTCGAGGTCCGTTCCCCGTTTTTGGACGCGGAGCTGCTCGCGTTTACCAGCAGATTGCACCCACGCCTGAAGGCGCGCGGCTTTTCACTCAAGCGGGTGCTACGCGCGGCAGTGCCGGATCTCGTACCGGCGGAGATAATGAGCCGACCCAAGCGTGGGTTTGGTGTACCGCTCGATCGTTGGTTCCGCGAGGATCTTCGCCTCTACCTTGCGGCGACGATGGGCTCGCCAGACGCCCGCGTGAAGCGACACCTTGTACCAGAGGCAATCGACAAACTGCTCGCGGAACACGACTCAGGCGCACGAAACCACGGGCACGCGCTGTGGACGCTGCTCACGCTCGAGGTCTTCCTGCGTCGGGAGGAGCGATGAGCAGCAGGCATGCGGCGCCAATGTACGGAGCTTAGCGCAGACTGACGCTCTCGAACACGGCATCCCAGTGCTGGAGCATGCGCTCACGGCTGAACTCGCGTTCGGCGTATGCCCTCCCACGCTCGCCGGCCAGACGTCGTCGGTCCTCATCGAGTGCGTAGACCCGGAGCTTCTGCGACCAGTCAGCCCCAGTCGTACAGGTCATCTCGACCCCGGCGGCCTCCATCGTACGGGTGTAGGCGGGTGTCGCGGAGGTAAGCGTGGGCAGTCCCATCCGCCACATCAGCAGCAGCTTGTTCTCGGGCTTTCCGCGGGCAAGTGGACTGGAGAGGTCGAGTGGGATGATGCCCAGGTCGCAGCGACTCGCAACTCGGCTCAGCATCAGTTCGTTCCACTCGTAGAGATACGCGCGGTCAAAGAGCTTCGCGGTGAGATCCTTTGTCTCGATTCTGCGTACACGGCGACTCCAGCGGCCGAAGCGAAGATCGGTCATCACGTGCATAACGACTGGTCGCTCCTCACTGAGTTCATGCAGCGGCTTACGTAGCTGGCCAAATTCCGGAAGTGTGTAGGGCAAGCCTTCCCAGAACAGGTTCAGCGTCTCGCCGGCTGTGTAGTCGGACTTGACCTCGCGCACCGCGTAGTCGTAGATGTCGAGGATCAGGTGCACATTCGGTGAAAAGCGCCCGATCGCGCTTCGCTGCTCCTCAGTCGTACAGATCACGGCATCTGCGCGACTACACATGCGTTCGACGGCGCGCCGATAGCTGAGCGCCGGACGGCTCAGATCTCCCAGCGCGTACTTGCCGAGGCCACGCACCACATCCTTCAGGTCGCGGGGCAGCGCCAAGTAGGAGTCAGGCAGGTCGTAGACAACCTTCACGGCCTTTCCGCGCGGGCTCGCCCAGCTGACGATGTCGCCAACGGCGGATACGACCACGAGGTCGTACTCGCGGCCCGGCTCGGCGAGCTCGAATTCCCGCCCGCGGGCATGGGCGTAAGCGCAGAAGCGCCGCCGGTCACCGGGCGCAGTTAGGGCCGGCGTGATCGGGACGTATCCGATTCTCACGAAGCATCCACGCTGACCAGGGTCTCGCTCGCGAGGCGTTGGCGCCACCACTCAACGGTTCGCTCCACGCCCTCCTCGAGTGTCATCTTCGGCGTGAAGCCGACCTCGTCGCGCAGCCTACATACATCGGCGACAAGCGACGCCGGCTCGTCCGGGCGATCGGGCAACCCGCCGATGTCCAATTGTCCGCCACCCCGGGCGGCCGCCGCTATCTTCCCCGCCAGGGCCCGCAGGGTCACGCCCTCGCCGCTGGCGACATTCACCGGGCCGGTGACGGCGCTGTCGGCCAGTGCGGTGAGCGCCGCGCCCACGTCGGCGATGTGCGTGAAGTCGCGCACCTGGGCGCCCGCGGTCATCGCCGCGGTCTCTCCGACCAGCAGCGCGCGGGCGATCGCCGGGACGAAGCGCCGTGGATCCTCACCCGGACCATAGAGGAAGAACAGCCGAGCCCACGCAAGAGATATCCCCGCCTGCTCAGCCAACGCCGACGCAGCTAACCGGAGTTCGTGCTTCGCCTCCCCATACGGCGTCGCGGGTCTACAGGGCGCGTCCTCGCCGTACACCGTCCTCGACCATTCGTACTCCGCGCAGCTACCGGTCAGCACCGCACGTTTTCCGCCAGCCGCGACGAAGGTTTGCAATAGTGCTAGGGAGGCGTCTCTCCATCCGGCGTTCTGCGCTGAAGTCCAGAATTTCCCAGGCTCCGCGTACCACGCGAGATGCAATAGCGCCTCCGGCTGTACGTCGCGGACGACCTGGGCCCCTGCGAGAAGGTCGGCTTCATGCCATGTCGCTCCGGAGGCATCTGGCCGCGGCCGCCGCGCGACGGCATGCACCTCGTGGCCGGCTCCCATGAGCGCCGCCAGCGTGTGCCGGCCTACAAAGCCGCCGGCCCCGGTGAGCAGGACGCGGCTCACGATCGAAAATCGGGGTATGAGCGATCGCGCGCGGACATGATCCGCTCACCGGGTGGCTCGGGCCAATCGATTGCGAACGCGGGATCATCGAACCGCACCCCGCGCGCCGCCTCGGATACATATCGATGACTCATCTGGTAAAGGATCTCGCAGTTGTCGGCTAGCGTTTGAAAGCCATGTGCGAGCCCTGCTGGGATGTAGAAGGCGCGACAGTTCTCAGCGGAGAGCTCGACTCCGTGCCAACGACAGCGCGTATCCGATTCGGAGCGTATGTCGACTGCAACATCAAAGATCGCTCCGCGCGCGCAACGCACAAGCTTGGCTTCACCGTAGGGCTCGGCCTGGTAGTGCATCCCGCGCAACGTGCCCGCCTGACCGTTAAACGAAGCATTGCACTGCACGACGGCCGGGTCCAGCCCGCGCGCGCGGAACTCCTCGGCGTCGAAGGTGCGGGCGAACCAGCCGCGCTCGTCGAAGAGGAGATCCGGTTCTATCACCCAGGCACCCGCTAAGCTAGCCTGGACAAATCTCACTACGGACTCCCATCACTCGCTGAGCAGCCTCAGGTCCGGGCTGCGAGCGGCGAAGCGCCCGCCCCACTCGCCGATAAAGCTCAGCTGCTTCATTATTTCCGTCCGGAGGTTCCAGGGAAGGATCAGCACCACGTCCGGACGGTCCTTGGCCAGTATCTCGGGGGAAAGGATCGGGATGTGGCTACCAGGCAGGAAGCTACCTTGCTTGTGCGGGTTCAGGTCGCAGGTGTATTCGAGGAAGTCGGTTCCGATGCCGCAATAGTTGAGCAGTGTGTTCCCCTTCGCGGGCGCGCCGTAGCCCGCGAGCCGCTTTCCCTGCTCCTTGAGGTCGATCAGCAAGCGCAGGATCTGACGCTTGTCAGCGATCACGCGCGCGCCGTAGCTGATGTACGTATCCAACTGCTCGTAGCCTGCCTCCCGTTCGCGCTTACGCATCTCGACCGCACGCGACGTGTCCGGCTTGCCGGCGTCGTCCTCGTGGCAGCCGTAGATACGCAGCGACCCTCCGTGGGAGGGCAGCTCCTCGACGTCGAACAGTCTCAGCCCGTGGGTCTCGAACGCGCGGCTCACGGTCAGGAAGGAGAAGTAGGAGAAATGCTCGTGGTAGATCGTGTCCCACTGGTTCTCCTCCATCAGACGCATCAGATGGGGGAACTCCATCGTGATCACGCCGCCGGGCCGCAGTAGGATCTTCATGCCTGCGATGAAGTCGTTGAGATCCGGGACATGCGCGAGTACGTTGTTGCCGATCAGCAGATCGGCCGCCGACTCGCTCGCCAGCGACCTAGCCGTGTCTTGCCCGAAGAACTCGACCAGCGTCGCGATTCCCTTCTGCAACGCTACTTTCGCCACGTTCGCCGCTGGCTCGATTCCGAGCACTGATATGCGGTGCTCATGGAAGTACTGCAGGAGGTAACCGTCGTTGGAGGCCAGCTCCACAACCTGGCTGCGCTCCGAAAGACCGAGTTGCTCGATCATCTGCTCGCAGTACCGCCGGCAGTGCTCCAGCCAGCTGGTCGAGTACGAGGAGAAGTAGGCGTAATCGGAGAAGATCTGCTCGGGCGTCTCGAACTCCTCCAGCTGTGCCAGGAAGCACTGCGAACAAACGAGCGCACGAAGCGGATAGAACGGCTCCATGCTGTTTATGCGCTCGGGCGGTAGAAAGCTGTTTGCCAGCGGCGAGGAGCCAAGATCGGCGAAGACGACACTTAGAGGAGCACCGCAGAGGCGGCAAGGAGCATCGCTCATGGGCAGGCTACGGCGTATCTGAGGGTCTGTATTTGGTCGAGCGTCACCGCGCGCATGTCTGCGCCGGCGGTCAGCTCTCGATACCACGCCACGATGCTGTCCAGGGCGGCTTCGAGGGGGACCGGGCCTCGCCAGCCGAGTCGTGCGAGCGCTCGCGAAGAATCCAGCTTGAGGTAGAGCGCCTCGTGCGGATGCGGTCCCTGATCGTGCTCCCAGCTCGGCTTTCCCGACCAGCGCTCGCGTAGCTGCTCCACGACCCAGCGCACCGACCGGGCGTCTTGCTCGATGGGACCAAAGTTCCAGCCGATGGCTAGCTGGGGCGAGGACCACAGCTCCTGGGCGAGCAGCAGGTAACCGCTGAGCGGGTTCAAGACGTGCTGCCACGGCCGGATCGCGTCAGGGTTGCGGATCTGCAGCGTGACATCCGCGAGCGCGGCGTTGACGATGTCGGGAAGTAGCCGCTCCGAGCTCCAGTCCCCGCCTCCGATGACGTTGCCTGCGCGCGCAGAGGCCAACCGTGTCCGGTCCGGCTCCGAGAAGAATGAGCGCCTGTACGCATCGGTTACAAGCTCCGCGCAGCCTTTGGAGCTCGAGTACGGATCATATCCGCCCATCGGCTCATGCTCGCGGTAGCCCCATTCCCAATTGCGGTTCTCATAGCACTTATCCGAAGTGACGTTGACTACCACCCGGGCCTCCCGGCTCAGCCGGATCGCCTCCAGCACGTTCACAGTGCCCATCACGTTGGTCTCGTATGTCTCGCGTGATCGTCGAAGGAGCGGCGGACCAGTGGCTGCGCCGCCATGTGGATCACAACCTCCGGGCGGACTCTCTCCAGCGCACTGACGACGGCCCGGAAGTCGCGGATGTCGGCGGTGATCTCGTCGGCCATGCCCTGCGCGACGCGGGCGACGTCGTACAGCGACGGTTCGGTCGGCACGCCGCAAGACAGGCCGATAAGCTCACTCCCCAGCATCTGGAGCCACAACGCAAGCCATGCGCCCTTGAAGCCCGTGTGGCCGGTCAGCAGCACCCGGCGACCGCGCCAAAAATCGGGACTCCTCGTCATTTGGGGGTGAATCCGGGGCCTGCTGGACCCATGGCGGCGTCGGCGCGGGTGCCCGGCTGGTGATCAAGCGGCATGGATGCCGCGCCTGATATCTGGATGATCACCGCGGGACTCGCCCGGAGGGCGCCGTAAGCGCTCGGTGTCGGGCCGGCCTTGACGCGCCGCGGGCTGAGGGATCATCCCGCCCTCACTTCGCCCCTTCATTGCAGCCGTTTTACGGTTCGAGCCCCGCCGCCGCTGCTTTCAGCGCAGGCTTTGGTCGCCCGGCCGTGCGAGCAGGGGCCTCTGGTCCCGCGGTGGTGCCGCCGCGTTCTCCGTGCTTGGCGGAGCAGGTGTACGCGAGAGAGTTGGTCGCCGGGCGGCCATGGATGGCCGGCGGCATGAGGCATGCACGGAGGCCCCGCCGAGGCGCGCAACTTGTGATGCTCGCGCTGACGCCTGAAATGGGTCGGTAGCAGGGGATTGGCGGCCACGGGGTGGGGCGGGTCACCCCCAAACCGAGAGGAGAGCCCAAAAATCCCCGGTCGACCACGCCTCGGAGCTCCGCGCGCATCGTCGGGGTTCGCTCCACCGAGCGACCTCCGTCTCCGTTCACTTCCAGATCCGCCATGGTGGACTGCCAGACTCCCACAGCCGCTGCAGCTCGTTGCGATCACGCAGCGTGTCCATTGCCTGCCAGAACCCTTCATGAGAGAAGCAGACGAGCTGCCCCTCGCTTGCCAGCGCCCGCAGCGGCTCTTGCTCCCACACCGTTTCATCCCCCTCCAGGTAGCGGCCGACCTCCGGAGAGAGTACAAAAAGCCGCCGTTCATCCAAGCGCCGTCGCCATCTGGCTTCTCTTCAAAGCTCCGTGCAAGCGAGCCTTCGATTCGAATCGCGCTGTAGCGCCCGGGCGGCTGAACTGCCGTCACCGTCGCAATCTTGCCCTGATCGCGATGGAAGGCCAGCAGTTCAGCCAGGTCAACGTCCGTCACCCCGTCGCCGTATGTAAAGCAGAACTCGTTCTCGCCAATATACGGAAGCACCCGCTTCAAGCGCCCCCCGGTCATAGTGCCGTCGCCCGTATCTACTAGCGTCACTTTCCAAGGCTCGGTGGTCGACCGATGAACCTCCATTGCTCCGCGGGCGAGATCGAACGACACGTCGCAGGTGTGTAGGTAATAGTTTGCGAAGTACTCCTTGATCAGGTAGCCCTTGTAGCCGAGGCAGATCACGAACTCCTCGATTCCGTAGGCGGCATACATCTTCATGATGTGCCAGAGCATAGGCTTACCGCCGATCTCGACCATCGGCTTCGGACGCGTCGTCGTCTCCTCACTGAGGCGCGAGCCGAAGCCGCCTGCCAAGATCACGGCCTTCACGATCCTCCAGCTTACCTTAGCTTGGCCTGCCCCTCACACGCTGGCGCTACGGGAGTCGCCGACTGCAACACGAGCATGCCGACGGGGGTGCGCGTGCGTCGTCAGGTACACGGCATCGCACCCAAGTCCGGCCGATCCCGCCCGCCTGGCGATCGAGCGAGCTGCGAGCGCACCGAATGTGCGCGAGGAATCGAGGCAGTACATACCCCTGGCGTATGGCAGCCGTTACGCAGTTACGCAGGCAGGCTTGCGGAGTAGCGGGAACGCGACAAAGCAGCGGCGAGCACTCGTCGCCTACGATAAGGGAGCCGCGCTGACGAATCTCGTGGTATTCGCAGATGGTCTATTGCACCCCTGAGCGCCATCGAATGCCAAACGGCCACACCCGGGACCGTCGTTTCTTGCGTGCGGTCCAGCTTCGGGTTTTCAGTCGGCCGTGGCCGCGGCTACGCGGATGTGGCTCCGGCGGCACCGTGAGCACCGTCAAGACGCGACGACCGGCCGGCGTCACGTTCCTCGCCTCTTAATGACCTAAAGACGTGACCAATCAGCGAATGGAAACACCCAGTGATGGTGCCCGGGTCCAGCCGCGCTTGACTCGTCGAAGACTGCTCCTGATCGCGGGCGCTGTGGCCACCGGGGGCTACGGCATCGACCGGCTGATCGATGCCCAATTCGGCCGTTCGCCGGGACCGGTGCATCCCGTTGTCTCGGTACGCGCAATGGGCGCCAAGGGGGACGGCTACGTGAACGATACGTCGGCGTTCCAGCGCGCATCCGCCGCAATCAACGCCGCGCGCGGTGGCACACTCTTGATACCTGGAGGGACGTACGTCGTAGGGCGCCAGCACTTCGCCGGCACGCCTGGCTTGGGATTCGCGTACCGGGGTGAACCCGTAATCGCGATCGCCGACTGCGACCGGCCCGTGCTGGTCGATGGCCGCGGAGCCACGCTCCGCACGGCACCGGGGTTGAAGCTGGGTGCCTTTAATCCAATCACTGGCGCTCCTCACGAGCCTACATCACTCCCATTTCTCGAGCCTGACTACCGCAGCGACATTTACGAGGGTGCCCTCAACCTTCAACGCAACGCTAGTGTGTGGGTGAGGGGAGTCAATGTGGACGGAAACGCCGCCCAGATCGAGTTTGGGGGCCAATACGGCGACGCGGGTTATCAGGTATCCCACGATGGCCTAGTGGCGACCGGTAACCGCGAGCTCCTCGTGCGGAACGCGCATTTTCACCATCATGGCCGCGACGGGCTCATACTCCGCGATCCGAACCGGGCGGCGGATGAAGCGCCCCGCCCGGTGATGCTCCACACCGTCAGCTGCGACTACAATGGCCGGCAGGGGCTGTCCTGGGTCGGCGGCCGCGGGCTGCAGGCCAGGCGCTGCTCGTTCAGCTTCACCGGCCGAGCCTCCATTCCGGTCAGTAACCCAGGGGCCGGCGTCGACATCGAGCCAGAGGACTCCACGTGTCGGGATGGCGTCTTTACGGAGTGCGAGTTCAACGCCAATCTGACGTTCGGGCTGATCGCCAACGTTGGCGACGCTGCGCGCATCGGCTTCGTGAGGTGCACTTTCGCGACGTGGCCGGGTTCGGGTGTGTCTCCTGGCCCACGTGCGGTGTGGCCCAACAAGCCCGGCATGTGGTTCGAGCAATGCCGGATTCACGGATCCGTAGTTGACGCCTACGGCTCAGACAGCGCCGCCGATGCGTGCCGATTCGCGAGGTGCAGCTTTGATGACGCTAGTGGTGGCGCTGACGGACCGCCATATGTCGGCATTGCAATCATCGAGACCGGCGGGCCGAACGTTCGCTTTGACCATTGCAGCGTTCAGGCAACCCGTAGTCGGTCGGTAGCGCTCGGGCATTTCGCTCAGCCCGCGCCGATGATCGTGCAGGGCTGCTCGATCCGCCACTGCGATGCGGTCCTTCCGCCCGGGTCCTACCAGGCGAGCCTTCAGTCCGTACGCCTCGCCAATACCGTATTCCATGAGAGCGGCCTGACGAACGACTACTACATAGCGGCGTCCAACGTCACCGTCGGGGGCGGAGTGCGAGTCGACGGGCCACACGTGGCATGGGAGCGGGTTGGGGGCCAGATCGGGACGATCGTCTGATACCTCTGATCTGTGCGCGTCAAATATACGAGTGACAGTGGCCGGACCCTCATCCGCTTTCGCGCGTCAAGCCTTACACAGACGGTAGAGGATCGCCGGAGGTTACCCAAGCGGCGAAATCCGGCATCGTGCGTACGCTCGCCGGCGTCGGTTGCAGTCCTAACCAAAAATGGTCCGGGCGGTCACTTCGCGGCAATGAGAGTCGAGTCCGCGCCGCGGTCAGTATCTCGCGATCTCCGGTCAACCTGACGATCCGCAGCCAGTCGCCCGGCGAAAGCCGAGTGACCCGCCCGATCAGTACACGTAATGATATGCTACCCATCCTCCACGCTCGGATCCAGTCCCAGAGCTGGCGCACCACGTAGTCACCTCGGCTGATCCGTAGCGCATGCGCCTGCGGAAAGTCTTCTTGAAGCAACAGCAGCCAACAGTGCATCGCAGTGAGCAGCTCGTTGCCTGGAAGTCCGTGCGCAAGGTCAATCTCGCTGCCGAGATACTTCATGCCGTGGTCGGCTCGCCCGGAAAATGCGTAGTGGCCAAACGATTGGGGCGAAACGCCGATCGTGAGCAGCCGGTCGTTTGCACACGCCCATGAACCTGCCGTCAGAAGCATCCCGTTCAGGGCGTAATGGTCGGGAAACGGAGGCCTGAAGAGTCCGCGTGGCAGGCGTTCAGCGGCGACCCGGGAGAAAACCGTGGACTGCAAATTTAACGGCAGGCGCGGACGAAACCGAAACATATCGGCGACGATCGTCGCTCGAACGGCTGCGGACAGGACTCCAGACGCGAGAAATGCGGGAGCGATCGCAAAGTGCGGGTCCGCGTAGTAGCCACCTTCCAACGTGTCGATCGCCGAAGGAGACACGAAGGCATACGCGGAGTAGGTTAGGCAATCAGGATCGCCCCACTGGTCGAGAAGAGATCGCAGGCGCAAAAAGAAGCCGGGGAGCAGGTAGTCGTCATCGCCGATCAGGACCAGATAATCGCCAGTGCTAGCGCGATACGCGGCTAACCAATTGTCGGTAACGCTAAGAACTTTCTCTTGACGGATCACCTTTAAGCGGGAGTCGCGAGCGCAGCCAGCCAGGATGTCAGGCGTTTCATCAGTGTTCGCATTGTCAGAAACGATGAGCTCGATGTCCGGATCGTCTTGACCCAGTACGGACTCCAAGCAATTGGCAAGCAAGCGGCCACCGCTGCGAGTCGGAAGTAGCACGGAGACCTTCATGCGCTCTTCCGAGCAAAGACGGCCGTATAGCAACTTCCGTTACCTTCGCGTGATTCGAATGGACGAAGGACCAACGCTACGAGTCGTCCCGTGAGTTCGGCGACCACCTTATAGCGCCGCCTGCGCGTCTGATTGAGGAAAACGCGCCGCCACGTGAAGTGGTTCCAGCGGCGCCCGCCGGTGTCTCGCGTGGTCAGGAGTCTGCACGCCAGACCCCGCGTCTGAAGAAAATCCACCAACACGGGGGCGGGTATCAGCCACTGGTGCCGTGGCGCGTCGATGTGCGGCCAGCGGGCCGCAAGCAGCCGAAAACTCAACGCATGGGGGTTTGGGGTGGAAAGAATCAAAACGCCTCGACCGTCTAGATTATTGGCGACGTGATCAAGCACCTCCCAGGGGTCTCGAAGATGCTCGACTACCTGCCACATCGTCACGACATTGCTCGGTGGAAGTCCATCCAATACGGCGCCGGGCTCAGTGCTACGGGTTGCCTTCACGCCGACGACTGATCGGAGGTAGTGACAGCAGCCATCGTCCGCTTCTATAGCGGTAACGTCGAACCCGCTGTTGCGGGCCTGAAGCGCAAACGTGCCCCACGCCGCACCGACATCCACCAATCGACCCCCTTTGACATGGTCAAGGACGAGCTTTATCTGGTAACGCTCGCGCCATGCCGCCCACCGCAGCCGCCGCTGTGACGGGCCACGATAATAATCGATGGGATAGTACCGCTCAAGATCCTCCGGGCGCGTGGTCAGGCAGGTTAGCCCGCAGCGCTTGCACCGTCCGTACTCGTGCGGAAGCTCGTCAACTCGGCGGTTGACGTCGATCGCTATCAGGAACGATTGCATCTCGCCTCCGCATCGACGACAGGCGTCTGGAGACTTCTGTGTGCAGTTTCTAGCGTTGGTCATGTGGCGTGTGGCCGCCGCGACAGGAGGCCGAGCACGAAGATTTGCCGTTCGCGCGACAGAACTTGCCGCCACCCAACAAGGCCTGCGATTGCCAGAACGACGAGCAGACCTGCCGACCGCGCGTACGTCCCGACAGGGACGAACCCCAGCGCCAGGATGACAGCCACGCCAGCGGCCACCGCCATAGCAAGCATCAGCTGCTGCGACGGAAGCACGTGCACGAGCCGGCAGCCATAGGCATAGAGCACAGTAGTGTCGGCCAAGACCCGGATGGCCCACGCGAGAGCCGCTCCATCGATCCCCATGCGTACGGTCAAGCCATAGAGGAGCGCAAGATACAGGGGAAGTTCCACCAGATGGATCTTCGCGGTCAGGTCCGGCCGCCCGACGCCCTGTATAAGGGCGAATGGCACCTGGGCTAGCCCATTCAAAAGCATGCCTACGCAAAGCAGCTTCAAAACGGGCGTGCCCGCAGCAGCAAAGCGCGAGTTCAACCACAAATGCATGCCCTCGTTGGCGAAGGTAACTACCGTGGCGAGAATCGGTAGCAAGATCAAATACAAGACCTGCGTTGATTTAATGAACAAGTGCGCGGTGCGGGTCGGCGCTGTCACGAACGAAGCTGCAAAGGCAGGAAACAGAACCGTCGTGATCGCGAGAGGAAATACCGCGATCTTGGTAATTGCGTCGTAGGGAGCCGCGTAATAAGCGACCGCTGTAGCCGAGAGCAGTGCCCCGATAAGGAAACGATCCATGTAGGCCATCAGGGGCGCGACAAGATTGCTTACCGAGCTCCAGCCAGCAAACGAGAACAGCGGCCGCAATGACGCAGCTCGGGGCGAGACCGGGGGGCGAAGGCTGTCGTCGACATATACACATAGGGCGAGGCTGGCAATCCACGTGACTATGCGCACGAGGGCCAGTGACAAGAAAATCGGGCCGAGCGAGTGAGAGAACGGAAGGACCGCAACTGGTCCAAGCACGACCGCTATACCGGTAGGGATACGCACGGCGGCGAATAGGTCGAAGCGTTGATGCGCCGCAAGGAAGCCCTGGAGTCCTTCAACACTAATGGCGAGCGGCAGAGCGACACACAGCAAGTAGAAGGCCGTGAGGCTCTCGCTCCGGAACTTTGGCGTGAGATTGAGAACGTCATGCACAAGCCAGCTCGAAAGCAAGGCGAGCACTGCCCCAGCGATGACGCCAAGCCCCAGCGTGGCCCAAATAAATGTCCAAAAGATGGCTGGTATGTCGGAGCATTGGCGGCGTCCGAGCCGCTCTGCCACCAGCTGAGTTAGCGCCCGGCCAAATCCGAAGTCGAAGACGTTGAAGTAGCCGACTAGAACCCAGCCCAGGGAGAGGATGCCGAAGCGCTGCGCTCCGATCGTCTTTATCAGCAGTGGCACCGCCGCGAGCGCCACTATGACCGGGAAGAGCTGACCAGAAAAGCTCCAAGCCGTGTTTACGGTAAGTTTGCGACCTGTGGTAAAAGCCGCGGCATCCGACTCGCTATCTGTCTTGTGACTACGCAGCCCCTTCACCGCAGCAGCCTCACACGGTCAGCTCGCGATGTTGAGCAGCTCCGAGAGCGCTCAGGTGGCGGTGTGGTGAACAAGTTTGCTTTATCGTGTGTATGTCTGCGGTCGGCGATCATCGTCCAGAAGCTCCACCCCGGCGTGCCGGTCCAGCTTGCTCATTCCTTGGGAGGCGGCTGTCAGGTCATCTGCTTCGCCTTACGCGAGCGGCCGAGCCGGCCACGCAGCCCCCGGTGTCCATTCCCGTTGGCGTAGACGCTTGACGTGTACCCGTAGTACCCGTAGCCCGATCCGTAGCCGAAGCGCCCGTAAAGGCCGCCTTTCGCGTCCGTCGCCACCACGCCGAGCACGTTGGTGGTGGTGTTGGCGATCGTCTTCTGGAGCCTCCTGACCGCATCCCGAGTCGTTGAGTTGAGCTTGGCGACCAGCACCACACCGGAGACGGAGTCGAGCAGCGGTAGGGAGTCGCTCACGTTGAGCAGGGGGTTGGTGTCGATCAGGACCAAGTCAGTCATCTGGACGATCTCGCTCAGCAGATCCTGCATGCGACCCGACGCGATCAACTCGGAGGGGTTGGGCGGCGTTCCGCCGGCTGGAAGCAAGCGCAACCTGCCCTGCATCTTGGCTGAAATCTGTCTGTCCGTCTCGTCGTCGCCAATCCGAACATCAACGAGGGCGTCGCCGAGGGAGAGTTGGCCGGTGAGCACCGCAGCGAGGCCGTGGCCCGGCGACACAGCGTCGCCCGCGACGCCCAGACGAGACGATGCCTGCGGTCGCCGCAGATCAGCGTCGACCAGGATCACGTCGCGCCCGCCCTGCGCCGCCGCGACGGCCAGGCGGGTCGCCACGGTCGTCTTGCCGTCGCCCTTGACCGGACTGGCGATCAGGATGGTGGACAGGGGTCGCTCGACGTTGAAGAACATCAACGTCGAGCGCAGCATGTGGAAGGGCTCGTCGGCGTGGCTGGTGGCCTTTCTACCCGGAAAGGCACCGCGCGGAATCACCGCGAGCAGCGGCAGGCCGGTTAGCTCCTCGAGGTCCTCCGGATGACGAATGCGTCGGTCCGCGGCTTCGGCGACGAACACCGCCCCCAGGGCGAGCAGCAGGCCTGCGACCAGCCCGAGAGCGACCACCCTGACGATCCGAGGCGAGACCGGGCTGGTGTTGGGGACGGCGGCTTGAAGTACCTGCGCGTTACTGCCCTGCGCGGCGAGCAGCGCGCGCAGGCGCTGGAGCTGCCCGGAGAGCTGAGAATGTCCCACCGCGTCGCTCTTGTGCAGCTGGCCCAGCTGAGCGGTGATCTGATCGACGGCGGTCGTGAGCAGGCCGACGGCTTGTGCTTTGCGCAGCTTTACGACTGCCGCGCCGAAAGCGTTCGCGATCTCGGCCGCCATACTGGGAGTGGAGGCGTTGGCCGCGACGGTGATGAACCCCGTGTTGGTGTCCGCAGTTGCGGTGACGCTGCTCAGCAGCGTCACCGCCTTCAAGGGCCGCGGAGGCAGCTGTCTGGCGGCGAGTCTCGCCACGGCGGTCGTCTCGATCACGCGCGCCTCCCCGCCGAGCGTCTCGGGGTCGGGTGTCGCGTTCGGCGCGGGGGCTGTGCCGGATGTGAACAAGGACGTGTCCACCGGCAGCGCGCCCTCTTGCAGCAGTACGCTTGACTGGTAGACCTTCTGCTCGCGGGAGGTTATGAAGTACGCGATCCCGGGAACGGCGACGAGAAAAACGAGGAACAGAAGCTTCCGACGCCAGATGACCTTGAGGTATGTCCGAGGGTCCGATTGAACGATGTTCATTACGGTTGGCCTCGAATCGTGGCGGCGGCGCGCTTGCTCATGGTCTCGGGCATGTGCACGGCCAATCAGAAGGCCGGCACTCGTCGGCGCCGCAGTCCCCGGCGATCTGATGCTAACAGGGGTGAGTCGAAGTCTGCCTCGCCTGGGAGCGGTAGATCTGTCGCTGACTGCCGGCGTTCGAGCACGGCGGCGCGCAGCACAACCATCGCCCCGATAGCGATCGTCACCAGATGGGTTCGGTACCGGAAGCCGGTGCCGGCGTTGCCGACCGACAGGGCGTAGGGAACGAGCAGAAAAACGAACGGGTAGAGCAGCGGGCCAGCGCGCCGGAGCACCTGTCCGCAGCATAGCAGCGCGAAGCGGATCAGCAGATAAAAGATGGTCAGCGCGATCACCGACCCGACGGCTCCGAGCGCCTGGCTGGTATTGCCCAGCTGCCAGGGGTAGGGACGCAGGAGGAGGTCGCTGATCCGCCTCGGCAGGTTGGAGATGATCGCTCCGCGGGTGGAGAAATCGACCTTCTCCAGCGCCAGGTTGTTGCCGTTCGCGCCGCCGTTGCCCGCCGCCGAGCTCGTGTTCGCATTCTGCGAGGACTGAAGATTCGTTTGCAGGCTCTCGTGCGAGGATGCCTGGAGGATCACCGGCGTGGACACGACCACAATGGCCGCCACGGCGTAGATGATCGGCAGCGAGCGCAGGCGACCGCCGAGCTGACGTAGCGAGGCGTGCAGGGTCAACAATACGGCGGCGGCGATCAGAAACCAGCCGATGTACTGACGCGTCCCGAGCGCGATCAGCCCGCCCAGCGCCATGATCGCCATGCCCTTGAGCTCGAGCTTGACCCAGACCTTCGCGGCTCCGAACACGACAAGGCCGCTGGCAAGCTCCATCAGCGGCTCCTTGTGCAGCAACTCGTTGAAGAACAGGCTGGCGAGCTCCAGGCTCAGCAGCCAGCCCGTCAACCGCGCCGCCCCCGCTCCGGCGATGTCGTAGACCGCTGTTGCGATCAGCAGCGCACCGGCGAGCGAGATCCCGACCTGGGTGACGCGCAGCGCCCCCTCCGGCGAGCCGAGCAGCTTTAGCTGCGCGGCGAAGACCAACACGTGCAGGAAGGACTGCTGGTTGGTCGGCAGCCACGCACCCGACGTCCAGCTCAACGCGGCTATTTGGTGCGCAGAGGATACGAACCCAAGCTCGTCACCCCCGCGTAGAGCGCTGCCCAGCCCAGTCACCGAGACTCCGGCGATCACCAGCAGACGTAGCACGTAGCCGACTGTCAGCGGCGCGCCCAGAGACAGCTCCGGGCGGCTACGGCGCAGCCTCCGCAGCAGCAGGGCCAAGGTGAAGGCGACGCCGAGGACTGTGATGATCACGCGCTCGATGTTGAGTACCTCGGTGTCCATGGCACGGAAGGTAGCGGGGTGCGGCGGAGACCGTTAAACGCCCCTGATGCCCCCGCTCGTGATGATAAGCGCCCGACATGCGTATGAGCCCAGCGGCACAGATCAGGTCGCTACGCGCGGCGCTCAGTCCGGATTGACGCCAACCGGGGCTCGGTTGCCAGCTGATCCGCCGGGCGCGCCGGTCCGAACGCGATTCCAGGCGGTCGCCAGTCCGCGGTGTCGAGCACCGCGATCGCCAGCAGGCCGACTAGGACCGCCCCAAGCGCGAGCGCACCCAGCGCCACTACGCCCAAATGGTCTCCCACGAGCGCGAGCGCGCAGAGCGCCGTCTGCACGAGGGCCAGCGCAGTCGCGACCGCTCGTGGTGAGCGCAGCCTGAGCAGCAGGCGGTGGGTCAGGTGATCGCGTCCACCGGTGACGAGCGTGACGCCGCGGCGCGTGCGCGAGAAGCTGACCAGCGCCGTATCGAGAATCGGAAGTCCGGCGAGGAGGGCTGCGGCCAAAACGCTTGCATCTCCGACCCGTAGGTGTCGCGCGGTGGCCATGCTGAGCGCTCCCACGAGGAACCCGATCGGCATGCTCCCGCCGTCACCCAGGAAGATCTTCGCCGGGCCGGCGAGGTTCCAGCGCAGGAACGCCGCGCACGCGCCGGCGAGCGCGAACGCCAGCCCCGCGAGCGCCGCCTGGCCGTGAATCGCAGCCAGCAGGCCGATCCCAGCGGCCGAAACGAACCCAACGGTGCCACAGGCGCCGTCGAGGTTGTCCATCAGGTTGAACGCATTCACCAGGCCGACGATCCACACGGCCGTGATCGCGAAGTCGACGACGCCACCACCGGATGTCCTCCACCCCAACCCGGATTTGACCAGCGCCACCGCAGCACCCAGCTCGGCCAGCAGCCGCCACTTCGGCGCGACGGCAAAGCGGTCGTCGATCGTGCCGAGCAGCCATAAGCCGGTCGCGCACGCCAGCAGCACCAGCAATCGTGCGCTCGCCCCTCCGACCGCAGCGGCACCGATCAAGAAGCCGACCAGTACCGCCGCGCCGCCGAGGAACGGCGTCGGTGCCTTGTGCCTCCGGTACTCACGGGGCCGATCATAGAAGTCCGTCCGGCGAGCGACGGCGATCGCGAGCGGCGTGGCGATGAGCGCTGCGACTCCCGCGCTTGCAAACGCCACCGCGGCTGAAAGCTCAACGGTCATGGGCACGGGCCATGCCCCAAGATTTCAGGGCGACAATGTCGTCGCAGCTGCTCACCCGGCCTCCCCGGCCACGACGGAGTCCTGATGATGTGCGATCACGTCGCTAAGAATGTCGTCGAGATTGTGACGCTGCTGCCAGTCGATTGCCTGCTTGATCTTGCTGGTGTCCGGAATTCGCCGGGCCATGTCCTCGAAGCCGCCCTCGTAGGCCTCGTCGTACGGGATCCTCACGATCTCCGAATCGGACTCGCAAGCGCCCTTGACGCGTTCGGCGAGCTCGCCGATCGAGATCTCCTCTGTGGCCCCGATGTTGAACACCTCGCCGTAGTTATCGTCCGTCTCCATCAGATCCCCTAGCGCGCGGACGACATCGTGGACGTGGCAGAAGCAGCGCCGCTGCGTCCCGTCGCCGAAGACCGTGATGGGCAGGTCGGCCAGGGCCTGGCGCACGAAGGTCGGAACGACCATGCCGTACTGACCCGTCTGGCGAGGGCCGACGGTGTTGAACAGGCGCGCTACGGCCGTGGGGAGCTTTCGTTCGCGGTAGTGGGCGAGGGCCAGGAACTCGTCAACCGCCTTCGAGCACGCATAGGACCAGCGGCCCTTGTCCGTCGACCCGAGGACGAGATCGCCGTCCTCTCGGAACGGCAGCGCCGTCGACTTGCCGTAGACCTCGCTTGTGGATGCGATGAAGACTGGACGTCGCTTCTTGCTCGCCTGGGCGAGCACGACCTCGGTGCAGTGCACGTTGGTCTCGATCGTCCGCACGGGGCTCTCGACGATCAGCTGGACGCCAACGGCGGCGGCGAGGTGGAACACGACATCCGCCTCGTCCACCAACTCGGCGACCACCCGGCTGTTAGCGGCGCTGTCGATCGTGTACTCGAAGCTGGAGTTCTCGCGCAGGTGGCGAATGTTCGCGATCGAGCCGGTGGAGAGGTCGTCGAGCGCATGTACGCGGTGACCGCGGGCGATCAGCTCATCTGCTAAATGCGAACCAATGAACCCGGCCCCCCCCGTTATGAGGTATCGCAAAGACTGCTCCTTGACTTGGGCTTGTGCTTGACGCCCAGCGCAAGTCCTGCGGGCGCGGGGCTCCGAGTAGCCCTCGTCGAGGCAGTGCTACCCAGAATACGGCATCGTAGTCGCGTCGCCCGCGACCGCAGCACAACCAGACAGTCGCATCCCCGCTTTGATCGGGGACCGCTGGGCGCCGACATTGCGTTGGCCCTGCTGGGCGCGGCGCTCGGTGCCAGCCAGCTCATCCATGGGGCCTACGACGAGTCGACCTGGGCGCCGATCGCCCTCGGAGCCCTGGCGCTCGTGCTGGCGCTCGCCGTTGGCGCTCCCCGTCGGCGGCCGGCCCTCGTCCTGCTCGTGCCGCTGCTCGGTCTGTGGCTGTGGTCGCTGATCTCGTCCGGATGGAGTTACTCGAGCGATGCCTCCCACACGGCTGCCGATCGTTGGCTCTTGTACGCGGCCGTGCTGGCTGTGCTTTGGTGGGGCGTCGGCGAGCAGCGGCGGCGGGCGGTCGCCTTGCTGGCGGGCGCCGCCGCCGGCGTGCTCGGTGTCGCGGCCTGGATGCTCGTCAAGATGCTGGCCGGTCACGGCGCGGGGCTGTTTCTCTCGACCCGTCTGAACGACCCGCTGGGGTACGTCAACGGGCAGGCAGGCTATCTGTTGGCGGGCGTCTGGCCTTGCCTGGCGCTGGCGGAACGGCGCGGCTCGAGGGCCACGTCGTCAATCGCCGGGGTCGGGATGGCGGCCCTCGTGCTGCTCCTGGGGCTCGGCCTGGAGACGCAGTCGCGCAGCTGGGGGCTCGCGGCGATCGGGACTGCCCTGCTGCTGGTGGTGGTGGTGGCGGGGCGTCGGCGGCGCGTGATCGCGGTGCTACTGGCTGCGGCCGCGATCGCCGCGATCTATGCACCGCTGTCTGCCGTCTGGCGAGAACCCAGTCGTCTCACCGGGCTCCCCACCGGCACGAACACGCGGGAGGCAGCGGTCGCCATCCTGCTCGCCGCCATCGCCGCTGGCTTGGCCTGGGCAGCCGCCGTCCGCGCGCTGGAGTGGACGGCGCCGGCGGGCACCCGATCCAGAGCGCGAGCCACACGGCTCACCAGCGGCGCGCTGGCCGCCGGCGGGCTCGCCGTGGTGCTCGTGATCGCGGTCAACGCGGGCGCGATCGGGCACCGGATCCACAGCCAGTACGAGGCGTTCGTGCATCTCGCTCCGTCTACGGGGGGCACCCGGCTCCTCTCCGGCGCAGGCAACCGCTATGACTACTGGCGCGTGGCGCTAATCGAGTTCCGCTCCGCTTCCGTGATCGGCGTCGGCGCCGGCGACTACCAGCCCGGCTACTACCTCCGTCGCGGCACCACGGAGTCGATCCAGCAGCCGCACTCGCTTGAGCTGCAAACGCTCGCCGAGCTTGGACTCGTCGGCGCACTGCTGCTCGCTGCCTTTCTAGCGGCCGTCGCGATCGGTATGAGCCGGACTGCCCGGGCCGCTAGGACAGACGCGGCGGCTCGGGCGGTGGCGGTGGCGGCGGGCGGGATGTTCGTCGGCTGGCTGGCCCAGACGAGCATCGACTGGCTATATCTGTTTCCCGGCCTGACCGCGCTAGCCCTGGGGGCGGCGGTCGCGCTGCTGGCGCGCCCCGCCGCACGAGCCGAACGGCTGGCCGCCCGAGTGGGCTTGGCCGGCCGAGCCCGGGTGGCCACGATCGCCGCCGCGGGCGCGATCGCGATCGCCGGCGCGCTGACGATCACTCCGCGCGTGCTGTCGCTGCATTCGCAGGCCTCGGCGCAGCGCGCGCTGGCCGCGGGACGGCCCCGCGCAGCGATCGTCGCTGCGACCAGAGCACTCGATTATGACCCCACCTCGGTGCCGGCATTCGTCGTGCGGGCGGCGGGATTCGCGCGGCTGCATGAATTCGCCCCCACGCAGGCGGACATCAGGCGCGCGATCTCAACCGAGCCACGCAACTGGGTCACCTGGGCGCTGCTGGGAGATCTGCTCGCCCGGCGCGGCGACCGGGCAGAAGCGCACGCCGCGTACACGCATGCCCTGGCGCTGGATCCGCTCGAGCCGACCCTCCAGAGTGCGCTGCAGACAAGCGCCTCCGCGCCCAAGCGCTGAGGGGGCGCGTACACTGGGTGGTTGCGATGCGGACCACGGCAACATCGATCGCGCTCGCGGTTGCGTTGGCCGTTGCGTGCGCCGGCGCCACCCCGGCCGCCGCGCTAGCGCCTGGCGTGCACGTGGATCCCGGCAGCCCAGCCGGCAAGGAATACTCGTTCCCGCTCGGTGTGCTGCGAGGGGCCGCCACCGGCCACAGCGCGCCCCCGGGCGTGACGGAGCCGCGGTTCGGGGCCGGCATCGGTCCCGCGGGCGCCGGGAGCGCTCCGGGCGGAGCGAGCCGCCGGGCCGGCCAGGCGTCGTCCCATGGCTCCGGTCTGCGCTCAGGTGCAGCACGGCGCCGCGGCCGGGGACGCCACGGTACGAAAGGCGGCCGCGGTACGACAGGCGGCGATGTCAGCTCCCAGGCCCTGTCTGGGTCCCGCTCCCGCCGGGCCGCGGCTCAGAGCCGCGAGCTCGCGAACCTCATTCGTCCCCGCTCTCCCGCTCCACAAGTCGCGCTGATCGCGGTTCCGGTGCTGCTCGTGGGCGCTGCGCTTGGAGGCGTGATCGCCGCGGTTCGGCGCCGCTGGGCATCCTAAATGCGCCTGCGAAGACTGCCCGCGCTCCTCCCTCGCCGCGCTTGTCATGCTCGCCCTCGCGGCCCCGTCGGCGCTCGCGGCGCGGGCGGACAGGAAGGCCTTCTGGGGACCGCTTCGAGTGGACGGAAAGTCCGAGTTCCCCGTCTACGACGCGCTCGGGGTCGGGATCTAGCAGATGCAGCTGGGCTGGGTGGCGGCCGCCCCCAAGCGTCCGCGAAACCCGGCCAATCCGCGCGACCCGGCCTATCACTGGAGCACTGAGATCGACTACGCGATCCAGCAGGCGGCGCGCTACCACATGCGCATCCTCCTGCAGGTGAGCCAGACCCCGAGGTGGGCGAACAGCGGCCACGCCGCCAACTACCCGCCCTCGGCGAGCGAGCGACCTGGCCGCCTTCGTCACCGCGGCCGCGCGTCGCTACCCGTCGGTCCACCTGTGGATGATCTCGCCGCTGCGGTCGGCGTGCAGCTGATCGTCGAGAGTCCGGTCCGGACGATCGAGACGAACGTCCCACCACCGAGATCGTGCTCGCTCAGGCGAGTAAGAAGCGCCGTCCAGTGTTCGTCGCCTCTACCAGCGAGGTCTATGGGAAGTCCAGTGAGCTCCCCTTCCGAGAGGATGGGGAGATCGTCTTGGGTGCCACCCACCGTGGGCGGTGGGGCCTATGCGTGCTCGAAAGCGCTCGACGAGTTCCTCGCCCTCGCGTATCACCGAGAGCGCATGCTGCCGACGGTCGTCGGTCGCATGTTCAACACTGTGGGGCCGCGCCAGACGGGCCGCTACGGGATGGTGGTGCCTACGTTCGTGCGACAAGCCTTGGCAAACGAGCCCATTACCGTGTTCGGGTCGGGCGAGCAGCAGCGCTGCTTCTGTCACGTGCATGACGTCGTGCGGGCCCTAGCCGAGCTGCCGCTGCGTGGCGAGCTCTACGGAGAGGTGCTGAACATCGGTTCGACCGAGGAGGTCTCGATGCTCGAGCTGGCCGAGCGCGTGAAGCGGACCACCGGCTCGGAGTCTGAGATCGTGCTGGTTCCCTACAGCGAGGCGTACGAGGAGGGCTTCGAGGACATGCCCCGCCGAGTGCCCGACACGAGCAAGATCGAGCGAGCGCTGGGGTGGCGGGCGACGGCGTCGCTCGATGAGATCCTCAGTGACGTGATCGCGCACGAGCTCGCGGCCAACATGCTCGAAGCGCAGGGCGCACCTTCCCACAGCCCGTAAAGCGCTATCGCTAACCGTGCTCGAAGGCCGCGAAGCCTGGCTTGGGCACGCCGTTGTCGGTCAGCAGCCCTCCGTAGCTAACTGGAGGGTCGTCATAGACGTGGACCCAGCCCAGCGCATAGATCCGCTTCCAGCGCCGTGAGAGGCGGAGCGCATCGGTGATCCATCTGGCGGCCACAGGTGGGTCCACGTAGAAGTCGAATTCCTGATCCGGCGAGGTCGGGATCGTGAACTCCGAGAGGAAGACCGGCATCCCGGGTCGTAGATACCGGTCAATCCAGCGACCGAGCTCGTGGAGGTCGGAGAACTGTACCTCTCCGAATCGAGAATAGGGGACCGAGAAGCTGGGATCCTTAGCGCTGAACGGGTTGTGGGCATACATGTCCATCCGCGGCGGATGCCCGTTGGGTAAGCGGAGGTTCTCGATCCACTGCTGGGGGTCGATGTCACCTGAGGAATACGAGCAGCCGCCGATCACGAGGTTCCGGCGGCTGGCAGCCTTGAGTGCTCCATAGGCATCGTCGAGGATTCGCGCGTAACTGTGCGGTGCGAATTGCTGCGCTCGGTCGAGCTTCGTCCCCGGCCGCACGCTCCGCGTCGGGCCGAAGTTCCCGTGCCGAGTCGGCTCGCCCCAGATCATCCACAGATGGACGCTTCGGTAGTGGCGCGCCGCGGCCTTGGCGAACGCCGCGTAGTCGGCTGGGTTGATCGGCGGATAGTTTGGCGCCCGTCCTCGATTGGCCCATCGCGGCGCGAAGATGATCTGCAGCAGGACGCGCATATGAAAGCGCCCAGCCTGGGTGATCGCCTGCTGGATCTCGACGGGCCAGTGGTAGGCGGGATCGTTCGGGGCAGTCGACCGATGCGGCCGCGTCGGCGCGACCTCGCTCCAGTTCAGATCTACTTCATAGATCGAGACGCCAAGCCGGTGGTAGAGGGGGAACTGGTTGACCCCGTTGCGGTAGACCTGGCCCCACATCGCCTTGCTGAACGCCTGTGCTCCAGCCGGAGCAGTCGCCAGCGATAACGCCGCCACCACCAGGATGCGACCGAGGGCCCTGCGACCTCGCACGCCAGTCATCGTGAGCATCGTAGCGCTGACTCTCCGGGCTAACTGCGGCTTCTGTCGCAGATCGCCGCGTACGGTCGCCGTCTACTGCTCCACCTCGCGGCCGTCCTCGCCCCCCGCCGCCGTCTAAAGCTCCCCTTCGCGGCCGTCCTCGGGTGGGTCGGACCAAATTGTGTGAAAGGTGCCCTCCCGGTCCACCCGCCGGTAGGTGTGGGCGCCGAACAGGTCCCGCAGGCCCTGGATCAGGCTGGCCGGCCCGCGCCCCCGGCGATAGCCGTCGTAGTAGCCAGCGAGGACGAGAACGCCGGCGTCGGTCACCCCAGCTCGGCCGCCCGCCCGACGACGCGGCGCCACGGTTCCTGGGCCTCGGCGAGCGCCTGGGCGAAGAAGTCGGCCAGCATCAGGTTCGACAGCGCCGGCTCGTCGTCGTAGGCCTCCCGGATCCGGTCCAGGAAGCGGGCACGGATGATGCAGCCGCCGCGCCAGATCGTCGCCATCGAGCCCAGGTCGATGTCCCACCCCTCGTCGTCGGCCGCCGCCGCCATCTGCGCGAAGCCCTGGGCGTAGGAGACGATCTTGGAGGCGTACAGGGCGTGCTCGAGGTCCTGCGCCAGCGAGTCCTTGGGTGTGTGGGGGCCGGTTCCGGGGCCGGACCTGCCCCCGCCCGGCCCGGCCAGCCGCTCGGCGGCGTGCTCGCGCTGGCCCTTGAGCGCGCTCAGCGCGCGGGCGAACACCGCTTCGGTGATCCCGGTCAGGGGGACCCGAGCTCGAGCGCGTTCTGGGCCGTCCAGCGACCGGTGCCCTTCTGCTCGGCCGCGTCGAGGATCACGTCGACCAGCGGCTGACCGGATGCCTGGTTGGTCTTGGACAGCACCCGGGCGGAGATCTCGATCAAAACCGACTCGAGCTCTGATTCGTTCCACTTTCGGAACCGATCGGCGATCTCGGCCACCTCCAGCCCGACCCCGTGGCGCAGCAGGTCATAGCTCTCGGCGATCAGCTGCATGTCGGCGTACTCGATGCCGTTGTGGACCATCTTGACGTAATGACCGGCGCCGTCGGCGCCGACACGTAGGTGCAGCACGGCGTCCCGTCGACATCGGCGGCGATCGCCTGAGGATCGGCTTGACCGACTCGTCGTAGGGCTCCCTAGGGAGCGTCGAAGCCTCCGAGTACGAGGACTACGAGGTGCTCGTGATCGACGATGCCTCCGCCGACGGATCGCTGGAGACGATACGAGGCTTCCTTGCCGAGCGTCCGTGGTTTCCGGCCGCCCTGCTGCGCCACCGGGTCAACCGCGGGCTGGGGCGAGCCGCAACGCGCTCGCCCGCCAGGCCCGGGGCGAGACGATGTTCGTCCTGGACGCCGACAACGCGATCTATCCAACGGCGCTTAGCCGGCTCGTCGATCGCCTTGACCACGAACCCGGCGCCACCTTTGCCTACCCACTGATCGCAGTCAAGCGCTCGGGGGAGCCGGCCGGACTGCTGAGCCGCTACGCGTGGGATCCGGCTGGCTTTGGCGCCGGCAACTACATCGACGCGATGACGCTGATCCGGCTCGACGACCTGTGGGCGCTTGGGGGCTACACCCAGGACCCGCGCCTGACCGGGTGGGAAGATTTTCATCTCTGGTGCGCGTGCGCCGAATCGGACCGCTGGGGCGTACTGGTGCCCGAGGTGCTGGCGAGCTACCGCAAAGCTGACCACTCGATGCTGGCTTGGACACAGACCGACGTGACGACCGCCTGGTCGCTGATGCACGCGCGTTTTCCGGCGGTCGTTCCGCCGACTCCGACCCTATGAGGCTGATCATGACCCTCGTCGTCCGCGACGAGGGGGAGATCCTCGCGGCCAACCTCGACTACCACTCCGCCCAGGGGGTCGAGTTCGCGATCGTGACCGACCACGGTTCGAGCGACGCCACACCGGAGATCCTGCGCCGCTATGAGGATCGCGGGTTGGTCCGTGTGCTGCGGGTTGAAGGTCACCAACACCATCAGAGCAGGCGCGTGACGCGGATGGCCAGGCTCGCGACGATCGAGTACGCCGCCGATTGGGTGATCAACAACGACGCGGACGAGTTCTGGTGGCCGATGGTCGGCAGCCTCTCCGACACGTTGGGCGCGATCCCCAAGCGTTACGGCCAGATCGAAGCTTCTCGCAACAACTTCCTTCCGGGCCCGAGCGACGATGGGCGGCCGTTCTACGAGCGGCTAGTGGTTCGCGAGCGAGCGTCTCGCAATCTCGTCGGGGCGCCGCTCGAACCGAAGATCGCCCACCGCGGGGATCCGATGTCGTCGTAGCGCCTGGCAACCACTTCGTCGGCGGCGTCGATCTGAAGCCGGTGCCGCGCCGCAGACTGTTAGAGGTGCTGCATTTCCCCATGCGAACGTTCGCTCAGTTCGAGCGCAAGGTGCTGGCGACGGGAATCGGCTATCAGTCGCTACCGTTTCGCTCCGAGGAGGTCGGGCGTCACCAGCTCAAGCTGCTCGAGCTCCAGCGCGAGGGCCGGCTGCGGGAGCACTTCGACCAGCACCTGCTCTCCGAGGAGGCGCTCGCCGCCGGAATCAGCAGCGGCGAGCTCGTCCTCGACCGCCGCCTCGCCCGGTTCATGGCTAAGCTCGAGACGCGTCTTCAAGCAGCTCGGCCTTGAAACGGTGAAACAGCGAGAAGGGCTCGCAGTAAAGCGTCTGCCGAGGTCCGCGCGAATAGGCCGGGGAGCGGCTGGTGTCGGTGAGGAGCACGCCAATACACCCCACACAGCTCCGCGACATTCCCCTTCCTGATACACGTAGCCCGGAACGAAATCGGGGTCGTAATAGACGATCTTCGGGTGGTCATCAAGCCGAAGGCTCTCGATCCCAGACCGTATCTCGGCATTCATCGTGTCGTGCACGAGGATCACCGAGCGCGCGGTCGCCGGCGAATCGAGTAGCGTCACGATCGCCAGCTCGTTGACCGGCGCGATGTTTACCGAGCGAAAGATGTTCTCCAGCAGCGCTGGCAGCTGCCCGGCGTCGCTCGGGAGGGGGCGGCGAGGTCGCGGCCGCGCGGGTAGCTGGCCAGACCGATCGCTAGTACAAGAGTCGAAGAGGAGGGCGATCGCTCAAGGCGCTGTGCTGCACGCCGATGGGAGTAGACATAACACTGGGTAGCCACTTAATAGCAAGCCTCCCGTCGTGAGGCGGGTTCGCAAAGCCACGGGACTCCGCCGGAGTCAGCCGGGCTGCCGGCGGCGCCTCGCACGAGTTTCTTTAGCTTGTGGGACTCCGTCTCAGGCAGGCTGCTCTTAGACGCAGGGAGGGATTTCATGGCTTTTCAAGTCCGTCCACGGCTGGGAGAGCAGCCCGTCGGCAAGCTTGGGGGTTCGCGCGGGGGCTTTTGTGCGGCGGCGGCCCTGGTGTTGGTGGTGGTGCTGATCGCGGCGGTGTTCGCGTCCAGCGCGCAGGCCGCCTCGGCGCCGCTGGGGACCGCTGACAGCTTCGCGGTGCTGGCCGGAACCACGGTCACCAATACCGGGCCGAGCGTTATCAGCGGTGATCTGGGGGTGAGCCCGGGCACGGCGGTGACGGGATTCCCGCCCGGGACGGTGAGCAACGGCACGATCCACGCGGGCGATGCTGTCGCCGCGCAGGCGCAGAGCGATCTGACTTCTGCCTACACCACCTTCGCCAACCTGACGCCCCCGACCCAGACGATCTCCGCGGACCTGGCTGGCCGTACGTTGACCCCGGGGGTTTACACCGCGGCGACCGCCACGCAAGGGCTGAGCCTGAGCGGCGATCTCACGCTTGACGCTCGGGGCGATCCCAACGCCCAGTTCGTCTTTCAGACCAAGGCGTCGACGTTGCTCGTCGCCTCGGGCAGTCGTGTCCGGCTCAAGAACGGGGCGCAGGCGTGCAACGTCTACTGGCAGGTCGGGAGCTCGGCGACGATCGGCACCGCCAGCTCGTTTGTGGGCAACATTCTGGCGTTGACCTCGATCTCGCTGACCACCGGCGCGACGCTGGACGGCAGCGCACTGGCCCGCAATGGGGCGGTCACGCTGGATACCAACCTGATCACCAAGGCGCCCTGCTCGACCACCACACCGACCTCACCCACAACGACCGATACGTCGGCCACCACCAGCGCCGGGCAGCCGGTGACCGTGGTCCTGCACGGCACCGACTCCACCGGGGCGCCTTTGACCTACGCGATCACCAGCGGCCCTTCAAACGGAACCCTGGGGCCGATCGATCAGGCCAACGGGACGGTCACCTACACCCCCAACGCCGGCTACAGCGGCCCGGACAGTTTCACCTATCAGGCCACCAGCGCCAACGGCACCTCTAACACGGCGACCGCCACGATCACCGTCACACCGCCGGTCGTGACGCCACCGACACCGCCCGGCACCCCCCCAGCGCCCGTGGGCACCCCCCCAGCGCCCGTGGGTACGCCCCCAGCGCCCGTGGGCACCCCCCCACCGCCCGTGGGTACGCCCCCAGCGCCCGTGGGTACGCCCCCGGCCCCGGTCGGGACACCCCCGGCGCCGGAGGGCACGCCCCCGACCCCCGTCACGACACCGCCGAGCCCTGTCATGACCCCGGTCTCGACAGCCAAGGCCAAGGCCGAGGCGCGGCGCAAGGCCGAGGCCAGGCGCAAGGCCGAGGCCAGGCGCAAGGCCAAGCGCAAGGCCGAAGCCAAGCGCAAGGCGAAGGCCAAGCGCAAGGCCGAAGCCAAGCGCAAGGCGAAGGCGAGGGCTCGAGCAAGGGCGCGGGCGCGGGCGGAGGCTAGGCGCAAGGCTCATCACCCCCGCAAGCGTTTCGGCTTCACCGGCTGAAACCGCTGGCAAGGGCGGACACCCGACAGAGCCCGCCCTTGCCCACGCCCAAGGCAGCTCAACCGTGAACCACACTCCGCGCTTGGCTCTCGCCGTCACCGTCGTGTTGCTCGGCTTCACCGGTCCGGCCACCGCCGCCGCTCGGCCCGTCAGCCGACCAGCCGGGAAAGGGACCCTGCCGCTCGCGGTCCTAAACCATGCCACCGAGGCCTACGCAAACCCAACCCGCGCGTCTAAGGTCATTCAGCGGGTGAGCGGCACGCGGCCGATCACCGGCGAGCAGACCGTGCTTCCCGTGATCGCTCACGCCATCAACGCCGCTCATGGCACGGGCTGGCTAAAAGTTCTGCTTCCGGGCCGACCCAACAGTCATACCGGCTGGATCACCGCCCGCTCCGTCACGGCCGCGATCACCCCCTGGCAGATCAGCGTTCGCCTCTTGACCCGCACGGTCACCGTCCGCTGGGACGGCCGGGTGCGGCGCACGTTCAAAGCCGTGGTCGGCAAACCATCAACCCCCACCCCGCAAGGCCGCTTCTTCGTCGAGGAAAACGTGGCGCTATACCGACAAGACGTCGGCGCCCCATACGCGCTGGCGCTCAGCGCCCGCTCAAACGTCCTCCAAGAATTCGACGGCGGCCCCGGACAAATCGCCCTGCACGGCACCAACAACATCGGCGGTATTCCCGGCACCGCCGCCTCGCACGGATGCATACGCCTAAACACCCAAAACATCACCTGGCTCGCTCACCACATCGGAACCGGCACCCCCGTCACCATCACCCGCTAAATATCGATCCACCGTTCTCCGATGGGGAGTCGTCCGAGTTCGGGTCGGTGGTGTTGATCTTCCCCCCGGCACCAATGGCGGCTCATAGGGATGGGGCGGGGCGCCGAACCGCCGGCCGTTGCGCATCCGGCCCGTCGCCCGACGCTGCTCGTAGCAGCGGTTGGCGGCATGGGCGAACGCGAGCTCCTCATCAAAGCGGCGCTTGACCTCCACGACCCGCTCCTGGCGCCCGCGGGGGATCTCTCTCGGCCATCCCGGTCACGCTGTCCCTCAAGCGCCCGCCGGCCCTCTCGAAGCCACGCCCGTCGCCCCTCCGGACGGGTCACAAACCGCGCCGGATCGAGCCCGAGCTCCACGCTGGCGACGACCTCTTCACCCGCCGCCTGCGGGGCTTCGCGCTCGGCCTGCATCCGCTCTCTGGCCGCCTCAAGCGCCGCCCGGCGCCCTTCCCGCGTGCGCAGCTGCTCAGGCAGCTCATCCCCCCGCGCATCCCCGTAACGCTCGTCCTCCTGACGGTCGATCTGCTCGGCCTGATCGAGAATCTCCTCAACGATCGACGCGTAGCCACGATTGCGGTCATAGGACGCGCTCGCACGCATCTTCGTCCCATCGACAGCGATCTCCCCGACTGCGACCAGCCCCGCCTCCGCGCACAACGCCAGGACCTCGACGAGCAGGCTCGCCGACCGCATCCTGTGTCGGCGGCGGAACTCCGCGATCGTCGAGTGATCGGGCACCTCCATCGCGGTGATCACCTTGAACGCCACATCCCCCCGGCACGCCCGCTCGACCTGCCGCGAGGACCGAACCCCCACGCAGTACGCGTAGAGCAACAGCGCGACCATCATCCGCGGGTCATACGCCGCCCGCCCCTGCCCGTTGGCGCGATACGCCCCGTAGAACCCGTCCAGATCCATCTGATCAACCGCGCCCAGCACCGTCCAGACCAGATGATCCTCCGCCAACCAATCCGTCAACGACGGCGGCAACAAGAACACCTGGCCGCGGTCACACGAGATGAAGTTCTGACCCATGCCGAAATGGCCTTAAACCGCCCGGGACGACACCGCTAAACCCGACAGCCTCACGAACATCCGGCAGTCTGTCTCGACCCGAGCGATTGCTTCGAGACGCCTGCTTTTGATGCGAATCAGCCGCGTTGACGCGTCGATGTCAATGCGCACGGCGCTTCCGCATCGCCGCTGTTGCGGCAGCCGGCGGTAAACCGCTGATTGCTTGCTCGGACCGCGAGGAGCGTGCCATCAGTTAGCAGCTCGGGAGCAACGTCGACGTCGGCGGTGCACGTCGGCAACGGCTCGAGCAGACCCGCCTGTCGCCCGTCGTCGGCCGGAGTCGCGGAGCCCCCGCTTCCGACTGACTCCAGGGGATACGTCAGCGCCGTGCCCGGCACAGGATCTCTCCGAGCGCTTGCTCGATCCGTCGAGCAAGGCCGTCGATCACGTGCGCGAACTCGGTCACTGCTTCCAGCGCGCCGCTCTCTCCCCAGCCAGCGACGTACGGGATCGTCTCGCCGGAGGTATCCAGCCCAACCCCGCCCAGCACAAGCAGAGTCGTCGTGTCCACGATCACCTCGGCCTGAGCCCGCGAATACTTCGCGTAGTCGACGCCGAGCGCGTGCGTGATCTCGTGCACCAGCGTGCGCACCTGCGCGTTGGCGGGCACGTCCGCATCGACCACGATCCGCTTCGTCTGCAGCTCGCACCACCCGCCCGTCGCGCCCGGGATCGACTGAAACGCCACGGCGTACCCCAACGACGCGGCGAACTCGACGAGGGGCGCGAGCAGGTGGGCGTGCGAGTCGCCGGTCAGCGGCTCACAGGGCGGCTGCAGCGGCGCGGGCTCGACCCCCGGGATCGGATCGGTCTGCGAGACGTCGAACACGAACGTCGTCTTGAAGAACACGCGACGCTCGTCAGCTTCGTCGCTCAGCTTGTCGCGTTGCTTGGCCGTGATCGGCGCAAGAATCCGGAGCGCGTTCTCGCCCTTGCGCACAGCGCGCCCAAGCTTGATCCACGTGTGGAACCCGGCGATGTGCTCGGGCACGATCCCGCGCTGGTGGCACTGCAGCGCGATCAGCATGCAGTTCGATGCCGTTATCTAGAGCCGTTGAATGGGGCGTCGTCGCTGTCAGGTGGCGTTGCCTTCGCCGAGTTGGCTGGGCGTTATCTCGGGGGTGTCGGGTGACGTCGGGGCTGTCGGTGCGGCTGGCTCGCTCCCCCTTCGTTGCCACCGGATTAGGCGCGAAGGCGCCGGCGTTCGCATCGCGCGAACAAGTGAGCTGAGCGGGACCGCGTCCGGACTCTGGTCTACGTTCGCTTGGTCGATTGGAGGGGAGCGGGGCGAGTGCGCGTGCAGCGGGTGTTGGCCCCCTCCGGGGTCGTGTCGTGGACGGTGATCGGGTCGGATCTGAGACCGGTCGGACCGGTTGAGCGCTATCTGGCGTGGCTGGCGGATATCGAGCGGTCGCCGAACACGGTTCGTGCGTACGCGCTGGACCTCAAGGCGTATTGGCAGTTCCTCGAGGCGCATCGGATCCGGTGGAAGCAAGTGTCGCTTGAGCAGCTCGGCGCGTTCACGGCGTGGCTACGTCAGCCCGCCGCGAACGTGGTGCTGCTCGCGACGGCCCGGCCGGCCAGGAGTTCGTCGACGGTGAACCGGACGCTGACGGCGGTGTTCGGGTTCTATGAGTTCCACGCGCGTGGTGGCGTGGAGGTCGTGAAGGCCCTGGTGGATCGCGCCCGGTCAGGGCGCGGCAGTTACAAGCCGTTCCTGCACGGGATCGCGAGAGCCAAGCCGCGCGGCCGGGTCGGTCGGCTCAGGCAGGAGCGTCGGCTCCCGGCGATGTTGACGCTTGAGCAGGTCGCCGCGGTGATCCATGCTCAGCGGCGGCTGCGGGATCGGTTCTTGTTCGCGCTGTTGTTCGGGACGGGGATGCGGGTGGGTCAGGCGCTGGGGTTGCGCCATGAGGATTTCGTGACCCAGGAGCGGCGGATCGAGATCGTCGCCTGGGAGGACAACGCGAACGGCGCGCGCGGGAAGCGCGGCGCGGGCGGGGTGTCCGGTCAGCGGCGAACTCGTCCGCTGCTACTCGGACTACATGCATCTGGAGTACGGCGAGGTTGATTCTGACTACGTGTTCGTGAACCTGTGGGGCGGCCAGATCGGCCGAGCGATGACGTATGCAAATGTCAACGAGATCGTGTGCCGCTCCCGCGCGCGGGTCGGCTTTCATTTCACGCCGCACATGTTCCGTCATACGTACGCGACGATGGCGCGGCGTGGCGGGGTGCCGATCGAGATCGTCAGCAAGCTGCTGACCCATAGCTCGATTCAGACCACGAGTGAGATCTATCTGCATTGCTCGCCTGAGGATCTGCGCGCCGAGCTTGAGCGAGCCGGCGTGATGGCCAAGATCGAACAGGCGCTGTGAACGTCACGGCGCTCGCGCTCGTTCCGGCAGGACGGCCGGTCGAGCGGTCGTGGGAGGAGATGCTGCTCGGGGTGGTGCGCCCTGAGTTTCAGGTTGCGGTCTACCGCCCGGAGCCGGGTGACCCGATTTTGTATGGGCCGACGTGCGCGGTGGGTGGGTGCCCTGGGCGCGGGGTGAATCGCTCGTTGGGGTTGAACGCCGGGGGAGTGAACCGGTCGGTTGGGACACGGTTTCGCGGGTATGTCTGCCTGGCGCATGTGGAGATGTGGCGCCGCGATGGCGAGCCGCCGATCAACGTCTGGGTCAGGCAATCGGCTCAGGCGTTGAAGAGCCAGGGAACCGCTGTGCCCTGCAGCGTGCACGGCTGCAAGCGATCATGTGCCAGCCAGGGGCTGTGCGCGGGGCATCGGAAGCGCTGGCTGACGGCGGGGAAGCCCGTCCTAGCGGCGTTCCTCCCGATTGCCGGTTTGATGGGGACGCGTGAGGAGCGCTGCGCGATGGCGGGTTGTCGCTTTCCGGCGGCGGGCGAGATGGTGTTCTGTGATGGGCATGGGTGGCGGTTTCGCAACGCGCGCTCAACCCGGCCTGGTTTGACCGCGGACGGATACATCGCGTATCTGACCGAGGCGCGGCGGGTCACGGCGCCGAGCTATGACATGTCGGCGCTACCGCCGACGTTGCGGCTGGAGATGGGCCTGGCCCTGCAGTGCCGGCAGGACGCGCGCCGCGGTCAGATGCAGCCGCTGACCTTCGGGCAGGTCGTCCGCTGGGTGCTCGACGAGGGAGTCGAGTCGATCCTCGAGCGCGGCGAGGCGCATTGGGTTGACACTGCAAAGCGCCGCTTCGCGCATCGCCAGGTCCGCTCCAACCCGCTGGCGTGGTGGCGGTTCGTGCGCCAGTGCGCCTTGCGACTGCGGGCGCAGGAGAGCGGGGAGCAGGTGTGGGAGTGGGACACGTGGCCGACCGATCAGCTTGATGTCGATGCTCGTTGGGCTCATCAGCCGGTCCGGCGGATCTACTTCTCAGAGATCGATCCGCTGTGGCTACGGGAGCTGGTCAAGCGCTGGGCGCGGTGGCGGCTGACCAGCGCGACCAAGTCCCCGGCGTCGATCTCATGCAGCACGTCCTCGATCCGCAGATTCTGCCGCTGGACGGAGGCGAGCGGGATCGCGCTCGCCGGACCGGCGGCGATCACCCGCGACGTGTTGGAGCGCTATCGCGCCGACGTATTTCTGCTCGATCGTTCCCCGGGTCGCAAGAGCGGCCTGCTGACCGACCTGAAGGTGTTCCTCGATGACGTGCGGTTACACGACTGGGTGGCGGGCTTGGCGTCCAACGCGACCTACTACCGCGGGGAGATCCCTCGCGACCGGTCGTGGCTACCGAGGTTCATCGACGAGTTCGTGATGGGTCAGCTCGAAACCGACGCGGCGCTCGATCAGCTCCCGGATCTCACGACCGCAACCGCGGTCAGGATCCTGATCGAGACCGGGCTGCGGTCGGTTGACTGCTTGCGGCTGGCGTTTGATCCGATCACCGTCGATCAGGCCGGCGCGCCGTACTTGAAGTACTTCAACCACAAGCTGTCGCGTGAGGCGATCATCCCGATCTCGCAACGTCTGACCGAGCAGATCCGCCGCCAGCAAGAGGATCTGACCGAGCGGTTCGGGACCGCGGCGCCGCTGCTGCTCGCGCGCGTGCGCGCGAACCTCGACGGGACCGTGGCGTTCAGCGCCGGGACGCTCAACCGTCGCCTGGCCGAGTGGCTGGAGAGATGCGAGGTGCGGGACGCGACCGGCCAGCCGGTCAAGGTCACCGCACACCGGTTCCGCTACACGGTCGGCACGCGGATGATCAATAACGAGGTGCCGATCGACACGGTGCAGCGGATGCTCGATCACGCCACGCCGCAGATGACCGCGCGCTACGCGACGATCAAGGACCAGACGTTGCGGCGTGAGTGGGAGCGCTACCAGGACCGGATCAACGTTCTGGGCGAGGTCGTGCGTCTGGACCCACATGGGCCGCTCGGTGACGCGGCGTGGGCGAAGGAGAACCTCTCGCGCGCGAAGCAGACGCTCCCCAACGGCTACTGCGGACTGCCGCTGCAGCAGACCTGTCCGCACCCCAACGCGTGCCTGACCTGCCCCAGCTTTTTGACCACCATCGAGTTCCTGCCCCAGCACCGCGAGCAGCTGCAGCGCACCGACGAGCTGATCACCCAAGCCGAAACGGACGGCCGCCAGCGGCTGGTCGATATGAATACTCCAGTTCGGCTGAATCTGCTGCGGATCAACGACGGGCTTCAGACGCTGGAGGACTGCGATGGGAAATGATCGCGTGTCGCCGCTCGCCGCTGCGGCGGCGCGCAGACACGACGTCGCGACGCTCCGCGCGAGCGCGGCTTTGCGAGAGCTTGACCGCACCGGCGCGGTGATCAACTTCCAGGCCGTCGCGCACGCCGCTGGCGTGTCCCGGCAATGGCTATACCAGCAGCCCGGCCTACGGCGAGAGATCGAACAGCTCCGCGACCCGAGCGGCAGGCCACCAGGGATCCCCGCCGCGCAGCGAGCCACCGAGGCGTCGCTGCGCCAACGCGTCAGATCGCTGCTGGATGAGAACCAGCGCCTGCGCGGCGAGACCACCGAGCTGCGCGCCGAGCTCGCGCTCGCCTACGGCCAGCAACGAGCCACGCGCCACCTCAACTGACGCGACCACCGCGGGCTACGCCGCGGCCTGCGGCTGTTCGACCGCGGTGTCAGCGAGCACGTTCTCGACCCGGCGGGCGAGCTCGTCGATCGTCTTGGCAAACGCCGTGACCGCCTCCAGCGCGCCGTTCTCGCCCCAGCCGGCGACATACGGCACTGTCTCGCCGTCGACTCGCAAGCCGACGCTCGAGCAGACCAGGTGAGTCGCGGTGTCAACGATCACCTCGGCCCGCTCGCGGCCATACTCGGCATACCCAACGCCAAGGCTGTGGATCGTCTCATGGATCAGGATGCGCAGCCGAGCGTTGGCGGGCTGGGCGGAGTCGACGACGATCCGCCGCGCCTTCTGATCACACCACCCTCCGGTCGCGCCCGGAATGCACTCAAACGACACGCGGAACCCCAGCGATTCGGCGAACGCCTCCAACGGGGCCAGCAGGTCCGCGTGTGAGTCACCGGTGAGCGGCTCTCTTGGCGGCTCCAGCGGCGCCTGGTCGACGCCGTCGATCGGTGCGACCTGTGAGCGGTCAAACACCGAGACGCCCTTGAACAGCACCCTCGTCTGATCCTCTGCGTCGCTGGACTCGGTATCGCGCGGTTTGAGCGCCATCGGCGCGACGATTCGGATCGCGGATTCCCCGCGCCGGACGCAATAGCCGAGCTTCAGCCAGGCCCTAAAGCCGGCGACGAACGTGGCGTCTGGACAGGAGAGAGCGACGAGCAGCTGGTTGTTGAGCGACAGCCTCGCCAGGCCGCCCTGGGCACGGACGCGCACCCATCGTTGCCACCCCTCTGAGCTGAGCAACTGCTGCGCGGCATGCTGCAGCCGTTCCCGATCCGCGCTACGGCGCTGATCGCGCTCCTCATCCGACAGACGACGGCGTGACTTGCTGGCCATGATGGCTCCTTGGGTGCGGGTCCGCCCGTTGCGGGCCTGGGGCCGTCTCACCGCGCCCGCCAGGGTGCGAAAATCAGGGCGGCCCGGCCCGCGCGGGGCACGACCGTCAAGCAGCCGCTTACCGCAACGCGCGTTAGGATGAGCGGATGGCCGATGACCGCTGTGACTTGCTTTGCCTGGACCTGCCGCGCGCCGAGCAGATCCGCCACCGCCTCAACGAGCAAACCGCTCAGGCAGCCGCCATCCGGGCGAAAGCCCTGGCGGACACGACCCGCATGACGATCGCGCTCGCGCTACTGGAAGGCAGCGAACTTTGCGTCTGTGATCTGGCGTGGATCACCGGCCGGGCCGAGAATCTGGTGGGTCATCATCTGCGAGCGCTCCGGGCGGCCGGGCTGGCCCACTCGCGCCGCGACGGGAAGATCGTCTTCTACAGGCTCACCGAGATCGGGCGAGAGCTCATCGAGGCCCACATCGCGATCGGCGCGATGACTCGATGACGCCGCAGCTCGAACTCCCCACCCTCTCATCGCAGACAAGGACGCGACCGGCTCGGTCTCCGGACGATCGCGACCGCCTCATCCGCCAAGCCAAGGCACTGTCATGGCTCAGCCTGGGTTGGATGACCGTCGAGGGGGCCGTCGCGATCGCTGCGGCGGTCACCGCCGGCTCGGTGGCGCTGCTGGGGTTCGGGATCGATTCGGGGATCGAGGGTCTTGCGTCGGTGATCATCATCTGGCGCTTCACCGGTCAGCGCCGGCTTTCTGAGGACGCCGAGGAACGGGCGCAGAAGCTTGTCGCGGTCAGCTTCTTCCTGCTGGCCCCCTACATCGCGCAGGACGCGATCCGCGCCCTGATCGCCGGCGAGCACCCGTCCACGAGCTGGGTCGGGGTCGGCCTGTCGGTCTCGAGCATCGTGATCATGCCGCTGCTCGGCCGCGCCAAGCAGCACATCGGCGCGCAGCTGGACTCGGGCGCGACCGCCGGTGAGGGCGCTCAGAACATGCTCTGCGCCTATCTCGCCGCCGGCGTGCTGGCCGGGCTGCTCGCCAACGCCGTGTTCGGGCTGTGGTGGCTTGACCCGGTGGTCGCGCTCGGGATCGCCGCGCTCGCCGTCCGCGAGGGCCGCGAGGCGTGGCAGGGCGAAGGCTGCGCATGCGCCGCCATTCCCGGCCCCGAGGACGACGGCTGCCGCGAGGACTGCTGCGCCTGATGGCCCACCACCACGAACACGAACACGAACACGGTGGCGCCGGGCACGCTGGACACGCGCACGGCGTTTCGGCCGATGCGGACACCGGCAAGTTGGCGATCGCGCTCGGGCTGATCGTCGCCTTTATGTGCGTTGAGGTCGTGGTCGGGATCCTGGCCTCGTCGCTGGCGCTGCTCTCAGACGCCGGGCACATGCTCACCGACGCCGCAGCGCTCGCGCTCTCGATCGTGGCTGTCCGCCTCGCGCAGCGCCCAGCGAAGGGAGCGATGACCTTCGGCCTGAAGCGAATCGAGATCCTCTCGGCCCAGTTCAACGGCGCGACGCTGCTGATCCTCGCGCTGCTGATCATCTACGAAGGCATCCGCCGCCTCGTCTCACCCCCGAACGCCAGCGGCGCCGCCGTGCTGATCGTCGCGCTGATCGGCATCGCGGTCAACCTCGCCGCGACCTGGACGCTCAGCAAAGCCAACCGCCAGAGCATGAACGTCGAAGGCGCCTTCCAGCACATCCTCACCGACCTGTTCGCGTTCATCGCCACCGCGATCGCCGGCGCCGTGATCCTGCTCACCGGCTTTCACCGCGCCGACGGAATCGCCTCGCTGCTGATCGCCGCGATCATGCTTCACGCCGCCTACGGACTGCTGCGCGACTCCGGCCGCGTATTCCTCGAAGCCGCACCCAAGGGCTTGGATCCCGATCAGATCGGCCAGGCGATGATCGACCAGGCCGGCGTCACAGAGGTCCACGACCTGCACGTCTGGGAGGTCACCTCCGGCTTCCCAGCTCTCTCCGCTCACGTCCTGGTCGGATCCGATAACAACTGCCACGCGGCCCGGCGCGCCCTTGAGGCAATGCTCAACGACCGCTTCGGCCTGGAGCACACCACGCTGCAGGTCGACCACGAAGACGGCGAGCTGCTCGACATCGAGACACCCGAGCAACGCCAGCTCCCGATCCACCCGCACTGAGCCGCCATCATCGATGGTCAAGCTTGTCACGCTCATCGTGCCACTCAGATTGGACTTCTTTGCGGTCAGCACCGCGTCGGGCACCGGCGAGCCAGCCGCTCGCCGTCGGATGCGCATCTCGCTGATGGCCTGACGCCTGACGCCAACCGGGAATGTCCGATCTCAAGCCTGTGATGCCGTCCTCGGCGACCGAGCGCATGCTGCTCCGCCGCGGGATCGCGCTCGAATACCTCACGCTCTCATGGAACGTCGCCGGCACCGCCGTCACACTCTTCGCGGCGCTGGCCGCCGGATCAGTCGCGCTGGCCGGGTTCGGGCTGGACTCTTTGGTCGAGATCGCCGCGTCGACAGTCGTGATCTGGCAACTGAATGACCGCAGCCAAAAACGCGAGCGTCGCGCTCTGCGACTCATCGGCGCCACGTTCATCGCCCTCGCCCTCTACATCGCCGCCCAAGCGGCCTACACCCTCATCACCACCAGCCAGCCACGCCACTCCACGCTCGGGATCATCTGGACCGCCACCACGTGCGCCGTGATGCTCGCGCTCGCCGCCGGCAAAGCCCGCACCGGCAAAGCGCTCGGCAACCGCGTCCTGCAAACCGAAGGCCGAGTCACGCTCATCGACGCTTACCTAGCTGCCGCGGTGCTCGCCGGGCTCATCCTCAACGCAACGCTCGGATGGTGGTGGGCGGACCCACTCGCCGGCCTTGTCATCGTCTACTACGGCCTTCACGAAGGCCGGCAAGCCCTCCGCCCCGAACCCTGACCAACACCGACGATCAAACAGCCGTCGACGACATGTCACCAACGCGCCATCCCCGTCAACGCGCCGCGAGGACGGGACGCGCTCAAGATAAGAGCCGAGTACGCGTGGAATGTCTGGCGGGCGCGAACCCACCGCGCCCATCCCTCGGACGACAGCAACTCGTTGGCGGCTTCCTTGACGCGCTCACGGTCGGCGAGGCGACGCTGCTCACGCTCGGCCTCTGAGAATCGGCGACGACGGTTCATGATGGTTCCTCCTGGGTGCCCGGGCCCGCCGGATGCGGGGCCTGTGCCGCCCAACCGCAGCCGCCAGGCTGCAAAAATCAGGCGGTCAGGCCCCCGACGGCGCCACCAGCGCCCGGAACAAAAGGTCCAACCGCCCCGCAGCCGCACGACCCACCGACCCGAGCCCACCGGACCCTTGTCGCACGGCGATTCCGGGCCCGACTGGACCGAATGTTCATCTTGCCCCTTCGAAGGAGGCAGTGTGAAACGTCCCTCTGACTGTTCATCAACAGCACGTACGGCCTGACCTGGTCGCCGCCGACCTCGACGTGCTCGGGTAGCGTCGCGAGCACCCAGACGCGCCGGCCGCCGCCGAGGCTGCCGGCCGTCTCGAAGTTCAGGCTCGACCCCAAGAGCTGGTCGACGAACTGAAACGCCTGCTCGTTCTGCACGGATCCGGTAGCGCTCGCCGACGATCCCGAGCACCGTGCGGGTGTCCTGGCGGACGGTCGCGTAGTAGCCGGGGATCTCCTCACACCGCGGCTCCCACCAGTCATCCACGGTCGCGGTGTCGCCGCGGTCAACCGCGATCGGCTCGCGCTTTACCCGCCAGCCCGGCCCCAAGGCCTGGATCGCTTCGGCGATCGTGGCGGGTGGCTGGTCGAGCACCGCTCCCAGCCCGTGCCAGGGCGTCTGGCGGACGGAGAACATCGAATCGCTTGAGGTGATTCCTGCTGGCATGGGGTTGCCGTTCCTTGTGGTTGGTGGCCCTGCCTGGTGCGGGGCCGGTCGCGGTAAGGGGCCGCACGCCCGGATGGCGTGCCATGCTGGCCCCTGCCCGCCGGCTCCCGCACCAACCAAGGCGAGCACCCCGACGGCTACCGCTCCTGCGCCTGCTCGACTGCCTCTTTGGCGTTGTCGTCGCTGGTCTGGGTGAGCTGCTGGCGTCTCGCGGCGAGCAGGCCTCGCAGCGTGCTGTAGCGCGGCGTCCATCCCGCCCACGCGTTATCGAGATCCCGCTCGGCCTGATCGATCTGCTCGACGCTCAGCTCGCCGATCCGATCCACGACACCCTCAAGCCGCGCGCTCGCCTCCTCACGCGCCCGACGCGCCGCGGAGCGCTCCTGCTGCTCCTGCCTGCGTCTCTCGAGCACCGGCCCCAGCAGCGTCAGGGCGCTGCCGGGCAGGTTCTCGGCGACGAGCTTGTCCAGCAGTTCGTCGACTTCTGCGGCCCACGGGCCGTTGGCCTTGATGTGATGCCAGCTGCGGTTCGAGACCGCGACCGCATCCTGATCGGCGAGTGTCGCCATCGCCAGCAGAGCGATCTGCCTTCCGGTGATGTCCCCGGGCTTCGTCGCCCCGCTCAGGTAGTCGCTCGCGCGCCGTTCGGCGTCGGGCTTCTCGAGGTAGCCGTACTTCGTCTTCCCGTTCTTCTGCCTCGACTCGGTGACCCAGCCCGGGAACCCATACCGCGCACCGCGCACCGCGACATCGCCGAGATCGCCGACGATCCCGACCGACGCCAGCACCCTCAACACGTTCTCATCGACGCGGACGCGTGAGAGCGTGCTGTACACCGATCGGCCGAGCTCGAGGTTGAACCGGGTCGCTCGCTCACGCGTCTCGCGCTCGGCTTCGCGCTCCACGCGCCTGACCGCCTCCGCCCCGGCCTCGGCGCCAACGCGCTCCTCGGCGCCGTGCGTGTCGGCGGGGTGCTCGTCGACGGTGCCGGTGGGCTGCTGGCCGGTGTCGCGCGCGAGCGATCGCTCCGCTCGGGCGCGCTGGCGCAGCTCCTTCACACCACGCGCGAGATAGTCGGCGGCGAGATCGGCCGCGACGTCGGCGCCGACGATGATCGCCGTCCACCCCTCTCCATGCGCGGCTCCAAGCGTACGCGCCCGCTCGACGTCATTCGCATCGAACTGCAGCTGTTCGACGGGCCGCCCAAGCATCCGCTCGATAGTCGCCAGATCCTTCCTCGCCCCGTCGCTGAGCGCAAACGCAGCGACCGGGTACGGAGTGTGTGGCCGGTAGAGACCCGCGGGGAGCTCGCCGCCGGCGAGCGACGTCCAGCGGCGCCCGTTCGACGTCAGACCACGTGTACGCCTCGTATGTGTCCCCAGGGTTGAAAACCTGCTCGGCGGCCGCTGCGGCCAGCTCGGGGTGGATGCTCTCGAGCTGCGTGAGCGGCTTCACCGCCCGCAGCGGGATCTCGCTGACCGCGACCTTCCGTTGAAGCTCAGCGGGGAGCTTGAGGATCCTCAGGTGCTCACGAACACGGGCCTGCGTGGTCTGCAACCGCTCCGCGACGCCCTTCACGGTCCGGCCCGCATCGATCAGTCGCTGGTAGCCGCGGGCGCGGGAAACCGGGTCCAAATCGCGCCGCAGGTCATTCTCGAGCAGCGCCTCGATGAGGAGGTCGGCATGCTCGTCGTCATTGCCGGCGCCGGCCGGCCGGATGATCGCCGGCAGCTCCATCACCGCCGCCTTCACCGCGGCACGATAGCGGCGTTCTCCGGAGATCAGCACGAAGTCGCCGGTGTCGGTCGCGCGCACGCGGGATCGGCTGCAAGCACCCGTCAACGCGGATCGACTCGGCCATCTGCTCCAGCTCACGATCGTCCTGAACCTCGCCGCGCGGGTTGAACCCGTCCGGGACAACGATTCGCGAGAGCTGGATGTGACGCAGCTGCATGCCTCCGCCGTTCCCGGCGTAGGCCTCCGGCTGATCATTGGTATTGACTGCTGCGGTGGTGGTGGCCATCAAGCCCTCCTCTTGGTCCTTGGCCCGCCGGGTGGCGGGCCGATCCCCAGCCGCCCGCGCGCCCGCCAGGGCGTGCCACGATCAGCGGCGGGTCGGCCGGACACCGGGCGACGCAGCTCCGTCGCCGACTCGAACCATGCGATCCGAGCGATGGACCTCCGATAGGATCGCGGTATGCCTCGTCTTCCGGCAGACGTGCCCCCCGACTCCGCGGTGGTGATCACCAATCCCGATGAGGACTGCTCGCCGGAGGCGTTTCGGGCGTTCCTGGATGATCTGCTCTCAGGGCCCGAGCCTGAGCTTGACAGTGTTGACGCCGCCCGCGCGTTGCGCGCGCTGCGGGCTGACGCCGCGGCGTGACTCCGGTCGTGATCGACGCCTCAGCCGGCGTTGAGATCACCGTTGATACCCGCCGAGGCAGAGCGCTCGCCAGGCTCTTGCCGGTCGGGGCGGTCGGCTGGGTTCCCGAGCATTTCTACGCGGAGGTCCTCGCCGTGCTCAGGCGACAGTTCCTGATCGAGCAGCAGCTCACGGAATCGCAGGCGACCGCCGCGGTGAGCCGGCTCGCCTCATGGCATCTCCACCATGCGTCCGTCGCGCCGCTGGTTGCTGCCGCGTGGCGATATCGCCACAACCTCACCGCTGCGGATGCGCTGTACGTCGCGCTGGCGGAGCGTCTGGGCGCCAGCTTGCTGACCGACGACCATCGCCTCGCTCAAGCACCGACGCTCCCGCCGCAGGTCACGGTGCTCCGCCTGTCGGTACAGAGCTGACACGCCGTCGATGCGCCGGTTGGGGTTAGGCGGCCGGTGGGAAGGCCCTGGCGAGCGTGTCCGCAAGCTGCTCGATCTCGGCCGGACCCAACCGCCCGGGGCGGTTGGCGAGCTTCGCGATATGGCGGGGGTCATCGACGGTGATCAGCCCGTCGCGCGCACGGCTGGCGTGAAGCCACGGGCGGCGCATGAACGGGAAGCACAGCGCGCCGAGAACGCCGACATCACCGACGCCGTGGCGTTGCAGAGCGGCAGCGACCCGGGTGATCTGCCGCTCGAGCGCGTCGAGCTGCCTGGTGCGGTCACGGCCGTTGACGAGCAGCACCTGGTGGCGTTGGATGATCCCAGCGCTGGCGAGCTGCACCGCTCCGCGGCTGCTCTTGCTGTCGATCACGGTCACCCCGCCGGGCCCGATCGCGATGTGGTCGATGTTCGCGCGGCCGCGGCCCGGGATCCGACGGTCGTGCAGCACCACCACATCGCTGCGGTGAAGGCGCCACGCGAGCGCTCTCGCGGTCGCGATCTCACCCTCAGCACCGGACCGCCACGCCTGAACGCTGGCGGGATCGCCGGCGAGCGCCGCGACGGCGCTGCCGAGGATTCCGTGACGCGCCTTGGCGCGGGCACGCCGCGCGCCGCGACGACGCGCGTACTCGCGCTGCGCGCTGGTCCCGGCCTCGTTCTCGGTCTCGATCCGTGTCATCTGCTCCTCTGCGTCTGACGGTAGCTCTCGATCCGGCGTCCGCTCAAAGCTCCTTGGCCGGGCCCTGAGCAGCGCCGCCGACAGTGCTGTCAGCCGAGTCCTGTGGAGGTAGCTCTGGGAGCTGCTGGTCCGGGTACACGCGGATCTCGCAGGGATGCTTGGATCCTGCCGGGTCGATCCGGACTGGCTCTCCTGGGGGCAGATCGACGGGGAGGATGTGGGCGCGGGCCGGTGCGCCGGCGAGTGGGGTGTAGATGACGGCCTCGCCGCGGCCGAGCGCTCCGAAGGTGTCTGAGCCGATCCGGAACTCGCGGACCCGGCGGGCGCTTCCGCGGCCGGTGTGCAGGGATCCGTGGCCGCTGGTTTGGCTGGTGGTCTGCCACAGGGCGCGGGTGCCCATCAGCTTCGCCAGCCAGTCTCGGGACTCCGGCGAGGTCTGTCGGTGCGCGACGACACCGGCGAAGTTGTCGGTCAGGCTCGCCAATAACCCGGGTTGCTGCGTGAGCGCGTCGATGTCCGCCGCGGATTGGGTGATCACGATCACCTGCCCTCCGTGTGAGCGGCCGCGTTGCAGGATCGCGACGCCGCGTCGGGCGGCCATCTCGATCACCGCGCCGAACTCGTCCAGCAGCAGCGTCCACGGCGCGGCGGCGTGCTCGGCCGCGTCGTGCAGATCGGCGAGCGCCAGGATCGAGAGGGCGGCGGCTTCGTCGGGCATCGTGTCGGCGTGGGTGCGCCACATCACCACCGCCCGCTCCCGCAGCGCCTCGACCAACCGGACTGCGACGCTCTCTCCGTCCAGGGTGGCGCGCGGGGTGACGAGCGTGCGACCAGCCAAGGCGAGCGCGACCTCGAGCCGGAACGCGCCGCCAGCCAAGTCCTGTGTCCCCCGGCTCGACTCGACATACCGACCGTGACCGATCGCCCGGCGCTTCAGCTGCACGTCCTCGTCGCTGAGTCGGTTGGCGATCTGAAGAATCTGGTCGTAATGCGCGGGCTGGCTTGCGTCGACCAGCAGCGGGATCGACGGTGGCCACATCCCGGCGGCGTGCAGGACCTTGCAGACGACGTCGAGGTGGCGGCGCAGCACGTCGTAGTAGTAGGGCTCTGATTGCTTGATCGGCTCGACCGCCCGCGAGGCGACCTTGTCCGGCGATCCCCACAGCGGCTGCCAGCGATCCGTCGCGGGGTCCTGGGAGTCAAACAGCAGAAACGGGACGCCGGCCCGGGCGGCGAGCTGCTTCATGCGCTCCACGTCCTCCCGGTCCCCCTTCTGATCCAAGACCAGCAGGGCGGCCTTCTGGGCCAGCGTTCGGGCGGCGATCAGCCGCCGGGCGGTGGTGGTCTTCCCCGCACCGGTAGCGCCGAACAGGACGACGTGCTGCCCGGCGCCGAGCGGCAGCCTCGGTCCGTGCTCGCGCTGCGTGGTCATCGATACGAACTGGACCTCGCGCGGCCACGCGCGTTCGTGCACCAGTTCCCCCTGCGAGCGCAGGTAGCGTCGATCGCCGTCCGCCAGCCGAGCCGCGGGCTCCCAGATCCAGCGGCGGGAGAGCTCGTGGTTGCGAAGCTCCTCACCGGCGCCGAGATCACGCGAGCGCCACTTCGCGCCGACGACCGCTCCCGCGACCCACGGCGAGACGAGCGGCAATGCGACCAGCGCGGGATCCCACCAGTGTGCGGCCAGCAGCACGGCGAGCACGCTCGCGCCGAGCACCGCCGGGAGATAGAGGTTTCTGGCCGATAGGGTGCTGCGCCGGCGAAGCAGCCACACGCCCGCGATCCCGCCCAGACCGACCAGCATGGCCAGCGCGAGCGCGGCGATCACGTATCGCGGTTCGAGCATCACGCCGCGCTCGCGATCACGCCCGAGCCCGCGTGCCATCCGGTCGCGGCGATCGCGCTCGCCGTGATCGCCTGCTCCCGGATCGCCGCGAGCAGCTCGACACGCAGGGTGCCTTGCTCGACGCTCAGCCCCGCTGCTCGCCCCTCGACCAGGACCCGCTCGGCGACTTCGTTCATGCCGCACACGTAGATCACCGCCGGCGTCCTGGCGCCGGTCACCCATGAAGCGTGCAGGCCCAGGACCGCCCTCAGTCGCGCGGGCGATTTTGCGGTGAGCTCGACCTCGATCGGGATCACCTCGCCGGTCGCCAGACGCCCGGCGAGATCCGGTCGGTGACCGCGGCGGCGCAGCTCGCCATGCTCACGCCAGCGAAGCTCCCCGCGCCAGCGCTGCGCCACGAGCATCTCCCGCGACCCGACCAAGCCACGGCCGCGAGCCGTCAACCACGCCGCGGTCCACGCGCACCCCTCTAGATGCGGCCAGCTCACGGGCGCCGGCTGCCCCTCCACGCTGGCCGCGACGACACCCGACACCTTCACCCCCGCCCTGGACGCCCAGATCAGCGAGCCCAGACCCCGTGTCCGCGAGCACGTCTGCACCCACCCGCTGGCCTTCAACCTTCGCATGTGCGAATACACCGCCGCCTGCCCCCAGCCCATCGCGATCCCCCACGCCCCCAACGGCACCGGCCCCACAGCGGCCAACCACCGCAGCCCCGCCATCGTGGACGGCCCCGGACTCACCCCACCCATCAGAGACCCCTTCCCGCGTAGACCCATGCCGACCCCATTGCGCCTCCCCCTCGTGTCCTTGTCTGTTCTTTTCTTTGACTTCCTGTCCTCTCCGTTCTTCCGGTTTCGCCTGCTAATGCTCTGACAGTGCCCGCCCCCGCCAGCACCTGAACCGGTCCTGATCCGAGCCCGACTACCCGCACCCACCCCAATCCGTTCTTACGTGGGGGGCGGGTAGTCGGGCTCGGACGGCAACCGAAAAGCCAGTGCTGGCGGGGGCGCGATGGTCGCGAAGTGTGTAATTGCGTTACACACTTCGTTACACACTTGCTTACACACCAGGGGGCGATCGCCGACGCTCCCGTCAGGCCGATCATGATGGCTCTCGAGTGCGCTGCTGACATCATCGCTCAACTCTCCTCGTGCTCGGCCGCACGCTTGCGGCGGATCAGCTCAGCAGCCTCACCCGCGGTCTGAGGACCCTCCTCCAACAGCGCGATCACGAGCTCGGTAAGGCTCGGGCGACGCAGCCGCGGCCGCGCCTCTTCGGCGTTGCGGACGAGCTGCCGGTAGCGATCGTGCAGGTCGACGGGGATCCGGAAGTTCACCAGCCGAGTGCTCGCGTAATCCGCCGCCGGATACCGCTCCCGAGCGCCGCTGTCGCCGGTCGTACTCCGTTCGGTGCCAGCGCCGTTCGGCGTTGCCGGCGGTGTCGAGGATCGCGCGCGGCGCGTCGATCGAACCGGCCGAGGTGCCACTGGCGGTGAGGACCCCGGGAGCGTATCCGCGGTCTCGATCTCTTTCGACGGCTGAGGCGGCGGGGGAGCGGATGAGGCCGCAGTCATGCCCGGGATCGGCCGTCGCCGCACTGGCCCCATCGCTTGTGGGGAGCTCATCGATCGAGCTCCGACAGGAGGTACCGAGCGACCTGCCGGTAGGCGTGGCTGACGATCGAGTCCGGCTCGAGCACCGCCGTCGGCGCCCGATACCGCGGTGCGGACGCGACACGCACAGCGCGCGGCACACTGACCGGCAGCATCCGCATGGCGTCCGCCGTCATCCGGTGTGTGGCGTCGCGGGTGATCCGCCAACGCCGTTCGCTGGCTGCGATCAGCACCCCAAGGATCCGCAGACCCGGGACCTCGCCCTCGACGAGGTCATACAGCTTCCCAGCACCGCGAACGTCGAGATCGGCAGCGAGCGCCGGGATCAGCAGCCCATCCGCAGCGAGCACCGCCAGCCCTGACAGGTTCCCGCGCCCCGGCGGCGTGTCCAACAGCACCAGATCGAACTGGTCGCGGAGCGGGTCGAGGACCTCGCGTAGCCGGTTCTCATAGCCCGCGCCGACGAGCGCGGGGAGGTCCGCGGCCACATCGGCGAGCGCGTCTGTGGACGGGATGATCCGCAGCAGCTCCCGCCACACCAGATCGGGCGCAACGTCGGGTTGCAGCGCCGCCGGTGGGCTGTACCGGTGGACGGCGGCGGGGTGCGCGAGGAGATCCTCGAGGCGCTCCCCCGGCAGCTCCTCGGTCCACCCGAACGCCTCAGACAGGTTCGCCTGCGGGTCGCAGTCGACGATCAGCACCCGCCGACCGGCCTCCGCGAACAGCGCGCCGAGGTTCGCCGTCGACGTCGTTTTCGTGACGCCTCCCTTGTGGTTTTGTGCCGAGTCTCTGGTTATGCCGAGTCGGGTCCGTTGGTGATGGGGTTGTGCCTGCTGAGCTGCGCTTTGCGGTTGTGCACGACTCGGCATAACGCGATCTGGCGTCGCGGTCTTTCCTTCGGTCGTTCTGGTGTTCGACGAAGGAGGGTGATCATGAGTCCGTATCTGGCGCTGCGTGTCCGCGGGCCGCTGGGCCCGGTAGCGACGGGGTTGTGGGTCGAGCTGCGCGAGCGCGGCTATAGCCCGAGCCGTGTTCGTGCACGGGTGCGGCTGATTCTGGAGTTGAGCTGCTGGATGGCCCAGCTCGAGCTCGGCCTGGCGGATCTGGACGCTGGCGTGCTCGAGGAGCTGCTCGCCGAGGCGCGGGCTGACCTGCAGGGTTCGGGCAGGTGGTTCTCGCCGTTCTCGGAGCGGGACGTGTTGGCGTATCTGCGCGGGCTGGGGGTGGTGGAGCCGGTGGT
>JAABUJ010000406.1_pt1 | contig 86700 bp, 79 predicted proteins | sample 5559131 | NCBI WGS metagenome assembly JAABUJ01 (sample SAMN10711875, study PRJNA513366) | rock metagenome | isolation source: Antarctica rocks | place: Antarctica: Victoria Land, Mt New Zealand nord | collected 2016-01-07 | reverse complement strand
TCCAGAATCTGCCACTCGGCATCGGTGAGGTCGGTAGGATAGAGACGGGGAGGCGAGGTCATATGAGACTCCTGGAGTGTGGTACTTCCAGTGTCTCACCTCGTCACCCCCTTTTCAGACAGTTTCTTAAGACCGAATCCATAATTATTTGCTACACGCTCGTTAGGCTAAATTTGCATCGCATCACGTCTTTTATGTGCCATTACTCCTCTTACTTGCACAACCAATGGCTCTTGTAATCGCACTTCATTCAGGTTACTTCAAGGACAATCGCTAAATTAGCGAGAAAGTTCCCAAAAGTCCCAAAAAAAGTGTGACTTTTGTCTTTGACCGTGGTATGATCCTCTCATGTTCGAAGTGGACATGGCGGACCATTCGGGTTCGTCTGGGGGATGTACATAGTATCGGTCTCTGTAGGAGTGTTTCGATGAATAAGCGGTTTCTGTCACACACACGTCAGTCTGAGCGGGGAGCGGGCCGGAAGGTGGCGCTGGTCTCCGCGTTAGGGCTGGCATTGATGGCTCCCGGCTCGGTGGCGCACGGTGCGTCGCTGCGCTCGACCACGGCGACCGGCACGGAGAGCGGATGCGCCACGCCTGCCAATGAGAATATCGGCGGCTTTGCCATCGATGGTCAGCTTCAGCGCCAGTGCTCCGATGTCTCTGGCTGGGCAAATGGCCCCGGCGGCCCCGGCGTGGTGCAGGCGACGCGCAACGCGGACGGTACCTGCGGCACTACCGGTGCCCTGACCGCGGTGGTGCTGTGCGACGGGGTGAAGCAAGCCGACCAATCGGTTTTCGCCGGCGGAAACAAGGAGGCGGATCCCTGCTCCTGGGGCATCCACTCCGCGCCGCCGCCACCAGACAAGAAAGACGATATCACGAACGCGTACGTCTACGGTTTCCATGCCACGAATGGCGTGGTCTACATGTACGGGGGGCTCGAGTTCCTGGGCCGGACCAATAACCCCAACACCGACTACGATATGGAGCTGAACCAATCGGCGCCGAACGGCATTCCAGATCGGAAGCCGGGCGACGTCCTGCTGTCGGTGGACTTCAACGGCACCAATAGTCCGTTTACCGTGAAGGCCTGGGTCGCCAAGACGCCGGCGCAGGACTCGAACGTCACGCCCTGCGGTACGCAGGTGGCGAACTACGATTTTGCCCGCCCCGACTTCACTGCTCAGGGGAACGATGCTCTGGCACTGGGATCCGACATCACCGCGGCGGTCAACACCAACACCATCTCGTGCGGTTCATGGCAGTGCTACGACGAGAAGTACAACCTGGTGAGCACCCTGCCACAGTACAACTTCGCCGAGGCTGCCTTTAACCTGACCGATATGCTGCAGGGTACCGGGGTAAACCCATGCAGTACCTTCGCGATCAGCTTCCGCAGCCGTGCCTCCGGCGACAGCAGCAACTCCCAGCTCAAGGACGCAGTGGGGCCGCAAGCCTACAGCCCGTGCCGCTCCAACCCAACGGCGGCCCCTGTGTCGCGGTTCACCGCAGCGCGCCACGCCGGTTCGATCACCTTTCACTGGAACACCGCCATCCGAACCGGCATCGCCGGCTTCGCCATCTACGCCGGCTCCCATCGCCTGAACGCCCAGCCAATCCCAGTACACCAGGCGCACGCCTATAGCTACCGGGCACACTGGACCGGTCGTGGGCCGTATACGCTGCGGGTCCTGATGAGCAACGGCACGCAGCGCTCCATCTCCGCATAACATCATTCCCCAACCAGGCATGCCGGCTTCGACCGGCCATGCCCGGGGACGCAAGCACCGATCAAGGTGAGCCGGGCAGCTTCCGTAGACGGAAGTTGCCCGGCTCGATATTGTGGTATCTGGTAGGTGCCGCATGTCATTGACATGTTATACTCAAAGGTGATACAAGAGACTTTCCGTCCAGCGCCGGTCGAGCCGGCGTTTTCTGCATTGTTTGGCTTCGACTTTGATGCATTTCAGATCGAAGCCATGGCCCATATCCGTTCGGATCGCTCGGTGATGGTTGCGGCCCCGACCAGCTCAGGAAAAACGCTGGTGGCGGAGTATGCCCTGTGGCGTGCTATGGAGCAGGGTTCGCGCGCGATTTACACCACCCCCATCAAGGCGCTTTCCAATCAGAAGCGGCGCGATCTGGAGGAGCTATTCCCCGGCCAGATAGGATTACTGACCGGCGACCGCAGTGAGAATCCGGATGCGCCAATCGTGGTGATGACTACCGAGGTGCTACGCAACATGCTGGTGGAGGATCCAGATGCGCTGCACTGGGTCACCTGTGTGGTGTTCGATGAGGTGCATTACCTGGCCGATCCGGAGCGTGGCACCGTCTGGGAGGAAGCGATTATCGCCTGCCCCCAGCACGTGCAGTTGGTGTGCCTCTCCGCAACCATCGCCAACGCGGACGAGATCGTGGACTGGATCTCGCACACCCATCGCGAGATTTCGCTGGTGCGCCACGACGAGCGGCCAGTGCCGCTGGAACATCTGTATTTCACGCAGAACGCCCTGCATGTGGTGCGGGGCGGTGATGGCAGGCGCCGTGCCATGTTCCCGCGGGAGGGGCGCCTGCCCTCGCCGCATCCAGCCGATGTCTTGCGCGCTATGAGCCGCGCCAGGCTGCTGCCGGCGATCTGGTTCGCCTTTTCGCGAGCCAATGTGGAGTGGTCGGCGGAGGCCTGCGCCAAAGCTGCCCCACCGCTCACTCAAGCGCAGCAGGCGGCGATCGAGGCGGCTATTGCCTGGACTCTCGACACCCTCCCGGTGGAAGATCGCGGGCTGCCGCAGCTCTCCTTGCTGGTGAGCCTCCTACGCCAGGGAGTGGGCTTTCACCATGCCGGTCTGCTGCCGCCGCTCAAGGAACTGGTGGAGCGACTGTTTACGGAAGGGCTGCTCTCGGTGGTCTGCGCCACCGACACGCTGGCAATCGGCATCAATATGCCGGCTCGCACGGTCGTGATCAGCAGTCTGTCGCGGCCCTTTGGTGGTCTGCTGACCCCCAACGACTTCAGACAATTGACCGGTCGAGCAGGGAGGCGCGGGATCGACCAGCGGGGCACGGTGGTGATGCTGCCGGCCAAGTTCTATGCCTTTGAGGATGCCTATCAGCAGGTCTGCGGTCCGCTGCAGCCGGTGATGAGCGCCTTCCGGCTGCGCTACAGCACGCTGCTCTCGGCCATGGAGGGCGAGGATGGTAGGCTCGACCACCTGGTTCGTTCCAGTCTGCGGCAGTTTCAGATGCGCGGCCGGGCGCGGATAGCGGAGATCGAGCTGGCCGAGCTACGCCGGCACGCGAATGTGGCCGGCGATGATGATCAACAACTGCTGGGCGAATATCTGGCCTTGCAGACCGATCTGTCGGCGGCCGAGAAGGAGCAGAAACGAGCCAGGAGCGCACGCGGCAAAACCCCGAAGAACAGGCACGTGATCGACCGCCACATGCGAGCACGGGAGGAGCGTGAGCGCCTGACGCACCTGGTCCGCATGCACCCATCGCACGGTGAGGCGATGGCTGCAGAGCGCCACGAGCCGGATCGGCTGGCACTGCTGCGCGGCATCAATCGGCTGGAGCGGATTATCCGCGAGGCCCAGCAGGAGTGCGACAAAGAGGCCTCGGACACCGCGGCGGCGGTGCGCGCCGTGCTGCGCCGGTTAGGCTACATCGGGAAGCACGGCCTGGCACGCAAAGCCTGGGGCCTGCGAGAGGTGGTGACCTCCTCGGGTATCGTGCTCATTGAGCTGTACGAGGCGGGTGCCTTCGCTCGGCTGGCGCCAGCCGAGTTGGCCGAGGCTATGAGCTGGTTTGCCTGCGACGCCAACCGGCGACGCGACAACGACTATCGGTTGCCACGAGATCTTTCGCGGATCCGGCGGCAAGCTATCGAGACCTTTCGCTCTATCGCCGGGCTGGAGCAGGCACACGGTATTGAGCTGGCGCAGGGACCCAGCGGCTGGTTCTTTGGTGTGGCGCTGGACTGGTGTCGCGGCGCCTCCATCGAGGACATTACGGGTCACGTCCAACTGGGCGAGGGGGACGTGGTAAGTCTGCTGAACAAGACCATCGACCTGCTGGATCAGTTCGAGCAGGCGCTGGCGCGTTTCGGCGACACTGATCTGCAGACGCGCTGCGCGGAAGCTCGTGGCATGCTGTTACACGGTCTGGTCGCGATGGTGCGCTCCGGGGACCGGGTTCGTGTGCCCGTGGACGTAGACATACGCCGGTAAAGTCGTCATCCCACCGTCAAATGTTCATGAGCGACCAGTTTGGTGAGGACCTGCCGGCACCACGTCAGCGACCGATCCCCCCGCCCCAACCCCTCCCGCTCATGAGCCACTTGAGCGGACAGTTTTGAGGCATGGTGGTCACCTGATAGGTCAATCGACTGCCGTTCTGCGTCCACAGGGGATTACCCCTTCAGCCCTCCCGAGCCGTCTTTGTGCTTTTTGCCCTTCTTGCCTTTTTTTCTCTTCGCCTTGCCGCTTCCGTTCTGGTGGAACGGCATGTCACTCAGTGGCGCCGTCTCGAACAGCTCGCCATCGTAGGTGCGTGGCACCAGCATGGTCACAGCCTGTGGCAGCAGCGAGAACCGGTACACGATCCCCTCGCTCGAGGCTTCGCCGGGTTTTTGCTTCACGGCGCCGCCGTCCAGCTGGAGGGGTAGGACGACCGGCGTCTGAATGGCCACGGTCGCGGCGCGGTATGATTCAGAGCCGGCGTCGCTGGGGCGCTGACGCAGCAGCAGGGAGGTCACCTGGCGACTGGCCTGCACCGGTCCCGCGGCGGTGAAGAAGCAGACGTCCAGTAGACCATCGTTGATATAGGCTCCGCTGGTGATGCGGGTGAAGCCGCCGTACCGTCGAGTGTTGCCCACGATGATCTGCGACACCGCTCCCTGCCAGTGCAGGCCGTCGAATTCGGCACGCACCGGTACGGCGTGCATGGATGGTATCGTTTCCAGCGCCGCCAGGCCCACTGCCAGAGGACCGATTCGGTTCTTGAGCGAATCGGACACCCGGCCGATTACCGCGCCATCCAGCCCCAGGCCGGCCATCAACAGAAAGTGCTCCCGGTGGTGATCGTTGATGCTGACCTGCCCCACGTCCACCCGTAGCCGCTCCGAGTTCACCAGCTGGGTAGCCGCCACGCGCAGTTGCCGCGAGATGCCGAGTTCATGCGCCCAGACGTTGGCGGTGCCGCCCGGGATCTCACCAATGGCTACCTCAGTATTGACCAGGCCCGTAATGATTTCGCGCATGGTGCCATCGCCGCCACAGTTACATACCACATCGAAGCCATCGTGCGCCGCTTGTCGAGCCAGGTCGGTGGCCTGACCGCCCTCCAGCTTCTGGCGCACCTCCACCTTCCAGCCGTTCGCCTGCAGCACCAGCAGCACATCGGAGAGATCGACCCCGCCACGACCGGACTGCGGATTGGTGATAAGACAGGCACGGGTACTCACGGGCTACCGTACATCAGGGACCGCCAGGCGTGGAAAGCGGTGTCGTGCCCAGAGGTAGATGTGAACGGCCAGCACAGCCCAGAACAAGCCCCACAGATAGCCCGTCAGCACGTCGCTCGGCCAATGCTCCCCCTCCAGAATGCGCGACGGTCCCATGACGACGATGAAGAACAGCAGCGCTATCCGTACCAGCCACAGGATGACTTCCGGTATGCGTCCGCGTGCCCGGAAGGTGAGGAACAGCAGGAGGCCAAAGACCGCGGTGACATGAACCACGTGCCCGGAGGGGAAGCTGTAGGTGCTGTTGATGACCTTGAGGATATGGATACCATGGCCATGCGGTCGTGGGCGATGGACCAGTTTGCTGAGCAGGAATGTCAACTCGTCAACCACCACCGCGGTGATTAGCGAGAGCAGCGCATCGAGCCAGCGCCGCAGCAGTAAAAACGCGACGATGAACACGCCCAGCGTAATGGCCGCCGGTATCGGCCAACCGATAGTACTGATGTTCTCCAGAAAGTTGGTGAGTGCATGGTGAGGGAGTACAAGGTGCTGCTCGCCGCGCTCCACGCCCACATCGCCCGGGAATGGCCCGGGGTGGTACCGAACCAGCACAGCGAGGGCTGCCACCAACAGCAGCAGCAGCAATTCACTGGCTACAAAAGAACCATGTGGAACCTCGGAAGAGCGGCGTTTATCGTACTCGCGACCGGGCCGCGCCGCCGCCAGGCGGGCAGCGCCGGGAGTGGGTCCACCCATCTACTGCACCCCCCTTGCCCTGTACTGCTCTTGCCTCTATCATGCAACAATCGCGCCAGGGTATAGGAGTTCTGGTACGTGGGGCTAGCGCTCTGCGGCGCCTTCGTCGAAACAACCGGCGAGCTCCCCCAATTCCTTCATGACCAGAGGATCGCGCCGATCATCACTCCCATTGCAACCACGACCGGACGATTGTCGACACCTCTAAAGAGCTTCGCGGTCATCCTGTACCGATTGTGCCTCAGCAAAACTCGGTGGCGTATCATGCTGTAACCTTACCAAAATGGTAAGGTTACAGCATGATACGTACAACTACTCGAGCATCCAGAACTGCTCTGAGACTACTCCAAGAACTCCTGGAGACTAGCCGAGCAGGGCGTGAATTTGCCACCGAGGAGGCTGTCACTGCCGGGGAGGCGGTTGGGCTCAGCCGAGGACACGTGTACAAGCTTCTCAGCGAACTAACGCGGAGTTTCGGCTTGCGAAGCGGACCACGTGTTAGAACAAACTGACTACCTGACGAGCTTTCTAGCTCATCCCGCTTCGTTGACGCCACCCCCCTGGACCAGCGTTTTCGGGTCTGGTCGCCCATCCCGATCCACGTCGCCGAAGGTCTGCACGACAGTCATGTAGTAGTTCGCGCCCGGCGGCAGGTGCATCTCGATACTTATCCGCTCCACCGCGCCGGCCGGGAAGGCGCCCAGGTCCAAGGTGTAGTTCGGCCAGGCTCGGCGGACCACCCGCACCGCTGGCGTGGAGCGGCCGTGGCCGGTGTTGATCGAGACGCGCAGCGCGCCCACTCGCCACGTGTGGCGGGTGTTGAGCCGCAGCACGAAGTGCGGCATGGAAGGGCCGACGTTGAGGTAGGCGAAGGTCGCGTGCGCCATCAGTGGCCGCTTGATGAATGGGTCGTTGGCCGGCGCGAACGGTCCTGCCCCCGACTGCGATTGCACCTGATACTGATTCGGCTGGCAGGCCGCAGCCGGCGAGGCGGCGCTCTGCGCAACAGGATGGGAGGCCGCGGCCGGCCCCAGCGTCAGCGCCAGCGCTGCCGCAGCCAGGGGAAGGAGGAAACGAACAAAGGGTGTCATGCGTGGAAGCTCCTCTCTCGTGCGCTCAGGGGCAGACATCGTGGATCACATAGCGCACCAACTGATGGTCGCTCACGCTATCGGTCGAAACCAGGACGGCAACTGTGCCGTGCTGGAAGGAGGCCCAGCGCTGACCATCCGTATAGGCGCCGGAATGGATCGTACAGCGGCGAGCCGCCGTCACCTGGCCGGCCAGGAGCGGTTGAGGGAGGCCGTGTACCTGGATGCGCTCCTGCACCAGCAGGTATGGTCCGCTGGCGTAGAGGCCGAAGGGCCGGTGGTTCGAGGTATAGGTCGTGATGTGCGTTCCCTGGTCGAACAGCACATCAACGGCGGTAGTTCGCTGGAGCGAACCGTCCAGGCGTTGATCGGTTCCCTCGCTGACGAACGGACGGCTACCCACGTCAGGCGGAGGGGAGGGCGTGAGGAACGGCGCGGGAGCCGTCTGAGGGCCGGACGACATACCCTGGCTCAGGACGTTCCACCGCCCGGTCGAAACTGCCGGCACGGGCGGCCGATAGCCCGCGAGCTCCGCCGCGGAGGGGCCCTGGCCGAAATGGAGCGCGGTTACGCTATAGCGCAGCTGGGCGCTTGCCGTTTCCAGGCTGTGCGGATCCCGCGGCATACCATGCTGTTCGTATCTCACGATAAACGGGTGGTCTCGGTCGACCCAGACGCGCGCCCAGCCGAACGATTGCCGGTGGTGGATGCATGGTCCCGGATGCAGGAAGGAGCATCCGGTTACCAGGTCGTGGCTCACCAGCGGGCCGAAATCCACCACGTCCACCGTCCGGTTGAGGAGCTGTTCATGCCGAACGATCCGCACGTGTGCGTAACGGGGGAAGCAGAACGGCTGGTTCGGCTGCCGGATCGACGCGAGATAGCGCTGGATGGTCTGCGCCGGGTCAGGCTCCTGCAGGAAGCCGGGAAGGGCGCCGCCCTTGAGATAGGACAGCAGGTACGGAGCAAACGCGCGGTAGACCAGGGGTGGCAGCGTCGATCGCCCGGCCGTTTCGGTACGCGTATCATAGCTGGTAATGACGCGACCGTTGACCACGACCGTCGTTGTGCCCTGCTCAAGAGCGGGCGACAGCGTGTGGATATCCACCCGGAAATGGGTGCGGTCTCGCACCGCCCAATCCACGCGGACGTGATGCCGCCCTGCATACAGCACCGCCCGGGCCGGCGCCTGGTAGATGGGCAAGCTGACGTAACTGGCGTCCGAGGAGCCGGTGTAAGGAAAGGCCGAGCTGCCGGCTTGCGCCGCCCGGCGCAGAATCTCGTAGGCGTTGGCTGGCGTGGCGGTGCGGTGGCCGGAGAGGACCGCGATGCCGACGGCCAGGACACAGACGGCTGCCAGGGCCGCGCTGCCCGCCCACTGCCAGCGGATACCTGGCAGGCGAGGCCGTGTCTGGCGCCGTACCCGCTGCTCCAGCTCAACCGGTGCGGAGTCCGCGGTCAGTGCACTCAGGGCCATATCCTGCCGGCGGTATTCTTCGCCAGCGAGGTGGCAGGCCGCGCAGCCGGCTAGATGCTCCCGCAGCGCTTGCTCCTCCTGGGGCGACAGATCATCTCGCACTGCGAGCAAGATCAGAAACTCCTGGTGGTCGTTCATCGTGGGTCTCCGTATTCCAGACGAAAGCGTTGGCGCGCCCGAAAGACGCGCATCCGTACCGCATCCACGCTGATCCCGAGCATGGCGCCGATCTCAGCGGCTTTGAATTTGTCGACCGAAAAGAGATACAGAACCTCGCGCTCCTCCGGCGATAGGCGGTCGAGCGCCTGCCGAACCGCAACTGTCCGGCCTGAGATGTGCTGTTCGGGGGCGGTCATACTCTCCAGCGCTCCTTCATCGCGATCTTCCCGGCTGCGCCGCCGCAACTCGTCGATGGCGCGGTTGCGCGCCACCGTGTACAGCCACTGACCGTTGACCGGTTTGCCCGCTCGCAGATTGTCATAGGCACGCACGAAGGTCTCCTGAGCGCACTCCAGGGCGCTCTCGGGATCGCCTGCCAGCACGCGTAGATAGCGGTAGATCGGTCCCTGGTAGCGCTCCAGCAACGCTCGCAACTGCTCCTCGATGGTGTCGCTCCGGTGAGGCAGAATCCGCTCCTCCCGTTCAAATAGTCCCTCGGCAGCCGTCACATCCATTCCATCCTCGCCCAGTTGTGTAGTGGGTCGAGGTTAGAACGACGACGGAGCGGAAACATAACGAGCGGTCCGCGGTCGATGCCACTCCTATTCCACGGTGCCGATTTGTCTCTTATAATCTTCTGTGCAGTGATGATCTGGCATTGTCTGCTCAATCCATGAGCATGGAGCTGTATGAGCAGGCCAATAGAGTTGCAGAGCGAGGTAGCAGGCGCCGAAGGCAGGTCGAGCCGCGTAGCGCAGACTGGGCCGCTTGGCATTGCACCTGGCGTGTGGGTCGCTTTTTTCGCCGTCTGCATCATCTGGGGCTCGACCTATCTCGCTATCCGGTACGCTGTAGCCGGACTTCCCCCACTCCTCATGTCCGGTGTCCGGTATCTCGTCGCCGGGTGTGTGCTCTTCACCGTACTTCGGCTCCGCGGCGCCCCGGCGCCCTCGCGGCGGCAGTGGGTGGGAGCGGGAACCCTGGGTGCGTTTCTCCTGGTTGGTGGCAATGGCCTCGTGGCCGTGGCGGAGCAACGCGTTTCATCAAGTCTAGCTGCCATGATGATCGCTACCGTCCCGCTCTGGGCGGCGCTCTTTGTCGGTGTGTTGGGGCGATGGCCGAGCAGGCGGGAGTGGATCGGCCTCGTCGTGGGCTTCTCGGGAGTGGTGCTCTTGAACCTGACAGGTGGCTTGCGCGCCAATCCTCTGGCGGCGATCACCCTTCTCTTCGCTTCCTGCTCCTGGGCGTTCGGCAGCGTTTGGAGCCGCAAACTGACGCTGCCGGATGGCATGATGGGCAGCGCGGCGGAAATGATGGTAGGAGGGGCGCTCCTGGCCGTTGCCGGCATCGGAGTGGGGGAACGGGTGCCATCAGTCTTTCCAATCTCATCTCTGCTCGCCATGGGCTACCTGGTACTCGTGGGATCGTTGGTTGCCTACAGCGCCTACACCTACCTGCTGCGCCACGCTCGCCCCACGCTGGCCACGAGCTACACCTATGTGAATCCGCTGGTCGCCGTGCTCCTCGGGGTAGGATTGGCCGGTGAGCGGATTACAGGGGTTGGTCTCCTGGCGCTGGTGGTCATACTCACCGGTGTGGTGCTGGTGGTCCTGCAGAGGGATCGAGGGTAGCGGGCCAAAGGAAACCCATTCAGCCGTGTCAACTCTTCTCCAGCAACTCGTTGATCACATACAGGCCGCGCCTGGTTACCCTCCGATGACCACGAGGGTAATCGCCATAGATGGGCCGGGCGGGTCCGGGAAAAGCACTCTAGCGGAGCATCTGTCGTCAGCTCTGGAAGACATTCCGATCGTCCACACCGACGACTTCGCCAGCTGGGAAACCCCACTGGAGTGGTGGCCGCGCTTGCTCACGGAAGTGCTCGAGCCCTTATCCATCAATAAGACAGCGCACTACCAGCGGTATGATTGGGAAACGAGGAGTTTGGCGGAATGGCGGGATCTTCCCCCAACGGCCTTTGTCATCCTGGAAGGTGTCTCCGCATCCCGCGCGGCGTTCAGGCCATTCCTGTCCTACACAGTCTGGATCGAGACTCCCCGAGAGGAAAGATTACGCCGCGGGCTGGAGCGTGACGGCGTGGAGGCGCGCGACCAATGGGAAGCATGGATGGCGGAGGAAGATGCGTATATCGAGCGTGAGCGTCCGCGGGAGAAGGCGGACATAGTCATCAAAGGGACGGATGCTTACTGAATTGGGTCGTGCTGTGGACATCGCCAGTTGTCTCCTAAGAGACGCTCGTCCCCAAATCGCTCGACGTGACAGGTGAGAGGTCGAATGTTTCGTCCAGGCTATCGATGGTGGCGATAAGCGTCGAGACTTCTTTCTCTCTCGCCAGGTAATCCTCGTAGCTCTTACGGGTTTGGGTTATCAACTCGTCGTACGTGAGGTACCGCGCGTTGGACTCCTTAAGTAGCCGTCGGTTGCGATCGTCCGCCTCACACGGTTCTGGGGGCGATCCAAGGATGCAGATGGATTCGATGATCGGGGTTGTTTCTCCTGGAAGCTTAGTCGTTATGACTTTCTTAAGGGCGACCTCGTACTTGTTCACCTGCGCCAGCAAATCGTAAACGCTGACTTTACGGTCATACTTTTTGAGTTCTATGATGATGTACTTGCCCGCTGCCGTCCTGTACCTGATGTCGATGCGCCCTTTCTTCTCGTCCTCAGTCAGGCCGGCATTGATCTTGCCAAACTCCTTCGTGACGCTCTCTTCCAGCCTGGGATTCGATGCCGCCCTCTCCCAAGAAGGATCTAAGAGCCACAGGTGATCGAAGATGTGGGCTTGGACGAGACGCTCGCGACCTTGGGGCATGACCCGCTCGAACTCTTTGACGACTTCTATGCGTCCCTTGACGATCTGGTAGTAATGCACGGCCTCAATGTCGTCGATTCCCTGGAAGATCTTGGCTATCAGATCGAAGTCCTCCTTGGTCTCCAATGAGTCGAGGACGCTGAGCTGGTTTTTGAGGGCAAGCATCTCAAACCCAAGGAGACTCAACTTGTACATCTCCTTCTTCGCCTCAGGATCGGGTATCTTGAGCGACTCTATCTTCCCAAAGAGCTGCTTTGCGTAGCCTTTGCTGTCGCCTTTCTGGACGTCATACCATGCCTTGAGTCCGGGATGCCGCAGCGCGCGCTCCAGCCCTACCTCGTTGCGTAGATCGCGCCATTGACCCTGGACTTTCTTGAGTATTACCTGTACAAACTTCTTGAGGGCGTCGTACCGAGGGTCATCCTCCTTGACGCTTTGACGGTCGCTCGTTACGATGTCGTCCGCGACGTCCGAATCCATGAAATCGGCGTTGATCTCGCCTATCAGGTACTTCGAGTAGACCCCTCCCTCTTTCAGGTCTTTGAGTACGTCCTCTTGGATCAGCTTGCCGTGGGCGAAGACCACGATCGTGTTGTTGTCCTCGTCGATGTTCTTCTGTTCGTCCACAGTCCCGATCCAGCCGGTCGCGGCGTAACCAGCGTCCGCGTCGACGTCGCCGCTGATCGGGAAGACCTTCCTCAAATTCGGGAGCAGCTTTGGCTTGCCGGCGTCGGCCGTCACGACGTTGCCGTGTTCGTCCCTCTGGAGGAAACCCTCGTTCATGTCTCCGAAGTACCACAGGAACTCGATGTTATCGTAGTAGTCCCTATCCGTGGTGGTGACCTCACGACCGTCGATAGTGACGTGGAAGTCGTCCCGCTCACCAATGATGCTAAACCGGCGCGCCAATCGTCTGCGCAGGAACCCTGCCGTCGTCCTCACGTTCTTCCTGAGGTCGCGCAGGACGATTTTCGTACCCTTGTCGAAATCTATCGAACTCGTATCGATTGGGTCAGGGAAATAGGTACCCCCGCCCCCTTTCTCCTCCTCTATCTGGTCCTTGATCTTCGTGCTATTCATCACCAAAGCGTTGCGCTCGCCGCCCCTGACGGTGTAGATCTCCACGGTGTCCGCAATGGAGAATACAGACAGCTTCCCGATTCCCTTCCTCCCCATCGGGTGGCGCCCCGCCGCCGTCTTGCCGGGCTCGTGACGCCTCTTCTGATATCCGACGTACAGGTACTTGCCATTAATGTCGCTGGCTGTCATGCCGGTCCCATCGTCGATGATGACGATCTCACCTTTCGCGGCGTCGATGTCTATCGTGACGTTCTGTGCGTCCGCGTCCCATGCGTTGGCGACCACTTCCGATAGCACGGCCGGGACGTTGCTGTAGAGACCGATGCCAAGGTGGTTCAGCACGTTCAAGCTGATCGACATCTCGTAAGGATGGTTAGCGTCCGGCATGCTGGCTCTCCACGACGTGCCGGCGTATGCTACGGGCGATGACCCGGCCGAGATCAACCGGGACGGCGTTGCCGACGTGCCGCGCGACGATCCCGATATGCCAAGGGGTATCAGGAGCCACGAACACGTAGCCTTGGGGGAATGTCTGTAGAAGCGCCGCTTCCCTCACGGAGATGGCTCGATCCTGCTCGGGATGACCGAACCGGCCGTTCCCAAATCCATGACACTGCGTCGTCATCGTGGGCGACGGCTCGGTCCACTTCATCCTCCCGTAGACGCTACCGTACGACTCGCCACTAATTTTCGTGTGGCACCCGGCACGTAGATCTTTGGGCCAATCCTTCCAACTCCTCCCTGGGACCGAGTGTCTGATCCGCCGCAGGTTCAGTTCCGACAACCCACTAGCTCGGTGCAGTGGATCGCTCGAACACGTCTGGCCCGCTTCGAGGTGGGGGAGGTGCCTGATCGCGTCGGCGACGGTTACGTACCTATCAGGTGTGTGTGTCGGTTCGACTATGTTAATTTCGCCGAACACCGAGGCGAAGAGCACCAACCGCTTTCGCTTTTGAGGCATGCCGTAATCAGGGCTGTAGACGACGTGATCCGTGACAGCGAAGCCCATAGACTCCAGACGCTTGACGAAATCCCCGTAGACCTTGCCTCCGTTGAACGCCTTCAACTCCGTCACATTCTCCATCGACACGATGTCTGGCCGCACCGACTTGATCAAGTCAGCGAACTTTGCGAGCAATTCCCACTTCTCGCCGCTCATCTTCGACTCTTTTGGCATGTCGCGCTCTCCATGCTCCTCCGGCCGTCGATGCTTCCGAGTGTAGGACGAATATGGTTGGCAAGGAGCACACCCTACCAACACCTTGATGCATCCTGGGGGATACAACGGTAGGATGTCCTCCGCACGGGCATTTTCGATCTTCTTATGTAAGAACTTCGAGCCTGCGTTATTGTGCTCGTAAGCGTATCGACAAGACGCGTCGCTATCCAGGCCCGCGACGACCTCTACGCCTTCTTTGACGAAACCATGCGTCAAACCACCGGCACCACAGAACACGTCGACGACGACTATGGGCGAACCATCCGCGTTAGACCGCTTAGGAGTGCCCATCTATCTCCTCGCGCGGCGTGAGTTCCCCGAGGCGGCGCGCGAATTGAGGGTCTTGCGCCCTCTCGAGCACGAGTTGGACAGAGTATTCGACGACGTATTGCAACGTCAGCCTGGGACGATGGTTGTCAGCTAACTTCTTGAGCCGCTCGTAGTCGCCTTCATCAAACGATACGGTAAGCCGTTTCCGGCCCGTGTCGTCCTTAGTTTGTCGTGCCATCGCTCACCAGCTCACATCAAAGATCACCGTTCGGATGTATTGCAATATATATCCTCACCATTTTACATCAGGGTAGACGACCTCGCGTCTTTGGGTACTCGCTGGCTTCCTCTACGGTGCAGGAAACGACGGCGGCGCGTCGTCGGGAGCGGCGGCCCATGCTGTGTTCGGGGTGGCGCTGAGTTGGAATCGAAGTGTTGGGTGTGGGCCGAGCGCCTGGAGGGGGAGCCAGGTGCGGCCGTAGGGCCGTCCGTCCAGCGTGAGCGATTGCACATAGGGATGCTGCTCGGTGGCGCTTGGCGCACTGATGGTCAGCGTCTGGGCGGCGGTCGCGTGGACCACGATCCGAGGAAAGAGCGGACTGCCCACCACCAGTCCCCCCACGCCAGGAATCTCCGGATAGAGGCCCAGCGCCGCCCAGATGTACCAGGCCGACATGGTACCCAGGTCGTCGTTTCCCGGGATGCCGGCTGCCGTGGGGAGATAGAAGGTGCGCATGATCCGTCGAACCACTGCCTGCGTCCGCCAGGGCCGGCCGGCGAAGTCGTACTCCCAGGGAATCTCCAGTCCTGGCTCGTTGCCCGCCCAGTAGTAGGGAGCATTCGGACCGGCGTTGAGGTGGGTGAAGAATCGGTCCAGCCGCGCGTTCACCACCCGGCTACCCCCCATGAGTTGAAACAGGCCGTGCAGATCTTGCGGCGCCATCCAGGTATACTGCGCCGCGTTGCCCTCGACATAGTTCTCGACCGAGGCCGGGTTAAAGGCTGGTGGGAAGGCGTAGTTGGGCAGGCGCGGCTCGATATAGCCGGTCGCGGGGTTGTATAGGTGACGCCAATTCTGAGCGCGGCGCAGATAGGCGCGATACGTGGTGTGGTCGCCCAGCGATCTGGCCAGTTGGGCGATGGCGAAATCATCGACTGCGAATTCCAGCGTGGTGGCGGCCGATCCCCAACCGCCGGAGACCGGCCGTAGGTAGCCGAGTTGCAGGTAATCTCCCAGCCCTGGTCGCTCCTGATACCCGTTCCGCCCATATCCCGACCGACTGGCGCCTTTCAGCATGGCACCAAGCGCGGCACGCGCGTCGAATCGCCGGGCGCCGAAGGCGTAGGCGCCGGCGATGATGGCATCGGCCGAATCGCCGTTCATCTCGCCGGTGGTCCCGTTGGCCACCGGCCACCTGGGCAACCAGCCCTCCTGGCGGGCATCGGACACCAGCGACTGCATCATGTCGCTCGCTTGATGCGGCGCCAGCCAGCCCAGCAGCGGCGCCTGGGTCCGGTAGATGTCCCAGCCGGAGTAGTTGGCGTACTGTGTATAGCCGCGTGCGATGTGTACCTGGTGATCGAATCCGCCATAGCGCCCATCGGCATCACTGAACACGCTGGGGAACAGCAGGGAGTGGTACAGCGCGGTGTAGAAGACGCGCTCCTCTGTCGGTGTGCCGCCGGTTGCCTGCACCCGATTCAGCAGGCGGTTCCAGCGGGCGCCGGCGGCGTCCCTCACCGCGGCAAAGTTCCAACCTGGATTCTCCACATTCAGGTTCCGCAGCGCCGCACGCGCGCTGAGATAGGAGACGCCGACCTTGACCAGCACGGTATGCTGGCGCCGGTTGTCGAACTGCAGGTAGGCGCCGGCGGCCGATCCATCGCTGTGCCGGGCGCCCGGCTCGACAGCGCCACCGTGCCAGGCGCCGAAGCTCTGGAACGGCCGATTAAAGCGTGCCGCGAAGTAGACCGTGTAGCGATTCGACAGATTGCAGAAACGGCCGCTGCCGGCCGAGCCGGTCACCGTGTCCTGCCCGCTGATGTGTATCGAGGCCGTGTTGCGCACCGGCAATCCCGCGGTTGCCTCGGCGCTATTTGCCGGATCGATCAAAACGGTGGCACGGGGCGCCGCTGGAAAAGAGAAGGCGCCCAGCCCGGTACGAGTGGTGACGGTGAGCTGAGCGCGGATGCCCGAGGCCAGGCGAACGGCGTAATAGCCGGGAAGGGCCTGCTCCTGGTTGTGCCGGAAACGGTCGGAGTATGGCGATCCGTTCAGCAACGGAGGGACGGAGATCGGGCGCACCGTCGGCATGAACGGTACGTTACCAAAGGCCGCACAGCCGGCCCCGCTCAGGTGCGTCAGGCTGAAGCCGCGGATAATCCGATCGCCGTACTGGTAGCCCCCCGGCTTGACCAGCCCGCCGGCGCTGGTGTCCGGACCCCACTGCACCATGCCAAAGGGGACATCGGCCGCCGGCGACACATTACCGTCGCCGGCAGTGCCGATCAGTGGGTCCACATAGTGCGTCAGGTCGGGTAACGATGGCTGGGACAGATGAGATGACGGCTGTGCGCCGCTGGCGATGCTGCAGCCGGCGAGTAGCAGACTGAGCACCAAGATCGCAATCGGATGAGCGTTGGTACGCGCAGCATGCATTCGCCCGCGGCGGGGCAGCGTGGATTGCGGGTCGATCACAACTTGACCGCGCTTAACCATCTACGCCAGGCCGAACCGCGCACGCTCCGCAGGAACTGCCTGGCCTGCGTATCCCACTCGGTGGCGGCCACCTCGACCGTGCTGCCATTGGACGCCGGCAGCACGCTGACCGAGACCATGCCGCCGGCGCCGCGCCAGGTGATGACCGTCTCGGTATCTTCGGTCATGCGCAGTCCCAGGCCGCGCTTGCCAAAGAATCGTTCGGCCCGTGCCAACACCTCGCCGCGTTCCAGGGGAGTCTGCACTTCGTATCGCGCCATCGTCAATCATGCCCCACGCCGTACTATACTCCCTGGCTCGGCGGCGTGTTGTATGGTGAGAGATGGATCAGGAGGAGTATCTCGCGGTCTTGCACGTCGACGCCCTGGCCCTGGCTGCCGCGGCACGACGGGGGCTTGATGCGCTCGTGCCTTCCTGCCCCGGCTGGTATGTGGCCGATCTGGTGCTGCACACCGGCGCAGTGCATCGCGCTCAGGCACGGCTGGTAGGCATGCGGGCGCGGCAGCCGGAAGGCATCAAGCGCGAGATGTTTTCCGAGGTGCCCGGCTTGTTACCCTGGTTCGAGAAAGTCATGGAGGGTACGACCGATCTCACTGCCATTCCCACCGGCCTGATCCGCTGGTTCGAGGAGGGCGCCGTCGAGTTGGAGCGTGTCCTGCGCGGGGCCGATCCGGAGGAACCGGTGTGGAGCTGGTCCGGTAACAACCGGGTGGCGCACTACCTGCGAATGATGCCAATCGAGACCGCCGTTCATCGCTGGGACGCGCAACTGGCCCATGACTGTACCCAACCGATAGATACCGCGCTGGCCCGGGACGGCATCGACCAGACCTTCGATGTCATGCTGCCGGCTCGCCGGCAGTGGAAGGAGCCGCGTATCGGTAGCGGCGAGACCTACCACTTTCACCGTACCGACGGCGAGGGCGAGTGGCTCCTACGCTTTGATCCAGAGGACGTAACGGTCACCCGCGAGCACGCCAAAGGTGATGTCGCGGTACGCGGCACAGCCTCGGATCTGTTCCTCTTCCTCTGGGGCCGGCTGCCGGCTGAAAGGCTTGATGTACATGGTGATGCCGCGCTGCTTGAGCGCTACTTTGCGTTGGTGCCGCCGCTGTAATAAGGGGCGGCCCCTCCTCCCCCAGCGCCGCGGGGCTGCCTGCCTGCCGTGTGCCCCCTTCTGCGGGGTATGCCCCCCAACGGCGGGGTATCCCCAGCGCCGTTGGGCTGGACAGACCGTCCGACGGCGCTGGGGGAGGGGACACCAGATCAGTGCGGTCGCATGACGACGATGGTCCAGCCGGTGAGGACGAGTTCGAGGCGGAATGCGCCGTGGCCCGCGAACTGGGTGTGGTAGCGGTAGCTTCGGCCGGCGTGGGCCCGAATGAGCTGCCGGTTTAGCCTCTGGGCACCGGACAGTAGATTGAAGCCGGCGATGCCGCGCGTTGCTGCCATTCGCCAGTGGAAGAGGATCGTGTGGCCGGAGCGGGTGACCGTGAACGCGACGAGCCGACCCGCGGTTGGTGAGCCGCTATTATCGAAGGCGCCGATGTCGCACGCGTTGCGGGATCTGGACGCGCGCGGATCACCACGCTGGTCGCGATCGCCGCCGGGCAGGTTCTCGCAGGTGGACGCCAGGCCGTTGCTGATGGCGGCGCTGCCGGACTGGAGGGACATAGTCTGTGTTGGGCCGCCGTTGCTGGCTAGCGCGTTCACCAGCGGGTTGGCCACCTCCTGGTCGTTCGAACCGTTGCCGAGGCTGGAACTGGAACAGCTTCCAGCGTTCGGATTTGTGTCCAGCACATTGTGACCAAAATCTATGAAAAATCCCGAACCGCAGCCGGCACTGCTGCCCGTGGTATTCCCGGCCAGGATGGTATTCACGATCGTCGATTTACCGCTGTTCAGGTAGACGCCGCTGCCGTTGGCGGCGGTGTTCTTGCTGATGGTGACGTTGGTGAGCTTGAGCACGCCCGAGCTGTCATTCTCAATCCCCCCGCCGGTGGAGGCCGAGTTGCCACTGAGAGTGTCATTGTTGAGCGTGATGCTACCGCCCGCATTGTAGATGCCGCCGCCCCCATCCGACGCTTGGTTGCCGCTGATGGTGTCATTGTTGAGGGTGAGCGTGCCGTTGTTGTCGATGCCGCCGCCGAACGAGTTCGACCCATTGCGGAGAGTTACATCGACGATGGTGACGGTGGCTCCGGTTCCCACCGTCAGAACACTGCCACTGGCCGAGCCATCGACGATAGAGCTGCCGGCGGTCGCGCCCTGCAGGGTGAGGTTGGTGCTGATGGAGAGGTGCTCGGCATACGTGCCCACCCCAATATCGATGGTGTTGCCCGAGCCGGCAGCATTGATCGCGCTCTGGATCGAGGCGTAGCAGGTGCTGGTTTGCACATTGCAGGCCTGACCCGGTCCGGCCGAGGCGAGGGCGGTCCCGGGCGAGAGCGAAGCGCCGAGCAGGGCGAGCACGACGACGGGCCAGCAGGATACTAGTTGTTTCATGGACGGGATTCCTTTCTCAGAAGTGAGGACATCGAGCAATAGTGAGGGGCACGCGGACCTGTGCCCAGGCAGGTGTATGCAGGTCGAATAGCGTGTCAGTTCATCGGTGGCTCTCCCCGGACCACCAGCGGCACGCTGCCACCTGAGGGGCCCTGAAGCGGAGATGATGATGACTGGGGCTGGGCATTCCCTGCTCTGCCGGCCCCAATGACTGCCCCGACGCAGGTATTCCCGGCCCGGAGCACCTGTGCCATGGTGACCGCCTGCGCCAGGTCCAGAGACGGCATCACTCCAAGTTGTTGGAGCAATCCCAGGAGGTCCGCTTGCACCCACAGTTCTTCCAGGCAACCCCGGTCGAATCGGCCGATCGCGACTCCGCTGAGGGTTGCGAAGCGGCCGGGACGAGCCAGGCCCAGCAGCGACCCGGAAAAAGTACCGGAGATGGAGAGGCGGGTCATGACCGTGTCTCCCTGGCTCAGCTGGTGCTCGATCGTCCACTGAGCATCCGGCACGGCGGACCGGAAGTCGAGCAGCAGCCGGCTGAGACGATCGTGTGTGGTCGCGCCTACCAACTCGGGTAACAGCGCCAGGTTGCCGCCGTTGCACACCTCCTCCACCAGCCGTTGCACGCGCTCCGCTGGTACGGTGGCCTGCTCCCGAGGGTCCATTGGTTCTCCTTTTCTTCACCAGGATGCTCGTGCCCGGTGGCGGGGGGCAGAGCGGTGTCCGTCTGATTCAGTGTCTCCCATCGTTCCACACGCAACCACACGAAACACACGTTGCAGCGCACATCTTGACCCACGTTTTACGGGGTCGATGAAAAAGCTACCCCTGTCGCGCTACCATCGGATGCTGCCGGTGTTGACCTGGGCGCAGCTGGACCTGGGTCGGGTAGAGCACGCGACCGCACTGATCGAGCAGGCGTTGCTCCGTATCCGACGGGAGGGCTTGCGGCTCATCCTGGTGGAGGCGCTCCGGGTGCGGGCCAGGATTGCGCTGCGCGCGGGTCGCTGGTCGGACGCCGCGTGCAGCCTGGAGGAAGGGGTGGCAGCAGCGCGCGAGATAGCCTACCCGGATCACCATCCTTCCACAGAAAAAGAGGGCCGAGGAGACCGTTGCGGTCCCTCGGCCCTCCGGAGAGAGGTGGGCTAGGCGTGGATACCGGTGCTGGTCTCCGATCCCAGCCGGTTGTTGGCGAAGGCGCGATTGAGCACAACCAGCGGATTGTTCGAGGTCACCACCAGCCCGAGTTGCTGATTGGGCGCCACGCTGCCTACGTCAATGCGCTGCTGGCTCAACGGCGCCACGATGTACGTTCGCTCGATCACTTTGCCGTTCATGAATTGAACCACTACGGAGATCGGAGTCAGGGCGGGGTTGAACAGCGTCAACACATCGGCTTCACCGGCCTGCGTGTTCACCGAGGCGAATTCCCAGGTTTTGGCGGGAGCATAGACGCCGAAGGTGTCGGTGGACGCATCGTGCATGCGGCCCGCGTAGGTCGTCTGCTCGGCGACGATCGGACCGGAGGACACCAGGACGACGGCTGCGTTGGTCTGGTGCGCAATCCTGTTGATGAGGTAGCCGACCCGACCAAAGGCCTTGAGCCTACCCCGCACTGTTCCCAGGGACTGACCGTTGGCGCTGTAGGTGTGGAGCGTGATGGACACCGCGTGATTGGCCGGGTTGATGGCGCCAATCCAGTGGTGGGCACTCTGATCCGATGGGCCACCGGCAAAGTACCAGGTTGTGCGGGGAGCCTTCACACCGATCTTGCTCATCATTCCGTGGTGGATGTAAATCGTGCGATTCACCACCACCGGGCTGTTCGATGTCACAGTCGCCCCGACCGCATCGTTGGGCACATAGGTGTTGACCTTGACCGTGGTGCGTGAAGTGGCCGGTACGTTCCGGTAGACGGTAAAGGCACGGTGATGGGTGGGAAGAAAGTGGACGGCTACCTGAACGGGACCACTATTGGGATTCTCAATGGCGAGAAACTCGCGGTAATGATGATCGGTGTTGCCGTTGGCAAAGTACCAGATGGTCGCGGGGCTAGTGGTGCCGGGACCACCGGTGAAATCGGTGCCGTGACGCACCAGGCGCTCGGCGGCAATCGGCACGTCCGCCGCCACCACTGCCCCCGCCGAGACGTGAGTTCCCAGGTCGGCATTCACATCCTCGGTGAGCCGGCTGTGGGCGCCCACGGTGAGACTCTTGGTATGCGTGGCTCCGACGGTGGGCTGGTAGGTGATCGTCACCTGAGCCTGTGTGCCCGATGGGTTCAGCAGGTTCAAGAATTCGTGGTAGCCACGTCCCGTGTAGAACGCCGCGAAGTAGAAGTGGGTCGATACCTGCCGATGCACGGCGAGGTTCAGCTTTGCTGTGCGGCCGGCTGTCGAAGTCGCCGTGATGGCGTAGGTCCCTGAGGCCGCGTTGGTGGGAACGGTGATCTTGGCGGCGAACTGGCCGGCATTGTTGGTGGTCACCGTGCCGACTTTTTGCCCATTGAGCGAGACCGTGATGGCATGTCCCGGTTCGAAGCTGAAACCGTTTACAGTGACGACCGTTCCGGGTGCGGCAGTGGCGGGTACCGCGACGATAGTTGGAGCAAGCTTGGCGATCACCAGTCGTGCGGTCGGGGCGCGGCCGGTCAACGTACTCCTGGCGACGATGCTGTACGCTCCAGCGGTGCTGTTGGCGGGAACATGGAGCTGAGCCGTGAAGCGGCCGTTCTTATCGGCGACGGCAGATGCGGTGAGTGTCTTGGACGAGCCGTCTCGCAACTTCACCACGGCGCTGATCGCGATCCGGTCGGACGCCAGATACCCGTTGCCCGTGACGGTGATGTTCGTTCCAGGGGAGCTGTAGGCGGCGGATGTTTGGATTGTAGCGTTAATGTGCCGGACGGACAATACCCCAGTGGTTCGCGTGCTCGGCCCCTGCGCCACCACGGCGACCTGCTGGGCCGCGGCATTGGCGGGAATGGAGAGGTGGGTGGAGAACTGTCCGCTGCCGTTGGTCTGTGCAGCTACCGTCACCGTCCGGCTCCCACCACCATAGAGCGAGAAGGCCACGCTGACGTTCACGGTGACTCCCGCACTGTAGCCATTACCGAGGATTGATATCGCCTGTCCCGGCGAGGCAACACCTGGGTTCACTGCCAGGTTGCTCGATGCTCGGACAATGGAGAGCGTGGCCGACCGGGTACGGCCACTGGCCGTGCTTCGGGCGGCCAGTGAGTACGATCCGGCGCGCACATTGGCCGGAATGTGGAGCGTAGCCGTGAAACGCCCCTGCGCATCGGTGGTCGCAGATGTGGAGAGCACGCTCCTGCTGCCGTTGGTCAGCGTGACCTGCAACCCAATGTCGACAGTAACGCCGGTCAGATACCCCGTGCCATGTACGCTCACCGCGGAACCAGGGATGACCGAGGCGGGAGAAACAGTCACTACAGAGGGGAGATGAAATATTTGCAAATGCGCGCTGACCTGCGCATGCGGCCCTTTCGCCGTGACCGTGATCAGGCCGGCCGCGGTATTCCCCGGAATCCCCAGATGTTTGGCGAAGTTTCCCTTAGGGCCGGTTCGAGTGGTGACGGTTACGGTGCGGCTCCCACCGCCGAAGACCGGCAGTACGGCTGTAATCGTGATCGGGACATCGCTGCTGTAGCCGCCTCCAGAGACCAGGACTTTTCCACCGGGATACGCTTTATCAGGATTCAGGGCGACTGTCGCCTGGACTGATACCTTGAGCTGCGTGGATGCTTGAGCTCCCGAGATGCCCCCCTTGGCGGTCAGCGTGTAGGCGCCGGGTGTAGCTGATGCCGGCAGCGTAAGGGGCGTGCTGAAGTTGCCGTTGCCGTCGGCCCTGGCGGTCTTGCTCAGCGTAATGGCCGATGAACTGCTGCGTGGAATAGTGACGGAAAGCTGGACGGAAGCGCCCGGCACAAAGCCGCTGCCCAATACCGTGATACTGGAGCCAGGCCGAACCGACGAGGCATCGAGAGAGATCGCGGGCCGATACACCACATTGATGTCCGCGCTCGCTTTGGCCTTGTTCCGCTGACCAAGGCCCACCAGCGTCACCGTTCCGGGTTTCGCCGTCGCCGGCACCGTCATCAGCAGATCGTTGAACCTGCCGTGACTATCCGCCTGAGCGCTTTTGTTCTCGGTGAACGAGTTGCCGCCATACAGCGGAAAGATGGCGCTGAGATTGACCTGGTCTCCCGCCAGGAACCCCGCGCCGCGCACGTAAAAATTGTGTCCGGCGCGGACTGGAAAGGTCTGAGCCTTGGCGCCGACACTAACCGTGACTACCCGCAAGACCTTGAACTGCTGCGATGCCACGTCTTTATGAAAATCCTGCGCGGTGACGCTGTAGATCTGCGGCACGGTGCCGTCCGGAATGGTGAACGCCGCCTGAAAATTGCCGGCGTTGTTCACCGCGGCAGAGGTCTGGATCGGGTGCGATCCATCCGGAGCCGCGAAATTGACCCTGATCACCACCCCATCGCCGGCATGGAAACCGTGGCCGGTCACGACGATGGTATCACCGGTGCCGGCGGTACTCTGGGATATTTGAAGGCTGGCCGCGGCCAGCGCGGTGGGCACGGCGCCAACCGGAAATACCGACAGCGCCATTGCCAGTACGAACAGCAAGGCAATTGCCGGCCTGGAGCATACGCGTAGTGCAGACATCGTTTTCTTCCTCCTCGGTTGCTTCCACATGGAGCACAAGAGTGCCTACATACAATAACGAGGTACTGGGCATTTCTGTAACGGTACGATCTAGTCTATGCATGATAATTCGCCACGGCTGCCCCCCCTCCCCCAACCCCTCCCCCTCCAGGGGGGAGGGGAGTTACTACGGGACACAGTTCCGCTGAAGAACTTCCCCACGCCTCTGGAGGAAGAGTCACCACGGGAACAGTTTCTCGAGAGAACTCCCCCTCCCCCCCGCGAGGGGGAGGGGGTCGGGGGGAGGGGGGCGACAGATGTGGAAGAATGGCGTCAGAGTGATTACCTTTGATGCGTTACAGGAAGCACTGCCGCCGCCTGCTCGACAGGTCATCGCGGTGGGTAGCGGTAAGGGCGGTGTCGGCAAGTCGACCGTCAGTCTAAACCTTGCTCTGGCCCTGGCCGAGACTGGGTCCGCGGTGGGGCTGCTGGATGCCGATTTTCATGGCCCGAACATTCCCCTGATGGTTGGGCTGAAGCGCGAAAGATGGACCGTCAACTGGACCATGGCGAGCCGGCGACCGGCGGATCAACAGTCGATCCCACCGATCGAGCGCTTCGGCCTGAAGCTCATGTCGGCCGGCTTCATCCTGGGAGAAGATCAGCCGTTGACGCTCGACGCGGGAACCATGCGCTTTCTGATCCAGCAACTGGTTCGCCAGGTCGATTGGGGCGATCTGGCGTACATGGTGGTCGATCTTCCGCCCGGAACGGCGGATACGCAACAGATGTTACTGAAGAGCCTGGCGCTGGCCGGCGCCATGCTGGTGGTCACTCCGCAGGATGTTGCGCATCTGGACGCCCGAAAAGCGATCACCATGTTCACCCGAGCCGGCGTGCCGCTGCTGGGCGCGGTGGAGAACATGAGCGGCTTTCTCTGTCCACACTGTGACCAGCCAATCGACATCTTTTCACGGGTGCCGGCAGAGCGGGCGATCTGGGCGCGGGGCGTGCGCCGGCTCGGGGTGGTTCCGCTCGACCCGGCGGTGAGCGGCGCGGGCGATACCGGACGGCCCGTCATGGTAGATCAGCCGCAGTCGCGCCAGGCTGAGGCCTTCCGCACTATCGCGCAACACGTACGGCAAGCCTTGCAGGACCTGGAGGATAACGCATCGTGACAGTATCAACCACCTGGGATTTTTTACAGCCGGAGATCGATACCATCCGAGAGGCGCGGGGACGGTTGTATCCCCCAGTGCTGGAGGAGCGACAGGGTCCTGAGCCGATTATCGATGGCCGGCGGGTCATAAATCTGGCCTCGAACAACTACCTGGGTCTGAGCTTTCATCCCGATATGATCCGCGCCGCGGTGCGGGCCACCGAGGAGTTTGGAGTCGGCGCGGGAGCAGTCCGGGTGGTGACTGGCACCATGGCGCTGCATCGGGAGATGGAGCAGCGGCTGGCGCACTTCAAGCAGGCCGAGGCCGCGGTCGTCTATCAGTCCGGGTTCACCGCCAACGCCGGCACCGTGGCCACCCTGCTGGGACCGGAGGATCTGATCGTCAGCGACCAACTCAATCACGCCAGTCTGATCGACGGAGCCCGCTTGAGCCGGGCGCAGATCAAGGTGTATCCCCACGCCGACGTGGACGCGGCGGAAGCGGCGTTGCGAGAGAGCAAACACCGGCGAAAGCTGCTGGTGACGGACGGCGTGTTCAGCATGGATGGCGACATTGCGCCGCTGCCTGAGCTGGTGGAGATCGCGGAGCGGCACGACGCTATCTTGATGGTGGACGACGCCCATGCCTCGGGCGTGATCGGGAGCCACGGACGCGGCACCGTCGATCACTTTGGTCTGCATGGACGGGTGCCCATCCAGATTGGTACCCTCTCGAAAGCCCTGGGGCTGATGGGCGGCTATGCTGCCGGCGATCAACTGCTGGCGGACTATCTATTGAACCGGGCGCGTCCCTTTGTCTTCTCGACGGGACATCCACCGGCGGTGGCCGCGGCCTGTATCACAGCGCTCGATCTGCTGGAGCGCGATACGGCGCTGCTTGATCGCCTCTGGGACAACACCCGCTACTTCCAGGGCGAGTTGCGCAGCATGGGGTACGGTCTGGGCCATACGGCAACGCCCATTACGCCGATCATCGTCGGCGAGGAAGAGCGCGCGGTGGCCTTCAGCACCGAGCTCTACGAGCGCGGCATCTATGCCCCCAGCATCGCCTTCCCCATCGTGCCGCAGGACACCGCCCGTCTCCGGATTATGGTGAGCGCCATGCACCAACGCGAGCACCTGGATCGGGCGCTAGACGCGCTCCGCGACATTGGGCGAAAACACGGGGTGCTGGTGTAAGCAGCGAGATTACGTGATGCGCGTAGCTGTACTCGGGTCAGTGAGAGTGGCTGCCACAGCCGCCGCCACCACCACCACAGCCGCAACCGCCGCCGGCACTGGGAGCGTTGATCTTGAAGCCCTGGCCCATCAGATCGTCCGAGTAGTCCATCTCGGCATTGTCGAGAAAGGGAGCCGAGTCGGGATCGACCAGCAGGGTGATACCACCCAGGTCAATCGTGTTATCGCCCTCTTCCGGATCGTCGAAGCCCATGGCAAAGTGCGCTGAGCCACAGCCGCAGCGCGACTGGACCATGACACGAACAGCTGCCGTGTCCTGCTCCTGGCGTCGTGCTTCGGTCGCTTTTTTTAGCTCATCGGATGCGCGGGGAGTCACAGTTATATTCATCGGGATAGCCTCCAGTTGTTCTTCACCATAGCAAAGTTTGGGCATCAGATACAGATCGTGCGCTGACTATACGGTGGGTGTAGCGGTTGGGCCAGGCGCCGATGTGCCCGTGGGACCCGGTACCGGTGTGCCGGTGGGACCGGGACGCGGGGTGCCGGTGGGGCCGGGTCTGACGCCCCCTGGACGCGGGGTGCCGGTGGGACCCGGCCGGGGCGTACCGGTGGGACCAGGTATCACGCCGCCCGGCCGGGGCGTACCGGTGGGACCGGGCTTCACACCGCCAGGGCGGGGCGTACCGGTTGGTCCGGGCCGCGGCGTGCCCGTGGGACCAACTTTGGGTCTGGCAGTGGCGCGCGGCGTGGGCGTCGCGGTCGGTGTGCTGGTGGCGCTACCGCCAAACGCGTGCGGGTGCGTGGCGAAAAAGGCAGCGGCCAGCGCGCCCAGGATGATGAGGACCAGCAGGGCCGGGAGCAGCCACTTGCGGTTTGGGCCAGGACCGTCATCGCGTACTACGGTTGTTCGACTCATTGATACGTATGGTACAGGATGTGGGCCGGGCTGCGTAGACCCGGAAGGGTAAGCTAGGAGGTGAGATGTTATCGATTCGCACTGGTATGGTGCCTGGGAGGACTGGTGGTAGGACTGGCTGGATGCGGATCGAGCGGTTCCGCCGCACCGTACACCGTCTCGTGCCACATCCACCGTCTGCCCAATGGGCGTATCCGGGCCGCGGTCACGGTAAACAATGCCACGGACGTCGCGGGCAGCCCCATTCTGTACGGCCCTGCCTTGCAATGGGTGCGTCACACCTATCCGCTGCTGCTGCCCAATCCAGTTCGCGCTGCCGCGGTATCGTATATCGGTCTGCGGCTGCCGCGCATCCGCCCCGGCAAGGCGCTGCATCTCCTGCTGCGCTTCGCTCCGCCGCCGAGTCCCCAGGCCATGGCCGTGACCGATACCAGTGTGATCGCTGCCTCCAACACCAACCCATTGAGCACCGCCGGCTGCACCATTAAGAGGATGCCATGACGACCGACGCTGTCCTGCCCACCACTGTTGAGCTGTACTCCGATATTCATTGCCCCTGGGCCTATCTGGCCCTCTTCCGGCTGCGCCAGGTCTGGCCAGAGTATCAGGACCGCGTGCGCCTGTCGTTCCGCGCTCTCTCACTGGAACTCAAGAATAAGCGCCCCACGCCGAAGCCCATCCTGGATGTGGAGTTCGATCTGATGAAAGAGCAGGAGCCGGGGTTGCCGATCCAGCGCTGGCAGGCCCCCGAGTATCTCTTCGTGCCGACCTTTCTGCCGGCCTTCGAGGCGGAAAAGGCGGCGGAACAGCAGGGGGAGGAAGCGGGCTGGGAGTTTGCCTGGCAGGTGCGCCTGGCCTTCTTCGACAAGAGCCGTACCGTTTGCATGCGCAATGAACTGAAACGGGTGGCGCGCGATGCCGGCCTGGACGCGGAGCAGTTCCTGATCGACTGGGACAGCGGCCGCTTTCGCCGGGAGGTCATCGCCGAGAGCTACCACGGCTGGGAGGAACTGAAGGTTGAGGGCAGCCCAACCTTTCTACTGCCCTCCGGCAAACAGGTTCACAACCCCGGCGCCATGCGCGTGAAGCTGGATCGCAACGGGCAGGTGACCGACAAACAGCCGGCCGACTGCCCAGACGGCGATTGTCTCCAACCGTATCGCGCCATGCTGGACGAGGCCATCGGTCTGGCTGGAGAATCAGAGCGCGATGTCAGTAACCTTCAGGACGTTCCCTCGGACTAACCAGACCGGCTTGTTCATCGAGATACCCGAAGAGCTACTGGCGGCGCTGGGTACCAAGAAACGACTTCCGGTCCACGCCACGCTCAACACCGTCGCGTACCGCACCACGGTCGCTGTGTACGACGGCCGATACTATCTCCCGGTGCGCAAGGAAATCCGCGAGGCAGCGGGACTCACGGTGGATGACCCGGTGACGGTCACGTTGGTGGCCGACACCGAGCCGCGTACCGTGGAGCTGCCCGACGACCTGGCACAGGCCTTCGCGGTGGACGTGGAGGCCCAGAGCGCCTTCGAGCGGCTCTCGTTCACCCATCGCGAAGTCGGTGCTCATGTTGCGTGAGGGGAGGAAGGCGCCCTGACTGTTTCTATCTGCTATGTCATTCGACAGATGTACGCATCCTCGATGAAGACGTGGTTTATGGTGTCCGCGGTAACGCGTACGCCGCTCACCTCACCGGGACCGGTATGGACGACAGGCCGCAAGGCTTGCACCACCGGGTCTTGGGGACCGACGACGGTGATGTCTGCGAGGCTCATCCCGACCGGCGTGGAGCGGAGGATATCGTTCACCTGCCGATACGCCTCCCTCGCCCCGTCGACGACGACGACCGGGGATGCGATCACATAGCGCCAGGTCCCTGCCTTCAGGGACCACAACGCAGCGCACACCGGGAACCGGGCGCGGTCGAGGGCACGAAGCAACTCCTCGCCCTGGCTGATTTCCCTGCCTACCACAAGGTCTGTAAGCATGTCATGACTCTATCCATCGGACCGGTCGCTACTCCCCGAAGGGGGCGTGCCTCCCAGCGTCCCTGCCTAACCTCCCGAGCAAGCGGCACTCGATGAGGTAATCGCCACGGCCGCTATCCTTTCCTGATGTATATGGAAGATGGTCACGCGAACGGTGACCGGCACCGCCGGCAGTCCCCGTTGCCGGAGCGATTGGCTCACACGCTGGGCATGCGCCGTTGCTACGTTGGCATTCTTTCCGGTCACCGCTGCGACCTGAACGTCGTTGAACGCATCGCCGGCATGGAAGCGAGACCGGAGCCAGGCTTTCACCTGCGACCCACCGGCAAGCGAGACCGCTTGTCCCGTACCCGAGGCGCAGTCGCGATACTTGACCGTCTTCAACATGAGTTGTGCTTCCCGCTGCAGGTTTCGACCCGCATATGCATCAAAGAATCCTTGTACCACAGCCTTCGTTACCGACGCAGGCGGGTCGGCCACCTGTGATGCATCTCCAAAGGAAGAACAGGAGCGACCTCCCATCGCAACGTAGACGAACTTCACGTTTGCATTGACACGGAACTTCGGCTTGGCGTCTATAGATGAGACGCCAAGCGCACGGATCACGCTGCTAGCACGAACTGAGAGGAAGCCCACTTCTTCCGGGTTTCGTCCCATGGGCTGGGCGTGCTGGAACGTGTCCCGCTCTTCAAAAACAGTTCGGAGCCACTGCCGCAGTTGTTGCTTGGTGGTCAAGAGAACCACGTGCGACGTAGCATAGTCGCAGTCGTAGTATTTGAGCTTCGAATCGAAGGTTGCGAGCACGCCGTTGATATCATGCCGATTGTAGGCATCAATGAAATCCTGTACCAGTGCTTCCGAGCCAGCTAGGCTGGCTCCTCCTGATGCGGTTGGAAGCGCGGTCGGGTTAGGGGCAGAGGGCGCTCGTGCCCAGCTAGACCTTGTGCTGGCGCCAAGAAGCAGGAGGATGGCAGCGATGCCGAGGAGCGAGTTCCTGAAAATTCGCACGAGGACATGGTTGTTGTGTCGGGTATGCATGGGGGGTTCTCCTATTGCGCGGGGTCAGGCAGTCGAGCCTGGCTGTAGTATAAGGCAGAAGAGACAAGCTATGCGTGCTGTTTTTCTCGATCTGAATGGGACGCTTGTGATGCCAGTTCAGGCGGAGTCTCCCGACGCGTACAGAGTGATTCCGAGAGCGGCTAGCGCCATTGCCCAATTGAACAGGAAGGGCTTTCTGTGTCCAGTAGTAACGGTACAAAGCCGCATTGCCAAGGGGCTATATACGGAAACCGATTTCCGCACGTGGTTCGCTTCATGGCAAGAAAGCTTGGCGCGAGAGGGAGCCTACGTTCTGGGACCGTACCTCTGTCCCCACCGATTCGGCTGTTCGTGTCCATGCGCTAAGCCTAACCCTACTCTGTACCTTCAGGCCTCGTGGGAGCACGACATTGATTGCACACAATCCTATGTGGCGGGAGACACGCTCGACGACATGGTTCCCGCCCGTCATATTGGCGCCAAGGGTTGCCTCGTCCTAACCGGCTGGGGACAGGCGGCCGGAGACCAGGGCGCCGGCGATGCGGTCCATATAGGGTCGGATGTCCGGGCTGTCGCTAGCTGGATCATTCAGGATACACAGCCCGACGATAGGCCATGTGGAATCTTCAGTCTGTAGCGTCAAACTGACCTATTGGCAACGACATGCTCAGTGAGTAATTGCAATCTTCCAGGTGCACTCACTGTCGACGCGCAGGTAAAACGTGCCGCCCTGGTGCATGTACTCCGTACCACTATCGGAGGTGGTTAATTCATTGATCCCGGGAATCGTACTAAACCCTTTCGGCGAGGCGACTTCGACAATGAAGTTGCCGCTACTCCCAAAGCGCCTACAGTCAAAAGACCAGCGCATCTGCCACTCACTGGGCACACGGAAAAGTCTCGACTGATGCTGCCCATTTCCTGCCTCTCGGTCAACAATCTTGTTGCCTCCATTCGGCCCCCAGGAGCCATGCGCCGCATATACATGAATTGCCCACGCGCAGCCGGAATTAATCGTTAGATAGAACGTTCCCCCTTGATGCATGTACTCAGTGCCGTGGCCGCCCGTACTTAACTCATTCACGCCGGTGCCCTGATCATTTCCAGACTGATCCAACACGTTGACGATGAAATTATCGCGACTCCCGTGGCAATTGAACTGCCACTTCATCTGCCACTCGGACGAGGAGATATGGAACAGGCGAGAGGAGTGGGTGAAGGTGCCAATCGTGTAGAACACAAACCCGTGCCCCCGGGAGGACCGCGCTTGGGCAGGGATCGACGTTACGAGGAGGAGCAGCGCTGTCGTGAGGAATAGGAAACGCTTCAACAGAAAGTCCCTTCGATCTCGAGATACTGCGTATGGCAAGTATATCGGCTCTGTGCCCTCCCCTCTTGCAGCCTATACCGCCTGCTTCTTACGCGAGGAGAGGCGCTCGACGCGGCGGGAGATGTAGAAGGCCAGTGCGGCGGTGGGTAGCTCGACGAATACGGCCAGCAGGATGGCATGCGCTAGGGGCCACCCGGGCTGGGAGGTGGTGACGTCGAACCAGGCGTCGACGATGAGTAGCGCGGCGGTGGCCACGGCAGCGGACCTCAAGGAGTTGAAGAGACTGGTCGCCGGACACTTGGAGACCATCACGGCGCTGAAGGCGACGAGCCACCCGCACTGAAGTCGTCGGATCGCCCTGCCGTTGGGTGGGCGTCACGGATCCGTCCTCCTCCAGAAACGCGGCTGTGCGCGGCAGGCAGCGCTCACAGAGGGCGTGGAGAGGCTCCTGCGCCGGCAGAGGCGGCAGGAGCTATGCCGCCGCACCGTGGTCGTCATCGCGAATCGGTCGTGTGCCCGCGCTCGCGCAGTTCCTGCTCCACCACCCCCTTGAGCGGCGGCAGGTCTCCTTCGATCACGTCCCAGACACGCTCCAGGTCGATATTCAGATACCCATGGGCGACACGGTTGCGGAAGTCGACAATGGTGCGCCAGGGAATCTCTGGATGGCGCTGTTTGAGCGCAGCTGACAGGTGCTGGCTGGCATCTGCAAGGGTTTCAAGCCGGCGGATCACTGCATCCTGGAGCACGTCGCTGTCGAAGAATGCCTCGCGGCCGCCAACGCTGCGCTCCTCGATCCGATGAATGCAGTCACGGATGTACGCGAGGTAGTCCGCTTCCCGGTCGCTGGAGTGGAGAGTCACAGCTCCGTGGCTTCCCGCTCGATCTGTTCCGCCATGCGCTCTCCTTCCGACGCGAAACGCCCGCCGCTGCTCACGACATCGACGGGGAACCCGACCACCGGCTCCAATGCGCGCTGGAGGTCTGCGAGCAAACCAAAGTACGCCAAGCCGCGGTATTCGCGGGGAACGTCCACGATGAGGTCGACATCGCTCGCCGCATGGGCATCGCCGTGAGCGACGGAACCGAAGACGCGGACGTTGGTCACGCGGTGCGCCGCCGCGACGCGCAGAATCTCCTCGCGTTTTGCGCGGAGCTGAGCGAGGGTCGGTGGCTGCGTAGTGGGTTCCTGCATCGGTGTTATCTCGCCCGGATTATCTCGTCTGTCGGGCGCAGCGCTGACGCGTTGGGCGCCGACGCCACGGCCAGTGCGACCGTGGCCGTGACCCATCGCGGTGTCCCCAACGTGCTCACGGCGGCACCGGTGGCCAGGACGGCGCTGAGGAGAGACGCTGGCAGCACGAGGGCCGTCGCCCACGTGGACCACCGGTTGGCGGCCACCTGATTGCCGCGGGCCGAGTACAGCGAGTCGATGATGAGCGCGTTGGCCTCGTTCCAGAAGGCTCGCCGCTGTTCGGCCTCCTTGAGGGTCAGCGCTCCGGCTCCGGTCTGCAGGGCTGTGTCGCCCCCATCGCTCCCCGTGTCCATTGTTGCTATTCTAACCCGTGATAATGGTAAGAGTTGCGCTTCGCATCGGCGGCTATTTTGACACCAGTCCCTACATCGATCATTGGCACTTCAGGGGAGCGACCAGGGTTCCCGACTTCAGCGTACCGAGATTTCCCCGGATGCTCTCTGAGTACGTGTATGCGTTGACGAAGTCCGGGCTGCTGCTGCGGGAGATCGAGGAGCCGCGTCCAACGGCGGAGGCGTGTGAGCAGCATCCATGGCTCGCGCGGTGGCGTGAGCATGCCGCCTTGTTCCTGTACATCAGAGCGAGCAAAGACCGTGCGTGAAGAGTTGATCGTCTAGACCTCCGAGGCCTCCCTTCCTCCTTGCAGCCTATGCCGCCCGCTTCTTACTCGACGACAGGCGCTCGACCCGGCGTGAGATGTAGAAGGCTAGCGCGGCGGTGGGCAGCTCGACGAACACGGCTAGCAGGACGGCCTGGGCCAGGGGCCATCCGGGTTGCGCCCTGGTGACATCGAACCAGGCGTCGACGATGAGCAGCGTGGCGGTGGCGACGGCGGCCAGTTCCATCTGGCGCTTCTCGTGGAAGGCCAGCCAGGCGGTGCGGCCCATGGCCAGGACCAGCAGCACGTCGAAGCCGGCCCACGACAGGTTGTAATGCCGGGCCATTTGACGATCGGGCAGCGTCGCGCTGAGGACCGCGATCCAGGGGATCAGGATCACGCTGAAGGCCAGGAAGATTGGCGCGATCCAGCGGGGCGCCAGATTGTCCCCCAGGCGCAGCAAACCGCTGGCGCCCGGCATGCTGTCCTCCGGGCTGCAGCCATCCTGCCAGGTGTGCGGCGTCTCTGCCGTCTCCGCGGAGTCTCGCTCCATAGGACTCACGCTTGCCCTTGCTTCCGTCGCGCTATCGACTCTGCGTCGATTCTATCTGGTCCCTGGATCCCCACCGTCAGGGCCCGGCCGGTAGCTCGGCGCCGCCGATTCTCCGCCCGTCGCACACTCCGTCTCCAACTCCGCAAAGAAACACGTCTCGGCGCCGGTGTGGCAGATGGGCGTCTCGCCGGTGGTGGGCTGGACCTCGGCCAGCAGGGTGTCGCCGTCGCAGTCGACCGTCAGGCGGCGTACCTGGAGCACATTGCCGGACCGCTCGCCCTTGTACCAGAGTTCCTGCCGGCTGCGGCTCCAGAGGTGGAGATGGCCGGTCTGGAGGGTGCGCTGCACCGCTGCATGATTGGCGTAGCCGAGCATCAGCACGGCCTGGCTGCTGGCGTCCTGCACGATCACGGGGACCAGGCCGCCGCCTTTGTCGAAGTCGATGCGTTGCAGGGCGGGGAGCTGTTCCGCCTTCATAGGACGGGTCGGACGGGTATCTGGTGCTCCGCCAGGTAGCGTTTCACATCGCCCACGGTATAGGTTCCGTAGTGGAAGACAGAGGCGGCCAGCGCAGCGTCGGCGCTTCCCTCGTGCAGGGCCTGACGGAAATGGTCCAGGCTGCCGGCGCCGCCGGAGGCGATGACCGGCACGGAGACCAACTCGGCCAGCCGGGACAGCAGGGAAATGTCGTAGCCGGCCTGGGTGCCGTCGCTGTCGATACTGGTGACCAGCAACTCGCCGGCGCCACGCTCCACCACCTCGCGCGACCACTCCAAGGCATCCCGTCCGGTGGGCGTGCGGCCGCCGTGTGAAAAAACCTGCCAGCCGCCGTTGGTTCGCTTGGCGTCGATCGCCACCACGATACACTGACTGCCGAAGGGTTCGGCGCCGCGGGTGATCAGCGTCGGATCGTGTAGCGCCGCGGTATTCAGCGACACCTTGTCGGCGCCGGCCAGCAGCACGCGCTCGATGTCCTGGACGGTGCGAATGCCACCACCCACGGTGAAGGGAATAAAGACCGCGGCGGAGGTACGCTCGACCAGGTGAACCAGCGTGTCGCGCTGTTCGATAGCGGCGGTGATGTCGAGGAATATCACTTCGTCGGCGCCCTGCTGCTCGTACCGGGCGGCACGCTCGACCGGGTCGCCGGCATCGCGCAGCCCCTCAAAATTGATCCCCTTGACCACCCGTCCGTCTTTGACATCCAGGCAGGGAATGATGCGCTTAGCCAGCATGGGCCATCGCCTCCTCCAGCGTGAAGGTTTCCTCATAGAGCGCGCGTCCCACGATCGCGGCTTCGGCCCCGGACTCCCGCAGCCGGTCGATATCTGCCAGCGAGGAGACGCCGCCGGAGGCGATGACCGGCATGCCGAGCGCTGCCAGCCGCTCCAGCGAGGCGAAGTTGGGTGAGGTGAGCGCACCGTCGCGCTCCACATCGGTATGCAAAAAGCGGCGAACCCCCACCTCGATCAGGGCGCGAGCCAGATCGAGCAGAGTCCAGTCGCTGGCCTCGACCCAGCCCCGCACGGCCACGGTGTCGCCGCGCGTGTCCAGCGCCACGATGATCTGCTCTGCCCGGCTGGCCACCAGGCCGGCGACCAGGTCCAGATCGAGCGCAGCGGTGCCCAACACCACGCGTCGTGCGCCGGCCTCAAAAGCGTATTCCACATTGGCCGAGGTACGCAGCCCACCGCCCACCTGGATGGGCGCCTGGGCCGCCATGGAACGAATCAGCTCCATCTGAACCGGACGGCCCAGGCGGGCGCCATCCAGATCGACCACGTGCAGAACCCTGGCGCCCGCCCGGTACCACCGCCCCGCCATGGCCACCGGATCATCGCCGTACATCGTTTCCTGGGCGAAGTCGCCACGCAGCAGCCGCACACAGCGGCCATCCTGCAGGTCGATGGCGGGAATGATCAGCATAATAGCCGATTATCGCAGGATGCTCGTGACTCCCCTCCCCCCGCGAGGGCCTGTCCAGCCCGACGGCGCTGGGTGAGGGGCTGGGTGAGGGGCTGGGTGAGGGGCTGGGTGAGGGGCTGGGGGAGGGGCTGGGGGAGGGGGGGCGTACTGCATCATAATGTGCTGATGCTATGCCAGTGGGCTGGCGTAGCAAGCTGTAGTGACCCCGGTGCGTCTCATCTATCGGTAGCGCCGGGCTCGAGTGTGTGTGGAAAGGCAGTGACATGGAAGCATCACAGGAAACCTTCTCTCCGCTGCAAATCGCTGAACGCGGGCAGGACAATTTTCAGCATGTACTGTTCGCCACCATCGCCTATTTAGAGGCACGGGATCTCTCGGTCGAGGACTGGGCGCGGTATCTCGGCGAGCGCTTCGCACCGGGCTGGGGCCACGGGTACGGCGCCAAAGACATCATGGCACGCGCGGCGCTGAACGTGGTGTCGGCTGGGGCCAGCTTGCGGTCGTTCTCCGGCCACGAGAACTGGGCGGAGTGTGTGGTGGGCGACTGGCCGCCACAGGGCAAGCTGGCCAGCGACCGCTTCTCACACTTTTTTGGCCTGGAGCAGGCCGACGCGGACCATTTCTGGGAGGTGTTCCGACCCATCGCCGAGCACCTGGGCTTCCACTATGAGTGGAATCGTGAGAGCGAGCAGAAGCTGAGTTTCACCTTCTGGCGGGATGAGGAGTAGCCGTCTCACTATGGATGCTCCGCAGCGCCCGGTGGACCAGGTGGTCGAGCTGTCACCGGTGATTCTGGAGGCGGGCCGGCTGTTGGTGGCGGCTGCAAATCCGGTTAGAGTGCTACTTTTCGGGTCTCGGGCGCGGGGCGAAGCGCGCCCGGGGAGCGACTTCGACTTTCTGGTGATCCTGGCCTCGGTCGAGGATCGTTTTGCCGAGATGGTTCGCCTGCAGCGGTCTCTGATGCCATTGAAGATCCCGGCCGATGTCCTGGTGTATTCGGTCCAGGACGTGGAGGATTGGGTGGGCGTGCGCCAAACCTTGATCTGCCGCGCGCTCAAGGAGGGAATCGTTCTCTATGACGCCGCATGATCTGGCGGTATTGATGCTGGTTAAAGCGGCCCAGGATGAAGCGGCTGCAGATCACCTGATCCATGTCCCCGCTGTAGGCGAGGAGACTGTTGGCTTCCACCTGCAGCAAGCCGCCGAGAAGCTGTTGAAAGCGGTCCTGGCCGAGAGGGATATACCGTACGAATTGAGCCACAATCTGCTCTATCTTCTGCAACTTCTGGAGGCTGGCGGCGCTCGTCCACCAGCGGAAATGCAAGAGTTGGGGATCCTCAATCCCTTCGCGGTTGCATTCCGTTATGATCTACTCCCCGATGTGTCATCGTTTGACCGGGAGAAGGCGCAGGCTCTGGTTGCCGATTTACGCGTCTGGTGTGAAACTCGGGTGCCAAGACCTTAACAATTCCGGTGCTTGCCGCACAGTCCCGAGAGTTGCGGTCGTTGCATGGTAGACTTCCTGCGAACATGCCATACTGTCAGCGTTTTCTTCAAGTATTTCTCCTGGGCACTCTGGCGGCCTCATCTCTGGCGCTGCCCTCACGGGTGGCGGCGCACGGTGGTCACCAGACGGGTACTCCTTACATCGTCGTGCTCGACGCTGGGCACGGTGGGTCGGACACGGGGGCGGCGGCGAGCGACACCGAGGTCGAGAAGTATCTGACGTTGGCGGTGGCCAGGGTGGCGGCGAAGGATCTGCGGGCCATGGGCTACCGCGTCTTTGTCGACCGCACGCGAGATCAGGCAGTGAATACGCCGCCGCGCGACCTGAACGGGGACGGCCAGATCGACCACGTCGATGAATTCAGCGCGCGCACCCTCTTTGCGAACCGGCATCATGCCGATCTCTTGGTGTCGATTCACTTCGATGCCAGCACCAACGCAGCGGTCCACGGGACGCACGGGTATTACTGCCCGGCGCGTCCCTTCTGGCGGCAGAGTGAAAAGCTGGCAAAGCTACTCACCAGCAGCGTATCCAGTTCGGTCCAGCAGGCGGGATATGGCGACACCAATAACGGCGTGCAAACGGATGTGGCCGATGTGGTGCCGCAGACACGCGCGGATTATCCCTGGTTCCTGGTGCTCGGCCCCTCGGTTCGGCACTTCGTCATTGGGAGCGCCATGCCGGGAGCATTGATCGAAACCATGTATCTCTCCAGTCCACGAGATGCAGCGGCGCTGCGGAAGCAATCGATCATCGACGCAGCGGCCCGCGGGTATGCCGCTGGGATCCGCATGTACTTCGCGGGACAGACGCGACACTAACCGCAGACACGCGCTCGGTATCCAGCAGCTGTATGCGGACAATGCACCTTCGGCTGGCCGTTGCCGCCGCTGTGGTGCTGGTTGGGCCTGGATGGTTGCCGAGGTACGGCCTAAAGGGACCGGGTTGGCCTGGACGGAGTAGGAGCCTCGCTACCGATTGGTAGCCGTATACGGGGTGGTCTTGCAGGCCACCTGATGCACCGGGGTGGCGCTGGGCGGCAATTTGCAGCGGTAGACCGGGGGCGGGAGCCGCGGCCAGGCGCTGAATCCGGCGGAGTCGTACTCCGACTGTGCTTGCAACCCTGCGACATCGGCCGCCAACGTGGGGGCGATGGCCTGCTGCGGGCCGGTTTCAAACTTGGTTGGGTTGACCAGCGCGTCGGCCAGGATCACACCATCGCGGTGAATGGGCGGTAAGCCGAGCAGACGCTCGATGGTCGGCGTAAGATCAATTGACCGCGCTCCAAAGCTAGATTGCGCGCCCACCCGGATGCCCGGCCCGGACAGAATGAGCGGAATATGCTGCACCTTCCAGGTGGGGCCGCCATGCGTGCCCTTCCAGGTGCCCTGCACATTGCGCGGCACCACCGTGTAGTTTTCGCGGTAGAGCACCCAGACATCCGGGCCGTTCTGGCCGGCCGTGGTGTTCACCAGATACTGCAGGGCAGCGGCGGCCTGCTGATTGACCAGCCAACTGGACGGCGATGCCGGCACGTAGGTGTAGTCGTTGCCGGTGCGTGAGCGGTAAAAGACAGCTTCCACGTGCTGCGGCTTCATGGCCACCACGCGCTCCGCTCCTGCCCTGGCCTGGGTTGGATCTTTGAGCCAGATGGCGCCACCATCACCATCGGCCCGCGCCACCCCGGCAGCCGTACCACCGGCCGCGACCTGCACCGGCCCCCAGTTGTGCGCGGCGTGGGACTGCATCATGGCGTGATCGGAGGTAATGATGAAGTCGGTGCGGTTCAACAGACCAAGCCGCCGGTAGATGGCCTCGATCCGGCCGATACCCCGATCGATATTGGTCATGAGCTTCCGGTAGAGCGGCCTATCCGCCGGGCCTTGCCAGTGTCCCCAGGTGTCGATCTCCGGAACGTTCAACATCAGCAGTCGTGGCCGAACATGCCGAGCCACGATGCCGGCGTAGTTGAAGGCCCAGGTATCCTCGGCGCCGATCGCGAGGGGGCGCGGGATTGCAAGCCTGGCTCGCTCCGCCGGACTGAGCGGTGGCGGCGCATGCAAAAAGGTTGGGACGAACTGTGTGTTGCTGAAGCGGCCGTACAACTCGTAGTCCGCTGAGCCGCCTCCCAATCCCACTGCCGCATAGTCCTTGTGTCCACTGCCTACCACGGAGATGGCCTTGGGGATGAACTGATGGAGCCGCGTCGCAATGCTGGGGACAGTGAGGTTATTCAAGACCGGATCGATCGCGTGGTTGGCGAGCAAGGTGCGGAAGTCGATCGTCCTTTTTGTCATGGGATCGGCCCAGCCAAATCCCATGAAGCCATTCTCCCGTGGCAAGGTTCCCGTGCCCAGGGTAACGTGTACATCCGGCGTGCTACTCATCAGCTCGCCCACCCAGGCTCGGTTATAGACCACACCGCGCCGCATGAGAGCACGAATGTGGGGCAATTGGGCCAGCGAGTAGTACGACGCACGACCGGCATCGATGACGATGACCACCACGTAGTGCCGTGGTGGCGTGGGCTCACGGACCGGACCGGTCGAGACAGTAGGGGTGGCGGCGGCCGTGGAAGACGGCGCTGAAGTAGCGGTGGCTCCAGATGGAGCGGTTCCGGTCACGACCGGCTTTGAGGTGGCAGCCGGCGATGCGGTGTCCGTAGGTGAAGCTCCGGGTGACGCCAGAGCCGCCGCATTGGGGGGCGTGCCGGTAGCTTCTGCTGCCAATCCACGATGGAGAGAGAGCGCCTGGAAGGAGAGGAGCAGGGGCAGCAGGACCAAAACGAACGGCATCAGCCGGGCGAAACGAGGGCGCAGTGCAGGGCCTCCGAGGGAATGGACGCCTGATGTCGCCATGGCGGCGAATCTCTGCATAGTGTACCCGATAGCGAGCCGCATGTGGGGAAGTCGAAGGTGGGGAGCAAGGAAGAAGGCCGGCGCCACGCCGGCCTTCCTCTGCTTCGCGGGTTGCTCGACTACTTGGTCGGTGCGATACCCGTGGGGGACGTCTGTCCCTTGAACACCCACTTGTTGCCAACCACGGCGTAGATGCTGATGATGCGGTCCCCGGTGTCGCCGTTTTTATCGAACGTCGTCAGACCAGTGGCGCCATACCAATGGGCTTTTTTGACGAAGGAGGAAACCATGGCACGCTTGTGGAGCATCGTTCCCCGGCTCAGCATACCGGCGGTATGAGCCAGCATGATGGCCTTGAGCGCCACGTTCGCCGCGTCGAAGGACGTGGCATCGTACGCCTCAATGGCGAAGTGAGGATACGCTCTCTGGTACAGCAGCTTAAAGTGATTACCGGATCTTGACACATCAGGACCAACCGAGGTCGCATAGTTGTTCTGCGATCCCAGGCCGGTCTGATCGATCCAGGTCTGATTGAAGAGCGCGTCGCCGCCGACCAGCAGACCATGATATCCGCGGGTGTGCAGCAGGCGAGCGAAGCTGATGGCGTTCTGCGAGTCGCAGCCACAGTACACGGCCTGCGGACTCTTACTCTTTACCTCGTCGGCCACCGCGGCGGATGTGGAGCTGATGCTGGCCGCGTCACTGGCGTCGATGTGCCCGCTGCCGACCTGGGTCATTCCCAGCTTACCGGTGGCGTAGGCTTGCAGCGCCGAGGCCAGACCGGCCCCATACTGCTGCTTGTCGTCGACCAGGAAGTACTTGCTCACTTTTAGCACTCTGTTCATGTAGATGGCGCCGGCGGGGCCCTGCAGGAAGTCGGTGGTCACGGTACGGAAGTACGTGACGGTCTTGAGCTTGTGGCTATAGGACAGCGGCTCCTGCGCGGCTCGCGATGTGGGCGAGGTGAGCGTCGGACTGGTGTTGGCGGGGCTAATCATTGCCATGCCGCCCAGGTTCAACACCGGCTCGGCCACCAGCGCGGCGCCCGAGTTCAAGGTACCGATCAGCGCCAGCGTGTCGGGCTGCCCCAGGCACTGCAACGCATTCTGGCGCGCGATGCTCACATCGTAGTTGCTGCCATCCGACCGAGCGTAGTCGTACGGAATAGTCGGGCGCAGGTTCATGTGGGCAGTTTTGAACCGAGCCTTCCACTGGCTAACCGCCAGATTGACCCCGTTGTTGATGCCCTGGGACAGGCCGCGCAGGGCGGGGACGCCGATCGGCGTCGAGGTGCACAGCCGGACCGACATCATGGGCGCCGAACTGTGCGCAGCGTAGGTGCGGCCACCGGCAAAGCCGAATGACCCGATGATCACCAGCGCGCTGCTGAGATACAAAAGTCGCTTCATGCATTCCTCCAGGAGACGATATGCTCTCCAAAAACTCATGCTCCGCCCCCGAGCACTGGGCGAGACGCGCGGAGCAACTCAGTGTTAATCCAGGTTTGGTTCAACTCCTCCTTTATAGCCCTCCTTTCGCGCCACGAAGATCAGTGGGCACTTCCTCCAGCAAAAAAAGTTCCGGTGCCTGCATCTTACGCGCCGGGTACCCTCCTGTCAATGGAACGAATGGCGCCGGCCAGACGCAACAGGCTAGAGATACATCCGGAACCAGTCCGCGATGAAGCCCAGGCGTTCCAGGCGGCGAGAGGGCTTTCCTTCCCGAGAGAGGCCGTGGCTCTCTTCGGGGAAGCGGACGAAGCGAGTGGGGACGCGCAGGCGCTTGAGGGCAGCGAACCACTGCTCGCCTTGATCGATCGGGCAGCGATCGTCGCGCTCGCTGTGCATGATCAGCGTTGGCGTGTGCACCTGACTCGCGTACTTGAGCGGCGACATGGCCCAGAGGTGTTCCGGGTCTCCCTCGGGTGTGGCTTTCATCCGCTCACCACGGGTCGAGGCCCAGTCGCTGCTGCCTCCCTGGCTGACCATGTTGCAGATGGAGCGCTCGGCACAGGCCGCGGCAAAACGATCGGTATGGCTGATGATCCAGTTGGTGAGATAGCCGCCATAACTGCCGCCGGCCACGCCGAGACGGTGCGAGTCCACCCAGGGCAGCGCACTGACCAGGTCGGCGCCGGCCATCACGTCCTGATAATCGACCGTGCCCCAGGCGCCGATAATGCTGACCTCGAACGGCTGGCCGCACGATGAACTGCCGTGCGGATTGCAGTAGAACAGGCCGAATCCCTGGCCGGCCAAAAACTGGAACTCATGAAAGAAGGTCTCGCCATAGGCCGCGACCGGGCCACCGTGAATGTAGACGATCAGCGGATAACGCTGGCCCTCCTGATAGCGCGCCGGCTTCATCAACCAGCCGTCGATCTCGGCGCCCTCGGCGCCCTCGAAGATCAGGTGCTCCGGCTGCACCGCCTGCACGCCGGCCAGCGGCTCAGCGTTGTGCGACGTGATCGTCTGGGCACTGGCCGGCGTGCCCAGTTGCGACGCCCTCTGCAGGGCGATCTCCGCCGGATGCGTGGCATCGGATACGGTGTAGGCCACCGCGCCGCCGGCCACCGAGAAGTCCATGACGTGGTGGCGGCCCTCCGTCACCGGGCAAGCCTGGCCATTCCAGCGGTAGAGGTTGGAGGTCCCGCGCTCCGAGACCAGGAAGTACAGGCCATCTTCCCGCCAGACCAACATCTCCTCACCGGCACTGCTCCAGTCGCTGCTGAGCGAGCTGCCCACCTCCAACTCGGCGTCATCCAACAGGTTGCGCAGATCATCGCCCGTCCGAGAGATACTCCAGAGCTGCGGAAAATACGTCGACTCCCGATCGGCGGGTTTGGCGTAGCCACTAAAGGCAATCCGGCTGCCATCCGGGCTGAACACCGGCAGCATCCACAGGCCCCGGCCGTCGGTGACACGCCGCGGCTGTCCTCCCTGGCTCGGCACGATCCAGATGTCTGAGGTGGCTTCGAGATCCCACTCTGGCGAACGGTTAGCGGCAAACGCCAGGTGCCGGCCATCCGGCGACCAGGCGGGCGAGCTGTCGTTGAAGTCGCCATCGGTAGCCTGCCGCACCTCACGGGTCTGTATAGTGACCACGCAGATATGCGTGCGCCGGTCCTCAATGAAGCCCACACCGTCGAACTTGTACTTGGCGCGCTCGATGATCCGAGTCTTGGCCGCCGCCTTCTGGCCGCCGGTGTCTTCCGGCTCCCTGACAGTCGGAATACGGCCGGTAAAGGCGATCTCGGCGCCGTCCGGCGACCAAACCGGCGCTCCGGCGCCAAGCTTTTCCTCGGTCAGGGCGAGCGGCTCGCCACCGCTGGTGGATAGCAGATAGATCTGAGCCTTCCCTTCACGGCCGGACAGAAAGGCCAACCGGCGCCCATCGGGCGACCAACGAGGAGCAGAGTCCTTGCCACCGGCGGTGTACTGGCGGCTCTCCCCATCCGACCAGAGATAGATGTTCGACACATAGTCGTTCTGGTCGCGGTCGAGACCTTTGACGACGTAGGCGATGCTCTGACCATCCGGCGAGAGTTGGGCATCGCCCACCAGCTTCAGATTGAATAGATCGTCGGCGGACAGAGGACGGGTATTAAAAGGATTCATCATGCCTGATTGTATCGGTGCCCTTCCAGATACATGGACCAGAAGAGAGTAGGGAAGCAGCGGAAGGGCGGTGTAGGATTGTGATAGTAGGTGAGTTGCGCGGAACGCGCGGGAGGACAGCAGCATGGATACCACTGCCGTGGCCAATGAGCAAGCGGAAGAACCGGCACTTGACCGGCAGGTGGAACAGGGAGCGACCTGGCCGGCCGAGGTGTATGAGAATCTCATCCGTTCGGCGCTGGGCCAGGATGCACTGAATCAGGGGCAGGCGATTGCCGGATCGTTGACTGGAAACGAATTGCTGCGCGCCTATGCCGTGGGACGCGTCAGCCGCGAGATCGATCAACGCGAGCGCACGCTCCAGGCACAGGGCCGCGCCTGGTTCTCCATAGCCGGGGCGGGCAAAGAGGTCATCGGCTGGGCATTTGGCCGCCACCTGACCCGGCACGACCCCAAGATGCCGTACTATCGCGACCGCACGCTGCTGCTCTGCAGCGGAATGTCTCCCGAAGAGATGTTCCGGCAGACCGTTGGCGCCGCTACCGATCCTGCCTCCGGCGGGCGGCAGATGCCCAGCCACTGGGGCTACCGTGCCGGTGGTGTGGTCTCACAGTCCAGTCCCACCGGCTCGCAGGTTTTGCCGGGCACGGGCCTGGCCGAGGGCATTGTCCATGCGACGGAGGCGGGCCTGCCGCTGGCCGAGCCGTGGCAACCCGACTCGGTGGTGTACGTGTCGATCGGCGATGGCACCACGGCCGAGGGTGAGGTGGAAGAGGCACTTCGGGAATCCGTCCGCACGCACGCACCGGTGATCTTTCTGGTGGAGGACGACAAGTACGCCATCTCGGTCCCGGTTACCTGGGCCATTCCTGGCGGCGACGCCTCCCGGTTGTATGCGCACTACCAGGAAGACGGCATGCTGGTGCTCAAGTGCGACGGAACCGACCCGGTGGAAGCGGATAGCACGGTGGCCAGGGCGGTTGAGTATGCCCGCACCCGCCGTGGCCCGGTCCTGCTGCACGCCATGGTGACGCGTCCCATGTCCCATTCCTCCACCGACACCCAGGATCAGTACCGTACGGCGGAAGACCTGGCCGAGGAGGCTGCCCGCGATCCGCTACTCCGGCTGGCCACCCTGCTCCGCGAGACCGGCGTTCTGGACGACGAGCATCGGGCAACACTGGACAGCGCCGCGGCAAGGCTGGTGGCCGGCGCCGCTCATCAGGCGGTTGACGAGCCGCGCCCGGACCCGGCCACCATCCTGGATCACGTCACGGCCAGCGACCTGCAGCGGCGCGCGCCCGAGCAGCCGCCAGCGGAGCAGAGTGAGCCGGTGGAGATGCGCTATGCGCTCACCCGGGCGCTCAAAGCCGCCATGGAAGCCGATCCCCGCATCGTGGTCTACGGGGAGGATGTCGCGGACAGCGATTTCCCCGGACTACTAGGCAAGGGTGGCGTCTTCCATGTGACACGAGGCCTGCAATACGCCTTCCCCGGGCGAGTCTGGAACAGCGCGCTGGCGGAGGCCACCATTATCGGCACTGCGATGGGGCGCTCGCTGGCCGGCTGGCTCCCAGTGGTGGAGATTCAGTTCCGCGACTATCTCCATCCTGCCTGGCAACAATTGATGGACGAAGCCGCCACCCTGCGCTGGAGATCGAACGGCGACTGGACCTGTCCGATGGTGATCCGCATGTCGTATGGCGGGTATCTGGGTGGGGCCGGCGCACTCTGGCACAGCGAGGCGGGCGTGGGCATGGTGTCCGGTATCGCCGGTATCCGGATCGTGTGCCCCTCCAACGCGACCGACGCCGCGGGGCTGTTGCGCACGGCCTGCGAAAGCGACGATATCGTGCTCGTCCTGGAGCCCAAGGCGCTCTACGCCCGCAAGGCGCCCTATCCGGGCGACGACTACCGAGTTCCCCTGGGCGTTGCGTCAACCCGAAGGAAGGGCAGCGATGTCACGATCGTGGGTTGGGGCAATTTGGTACCGCGCGCGCTAGAAGCAGCGGAGCAACTGGCGGACTTGGGCATTGAGGCCGAGGTTATCGATCTGCGCACGGTCGACGCGGGATGGGATGCGCCCACCGTGCTGGCCTCGGTGGATCGGACCGGCTCGCTGCTGGTGGCCGAAGAAGACCGTCTGACGGGCGGTTTTGGCGGTACCATCGCCTCCCGCGTGGCCGAAGAGCTACCGGGCGTGCTGATCGCCCGGCTGGCCGCCAAGGATTGTCGCGTGGCCTACGGACCAGAAGGTGAGCGCGCCGTTCTGCCCCAGATTGATGACCTGGTAGCGCGCGCCAGGCGCCTGGTCGAAGAATAATAGGGTCGTACGCCCGTACTTTCGCGAATTTTTTGCCTGGATGATACACTTACGCACCTTGCTACGTTATGGTCTTAAGAGGAGTGCTACGTTTTCCCGTGTGTATCGTCGGGAGCAAGGAAGTGGTATGACCGGCAGGTGTGGTAATCATAGCGCCCTACGGAGCGACGCGTGACACGGCAGCGTGGAAGCTGGCCGCTCACGCTGTGTCTCCTGGCAACGCTGCTGGGAGCAAACATGAGCGTCTCCCAGCAGACCTTTGCGCAGCAACAGGCCCGTCCGCCGTCGCAGCGAGCCGTGCAGGGAGCGCTGAAAGCCACGCCGGCGCGCGGTCATTCCGGCGATATCATCTATATCTCGGGTGGAGACTTTCCGCCGGGTATCCGTCTCTCGTTGATGATGGGATGCCCGAACTGGCTGGTGGGGGCGCAAAAGCAGAACGTTGAGTTATACGGTGTAGGCCCAAAGACCAACGCCGATGGTGAGTTCTCCGGGTATCCCATCAGAGGCTTGACGTTACGAGGCCTTGCGTCCTCCGTCTGCCAGATCTACACGCAGTTCGGCGCCAATACCTTCGGCCCGGACATTCCGGGCAGCTACTTTATCGAGCGTCGCGGACAATCTCTCGGATATTGTGACACCCATGTGTGTGCCAGGGTTGTGCCCTCGCCGCAACGCATCCACTCCGGTCTGGTGGAACATATCGCGATCGAGCAGGGATGGCCGGGGGCGAAGGCGGATATCAGTATCACCTATCCGGGTAGCGCACCGCGCCACTTGCAGCCCAAGCGGCTCGATTGGGAAGGCAATGCGGATGTAACCGATCGCGTGCCGGCGCCGCTCGCCGGCGCCTACCGAGCGCAGGTCAAGGTGTCATTTCACTTCGCGCGAGCAGCCGGCAAGGCCTTTACCACCTTTATGGTGATCCATTAGCCCAGACAACCTGCACTCCTCCCATCAGGAACGCGTGGCAAAACGATGCGACTGTTTCCATCCCTGCTACTCTCACTCTTCGCCTCGCTGGCCGGCAGCCTTCTCCTGCGTCAGCTCTCCGGCGTATCCACCCCTGGCGAAGGAGCGGACCCGCCCGGCAAGGTCGGGGTGCAGATCATGGTCATCGTCGTCCCGGTGATCGGCAATAGCGGCAATCGCCTCGGCGGACGCTCCCGTCCCTTTCAGCGCCGGCGCATGCGTTGGTAGGCGTGCTTCTTTCCTGGTCTTGTCCGCGGTAGGTCCGGTATGTAGGGCCTGATACTGGCGTCGTGTAGGGCGCCTCCCTCTCCCCCTAACCCCCTGCGAGGGGGAATACCTGGTCGGCATGCGCGCCCCATGCACAACCAGAAGCCTCCTAGGAACGAGTGGCCTCGAATCACTTCTGTGTGTCTGATCACCACTCCGAGTATCATGATGCTTGCCAGCCTATCGCCCCGTTCCAGCCATTTCCCTTCCTCAAACTGTCCGCTCATGAACCCGGTGGGGGCACAGGCAGGTAGCCCTCCGGCGTTAGGGGAGAGCCTGGGGGAGAGGGGGCGCGCATATGTCAGACTTCAGCATCGACCAGACCGAGACCCTGGAGCCGGAAGCGCGTGAGATCACCGACCGCCTCTGGACGCACTACGATGGAGAGTTTGGAGACGCCTTCGAACGCCGGCCCTTTGCCTTCACCGCCCGCTGGGAGGGCCGCGTGGTGGGCGTGGCGACCGGCTGGCGAGGGATGGGAATGGCGTATCTCACGGAGCTGATCGTGGACCCGGAGATGCGTGGCCAGGGAATCGGCGCCCGCCTGCTGGCCGCCTTCGAAACGCTGGCCCAGAACGAGGGGCAGAATCGCCTGGCACTGATGACCGCCCGAGACCGGCCGGCGCGGCAGATGTACGAGCACCACGGCTGGTGGATCGAAGCCGAGCTGCCCAACTGGTTCTCCGGCCAGACGTATGTCCACCTGCGGAAGGATGTGTGAGCCCACAAATCTGCAACTGCCGCGTAAATGCACCCTATCATAAAAGGTGTGCGCGAAATGCGGGAGCTAGACCCCGTGGCCCAGAGCTGTTACCATCGTGCGGCCCAAAAGCTTGACCATTACTGCCTCATGTGCTAGGGTCAGGTGTACATGACAGGTTGGTAGGATGCATGAGCGGCTCAACCCCCGAGCAGACAGCGCTTGAAGCAATTCAGGAGACCATGGCAACCGGGCATCCGAAACGGTCGTGTCCGCACTGCACGGATGGTCAACTGTCTCGTGTTCACCTGCCGGCGTACCTGCGGCCACTGCGCTGGGTTGGGCTCGAGGTGCGCGCGTACGAGTGCGATCTGTGCCGGCGCCGTGTAACTCGCCGTTCAGGAGGGCGTGGGTCACACTCCTAGTTGGGGTCCATGTCTCCTAGCGATAGTTCTGGAACTGCAGAGCAATATCGTAGCTCTTCTCCCGCACGGCTGCAATCACCCGCTGCAGGTCGTCCTTACTCTTGGCGCTGACCCGGACGGCGTCCCCCTGAATCTGCGCTTTGGCCTTGGGCACCGTGTCGCGCACCAGCTTGGTGAGGTCCTTGGCCAGCTCCTGCGAGATGCCCTTCTTCAGCGTGATTCGCTGGCGCACGTTCCCGCCGCTGGCATTCTCGATGTTTCCCGGGGAGAGGATTTTGAGGTCCAGGTTGCGACGCACCATCTTGGACTCGAGTACGTCCACGATGGCGCGCAGGGTCATGTCGCTGGGCGCGGTGACCAGCAGCGATTCCTTCTCCAGCTCCAGGGTGCCGCCGGCGCTTTTCAGGTCGTAGCGCTGCAACATCTCACGGTGGGTCTGATCCACCGCGTTCACCAGCTCCTGCCGGTCGTAATCGGACACGATATCAAACGAAAGATCGCCTGCCATCTGCTCCTCCTTCACTCGTCACCACCAGTGTAGGGAGCCGAGGCTGCTCCCCTGGTACAACAATAAACGCCCGTGATTGCTCGCGGGCGTTTAAGGCTCTTGGCGAAAGGTGAGTTTGCGTGCTGGCCTCTCGCTATTCAGTTGTACCGTTACTTTAACATGAAGTTACGGTGAATGCAAGATGAATTTTGGATGAAGTTTGGAAATGGTTGGGTAGGGCGTTGCTGCCATCATTGCGAGCCCTTCGCCCTGCCCCTCGCAGCCACTATCAAGACACCATAACGGCAGAAAACTTACGTGACGACGCTCATTACGTAAGTTTTCTATAGTATCCTTACGCAAGACCGGAGAACACAATGGCGTGCTGCACGTGACGGGGCACTACGAACGACACATTTGGGAGCCGGACCTGGCGGCGTATCCACCGACCAGAGCCCTGCGGAGTGGCTTTGCGTATCAGGCGTTCATCCCCGACCGGATCGCCGGCCAGAACTGGAGCCTGTCCAGCGAGGTGATGGACGACGTGGTGCGCGCGGAGGTAGCAATCCAGAACCTCAACGCGTTCCCCCATCTGCCCGGCATCGAGGCCATGTCGCGCTTTCTGTTGCGAGCTGAGAGTATCTCTTCATCCCAGATCGAGGGCTTGACGGTAAGCCAGCGCAGACTGGCCCAGGCGCTGTACGATCCGGCCCTGGCAACCGACGTCGCGCGTTCCATTGCGGGAAACATTCTGGCCATGGAGCGCGGCATCGAGATCGGGGCACGAGCCGATCGCCTGGCGGTCGACGACATCTGCAGCATTCATTATGGATTGCTCTGTGACACGCCATATAGCGGCATTGCCGGGCTGTTGCGAACGGAGCAGAACTGGATCGGTGGCCGGCTGCCTGCGCCGCTCGATGCCGAATATATTCCCCCGCCGCCTGAGTACGTGCCTGACTTACTGGAAGATCTGGTGCAGTTCTGTGAGCGTGACGATCTGCCGCCGGTCTTGCAGGCGGCGATTGCCCATGCACAATTCGAGACTGTCCATCCCTTTATCGACGGCAACGGACGAGTGGGCCGAGCGCTAATCCACGTTGTGCTGCGGCGTCGCGGAGCCGTCACGGTCTTTGTGCCACCGGTGAGCAACGTCCTAGCCGCCCACGGTGATCGCTATATAGCCGGGCTGACGGGCTACCGAGCGGGAGATGTGGCCGGATGGACTGTGCTGTTTTCTCAGGCCATACAGGCGGCTGCGACTCGTGCGGATGCCCTGGCCAGGACCATCACACAGCTTCAAACGGAATGGCTGGCACGCATCGCCGGCACGCGCTCGCATGCCACCGCTCGCCGGCTGATTGAGCTCTTGCCCGGAAGGCCCGTGCTGGACGCGAAGCGTGCCAGCGAACTCACCGGCATATCGACCGTGTCGACTCGAAAAGGGTTTGATCTGTTGCAGCAGGTAGGAGCCGTGCGTCTGCTAAAGAGCGACGCCCGCCGCGGCAAGATTTGGGTGGCTGACGAGTTCCTGGGCGTGCTGAATGCCTTCGAGTGGCATCTGGCAGAGTCCACCGCCGAGGGAGCACGCCGGCGCGCTCCGCAAGTCACGCGGACCAGCCTGGAACGCTACCTTGAAGCACTGCGCGCCGGGACGACTGGCGGCTCGGTCTCCGATCACGCGACGAACGAGGACTGAGGTCAAGCTAGCTTGACCAGCGTATGCGTGAGTAGTTCCAGGCCTCTTCCATGCTCAGCGGGAGAGTTTGGTTGTTGGCGCGAATGAAGAGCTGCTGGCCTTTGTCGTCGTTGATGAAGATGGGCCGGTTGGCTGGTTTGACGTTGACCTCACAGATCTCTTGTCCATCGAGTTTGTGGAATGAGATATGGAGGAAGGCGCTGCAGTCTTTGCCGTAGGCGTTGAGGAGCAGGGTGGTGAGGTGCAGTTCGAAACCATCACGGTCGGGTTTCTTGGTGAAGGTGGCATAGTCGAGTTGCAGGCCCACGATCGCGCCGTCGTCGGTGACGCCGATCAGGAGGGTGCCGCCCTGGGTGGAGTTGAGGAAGCCGGCGATGGTCTTCACGATGACTTTCTCGAGAACCGGATTCACCATCTTCTCACGCAGGTCCCAGCGGATCGATGATTTGAACTCCAGCGTGTCGCTCTCGCCACCCTCGATCAGGGCCAGCACCGGGGAGGGCGGTCCAGGCTTCGGTAGCGGCGGTGGGGCCAGAACCAGGAGATCCTCGAAGTCGGCCGGCTGGAGCTTCTTGAACTCCGGTTGCGAGATTTTGAGGTAGCGCCAGGCGATGCCGGTGAGGAGCGTCGCATTCTCGCACCAGATCTGCGCCGCGCGATCCTTGTGGGCGACGTCCACATCTTCCCGCCCTTTGGTTTCCAGCAGGAAGTGGGCGCCGCCGGCCAGCACCGCGACAAAATCAGGCTCGTAGTATCGGAGGTTGCTGGCGCTGTCGGTGTACTCGATGGCAAAGCTGAACTGAGAGGGCAACTTGGCAAAGCGCACCACATCGACCATGTTTTCCAGATTCCGGGCGAACTCCTGCTCGAAGGCGTTGTCGCATGGCACCAGATTGAACACCGTCTTGGCGGCGGCAACGGTGGGACGCGAGTACGGGAACGGTGGGGTGGATGAGAGCTTCCGGCCGCCATGCTCCAGCTCCGGCTGTAACTCTTCGATCACCAGCGCCCGCAACGCCGCCACAAAGGCTTTTACCGTGACATACTGCGCCGCACTGCGCGAGATGGCCTTGATGATCGACCGGTCGTCGAGATCGACGGGCTCGCCGAAGGCTCGTGTGGCCAGAAACTCCCGAACCTTCGGCGCCAGCTCCGCGAACTGTGAGGGAAGCTTCACGTCCTGAGCGATGCGCTTGGCATAGTAGGAGATGACCTCCTGCGAGGTCTGGGCGTCCGGGATGGTGTAGTTCCGGTCGATCTGTTTTTCCAGGGTGACGATGTCGTACCCCTCATAGCGGAAGTTCCGCTCGGCGCTATCTCCCTCTTTGCGAGGCAGGCCTGGACAATCCATTGCAGCCACATCGATCGAGCGGATCTCCTCGGCCAGCGTCTTTTTGCGGGATAGGATCGGCGTCAGCCGGGGAATGGAGATATCTTTGTCCAGCTTCTCACGGTCGGGCTCGATGGTGAGAATGACGACCTTGTCCTTGCCGAGATCGAAGGTTTCGAGACCCAGCTCCTCGTCTTTGTCGAGCTTGTCGACGAACTCCATAAAGCCGGGGTTGCCGATCACGTCCAGGCGTTCCTGGAAGGTCAACCCCTGGTCGCGGAACATCAGCCGCAGTCCGCGCCCAACCGTCTGCTCGGGCAGAATGTTGGCCTTCGAGGAATAGGGGCGAAGACCGACCACCACCGTGACGTTCTGCACGTCCCACCCCTCACGGAGCATAAGCACGCTGACGATGGCGTTGACCGGGCTCTCCGCCTCGTCAACCTCGCGGGCCACGACCCGGGCCTGGTCCAGATCCCGCTTGGAGACCTCGCCCTTGGTGTCGGTGTGGATGATCAGCAGCCGGTCGCCGGCGAAGTCTTCCGGATATTTCACGCGTAGATAGTCGCCGACGTCGTCGGCATCCTTGGTATCGTTCATCATCACGAACAGGATGGGCTTCTTCCCGAGCGGAACGAGCTGCTTCCGATACTCTCGCCAGCGCTCGACCCCAGCGGTGAGATAGGTCTGGTAGCGAACGCTGGCGATGTCGGAGGGCTGCTCCCGAATGCCGGTCGCGACGCCCTTCATGGGTCGCTTGACGATGTTGTCGATTATCGCTTGCTTCAGTGGGTAATCGTAGATGGTCCAGGTGAAGAGGCTTCCCTTCTGGAAGCGTGGGGTGGCCGAGAAGTCCAGTTGGGCCGAAACACCCGCCGGCAGTTCCTGGTGTAACTGGCGGATGACGCCGTTCCACTCGCTGTCCTCATCGTGGGTATGGTGCGCCTCATCGTTCAAGACCAGGCAGGGCGCGCCACGAGCCACCAGGCGATGGTCGAAGTCGTCCCGCTCGGCCATGCTCGCCGGGGGCTTCGGACCCAGCACGGCGGTCATGATATCGACCTCTCCGTTGTTGTCGGGCGCCGAACGGTCGTAGAGCTGCTGGATATTGGTGAGGTACAGCGCGCCCTCGGAGCCGGCGCGCTCCGACTCGCCGCGCAGATAGCACTCGACGTCCCAGAAGATGCTCAGCTCGGGCGGAATGACCGGATCGGTGCGGAAAATCCGGCCGCCCGCGAAATCGGTGCGCAGGCGCTCGAAGACGATGACGTTGGGCGCGATGAGCAAGAAGCTGGTGGCGTAGTCATCCCGCCCCCCGGCGGTGGCGTTGAAGTACTGCCAGGCGACGGCCAGAGACATAACCTTGGTCTTCCCGCTCCCGGTTGCCATCTTGATCGCGTAACGGGCGAACTCGTCGTACTGCAGGTGGCGCAACTCGGGCAGATTGGCGGCAAAGCGCTCCACCAGGTCGCGATAGCGCCGAACCCCTGCCACCTCATAGACGTAGATCAGGGTTTCCATCGCCTCACGCTGCGAGTGGTGATAGCGAAAGGTGCGGCCATGTGGATAGCGGTGTTCCGTGCCGAACCAATACCGCAGCAAGGTGCGGGTGGTCTCGGTCGCGCCCTTGTATCCCGTCCTCCGCCACTCCTCGACGGCCTTGCGCAGCGCCGGCACGCAGGGCGCGGTTTTGACCCGCGCCTCAAGCAAGGCCAGCTGGTCATCTACCCTGGTTTTGACTCGCGGGGGCATCTCAGGAAACCTCCACCGTCAGCGTCTTGGTGGTGTCGTTGCCCAGGATGTCGATGACTTTGACCACGATGGTGTAGCAGCCGGGCTCGTCATAGCCGTGGGCGGCGCTCTTCTGCAGAGAAGGATCCTTGCGGGTGCGATAGGTCTGCCACTGGTTGTGAAAGGTGTCGTCGTTGTTGTCCCAGTCGACGGCCCAGTAGTCGATCCACTGGGTCCAGTGGGTGACGGCGCGCTGGACATCCTCGGGAACGTCGTCCAGCGGGATGACGAAATCGGTGAGCTGAAGCGTGACGGTGCGGTCCTTCTGGCACACGTCGACGGCCAGCGCGGCCAGCTCATAAAAGGCGATGTCGCCCTGCTCCACGGCCCGTTTCTCCAGCACCTCGCGCGGAATGCGGACGAAGTGGAAGTCGACATTGGCCAGAGCCGCCTGCTGCTTGGCGACTTCGTTCAACTCGAAGGCGAAGTCCCAGCCGAGCAGGTCGATCCGACTGGTGGTCGGCGCCTCGGCGCCGGTCCCAATAGCCCGGCGGTGCTCCAGCACAATCTGCCTCACGTCGCCGACGGTGACTGGCGCGTCCACCGACCCAACATGAATAAAGGTGCCTCCCCGGATGCCATGCAGCCAGACGTAGCCGGAAAGGGGCTGTGCCTTATAGAGGTCGAGAATGAAGCGGCGATAGCGCAGCTCGGCGCCCTCGCCGAACTCGGAGACCTGCCAGGCCTGGCGCTCATACTTGCCGAGGTTCTGAACCACGAAGGGCCGGACGTTGGGAATGGAGAGCAGCCGCTTGCGGGTGGTGTGGATGGCGAAGCGGCCGAGGTCTGCGGCGATCCAGCGGCGGTTGAGTTTTTCAGCGGCTACGGCCGTTGTTCCTGAGCCGCAGACACAATCGAGGACGAGGTCTCCCTCATTTGACGATGCCTGGATAATCCTCTCTAATAGAGAGGCTGGCTTCTGCGTTCGATAACCGGTTCGATCTTGAGCTTGCGAGTTGACGGGAGAGATGTCGGTCCACAAGTTGTCAACCAACTCGCCCTTGTTTTCGTCGAGATATCGCTTCAACCGCGGGCGTTTCGACATGACACTTGGATACCAAATTCGCCCCTCGGCATCCAGCTGCGCCATCGTCTCCTTCGAGTACCGCCATCCAAAGTCCGGTGGCTGAAAGCCTTTCCACTCGTAGGTTAGGTTGGGCCGGGGGTTCGGGCTGGTCAGGTCCCAGAGACCGTAGCGCCGCCCATCTGCATCAACCTGGGTGTACTTTGCTGTCGCATATTCGTCGCGCAGTGGAACATGGGGCGGATTCCAAGCAAACGATGACGAGAGGGTATAGAAGAAGATCACATCGGTGACGTGACTCCAGGTGTGGGAGTCGCTGTGAGCCGTGGTACGCTTCCACACGATTTCGTTACGTAGGTTGCTCGGACCGAATACCTCGTCAAGGATGCTCCGTGCATATGACCCGACGTGCCAGTCAAGGTGAACATAGATACTTCCACTATCTGCAAGCAGTTCTCGCAGCAGGATAGCTGTCTCATAGAACCACCGCAAGTACCCGTCAAGCCCTTTTCCCCAAGTATCTCTATAAGCCTTCTGTTCGATGAGGCTAGGCTCTTTTGTGAATGTGGTCCCTGAGTCGGGAACCCGAGCCATGAACGAAAAATCGGCTCCGGTGGCGAAGGGCGGATCGATATAAATCATATCTACCTTCCCTGCGTAATCGTGGATCAGTGCCGGCAGCACATACTTCTTATCGCCCCAAATCAGCCGGTTGCGCCACTCCGCATCGCGGCCGGACGAGAACAGGTCAAGCGAGTGCTGCCGTTCCTGGGCCGACTCGTTGACAGTCTCGACGGTCTGGAAGGGGAGCGCGATGCGAGGAGGCGCGGCGCGCCGGCCGTCCTTGTCGTACTTGCCGTCCCAGATGAGTTCGGGCATGGGGTTGGGTTTCTCCTGACGATTGCTGACCTATAGTAATTCAGTGGATGGTTCCCTTGCTGTGAAAGGGCAGCCAACACGGGTGCCTCTGTTGAAGGGGATGAAGGTGCATGCGCTCCTCCGTCGAGTGATACCTCGGCAGATCACACACGTCCCCACCTGATTTTCAAGTCGAAGGTTGGAGTAGGCGTGGCTTGGTCTCTCGCCGCCCGAGTCCCTTGCAGACCACACCGAAGCACTTTCCTGCTCCACACTTGATCGAATAACTCGTCGAATGCCCTCGAGACGAGGTATCGCGACCCTTATCCTTGGTAGCCTAGACAGTATAGCGTGTCATAATAAGTACAGATGTTCTATCTGCCTTGAGACGGTACCCGAGGTAGACGAGAGAGAGCGGGATGGGCACAAAGATCCGATGGACCAATGAGACGTGGAACCCGACTACCGGTTGTAGTCGCGTGTCGGCGGGATGCAAGCACTGCTACGCTGAGCAGATCTCGCTACGATTCAAGCGCAGTACAAAACCCTGGACGGCACGAAATGCTATCGAGAATGTGCGCCTCCATCCCGAGCGCCTCCGCAAACCTTACACGTGGCGGACACCCAAACGGGTGTTCGTCAACTCGATGTCCGACCTATTCCATGAACTGATCCCGGACGAGTACATCGCCCAGGTGTTCGAGGTCATGGCTGATCTCCCGCTGCACACCTTCCAAGTACTGACGAAACGGCCGGAGCGAGCTGCAAGCTGGTCGGGCCCTTGGCCGGAAAACATCTGGATGGGCACGAGTATCGAGAATCGTCGTGTCCTTCATCGCCTTGAAGCGGTCCGGCACTGCAGCGCCCAGACCCGCTTCATCTCAGCAGAGCCTCTCCTGGGTCCTCTTACCCCGCTCGATCTCTCAGGGATCCACTGGGTGATCGTGGGTGGTGAGTCAGGGCCGGGGCACCGGACCATGGATCATCAATGGGCTCGCGACATCCGGGACGCCTGTGTCAAACAGGGCGTTGCGTTCTTTTTCAAGCAAGACTCGGGCCCGCGAACCGAGATGCGGCCGTGGCTGGATGAAATGATCTGGGAGCAATACCCAAGAGATTTGATCCCTCCATACCCTTCAGTTCAATTGGTCTATGGATAGCGAGGGAGGACGCAACAAGAACGATTTTTTCGATGAAGTGCAGGTATGGTCGCGCATTAAGCACCGAGTCCTCGATAAGTACCTGGACATTTACTTGAGGAAACGAGGCAGTTCCAACCCGGTGATATTCTTCATCGACGGGTTTGCCGGGAAGGGATGGTACGGGAGTGGCGAGAAGGTCGATCCCGGCTCCCCTATTTTGGCAGCCAGATATGCCCAGTCAGCCATCGCTGCGGGAAAGCCGTACCGCATGCAGTGTATCTTCGTTGAAGCTGATTCGAAACGAGCCCAAATGCTTAACGCAGCCGTATCAGAATTTGACCCGAGCATCGTCAAGGTTATACATGGCCCGTTTCGCGAGTGGGTTCCATCAATTATCCAAATTATTGAGAATCACCCAGCCCTGTTTTTCCTTGATCCGTTTGGAGTCAAGGGGATCGAGCTGTTCGATATCCAACCTCTGCTAGATCGTCCTGATACAGAACTAATTGTTCGTCTCGACGGTGATTACCTCGGGCGTCTAGGGGGATTCGAAGACAGTGATGCGCCTGAGCGAGAGAGCAAGCTGCGGCGAGTAAGCTTGGTGCTTGGTGAGGATCCCAACGAGGTGAACGATGGGTGGCTAGCGCAATGGATTCGGCTGGGCGAACCAGAAGCCTGGATGGACTGGGCCATTAACCAGTACGCTCGCAGACTGGTGGAGCAAAGCCCTTACTTGAAGTATGCCTTGCCGTACGGCATACGAGAGTCGTACCGGTCTCGGCCCAAATACCATCTGATCTTTGCCACGAGAAACCTCGGCGCGGTTGCTCTGATGAATGATGTGGTGTGTATTGAAGATGAACACCTATTCTCGACCACGGAGATCGTCCAGAAGGGCCAGTCCAGTCTATTTGGCGACCTACGAGATCAGGAACTCGAAGAGCGACTGCGCAGCCTGATGGAGGAAATCTACAGTTACGGCATTCACCATCAGGCTGTCACACGAGATCACCTTATCGAGCATTTCGCAGCCGACAAGTTCGGCCTATTCATGAAGAAGCACTATCGAAAAGCGATCGGTGAGTTGGTCAAGGAAGGACGAGTTCGTTTCGGTCAGGGCAGTTCGAAGGACAAGAGCCCCATCTACTTCCAGTAGCACTCAACGCATCACCACCCGCACCGACTGTTGATTCCGTCTGGAGCAACCGGAAAATGGAGAAGAGCTGTAGGACCGAACGGGCAAGCCAACAATAGTGGGGCGCGCACAACTGGAAGCTGATGAGGCAGTGATTCGCGGCACTTGCGGCTGCCGCCACGCTGCTGGCGGTGGATGGGGTACCTGGTCAGTGCCACCAAGTTCGAGCTGATCGTACCGGCGACTTTGCCGTTGTTTACGGCGCCGGAAACTGGCCACAGCGCGGCGTGATGTACCCATCCGAACGACTAGACGACGATGTGCATCAGCGCGTGCGCTTGGCATACTAGCCCGCTCAGCACCATGACGCGTGCCGACTTTTTACAAACCGGCGGTTATGCTCCCATTCGGGGAGACCACCCGAAACTCTTGACTACGGATTTGAAACTCCATACCCAGTCGATCGGCCAGGCGCCGAAGCGTCATCACTGACGGCTGGTGTTCGCCAGCCTCGAGGCGAGCGATCGCCGGCTGCTTGACGCCGAGTTTGGCTGCGAGTTCCTCCTGGGTCAGATGATGCGTAGCCCGATACTGCACCACCTGGAGTGCCACCGCGCGAGCGATCTCGGTCCGCTCCCATTCACGGCGGAAGGCGGAGTCCTGCAGATCCTCGGCTAGAACCTCCTCAAACGGCTTCAGGTCGGACAGCTTCATGACTCTCCTCCTTCGAGGTCGTCCAGACGGGTGAGTGCGGCGCCCACAGCCCGGTCAAACCCACGCGGGTCCACCTCAGCCTCTGGACCGACTCCTACGACAATGAATAGCTGCCCCACCCGTCGGTAGAGCGCTCGCCACGCGCTGCAGCCAGCCCGCGGACGAAGCTCGCGCAGCGACGAAGCTCCCCGCACATCGCTTTGATGAGGATACGGCAGGGTTGGTCCCATAGCCTGAAGCTTCTCCACGGCATGGTCGATTGCTTCCCGCTCTGCCGCCGGCAGACGTCGGTGCTCCGCAGCCGCCTCTGGGTGAAAGACAACCCTTCACACCCAAGAATTATAATGTACGTGCATATCACCACGTGACTTTGGTCAGCAAGCCATCCGGTAAGCCCTTCCAAACATCCCGCCACACGTCATCGATTGCCGAGCGCATGGTACAGCGGTAGCTCTAAAAGTAGCGACTCTCTGGCAAGCCACAATGGGTTGGATCCTCGGTTCACTCTGTAGTGCGAAGACACACGTGTATATAGAACGAGAAGGAAACAGCTAATGCCGACGCGCAAGACGACGCTTGAACTGAACGAGGAGCTTCTGAGTGCCGCCCGCGCCATCCTGGGCACGCAGGGCATCAAGGACACGGTCGATCAAGCGCTCTGTGAGGTGATCGCCGCCGATGCTCGACGGAAAGTGCTGGCGCATCTGCAGACCCTGGACGTTGATACCAATGCGCTCCGGCGTGATGCCTGGCGAGCGTGATGGAGGAATTCGGGCACTGAGACCGCGGAAACCGTTCAAGGCCGGCTCAGGATAGGCACTCCTGCCCATTACTGAAAATGGGCCGTTCTACCGATGTCGGACTGCTGGTGCTGGTCCTATGGTGGAGACAGGAATCAACAGGCAGAGGAGAAGGTCATGGATGACGATACGACCAGGGGCACCACCAACAGAAACGATTCGCGACTGGGGCAATTTGTTGGTCCCAAGCAGGGTCCCGTTCGGTTATACGGGGTGCCGATTGCGCTAAAGCCCGGATCCGACGCCGGGAGCTGGCGCTCGGCGCTGCTCATCCTGACGGTGAGTTTGGTCATCATCGCGGTGCTGACCTACCTCCTTCATCTCCCCTCCGGGCTGGTGTACGCCCTGGTGGTCGGCGTTGCGATACTCGCCGGCCTGGTCTGGAACCAGGTCCTCGGACACCGGCGATGAGCGACCGCCACCATCACCAATCCGTACTGTTTCTCAGGCCGAATACCAGGTGTCTGAGGAGTCTCGGGACTCTACCGCGCACGCCTCAGGACGATGCGCCGAGACGCTCTCCAAAAAATGCCAGGACGCGGCGCCAGGAGTCGGCGGACGCCGCGGCGTCGTACGTCTTCCCCGTATCGTTGAAGAAGGAGTGACGCGCTTCCGGATAGATTGTGATGTCGTGCGCCACGCCGTAGCGATCCAGGGCGCGGTCCAGCTTGCGCCCGGAGCGGGCGGTGAAGTCGTGCCCCGGATAGAAGCCGACCACCGGACAGGAGCGAGCGACCGCCTCCAGCGGGCGTGGATTGGTCCCGTAGTACGGTGCGATGGCCCTGAGCCGATTGTCAGTGCAGGCCCAGGCGATGGCGATGCCGCCGCCCATGCAGAACCCGATGGCGCCGATCCTCTCCCCATCTACCTCCTTTCGCGTCGAAAGATAGGACAGCGCCGCGCCTACCTCGGTGAGCGCGCCAGTGCGGAGAGGCCGTAGGAAGGTACCGGTCATGAGCTGCATCATGCAGACGGCGCGGTTGCGCTGGGCAAAGAGATCGACGGCGAGGGCAACATACCCCTCCCGCGCCAGCCGGCGAGCGATGTCCTTAATGTTCTCGTTGAGGCCGAAAATCTCGTGGATCACGATGACGGCGGGGAAGGGACCAGACCCCTCCGGGCGGGCCAGATAGGCGGGGCGTTCAGAGCCGGCGTAGGGAAACTGGACGAACTGCGAGCGTGGTTCCATGCCTCTTCCTTCGGGGTGTGGTACCGGCCGGGCCTGGGCTATTCGGCCAGTGATTGCGTCTCGCCCTGGCCAGCCCGCCCTGGTTGGTCGCCGGGATGACACTACCTACGGGGAACACCGTTGGGCGGGCTGGGCAGGAGCCACCGCCTCTACGCGATCATAGTGCACAGGGACGGCCCAGCGCCGGGCAGGAGCCGACTTGTGCCCTGAATGGGGTACGGCCCCTAGCACAGTATTGTGCCTACAGTTGGGACAGTGTGGACGGAGAACCGTCGTCGATTGACCTATGAGGTGAACACGAAGCCTCAGAACTGTTCGCTCATGAACATCGACGGGCGGGGATCGGATTCGGGAATGCTACTGAACCTCATCCATGATACTCTGTGATACAGAGTTTAAGGACCGGCTATGCAGAAGCGACCCTCGACTATCAGTCCCTCCGAAGCTACGGCAGCGCTAACCGCCGCGACGACCACGATGCGGCGGAGCCGCCGTGCCGCGATCGGAAAGTTCGCACGCACCTCCCTCATCTTCTGGGGTGTGGCCTGGATGGTTGGCTTTTCGGGCGCCCAGCTTATGCCCGATTGGCGCGCGACGGCTCTCTGGGCCGTGGTCGGCATCGCAGCCTATGCGCTGACCCGCTGGCATAGCGCGACCTCTGCCGGTGGCACGGTGAGCGGTTGGGAGGGTCCGTTCCATCGCACCTGGTGGGCGCTGGCGCTTGGCTCCTTCGCTCTGACCGCGATCACGGCGGACGCGCAGCCGGCGGCCGTGCCGTGGCTGGTCAACGGCACGCTCTGGGGGATCGCGTACATCATCTATGGGACTCTGGCCGAGGACCGGCCGGTCGGCATCCTTGGCGCCGCGATCGTGCTGCTGGCAGTGGCGCTGCGGATCCTGTTCCCGCATCAGGCCCTGCTTCTCTTCGGCCTGGGCGCCGGGGGCGCCATGGCGGCGCTCGGCGTGGTGCGGACGGTGCGGGAATGACAGATACATCCGGGGGGCCGAGCGTCGCCGATAGCTCTCTGGAGGATCTGCTGCGAACTCCCCTCGACCCCGCCCTGGTTGATGCAGCTCGGCTGCGGATCGTCGCCGCCTTGATCGGCTTACCTCCCGGCGGCAGCCTCAGCTTCACCGCGCTGCGGCGCCTGCTGGGCATGACGGACGGCAACCAGGGCATGCACCTGCGAGTGCTGACCGAGATAGGGTACATCGCCGTGACGCAGGTGGCGCAGGGCCGCCGGCGCCAGTCGCACTACTCCGCAACCGCGACGGGACACGCGGCGTTTGAGGCACATGTCTCTGCTCTCGAAGGGATCATCATCGCCGCCAGGGGCGAACCAGACAGCTAAGTGGACACCAAGGAGGTGAGGATGACAACGCCGACCAGCGACACGACCTCCGACGATTTCTTGACCCCGCCCTCCGGCCGCGCGGCGCTGAGCACCATGTTTGGAGGCTGGAGCAGCTTCCTCCTGAACATCGTTCTCCCCTTTCTCGGCTTCCTGGTGCTCGACCATGAGCATGTGGGCACGGTCACCGCGCTGACGATCGTCGCCATCTTCCCCCTGGCGGCGATCCTCTACGGGTGGGTGCGCACGCATCACACCGATGCGCTGAGCATCGTTTCGCTCCTGTTCATCGTGGTCGGCATCGCCACCAGCTTCATCACCGGCAGTGCGCGCTTCCTGCTGATCAAGGAGTCGGTCTTCACCGGCCTCTTCGGCCTCGTCTATCTCGGCTCCCTGCTGCGGGAGCGCCCGCTGGGCTTTTACTTTGGCCGCCAGTTCGTCGCACGCGGCGACCCTGCGCGCACGGCGCGGTGGAACGATCTGTGGCAGTATCCGGGCTTCAGGCACAGCCAGCGCGTGATCACAGCAGCGTGGGGTGTTGCCTGGATCCTCGACGCGGCGATCCGCGTCGCGCTGGTCTTCATGCTGTCGGTGACGGTCTTCATGGTGGTGTCGCAGGTCATGTTCTTCGGCATCTTCATCGGCCTCTTTATGTGGACCATGGCCTATGCGCGACGCAAAAAACGAGAGGGCGATGAGGCTCGAGCGCAAGGGGAAGCTGGCGGAGTGGGAGGCCTTACTCGTACCCCTGGATCACCGGCAGATCCGGCTCCAGGCCCCATTCGATGAGCGAGCCGTCGTAGACCGGGATGATCTGGCCGGTGTGGGCTTCGTGGAGCAGGGCGAAGAGACCGGCACGCACGCCGACCTCGCAGTAGGCGACCGGATTGCGTGCCTGCCGTACGGCCGTCGACAGGTGACGGATATAGTGCCGGCGGGTGAGATACCGCCCGTCCGCATGGTAGAGCTCGCTGAAGGAGACCAGTACCGCGCCGGTCAGGCGGCCTCGGCGCGGTACGTACAGTTCGAGTTCGCCCACAAACTCCTGCAGGGAGCGGGTATCGATGGGGAGCAGCCCGGTGTCGTTGGCGTAGGCGGCGCGCAGCTGGGCCAGGGTGTGGCGGCGCTCCTCGTGCACGCGAACCGGAAAATCGCCGGGCGATGGGCGCTGCTCCCGTCGCTCCACCGGGCCGCCGGAGGCCAGCCAGGCAGACCAGCCGCCGTCCAGCAACAGGACGTGCTGGGCCCCAAAGTAGAGCAGCATCCAGGCAATGCGGCCTTCCCGGCCACGGGTGCGCGCCCCGTCACCGTAGACCACCACCGGTACCTGGCTGCTCAGGCCGTGAGCGGCCAGCCGGGTGCCCAGTTCCACTCGATCACCGCCGGCCAGTACTCCCCAATACCCCGTCTGGGCCAGTTGATCCCCGCCTGCTGCCGGGGCCGGATCGCACCACGCCTCCCACCCCATCCAGACCGCGCCCGCTATGTGGCCCAATTCGAAGTCGGAGCGGCGCCGGGCGTCGACGATGATGGGCGGGGGAGAAACGTGCTGGATCGCGCCGGCGTCGATGATGCCGACATGCGTGGAAGTCGCTAGCTGTTGCGTATGTTCCATGTCTCAAGCTCAGGCGGATTATTCCGCTTCCCCTAATCGAGCCAGCTCGGTGTGCAGCGCCGCCTCGGCCTGGGAGCGCTCGGTCTGCACCCGTTCGATCTCGGCCACGATCTGGTCCTCGCGGTCCTGCGTCCGGCGGAACATCTCGGCGCTGCGGCGGCGGATTTCTTGCTCGTCTTCGTTGGCGGAGATGATGGTCAGGTTCTGGCGGAGGCGATCTTGCCGCACGCCGAGGTCGATCTGCTCGGCCTGGAGCATGAGCAGCTGCTCGTCGGCGCCCGCGATGGACTGCCGGAGACGCAGGATCGTTTCCAGGCCATGGCGGGTGACGTCATCCAGGAAACGCTCCTCCAGGTAGCGGGAGAGTGCGGCCAGCTCCTGATCCATGACGTCGTCTTGCCACTCGATGAGGCGACGTTCGGTGACGGTGAAGGTGGTCAGGGCCTGAGGGGCGCAGGTGACTCGCCAGCGGCGGTGCTCGCCGGTCTCCTCATCCGGTGGCGAGGTGTCGGTCAGCTCGGTGTCGCCGTGTCGGGCGCGCTCAAGGGTCACCGTCTCGTGCTGCGCGGTGCGGTTGAAGAGGGTGTAGGTGGTGACCAGGCTGAGATGGCGCTGCAGGTGCAGGTAGGCGCCGGCCAGCGAGAGACCAGCCAGCGAGGTGGACTGAATGGTCTCGGCTCGCACCGTGATGCCCAGCTCGACGGCGTAGGCCAGGACGATTTCGGCGTCCTGACGGGTGAAAGGCAGCATGGCTTCGCCGCGGTACTGACCATCCTCGGTGATGGTGATCGGGCCGCGTTCCAGGGTGAGGCCGGTTTCGTTGCGGAGCCGCAGTGCTACCACCGGATGGTCCGGGTGCTTGGCGCCGTTGTAGAGCAGTTCGCGGTGGTAATTGGAGACGTGCTGGGCGATGGGCGCCATGGCACTTTCACCGGCGCCCACCGAGATACGGCCCAACCGGTACTCGAACAACTCGTCGAGTTCGCGGCCCTCGGCAACGGTATCCGGTCGGAGCAGTTGGTTGTCGTCCGTGGTGTGGGAGAACGTGGCGTCCTGGGCCGGGGGCCTCATGGGGCGGGCGCGCTCTTGGGGACCATCGGTGGCGGCCACCCGGCTATAGAAGACTTGGGGAGCATGGGTACTCTGCTCCTGCAACGCGCCCTCGAACTCGATGGGGCCGGCGGCGATGCGGGCTTCGTCGCGCACGAAGCGACGCGGCGGGATGACGCTGCTGGTGAGATCGTAGCGGAACGAGACCGGCTGGCCGGCGACCAGCGCCACGTCGACATCCTCCAGGTCTTCACCCAGGCGGTTATCGAAGATGGCCCAGCCCTGAAAGAGCGCTTGGCGCTGGTCGCCGGTGGTCTGACCCACCAGGCGATAGCTGACCCGCCACACCGGGCTGGGGATGGTATAGGAGACTTCGAGCCGCGCGGTGCCGGGCGCGAGGTCGATGCGCACAGCGCGATGGCTGCCGGAGGCTGGACTGATATCGAGGTAGCGGGCCACGTCGGCTGCCATGCGCTGGTCGTCCACTCGGAGGTGGGCAATGGTCTCGATAGGAACCTGCTGGAGGGTGGCAGTGCCGGTGAGCAGGAGCAGTGCGGCGCCGCGCTTTTGGGCCATCGGGTAGTCTTGCACGCCGATGATCCGACCGGCCACCGCGCGCTGGTCGTCCAGGGTAAGGGTGACGGCGACGCCACGCAGGTCGCGGAGCAGATCGAAGAGGCTGTGCCGGTCGCTCAGATTGAACGGAATCTCGCCGCGATCGATTGGCGTGTCATAGTGGATGCCAATCACCTGGCCACCCTCCAGGGTCCGAGCGGTGAGGCTTTTGAGGGCATCGTCGACCTCGTCGGCGCGGAAGGGGAGGACGAGCTGCACCCCGTCGACGCGTCCCTGGCGGGTGAAGGTGCCGACGCCGTGTTTGTAGAGCACCAGGTGGGTGAGCGGAAGTGTGTCTGGCATGATGTGCGATCCTCCTCCTCTATAGTGCCGTGCCGTCATGATAGCGGGCCTGGGAGTTGGAGTGCCGCGCTGCAACGCTCAATGCGGTCTGTGGGTGCGCTCGAGGGCACGATCATCCCCGGTGGACGTCGGCCAGGTGGGGGGCGGCGTGGATGGAGGGGTTGAACTGGGTGACGGCAGCCAGGATGAGCTGCGGAACGGTGATGATCAGGACCGTGCTGATGGGGCCGAAGCCCTGCAGGAGGACACCGGTGAGGGCCAGGGAGATGGGCTGGCTGCCGAAGGCCACCAGCTTGAAGACGCTGTTCACGCGGCCCTGCAACTCATCCGGGATGATGGTCAGGCGGTAGCTGAACTGGGTGTTCATGAAGATCGGGATGATGAACCAGCCGGCCACGTTGGCGATTCCCAGCGCCACGAGGTTGGGGGCCAGGGCATACGGCAGCCAGGTCAGCACCCAGACCCAGGTAGCGCCGATCATCAGCTGGCCGAAGTTGAAGCGCCGCTGCAGCTTCACGGTACACAGCGCGCCGGCAATGCTGCCGATGCCGCCGGTGGCAAAGAGCAGGCCGATGGCAAAGGCGCCGGCATGGAGTTGCTGGGCACGCACGATCATGATCAGCGGGTAGCCCATGCTGCACAGATTGAGGCCACCCACCAGAATGGCGAGAAAGCGCATCAGCCGGTTGTGCCAGAGCCAGCTCACCCCTTCGTGGATCTCCACCCAGATGCCGCGCGTGGCTACGGTGCGCTCTTCCTGGAATTCGGCGCGGATGAAGAGCAGCGAGATCACCGAGCAGGTGTATGAGACCGCGTCGACCAGGAATGGCAGGGCGCTGGCCGCGGCATAGAGGGCGCCGCCCAGGGAGGGACCGACCAGGAACGCGGCGGAATCGGTGGTCGAGGTGAACGCGACTGCGCTGGATAGCCGTTCCTTGCCCACCACCTGGGGCAGGCAAGCCGATTCAGCCACGTTGAAGAAGGTGAAGAGCGTTCCCTCCAGCAGCGAGGCCAGGGCCAGTTGCACCAGGCTCAGATGGCCCAGCCCAATGGCCAGGGGGATACTGCCCAGGGCCACCGCACGGCCGATATCGGAGTAGATCATCACCTTTTTTCGGTCCCAGCGGTCGACCCAGGCCCCAACCGGCAGGGTCAGCAGGATGTAGGGCAGGGTGCGAAGCCCGCTCAGCAGGCCGGTTTCGGCCGGTGAATGGGTGACCGCCAGCAGCAGCAGGGGAAAGGCCAGCAGCGAAACCTGGGTGCCCACCGAGGAAACCAACTGTCCCGACCAGAGCAGCACGAAGTCGTGGTTGCGCCAGATGGAGGACGGGCGCCGAGTACCGGCCTCGGCGCCGTCGAGGTGATCTTCTTGCCGGACGGACATGGTTGGTTCATTCCTTATAGAGAGTAAAGCCGGTATAGAGAGTAAAGCCGGTCGATAGATGAGGGATACGGGAGGCGATCCCGGTACGCATGACAACCGGACAGAGCGACCCAGAGGGTCGTGCCTGGCGCACGCAACTCGGGATGCCGTGGGAGAGAAAGAGAGGCGTCCGGCGATGCTAGGACGAGAAAAACAGCCGCTCGATCAGGCAGTGCCTGCGAGTGGCAGCATCGTTGGCGCCACTTCCAGCCTCGTAAGCGTAAGCGCCAGGCCTACGAGGCGAAAGGGCTCATCTGGATGAATAGACCCTCTGGTTCCCGCGTCCTTCTCATACCGGGATGGTATCCGGTCCACCAGGTGCTCGTCAAGTTATTTCCGTGCTAATGCAGCCTTCGCACCGTCCGGCCGTGCATATAGTCCAGCACCACTTGCTGACCGAGGTGGTAGGGGCCGGCCAGGAACATGCGGCCGCGGTTCACCTCGGTCATCTCCTGGGCGAAGGCCACCAGTTGGGGGTCTGAGTCGAGCACAAAGGTGTTGATGGTGATGCCGTCTTTGGCGCAGCGGGCAGCTTCACTGAGCGCCGCATCGTAGACGATGGCGCCGGGCGGATAGTCGAAATAGATGCGGCCGTCGGGTAGGGTGCAGGAGGTCGGTTCGCCGTCGGTGACGAAGAGAATCTGGCGGTTGCCGCCACGATGGCGGGAGAGCAGTTGACGCGCCAGGGCGAGCGCCATCTCGTAGTTGGTGCCCTGCATATAGTCGTTTTCCTGGAGGAGCGGCAGTTGCTCCTGAGTAAGCTCGAAGGCTACCCGTGAGAATCCGACCAGATAGAGCGCATCGCGGGGGAACTGGCCGCGAATCAGACTTTCCAGCGCCAGGGCGGTCTTCTTGGCCTCGAGGAACAGCCCGCTCAGGTACATCGAATGGGACATGTCGAGGCACAGCACGGTGGCATGCTGCACCGAGCGCTCGGTCTCGAAGATGGCGAAGTCGTCTGGCTGGATGCGCACCGGGGTGCCGGGGCCAGAGCGCCGCACGCCATTCATCACGGTCGATTTGATATCTACATGGAAGGGATCGCCGAACTGGTAGGGACGGCTCTCTTGCGTGATATCGCCGCCGTATCCCTTGCGGGGCGTGGCATGGCCGCCGGCGCGATCCTGCTTGAGGCTCTTGAAGATCTCACGCAGGGACGCATCGCCCAGTTTGCGCACGGCCCGGGCGGTGAGCGCCAGACGCTCACCTTCCTGCTTCAGATAACCGGCGTCCAGCAGCGACTGGGCCATGTCGTGGACCGCGCTGATCTGGCCGCCCAGGCGCGGGCCAAAGAGTTCGCCGGGGTTCTGGCCGCCGGCGTTGGCCATGGCGTTGAACGGATCGCCGGACTGCATGGCATTCTCCAGGTCCTCCATGGCCTGGAGGCGGCGCATCATGTCCAGCGACTGGCCGAAGCCGGGCGCATCCTGGCCGCGGAAGGGGAAGCCGCCGCCCTGCGGTGCGTAGCCCATGGCGCTGAGATTCTCGCCCAGTCGAGCCAGATCGAGCGCGAGCCGATCGTCACGCAGCAGCTCTTGCATCATGGCTTCCAGCTCGGCCCGCTGCTCCGGGTCCATGCTGTCCAGCAGGGACTGCATGGCCGAAGCCTGGCGCTGCATGTGCTCCAGCAACTCCTCCAGCGAGTTGATGCCCGGCGGGAAGAAATCGCGATACTGCTCCATGAAGCGGTCGAAGGCGCCGGTGTCGCCGGCCCGTGCGGCCTCGATCATCTCGTTCATGTCACGTACCATCTGCCGGATGCCATCCATCTGTTCGGGGGTGATGGCGCCAATGCCCTGCTTGAGACCCTGGAAGTACTGCTCCATCAACTGGCGCTGCATGCCGCCAACCAATTGCTCGAAGGCCTCGCGGGCCTCCGGCGAGAGGAAGTCGTACTCACGCAATTGATGAATGCGTCCCGCGTTGTCACGCGGTAGCTGGTCGAGATAGGACTCTTTGCGCTGGAGCATGCGCTCCAGCATTTCTTTGAATTGGTCGTTGGAGCCGGCATCGCCCGCGCTGCTGGGAGAGCCCTGCCCGGATTGGCCTTGACCCGATTGGCCGCCCTGGGACGATTGGCCGGATTGGCCGCCCTGACTTGATTGGCTTTGGGACGATTGTTGGGCCTCGGCCCCCTCTCCCCCCGGCCCCCTCTCTCTCAAGGGATGAGGGGGGGGCTCTGAAGTTTGAGATTGGGGGGAATCGGATGACGAAGAGCCCTTCGACGATTCTTGGGATTGAGACGGCGGTGAATTGGGGGAGGTGTCTTCGCTGGGGGGGCTCTGGGTGTCTGGTTGGCGGCGGTCGAGTTCGGCGCGTTCGGTTTGCAGGATTTCGTCGAGCTGCCGGCGGATGGCGTCGATCATGTTGTTTGGGTCGTAGCGCGAGAAGACGTCCTGGCGGTATTCCTGCATCTGCTTTCGGAGTTGCTTCATGCCTTCAAAGCGGCGGCCGTCGGGGAGGCGAAAGCCGCGACGCATCATGTTGCGCAGCGCCCGCTCTGGATCGCCGCCGCGCAGCAGGTCGTCGGCCATGTTTTCCAGGAGTTCTTCGGCGCTGAAATCGGGGACGTTCTGGCTGCCGTCCCATTGGGAGTACTCGTAGTGGTGGATCGCCATGGGAGGTTCCTCTGCTCGGTCTTGAAGGGGGAGTGTGTAGTTTCAGCGTAGCACCCAGGCGGGGAAGGATCGGAGTGGCGCCGATATACTGGGACGTACTTCCCCTCGCTCCAGCACCGCTCCTCCGCTCGCGTCTTTGCCGCATCGATGTATTCATGGCGGAGCAGGAGCGTCTAACCCGAGGCGTGGAATACTGGGGGAGTACCGTTCAAACACTGATGTTGAAGGAGACCTTGTGCCCACTACCAGTTATATGGGCGGCACGGTGCGCCGGCGCGAAGATCCGCGCCTGATCACCGGTTCCGCGACCTATGTCGACGATATTGTGTTGACCAATATGGCGTACATGTCTGTGCTGCGCAGCCCGTACCCGCATGCGCGGATTGTGCGCATCGACGCCTCGGAGGCATTGAGCCGGCCGGGTGTGCTGGCGGTGGTGACGGGCGACGACGTAGCCGATCTAGTGCCGCCGCGTCAGGGCGACTCGGACGGCGAATCGGGCGCTCCAGCGCGTGCCCCGCTGGCCGCGGGCAAGGTCACCTATGTGGGGGACCCGGTACTGGCGCTGGTCGCCACCACGCGAGCCCAGGCGGTGGATGCGCTGGAATCGGTGATCGTGGAATACGATGAGCTGCCCGGCACGGGTGATCCTGAACTCGCCATGGAGGATGGCGCGCCCCAACTCCAGGAGTATGCCGAGAACAATATCGATAATCGCCGTCCCTTCAGTAAGGGCGATCCGGCGGGAGCTTTTGCCGAAGCCGACGTGACGGTATCGGTGCGCATGGTGAATCAGCGGCTCTCGCCGAATCCGATGGAGACGCGAGGCGTGGTGGCCCAGTACGAGCGCGGCAGCAAGGAACTGACCGTGTGGAGTTCGACGCAGTGCGCCCACTTCGTGCGCGACGCGATCTGTCTGGCGATGAAGCTGCCGCAGACCAAGGTGCGAACTATCGCGCCGGAGGTGGGCGGCGGCTTTGGCTGCAAGATTGGCGCCTATCCGGAGGATGTGCTGGCGGCCTACCTGGCGCGCAAGCTGGAGCGGCCGATCAAGTGGATCGAAGGGCGCACGGAGCACGTGCAGGCCACGGTACACGGTCGGGCCCAGATCGCCTATCTGGATCTTGCCGCCCGCCAGGATGGACGCATCACCGGCCTGCGCCTGCGGCTGATTGTCGACTCCGGCGCCTATAGCGCCTCCTGGTTGGGCGAGACCACCGCCGGTATGGTCACCGGTTGCTACGACATCCCGAACATCGAGTCCGAGACCATTACCGTCCTGACCAACAAAACCCCGCTGGGAGCGTATCGCGGGGCCGGTCGCCCCGAGGCGGCGTATTACATCGAGCGGGCCATCGACGTGCTGGCCGACCGGCTGGAGATGGATCCGGCGGAGATTCGGCGTGTGAACTTTATTCCGCCCGAGGCCTTTCCGTACCAACTTCCCGACTGGCCGGTGTTCGATAGCGGCGAGTATGCGGCCACGCTGGACGTGGCGCTGGAACGCAGTGGGTATCAACAATTGCGGCAGGAACAGGAAGAGGCGCGCGCCGAGGGACGGCTGATGGGCATCGGCCTGGCTTCCTATGTCGAGGTGTGTGGCTTTGGCTGGGAGACCTCAACGGTGCGGATGGAGGCGGACGGCACGGTAACTATCTACACCGGCATCTCGCCACATGGCCAGGGACAGGAGACGACCTTTGCCCAGATGGCGGCCGATGTGCTGGGCGTGCAGCCGGAGCAGGTGAATGTGCTGTATGGCGACACCTCGATGGGGAGCGGCTCGGGCACCATGGGCAGCCGTGGCACGGCAGTGGGCGGCCCAGCAGTTCACAGGGCGTCGCAGGCGGTGCAGGACAAGATGCGCCAGATCGCGGCGCACCTGATGGAGGCTGCTCCGGAAGATTTGGAGCTGGGTGATGGGGCCTGGAATGTGAAGGGCGTGCCCGATCGCTCCACTCCCATCGAGGACATCGCCCGGGCCGCCTACGGCGGGGCCAACCTGCCGGAGGGCATGGAACCAGGTCTAACCGCGGTGAACAACTTCCGGCCGGAGACCTTTACCGCGCCGTTCGGTACCCATGTGGTGGTGGTCGAGGTAGACCGCGAGACCGGCCAGGTGGAGATCCGCAAAATGATGACGGTGGACGATTGCGGTACCCTCATGAGCCCGCAACTGGTGCAGGGGCAGGTGCATGGCGGTATCGCGCAAGGCATCGCCCAGGCGCTCTTTGAAGAGGTGGTCTACAGCGAGGACGGCCAGCTGCTGACCGGCAATCTGGTCGATTACGGCGTTCCCACGCTGGGCGACCTGCCAATGTATGAGACCTCGCATACCCATACGCCTTCGCTGCGCAACGACCTCGGCATTAAAGGAATCGGCGAGGCGGCGACCATCGGCTCAACCCCCGCCGTGGTCAACGCGGTGATTGACGCGCTCTCCCCGCTGGGCGTAACCCATCTCGATATGCCACTTACGCCCGGCAAGGTGTGGGCGGCGATCCAGGAGGCTTCGTAGGAGTTTGGGGCGCACCCTCCAAAAGCATCGGTATACAGCTCCTGACATCTCTCCAAGCACCATTTTGACGGCCATACTGGTTCTGTCCTAGACTAGAAAACGTTTCTGTCTGCGGTGTGAAGCCGAGGGTTACTTCCTTCCAACGAAACACCTTCGGCGTTTGGTTCTCGCAGGCATCTGCAAATCGTGTGTGCCCTGGTGCGTAGGTGAGGGTTACTTCGACTTCGGATCGAGAGGTGGCGGGTTCGAGTCCCGTCCAACCGCGCAAGCGGGTGTAGCTCAACTGGCAGAGCGCTTACCTTCTCCGCTTGGTTCTCAGGGCACACTTTCTTTCGGTACTCACCAGGTGATCCATGGCTAAATACTCCGGCGCCAAGGCACGTCCCAACCTCCAGGCCCCGATTCGCACCACAGATGCGGCGGTTGCCACGTTCGAGGACGGGAGGGGATACGAGCGCGACGCGAAGTCGGCGCTGTTTCTGCTGGCCGTCTCCAATATGGTGCGGGAACAGACCTTTTATGAAGGCGCCTGGAATCGCGATCGGCGATTTCAGCGACTCGTTCACCAGGTTGCCGCCAGTGAGCCAGAGTGGATCGCCAGTTTCGTGCCCTATCTTCGTACGTCAATGCAGATGCGCTCCGCCTCGATGGTGATGGCGGCGGAATACATGAAGGCCGGTGGGCCACACGGTCGTCAGGTGGTGGCGTCTGCCCTACACCGGGCCGATGAGCCAGCCGAGATTCTGGCATACTGGGCACAGACCTATGGCAAACAGTTTCCCAAGCCGCTCAAGCGAGGGGTAGCCGACGCCGTTCAGCGGCTCTATACCGAGCGTGCGGCGCTGAAGTATGACGGCGCCGGCAACGCCTGGCGAATGGCCGATGTGATCGAACTGAGCCATGCGCATCCACTGACGCCCCGGCAGTCGTCGCTCTTCAAATGGCTGCTGGACAAACGCCATCGTCGGGAAACAGCTCCCGACGATTTGCCCATGATCGCCGCCCACATGCGCCTGGAAGCGGCGCCGATGGCGGAGCGACGTGCGCTGCTTGACTTCCCCCAGCAACTGGCCGAAGCCGGCATGACGTGGGAACACCTGTCCGGCTGGCTGCAGGCGCCGATGGACGCGGCAGCTTGGGAGGCACAGATTCCTCAGATGGGATACATGGCGCTACTGCGAAATCTGCGGAACTTTGAGCAGGCCAGCGTGTCGGATGCAGTGTTGCGGCAGGTGGCTACCAAGTTGGCCGATCCGGCCGAGGTCGTGGCGTCGCGGCAGTTCCCGATCCGGTTTTACTCGGCTTTCAAAAACCTGGAATCCGAGCGTTTTGGCTGGGTGCTGGAACAGGCCCTGGAGGCTTCACTGCGGAACATTCCAGAGTTTACCGGCAGAACGCTGGTCCTGGTGGATGCTTCCGGCTCCATGAACAGCCGCCTGAGTAACCGCTCCGAGGTGATGCGCTGGGAAACGGCGGCACTCTTTGGCACGGCGCTGGCCAAGCGGTGCGAGCAGGCGGAGTTGATCGCCTATTCCGGTGGGGCAGCGCAGATACCGTATGACCAGTCGGTACTGCGCACCATACCGTTGTGTATGCACTGGCCCGGCGCCGGGAGGTCCACCAACACCTTTGCAGTACTGGCAGGCGCATACCAGCAGCATGATCGCGTCGTAATTCTGACCGATGAACAGCACTCCGGCGCCGGCCAGGACCTACTTGACGAGATCACGTGTCCTATCTATACCTTCAACCTGGCCGGCTATCAGGTGGCCCAGATGCAGCAGGGCGAGCACGGCCGATACGTGTTCGGTGGGTTGACAGATGCGGGCTTTGCGATGCTGAAAACGCTGGAAGAGTTCCAGAACAGTGGCTGGCCCTGGCTGAGGGAATCAGATTAGTAGAGGTGCGATCAGGCAGGGACCGGATATCGCACCATCTCTCCCTCGACCACCGCGAAGGGGCGCAAGCTGTGGAGGTCTGTCTTCGTGGCGGACATGATGTGCCGCACCTCGATACCTCTCACCAGCAGGGCATCGCCGATGAGGGAGCGGTGGCAGCGCCAGGGGACGGCTTCGGCGCACATGATGGCGGTGGGCATGGTGGCGGCTAGCCGCATCAGGCGGGCCAGCGCTTCCTGGAACTCGGGAGTGGCCATGTAATCGGCGTAGCCTCGGAAGCTGTCGTTGCGCCAGGCGGCGTTGGGCGAGTCGGGGAGGGGCTTGCGGAAGCCGCCCAGCTCTTTCAGGTGGAGATAGCCGATACCATGCTCGGCCAGCGCGGCGGAGAGCTGTTCCTTCATGTACTGCGGGTTGCGGCGTGAGCCGGGGGCGGTGCGCACATCGATCAGTTGTTCGATGCCATGCTGCTGCAGCAGGAGCAGGAACTGTTCAAAGGGCCGGGTGGAGTGGCCGATGGTGAAGAGTGGCATGAGAGAGTGCTGCGTCTACCGTTCCAGGCCGGGTCGGCTAACTGAGATCCACGGAATCGAGCAGCCAGCCGGATGGTCCCCGTACCAGGTACCAGTAGCCGGCGTGAGAGAGGTTGCCCGAGGGGCGCACCTCCGTCACTTTGATATAGACGGTGGCATTCCCATTACTCTGAGAGATAAGTTTGGACGATTGTACGAGTACCGCGCTGTCCTGCGAAAAGTGGCCGTTGATGCTGCTGCTAGGCGGATTATTGGCCAGCATATTTGAACTCCAGAGAGCTGCCGCCTGGTCGTACTGCTTCTGACCGACCAGGTTGTAGAAGCTCGCTACTGCATCCGTTGGGCTGCCGGAGCCGCTGCTGGCAGCCACTGTGCTCGGCGCGATAGAGGCGGTGGGTAAGGGCGTGGTGGCGCTGGGCTGCGCGGTTGGCGGCGTGGTGGGAGCGATCGTGGGGGTAGCGGATGGCGCGGTGGTGGCAATCGCAGCGGGGGCCGCGTTGGTTGTGGGTTTGGGGTTCGATTTGACGACTGGAGTATGGTGGCGAGGACGCGCGGGCGCCGGCAGCGGGGTCGCCGTCTTGGGATGGACGGCTGCCGGCGGGATGGTATGCTTGCCGGCCGAGGCGCCTCCTCCCTGGTGGAGAACCGCGTAGACACCGCCGCCGATGAGCAGCAGCAGCGCGATGGGCAACGCGATGAACCAGAGGCCGCGCCGCTCAGCGGGCTCGGCGCGTTCGGGCGGTGGAATGACGCGCCGTGCACGTTCTCGGGGGCCGGTCAGCGGGGCCTGAACGGTATTTTGCCTCCCCGGCAACGGATCGGTGGCTCGCTGGTCGGGAGGGACCGGTAGCACTTCATCACGCTGCACGCGCGCCCGCTCCAGGGCCTGCCGCATGGCTTCCGCGGTCTGAAACCGCTTCTTGGGGTCCTTCTCCAGCGCCTTGAGCACGATTGCTTCGGTGGCGCGCGAGAGCTCCGGGCGCACCTTACGGGGTGGCGCCGGCTTGTCGTGGACGTGCTGGAGAGCGACATCGACCAGCGAGCGGCCTTCAAAGGGCACGTGGCCGGTGAGCATCTCGTAGAGCACGACGCCCAGGCTGTAGATATCGGAGCGACCGTCCAGCACGGCGCGTTGAGCCTGCTCTGGGGAGAGATAGTGAGCCGTGCCGGGCACGATGTTGGTGCGAGTGAGTTCGGTTAGGCCGGCGTCGTGGGCAATACCGAAGTCGGCAACCTTGGCCCTGCCGTTGGGTGCAATCAAGACATTGTGCGGCTTGACGTCGCGATGCACCAGACCATGTTCGTGCGCCACCTCAAGTGCCGCGGCGATCTGCGCGGCGATGCTGAGCGCCTCGTCTTCCGGCAGTGGACCGCGTGCCCGCACCACCTCTTTCAGGTTCGGACCCGGCACATACTCCATCACCATGTAGTAATCGGACCGACCGGCGCTGGTATCTGACGTCGTGTGGCCCCAGTCGTATACCGCTACCACATTGGGATGATTGAGCTGCGCTACTGCCTTGGCTTCCCGCCGAAAGCGCTCGACATAGGTCGTGTCGCCGGCGCTTTCCTCGTGCAGAATTTTGACCGCGACATTCCGCCCCAGTAAGCGGTCCTGCGCGACATAGACCTGAGCCATGCCGCCCGCGCCGATGCGGCGAACCAACTGATAGCGATCGCCGAGTAGTTGTTGCTCCATGATTCCCTACTGGGCCAGAGTGCGAACGCCGCCGACACGCTCGATAGCGTCCCCTTGAGCCTAGCCCGTGTCTACAATGGATGCAACTTTTATGCCGTTGCACAAAGCATTCGATCGGCCCATGGCACTTATAGATGGACACACCTACAGGAGAGATGCTTTGACGGATCAGGCAGCACACATTCTCCGAGCTCAACGAGGAGACTCCGACGCCTTCGCGGACTTGATTGGCATGTATCAGGCAATGGTCTTCGGATACGCGCTTTCAATGCTGGGAGATGCCGGGCTGGCGGAGGAGGTTGTGCAGGAAACCTTTTTCGCCGCGCACAGCAGTCTCCCCAAGCTGCAGAACGCTCTGGCTTTCCCAGGGTGGCTTCGCGGTGTGACGCGCCATCAGTGCTACCGGGTCCTTCGCCAGCGTCGCTCGCCTACGGCGCCGCTCGACCGGGCTTGCGCCGTGGCAGATCCGGGTCCAGATCCCGATGAGCTGGTACACACGGAGGAACTCCGGGGGCAGGTGTGGAATGCTGTCATGGCTCTACCGCGAGCGCAGCGCGACGTGGTCATCCTCTATTACCTTCAGGAGCAGTCCCAGCTCCAGGTCGCGGCATTCCTTGGTGTTCCCGTCAGCACGGTGAACATGCGTCTCCATGCGGCGCGGAAAACTCTCTGTAGGTCCCTGCTCGCGACCGTCAAGAACGATATCACCGACGCGCCGCCACCAGAGTTCGCCGATGTTCTAGGCAGCATTCTCCAGGTTGAAGGCAACCTACTGAAGGTGAGATTCCGCAATGGAACTCAGCCCGCCCTGCTGAACTCCATAGCTGTACCGGACGACGCTCTGCTCACTCCCGCGGCCTTCATCTCTCAGCACCTGACCGACGGCTCGGTTCGATGTATTACTGTTGCGCCCTCCTCAACCATGCACGCAGGCACTGAGGTTATCGACGCCCGGCGGCCGACCGAGACTGTATTGCAGAGTCCGATACTCGACCATATCCTGCGGAAGGCTCAGCGCCGGCCAGGGGCGACTTCCCTCGTGGTGGAAAGCGGGATCAAAGTCATCGATCTGCTCTGCCCGATGGTGCGCGGTGGATGCGTGGGCATCTTCGGCCCGGTTGGCGCCGGCAAGCTGGTGATCGTCTCCGAACTCATCTACCGGCTGTCGAAGGTCAATCCGGGCGTCTCACTGCTGTACTTTGTTCAGCCGGGGACCGAGCTGTCGCATCTCCATGCTCTGCCCGACCCACTCCCGAGTGCTCCTGCACCCATGCAAAGCATCTACCTGCCCATTGAGGACCCGGCAGATCTTTCAAGCCCCACTTCTGTAACGGCCCGCGCTGCTCTCGATGCCGTCGTGTACATGTCGCGCGATCTGGTCATACGCCGGCTGTATCCTGCCGTGGATGCGCTCCTATCGTCCTCATCCGCGCTGGAGTCCTCAATCGTTGGGCAGGAGCACTACGATATCGCGCAGGAGGTTCGCCGCGCCATACGGGACTTTCGGGCGGCGGAAACCGTGACGAGCCAGGATGCTGCGATGAGTCGCGCCGATCAGACGGCGGTGGAACGTGGTCGGCGCCTGCAGTCCTTCCTCACGCAGGATCTCTTTGTCGCCGAGTCCTACACTCGCCGGTCCGGACAGTTCTTCCCCCTGGGCGAAACCTTAACCGCCTGCCGGCACCTGCTGGCCGGGTAAGGCGCTCCGCATGCCTCCAGCATCGCTACGGCGAAACCGCGACTACGTCGTACTGGTGGCAGGTCAGACTGTCTCCGCCTTTGGTTCCGGCATGTCGAATATCGCCCTGCCGTTGTTGGTCCTGGCCTTGACCGGCTCACCCGCGCAGGCTGCCTTCGTGTCCGCGGCTGAAGGGCTTCCGCTGGTCCTGTTGAGCCTGCCGGCCGGCGCCTTGGTGGACCGATGGAACCGGAAGAGGCTGATGATCGTCTGCGACACGGGACGAGCCCTGGCCCTGGGGAGCGTTCCGCTGGCCGCCGTGACCGGCCATCTGAGTATGGCGCAATTGTACGTAGTAGCCGTGCTGGAAGGGACGCTCGCCCTGTTCTTCGGCCTGGCGGAGATTGCCGCGATCCCGCGGGCGGTGCCCAGGGAACAGTTGCGGGCAGCGACCGCACAGCAGCAGGCACTCGGTCGCACCGCCTCGCTGGTTTCGCCGTCCATCGGCGGGCTTCTGTTCCAGACCCTGGGGAAGACGATCCCCTACCTCGTGGATGCTATCTCCTACATCGGGTCAGTCATCTCGCTCTTTCTGATCCGAATTCCACTCCAGGAGGAACGGACGGGCCGGCCCCGTGTCCTCTGGAGGGACATGCTCGAAGGGGTGCAGTGGCTCTGGACGCAACCGCTGCTGCGGTTCCTGGCCTTTCTCGGCGCCGCCTTCATGTTCACCTATTCGGGAACCCCACTCATCATCATCCTGCTTGCCAAGCAGCAGCATGCCTCAACCGGTGTGATCGGCGCGATCTTCTCGATTGAAGCTATCGGCGGCATCATCGGCGCCATCATCGCCCAACGAGCCGCCAACCGCTTCACCTTCACCCAGGCGATCATCGGCATGGAGTGGCTGATGGTCATCATCACGCCGCTGTTCGCGATCAGCCCCAATGCCGTCGCGCTCGGCGCCGTGGCAGCGGTCATCGGCTTGACCTCGCCGATCTACAACGTGATCGTTTTCGGCTATCGAATAGCCCTGGTCCCCGACCGATTGCAGGGGCGGGTGAACAGCGTCTACCGGCTCGTGGCGCTTGGTTTCGCGCCACTCGGCCTTGCTCTGACCGGTATCCTCCTCCAGACCATCGGCCCCAAGCCGACCGTCCTGCTGGAGGCGCTCGCGTTCTTTGCGCTGGCCGTGGTCGTGTCCCTCCATCCGGTGGTTCGCTCCGCTCCGGACGACCTCAGCTCTCAGCCGGCCTAGCCTCGCCGCCTTACCCTGCTCGCTGCACGCGGACCAATTCCCAGATGGAGCCGACCAGGCCGGGAAAGGCCGGGACGAAGGTCATGCGGTACGGCACTCCTTTATATGCCTGGACGTACACTGCCCGGTGCGGGCTGAAGATCAACTGGCGCCGCAGTCCAGTCAGTTTCGGATTGTAACCCTGCCGATTGAGGGAGGCCGCGTCGATTTCGGCCAGGTACGCGGGGTTGTCGACCCAGGCACTGTGGTTACCGATATCCCCGATGATCATGGTGCGGACCGCGCTGGGGTACGCGAAGCACCACGGCCCCACGACGATGCCGGTGGTATCTCGATGGGTCTGGCCCGCGCACGGGTGTGAGAAGCCATAGCCGTTCGCAGTCATCAGAGGGCCGATATCCGCCTCCACCACCGTGCCGGCGTCGGCCACGTAGATCATATCCGCCGCCGACCAGACGTTGCTAAAGCTGTCTCGCTTCCCGTTCCAGGAGAGGACCGCAAGCGACCGATAGCAGCAGAGACCGGTCCCGCCGATGACCGTCATACCAGACCGAAGCTGAACGTAGGGGGAACCGCGCGGGATGGGTGCGCCAATCGCATGCAGCCAGGCATAGGCGAGGTGGATGCCGCGGGCGCGGGTGAGCGCGGCTCCTCGATATCTGTCCCCACGTTGCTCAATCGAACCAGGATTGTAGTAATGAAGCTCGCCTCTCGCGCCCTGTGGGCCGGCAAAGAGAGCTGGACCGATCAGAGCGAGGTGCCTGGAGGGCACATTGCCGGGACCGAGCCATCCCGGCTTGATGGTGCGAGGAAACCACGCGGTCCATCTGCGAGGTATGCCGGCCGGCTGATCGCCGACAAAGGGATGCGAGGTGATGCCGAGCCGCCGAGCCAGCGATTGGGCCGCCGGTGGCACTGGGCTCGACCCGGCATGGGGAGCAGTGCTAGCCAGAGGCGAGGCGACCGCTGCCGCCAAGCTCATCGCTAGCAGGAAGGACACAAGACCGACGATGAGAGCGTAGCATAGCACTCGCGCGCGCTTCATCGTGCAATTCCTCCTATGAGAGGTAGAAGATCAACTCCGTGTTTCAAGTATAGAGCGAGATGCGGGCGGCAGCGCCCATGTTCCTGGCTGTCAGGAAGGGTGGCTGCACTGCTGGCTCACGTTCCAACCTCCACCTTGATCGACAGCCGGCTGAAGCCCGAAGGGCGGTAGACCAGGAACAGCAGACGCCAGTGCCCACCCATCCCGAGGTCGGCCGGGCCGCGGTACATGCCGGGCGCGGTCTCGGCTAGCGGCGCCCGACCGGTGCCCATCACCATGTCGAGCATGGTGGTCAACGCCACCACCGTGCCCTGCTTCACCGACCGGCCATGCGCATCCTTGAGGATGACGGTGACGGTGTTGGGGCCGGCCCAGTCGGGCTGCAAGGTCACCAGCGCGGTCAGTCCATCGCCCCTGGCCATATAGGATGAAGGGCCGGCCGGCGCCAGCCCCAGCGGCACCGGGTAATAGAACATCACCGAGCTGGCCATCAGCACGCCGGCGCCCAGCAGCGGATTCAGTCGCAGCCAGCCCAGGAGCCGGCCGAGCAGCGGATCGCTGCCGGCGTGCTCCGCCTGCGCGCGGCGAATGCGTGGCCGCAGGCCATAGACCGTGTAGGAGCTGGTCAGCATCATCAACCCGATCAGTCCGATCTTGATGGTCAGCGTCCAGCCGTACACGCTGTGGAAGTAGGCATACCAGGAGGGAATGTGGACCTTGCCGTTGAAGCCGCCGGACAGCGTGAAGATGGCGATGCTGAGATAGGCGATGGGCGAGAAGCGGTTGAGCATGGCCAAAAAGGCCGGCGTGTTTCTGCCCGGCTCCCGGCGCAGTTGTAACACCGGGATGAGCACCGCCGCGATGTATATCTGGCCGCCGAGCCAGAGCGCGTCGGCCAGCAAATGGGTCCAATCGACCAGCACCGAGGCGGAAAGGAGGTGACTGCCGGCTAAGCCGCCGATATCCACCGAGGCGGCATGGCCGCTGGCCGCCAGGAGATAGAGATAGATCAGCCCCAGCGCGAACAGCACCGGAGCGCCGGAGAGTGACGCCGGCGGGGCACTCGGCGCCGGGCCGGCCACGAAGCCCACGGTTGCGACCCGAGGAGCAGCGAATCTCAAGGGAACCAGGTAGGTGGCCACTACCAGCAACAGCAGCACCTGGCGGGCAATCCACAGCTTCCCGTACTGAGCGGAGAACACGTTGGACAGGGTAGACCCGGTGAGAGTCGCGCCCCAGTCATTGCCGGCCTGACCGTACGCCAGCAGGAGCAGCACGACGAGGCTGGACCCCGCCAACACCAGCACGGAAGCCCGCACCAGGCGGCCCAGCCTCAGGCGTTCGGCCTCTGTCGCCGGCTGTTCCGTCCCAGGCACGGTACGGGCAAATACCAGAGTGGAGATGCTCACGGCGCCAACCCAGACCACCGTGGTTAGTAACTCCAGCCAGTGCGCCAGGAGCGAGGCCAGCGTCGGCCCATCGGGAAAGCCCTGGCTGGGGCCACCCAGCGATACTCCCGCCAGGGAGGGCAGCGGGCCTTGCACCAGGACGCTAAAGGAGTATGAACCTCGCAGGATGTGTCCGTCGTCCGCCGAGACGGAGGTCCACAGCACGAGATAGGAGCCGGGGGGCAACGGCTTGAGCCGCGCCTCCAACTGGCGTGGTTGGCGCGCCATCAGCGTGGCACTGCCGCTGGTCTGGTCATGGCGGGCGTGGTCCCAGACAATGATCTTCGAGGCGGAGCCGTTCAGGTCCTCACTGAACCAGAGGTGAATGCGCGACGGCGCCCGCTGCAGCACCACGCCAGCCGCGGGATCGGAGCGCTGCAGCAGGGCGTGTGCCCAGGCGATGCCGGTGGCCGTCCATAGCAGCGTGAGCAGAGATAGCAGCACGGTGGCCTTTGCCACGCGGTGGGTCATGCCCCGGGCCCTCGGGGGCTCGCCCGTCTGCGTGACCGCCAGAGAAGCAGGAGCAGAAATAACACGACCAGGACGACAACCACGACCACCACGACTCTGCCGCCGGCCAGGCCGTGCGTCGCTTGGTGGACGACCGGCGTCGGCGTTACAGGGGCGGAGAGGGCGGTACTCGGCGGGGCCATGGCGAGAAAGACGCCAAGCGTCGATGAGGAGCAGGACATGGTTGAGGCGGTGTAGGTGGCGATGTCCGCGAAGCACAGCTCGCGCCAGCGCCCGGCTCCATGCAGATCGATGACAAGTGGCGCATACGGCCAGCGCAGGATGATCTGGAGCGGCTTCACCAGGCGAACGGGTACGTTGCCCGGCTCGCCAATCGCGCTGACCGTGTAGGCGTTCCCATCTGCCGCGATGGGTGTTTTATCCGATCTGAAGGCCGGAAGTCCGGGAGGTGGGTGTACAGGTTGAAGTTGTATCAGCACCGAGGTCACCGGTGAGCCGGCGACGAACGCGCCCGCCGGAAGATGGACTCCCGCCTGCCCGTCGCGAGTGAAAACAAAGCCGGCCGTCGATCGACCACCTGTCAGCGAGATGGCCTTCCGCCCCGCCCTGGGCACACTGTTGCCACGCCGCAGCGCCGGCGGTGGGTGCAGGTAGTTATACGGCTTGGGCGGCAGGAGACCGTCGGCCTGGACCGAGGACCAGCCCAGGGCGATCCACAACAACGCCACCATGACGAGGACAGTTTGGTAAGGGTGTGCCCGCACCACTTCAGCAACCGGCCAACATCGACCGACTGTGGGAACGGCCGTAGGAACGATCTTCAGATCGTCTTGGGAAGGGCCGCGCGGCAGCGCCGGCCCTGGGCCATACCACCATGCTGCTCCTCGATTGCGGTGTCGCGGTGGGATCGTCGAGCCACCAGCGGGCGCGCTTCTCTGCACCACTCCTTGGTGGGAGGTCAGACCCGTGTGCCTGCGACCATCGCGCTGCGCAGAGAAGGAGCGTGTCGGGTGGATGCTGGTGCTGTGCCTCCGCTCGGTGAACTCCGTCCTGCGAATTGCCGCGACACGGGGCTGCCGTGGTGCGGCCCGGCGCCAGCGCTGACGCGCGGCGCCTCCGGCGGACGATCTGAAGATCGATTCTACGCATTTTGGCGCATCCTGGCGGGAACTGTGCGGCGTGACCCTGTCGCTCATGAACAGCAGCAACGGTGTCCAGTGGCCGCATCTATTACCACGCATGCTCATGACCTCGGCTTCCTTCCGGTGGGTTTCTTATCGGGACGCGAGACGACATAGCCTAAAACAGCCGCGACCACCAGCACCGCCAGCGCGGCAAAGAGCGCAAGGTACTGATTCAGGAATGCCCAGCGGGTGGAGGCTAGTGGCGTGCTTGGTACCGCATGGTTTCCTAGCCTGGGGTAACCCACGGCCACGAAGATGCCCAGCGATGAGGCAGGACAGGTGATTGAGGTCGGCGAGAACGTTGCTTGATCGGAGTAGCACAGACGGCGCCACCTGCCGCTCTGATAGTGGAATACGGCTGGAGGCGGCTGGGGATACTTCAGCACCACGGTGACGTTTCGCGCCAGCCTGACTCCTCCCTGGCCGGAAGCCGTGATCTGGTAGGCATTGCCATCGCTGGTGAACTCGGGAGGCAGCCCCGGCGGTGTTTCCACTGGAGCGATATGGAGGTGTACCGAGGGGGCGACAAAGGCACCCGCCGGGGCAATCAGCCCGGCCTGGCCATCCCGCGTGAACAGGTATCCCTGGTGCGAGTGGCCGGCCGATACCACAATCGGACCGTCACCGCTCAGTGGGGGAGCGTTGCTGCCCGCCAGGGCCGATGGTGGATGCAGATAGTGGTACGGGCGTGGCGGCAGCGAACCGTCGGCGTGCGCCGCGGTGACCACCAGGAGCAGGCAGCACAGCACGGCCAGCGTCGCTGCCCGGGTCACCTGGAGGGTCCTGCTGGAGCCATCGCGCCGCAGCTCACAGCTTTGCAGACACGGCGAGAAAGATGCCCAGGGTGGACACCGGGCAGGAGACCAGCGAGAAGCTCAAGCTCCAGTGGGCCGCCGTGCACACTGAGGACCAGCGGTGGTTTCGGTGCTCGTACAGCGCGGAAGGAAGGTGCGGCCAGCGGACGAAGAGTTGCACCGTATGTCACAGCGCGCGATTCATCATTGATGCTGCCAGCCTGGCAGCGGCACCCAGCGCGGCTGTGCCGTGGCGTAGCTCGGCGGGTACACGACGACCTCATGGCCGGGACGCTGCCATTGCCAGATCACACTGATGGCACGGAGATTCTGTCCCTGGTCCGGCGCGCCGGGTTGGGCAAAGCGCACGCCGGCGCCGTTGATCTGGGAGCCGTACGGCAGGTCAACCCGCAGGGCGGCGGCGCGGACCGCTGCCGGGTCGAGCGAGTGGGTCTGGGGCAGGACGTCGTGGAAGAGGATCCAGCCGGCCACGAAGCCGGCTACGGCGGCAGCCGTCATGTCCACGCCATACTGCCGGCGATAGGCGGCCGAGACGGCCGTGCGTAGCTGCCGTGCCGCCGGCTGCAGTGCCGTGGTGCTGAACGACGCATCCGGTTTGTCCGACGCGAACAGGCCCAGCGCATCACGCCCCAGGGTGTCGCCAAAGGCGTGCATGCAGAACGCCGAGCTGGTGCCGATCATGGCCGCCGGGTGCAGATGCTGGCGCAACGTTTCGCGCCGGAAGGCAATCGCGTCCTGGACGTAGCCGGCCACCAGCACGATATCCGCGCGCTCCGACTTCAGCCGGCTCACCAGACGTGGGAAGTCAGTATGGTATGGATCGTAGGTGAAGACCCCGGCCAGGTGGAATCCCAAACTCCGAGTTTCCGCCGTCATGGCGCTGCCCACCGAGGAAGCATAGACATCGTTGGCGTACACCACCGAGGCGCGAAGCTGCGCCGGCGCCATGTGCACCCTCGGCGCTACCACGGTTGCCGCGTAGCGTGCCGCCGCGCGTCCCAGGGAACTGCCGGTGGTCACCGTGCGAAAGACGTTCGGATACCCGCGCTGCGTAATCATGGTGGCGACGGCGCCGCTCTCCCAGAAGATCAGATGGTCCCGCTGTGACTCGGCGCTGGCCGGTAGCGAGATGGTGCTGCCGTACGACCCGACCACCACCTGCACGCCCTGGCGCTTCAGTCCATCGATCGCCCCCGGCGCCGCATCGGCCGAGGGCGCGTCCTCGGTGACAAAGGTAATGCGTTTGCCCTGAACGCCGCCCAACTGGTTCACCATGCGAGCGGCTACCTGCATGCCGTGGTACTCTTCGCGGCCGCCGCTGGCTTGCGAACCACTCAGGGGATAGATGGCGCCGATCCGAATGGTGCCCGCGGCCTGCGAGGGCGCGGCGACACCCAGGCTGGAGGCCAGGGCTACCGTCAGCGTTGCCACCCCGGTGGCCAGGGGACGAAGTACGTTCATATCGATTCCTCTCCGGTACGGTATAGGTAATTTACTGAGTCAGGGAAGCTGTCTGAGTCCAGTTGCGCCCCGCGTCCTGGCTGGCATAGAAGTGAATCCCCCACGCCCCGGTGTACACCACGTTGGGCGCCGAGGGGGCCACGCGTATGGTCGACGCGCTGAAGTTGTGATCGTGGATACCCTTGTTTGCCGGCTGCCAGCTCCTGCCGCCGTCGTGACTGGCGTAGAACGTTCCGCCGGTGGCTTCAGCAAAGACCTCCGTGGGAACCGTGGGTGAGACGCCCAGGTACTGGATACCCTGCGGCGCCTGGTTCAACGGTTTCCAACTTCGGCCGTCGTTCGCTGAATGAAAGATCCCGATAGCCGCGATCAGATAGGCGGCGTGGCCGGAGGCCACCACCTGAATCGTGGGCTGATTACCGATGGAACCGATCAGCGACCAGTGCAGGCCGCTGTCGTGGCTCACATACAGACCGTTGCCCGAGGCTGCGTACAGCGTATGGTCGCTGCCCACCGCCACGTTCCCAATGAATTAGCTCGGCGAGATCCTTTACAGTTGACATTCGTACTATTTGGCATATCGGCATGCCGATATGCCACATGTTCGCGACAGCAACACGGGGCCATCCGATTAGGATGTAGGTGTCGAATACCA